>Ga0209101_1001214_pt1 | contig 19653 bp, 18 predicted proteins | sample ConPoolayeCmetaG_FD_185481 | JGI IMG/M metagenome (GOLD analysis project Ga0209101, IMG submission 185481) | Hot spring microbial mat communities from California, USA to study Microbial Dark Matter (Phase II) - Cone Pool mat layer C metaG... ...
GCGGTGGCGGTGGTGGCGGTGGCGGTGGCGGTCATTTGGATGCTCCTAGCGGGGTGCGGCCCGATTGCCGCTACACCTCGAATGTAGCGCAAAACAAACCCCTGTCAAGGACAAGGCTAAACATTTTGTCAACACCCTGTTATCCTTGATGAAAACGCAGAAAATGCCCGGCACATGTGTGGGTGTTTACCGAACCACCCCCGGGGGGTGGTCCGAGGCGCATAACACATGCACCTACACGAAACAGGATGCGTAGTGGGGTTGGCCTAGGGGCGATGCGGCGCATCCCCGCGAGCGGAGGAACCGCCGGCGAAGAGCGGGGTGATGTCCCCGGTCGGGACTGTTCGACTTGGAGTGGGAGATGCGTAGAGGCTCCTTACGGACGCACGTCTCCCTCCCGGCCTGCACCGCCGGTCTCACCTCTTCCGAGCCTTCCAACGCCTCAGCCTTCCTTCGCTTCCTCTCGCTCCATCTCTTCCAGCACAACCTCCCACCACGCTCGCCCCTCCTTCGCCCACTCCATGCCCCACCTCGCCCACGGGCTCGGGCCCCTCCGCTTCCCTTCTTGTCGCGGCTCAAGATTCCACGCCACCGCTACCAGCGCCAACAAGCCATCCGACACCTTCCGATGCACTTGCTGCAGCACACGCAACCGGCTGACCAGCGACGACGAACGCCTCGGTCGCTCCAGCAACGACTCCACAGCCTCCACCACGGCTGGCACGTTGCTGCACACCTCCCCCAACCACCGTTCGCACGCCTCCCGCTCGAGCTGCGCGGCCCGCACCTCGGACCATCGCGTTCCTTCTCGCTCTCGCTTCTTCGCCCACCACCGCTCCACGGCGACCTCCAGCACCTGGTTCAAGGTCGCTGCGGTGCTCGGATGCAACTCGACCTCGATCAACGTCCACAAGACTCGGTGGGCACACCAGCGACTTTGATGTCGTCGCACGTGAGAGCGCACCCGCCGGGCGTACTTCTTCGGCAAGACCTTGGCTTGCTCGTCAAACTCGGCGAGCAAGTCGTCGACGTGCGCGTCGGTCCACAGCCGTCCTTGCGGCGACAGCGGCTGCATCAGCTTCTCGAAGAGTTCCTCCAACGAGACGGCCTGGTAGAAGTCTTCCTCGGCCTGCAGACGCCCCCGTTCGGCGGCCTCCACGGAGGTCGGACTGGCACGACGACCGGGGCCATGGGGTCGGGTCGCTCGATCCCACACCTCCAGCGCCGCCCTGGCCCGCTTTTGCTCGCGTCGCGACAGCGGCTTTTGGCCCGTCTCGAACAGTCCCCCCCGGTCGGTGCATCCCCGCGCGCGCGGAGGAACCAACCGTGGCCCAAAGCCCCGGCCTTCAGGCCAGGGATCGTTCACACCTCCCAGGGCGGGGATTCAAGCCAGTCGCCCAGGTGTCCGGCGCCGTGGTCGACCAGCCACCACAACCCACCATCGGGTGCACGGACCTGGATCGCGACACTGGATCCCTGGACGTATACGTCCATGATTTCGCAGCCGTTTTCCACAGCATCCTGGACGATTGCGCGTTCGGCGTGGACTGCCAGCCACTCGGCGATGTCAACGCGGGCCCAGTCCTCCAACTCGACCACACGCCAGGCGTCCAGGCCCCCGCAGAGGGCTTCCGTTTCCTCGGACGCGAAGGTGATGTCGCCATCCTCGTCGATCCAGACTTGGTCGGGCTGGTACCCGGCTTCCCGGTGCATGGCCAGCAGCGCCTCTGCTGGGGTGGATCCCTGAAAGGTGCCGAAATTTTCGCCGTTTTTAGAAAAGATCTCGTAGGTCGTCATGGTGGTTCTCCTGCACCTTGTGCCCCGGTTCGGCGCGGGGGTGCGGCCCGATTGCCGCTACACCCAGAATGTAGCGCAAAACAAAACCCTGTCAAGGACAAGGCTAAACATTTTTCTAACACTCTGTTATCATTGAGGAAAACGCCGAAAATGCCCGGCACATGTGGGGTTTTTCCTGACCCACCCCGGGGGGTCTGAGGCGCATGACACCTGCGCCTACACTACCGCAGGTAGAACCACATTTCACGACAGCCATCAAAGTTGGCGAACCGGTGCATCCCCGCGCGCGCGGGGGAACCGCGAGGGCCGCAGCGCTGGAGTCGGCCAGGGCGGGTGCATCCCCGCGCGCGCGGGGGAACCGAAATCACCAGCGACCTGGCCAATGTCGTCGCAGGTGCATCCCCGCGCGCGCGGGGGAACCTTGCGCCCACGATCCCGACCAAGGAGATCTGGGCCCGCATCCCCGCACGCGCGGGGGAACCGGCGTCCCAGGCACCTTCACGGTGAAAACCCGGCCCGCATCCCCGCACGCGCGGGGGAACCACCTTGCCCACCTTAAGCGCAGGGACGTACGGCCCCGCATCCCCGCGCGCGTGGGGGAACCTTGCCGAAACTAAGGCAGGTTGCCGACGAAATCCCCGCATCCCCGCGCGCGTGGGGGAACCGCTTGAACGGGGAGTGCTCGGGACCGAAGCGGAGGCGCATCCCCGCGCGCGTGGGGGAACCCCCTCGATCCATCCCTGATGCGCAGGGGTGGACGCCGCATCCCCGCGCGCGTGGGGGAACCCCCCGAGGGGCCGAGAGGGTCACCCGAGCGGCAGTCGATCTTCCTCTTCCAGGAGGGACGCCAGGAAATCCTGGACCTCCCCAACGTCCAGGATCGTGCCGGAGGTTTCCGCCTCTGCGGCGATCCCGCAGGCGAGAGTCCGAAGGGCCGCCTCGGCGGCCTCGCCCTTAAGGCCCGCGACGGCCGCGCGAGCTTCCGCGCAAACTGTGGCCGTCTCGCCGCCGATCCAGGAGGCGGCGTCTTGGTACCGATGGACCTCCTCGAGGAGCGCTTCCAGCTCCTCTAGGTTCCGGATATGCGCGCCACGAGACTTCGGATCTTCCGGATCTTCGCGGTTCCAGACCCCAACCTTGTTTCCGCCGTCCCACTCTGCGCCCGCGTAGGCGGCGAAGATCGCGCGGAGGTGTTCCTGCGCTACCTCGGACTCCAAAATGCTCCGGACCGACTCCCCGGCGGCGTCCGCCGGAATCGACAGGGCGCAGGCGCGCCCGTGCCACACCGATGCGGGGATTCCACCGCCTACGGTGGCGTGCAGGGTCACGGTGCGGTCCTCTGGGTCGAGGATTAGCCTAGCGGCCCAGCCTCGGCTTTTTCCGTCAAAATCGGGGGTCACGGGCCCGTCCCCGATGTTGACAACGACGGAACCGGCGTCCTCGATGGACGTGGCAATGGTGGATGAAAATTCGGTCATGATGCTACCCTTGGGGTGCGGCCCGATTGCCGCTACACCCCGAATGTAGCGCAAAACAAACCCCTGTCAAGTACACGACTAAACATTTCGCTAACACCCTGTTATCATTGAGGAAAACGCCGAAAATGCCCGGCACATGTGGGGTTTTTCCTGACCCACACCGGGGGGTCTGAGGCGCATGACACCTGAGCCTACACTGCCGCATGTAGAACCACATTTCACGACAGCCATCCGAACCGTGCATCCCCGCGCGCGGGGGAACCAACAACAACTACGACGTCTACCTCTACAGCGACGGTGCATCCCCGCGCGCGCGGGGGAACCCAGATGGGTTTTTTGGGCGATCTGGTCCGGACGGGTGCATCCCCGCGCGCGCGGGGGAACCCAAAACTGGATAAGACCGACACAATTGATGCCGGGTGCATCCCCGCGCGCGCGGGGGAACCGCCGAAAGAATGGGGTCGTCGCTGGTGGTGCTCGGTGCATCCCCGCGCGCGCGGGGGAACCCGCTCGCCGCGCTGCGCGCTATGCTCACGGACGGGTGCATCCCCGCGCGCGCGGGGGAACCGGGTAGGCCGCGAGGAGTCCGAGATCAGAGATCGGTGCATCCCCGCGCGCGCGGGGGAACCCTTCATGGTCGAGGTTCCTTGCGAGTTAGAGTCGGTGCATCCCCGCGCGCGCGGGGGAACCGGCTTGACGCGCTCCGGCGAGGCCGCGACGAGGGGTGCATCCCCGCGCGCGCGGGGGAACCGGCATCAGGTCGATCAACCTCGCTTCCAGAAAGGGTGCATCCCCGCGCGCGCGGGGGAACCTACGGGAAGGATGTCGTGACTCTGGGTAGGAGGGGTGCATCCCCGCGCGCGCGGGGGAACCTGATCGACACGTTCACGATGGCCTACTACCCTCGGTGCATCCCCGCGCGCGCGGGGGAACCCAGCAAGCACTCCAGCTGGCGGCCTCTGCACGAGGTGCATCCCCGCGCGCGCGGGGGAACTAGCACAGTTTTTGCCGTGCTCGGTGGGGAGTACGGTGCATCCCCGCGCGCGCGGGGGAACTGAGAGCAGGGCACCGGTGAGCAGGTAGGCGAAGGGTGCATCCCCGCGCGCGCGGGGGAACTGCCGCAGCGCTCCTCCGGTCCCGGCCCCTGGACGGTGCATCCCCGCGCGCGCGGGGGAACTTCTATCAAAATTTTGACACTCATCGTCTATCCGGTGCATCCCCGCGCGCGCGGGGGAACCGTCGTCGCGTGGCGACCCTGGAGTCTGGTCTGGGGTGCATCCCCGCGCGCGCGGGGGAACCGGTGCTGGACTTCATCGGGGGAGATGAGTTGCGGTGCATCCCTGCGCGCGCGGGTGGACCCACAGCGCACCTTGCGGTTGCGTTAGCCCAGCGGGTGCATCCCTGCGCGCGCGGGTGGACCTAGCAAGCGATAGAGATGGTGCGACGACGGCCGGCGCATCCCCGCGCGCGCGGGGGAACCCACTTGTCCCCCAAGAGGAATCATGTCGACTCGGTGCATCCCCGCGCGCGCGGGGGAACCGTTGCGCGACTGGGCCGGCGACAACCCCGCTCGCCTGCATCCCCGCGCGCGCGGGGGAACCGTCCAGGATGCTCACCAAGGCGCGGTGCGCGTCGGTGCATCCCCGCGCGCGCGGGGGAACCACGAGCGATCCGGCAGGAGGTAGGCACTCATCGGGTGCATCCCCGCGCGCGCGGGGGAACCCTCGGCCGCTTCTTTTTCCGGCAGGCCGCGCGAGGTGCATCCCCGCGCGCGCGGGGGAACCCCGGTACTAGGGCTGGACCAGTGGCGCGACGAGGGTGCATCCCCGCGCGCGCGGGGGAACCCTGGTGTGGTGCCAGCCGGGTTTTGATCCAGCCGATGCATCCCCGTGCGCGGGGGACCCGATTACGCCTTGCTTACGCTTTTCGTCATTTTAGTGTACCATGCTCGTAGCAAGGGGCAAGGCTACGGGCGCATCCATGCGCGCGCTGGTGAACATCCAGTGCAGCACTCGCCGGTCCATCCTAGCGCGCGGTAAGGTAAAAGCCTATTGATCTGCGTTTTAATCAAGAGAATGGTCGAAGAGCGTAGCCAAGGTTCATCCAGCGTGCATATAAACCGAGCAGGATAGTATGACGGCTGCGGTCTTGGTCGGTGCATCCTCTACGCAAAGAGGAAACTACTCCTCTCATCACGGAACGGTGCATCCGAACGCGCAGATATACCTAGCGTAGATTTGTCTACGTTTCTTGACTAGCGTTGTATCGACGAACTCAGTTAATCCTACATGTTCAGCACTGAGGATGTTGATGAACAAGGCACATCCAAGCGCGCTATGGAAACGAAGTTTGACTTAATTGATCACGCGCTTAAGTTTTTTATCTACGCTATGCTTTGAAACAGCACATGGAATTCGGGATGAACTGGTACATCCAAGCGCGCAAGGAATTTCCCTTTCAGCGCATCTTCAAGGAGGTACATCTCTGCAAAACAGAGAAAGCTATCTTAATTGTTAGATCATGATGCATTTTATTTATATCCAAGCACGAACAGCGGAATCTTGATGACATTGGCACCAACGCACTGCTAGAGGTACATCCCCTTACTGATAAATCAAATTGACATCGGTTAATACTACTTATGAAGCACAACAAGAGCATAGCGACTTGATCTAAGAATGAGACAGGTGCATTCCTGCGCACAAAGAAAACGCACAATTTTCAAAAGCATCCTTTCATGCGCAAGGAAAATCGGAAATAGAATAATCCTACAGAGGATATTTCTTTGTTTAACTTAGAAATCAAGCAAAGGAAACTAACAGTAGCATGCAACGCAATAGCCGGCCGATGGTTCATCCCACCTAACGGTGGGAACTTCATTCATTTTGCAAGGCGACTGTCGCCACGCTGATCCATCCACGCAAGCGTGGAAACCCGTAAGCGCAAGCTCACACTACACTAGAATAAATAACATCTTTGCGCAAGGAGAAAACGCGCAACGCGCAAGCCAAGAAGGCAAGCGAAATTGGAACATCTGATTCAATCTAAGCAACGAGATATTCCATTTCTTTAAGGTGCCATAAACGCACCTGCAGGGAATTTCAATGGTGCATCCAAATTGCAGAGAAATTAATGGTGGCGGGTTTGTGGAGGAAATACCGTGGTACATCTCTGCGCGCGCAAGAGAACCGTCGGTGCTTTGAGCAGCCCCGAATGCTGAGCGGGTGCATACCTAGGCGCGTGAGAGCCTGAAGAGATTTTTGAGCCGAATAAGTAGCCTTGGGTGCATCTTTGCGCGCACGAAGTAACCGACCCTCCAAAGCTCACTTGCATCATTGCTGGAATGCATTCTAATGCGTGGAAACCTACGTGGCAAAGATGGAGCTACCGAACCGCTCGGAACATCTCCGCGTGAAGGAGAGAAGCTGCTCGTGGTGCATCCATGCACGCATTGGAACCGATAGGTTATACTTAACCACAGATCGCACGTTCGGTGTATCTACTTGCAAAACCGCTGGTACATTGAAGGTACATCCATGAGAACGTAAAGGCGCATTTTAGCACATCACGACTCGGCATCCTCGGCAAGCGGAGCATCCCCGCACTCACGGGGGAACCAAGCCTACAGTCCGCTTCCAGACCAGGGATAGGTGCATCCTGATGCGCGAATAGAAACCGTGTGCTCAGTACGCGCGCATGGTGCTAACTAAGACCGTGGATGCACTCATGCGCGGAGGATACTATATTTCTTGCTGGTTGCGCTCAGTAGCCTGCGGTGCATTCACGCGCGTTTGGAAAACAGTTGCGGATCGCCACGTCGACAACGGCCCGAACAGGTGCATCCACACGCGCGTGAAAAACTAAACAGAAGCACATCCACAGGGCTTACCAGCAGATCAGATGCCACCAGTGGTGCATCCACGCAAGCAGGGGATGGAGTGTAAGATTGCGTAAAGAATTGCGTCTTGTACACGAAGCAACCATTCAAAAGCGTCATCCTTAACTGCGCGGAAACAGCCGAAGCGATATGGATGGTAATTCAGCATTGAATTCAAACACTCATCTCCCGTGGTTCCATCGTCTCAGTTCATGGCTGGTATCCTTCTCAACCCGTTGATTATGACCGAAAATTCCTAAGCTTCGGTCTTTGGGCTTTGGCGTGAAGCCATGATGTTCATCCCAAGTTGCTTGGGCAAATTAATTTTCAAGGAGCTACATCTTTTCAGACCGAGATCAGTACGAGGCCGTAACCGAAACCTCGGTGATGTCCAATCCCTTCGCAAAGGAGTCTTGAAAATCCGACGGGATCTTCAATGCGAAGCACTCCGCTCATGATAGCATCAGGTGATTGAAAGACAACACCCTTCCGATGTTCACCCTGGGTGCGTCGGAATTGAGTCGACAACTGAAACCGCTCCATGGAGCAGTCAAGGACGGAAACACCATACTTAGAGAACTGCCGTTCAATCCAAGAAGAGTATACACGATTTCTATCCTGAGGTCTGCCAAACTTCGGAAAAATGTCCATCTCTCTTCCATGGATCCGCTGGACAGGAACACACCTCACGCGGAACCGATAGACACGGCCTGGAGTCCACTGGTTTGGTAGTGGCTTTGCCTGAAAAGAACTCCAGTCGACCATGTTGTAAACATCAATGGCTGCGTTGATCTTCGCCAAGTCAAGCAGTTCTTCCTGCAGTTGGATGACCTGCTGGTTGCTCAGGTAGGTTTTTGGAACTTGGAAATAGCCAAGAACAGGTACGACAGATTCGCGTTCCTCTTGATCAAGTATCAGGAATGGGCGTGGAGATCGGCTGCCCCAGAGCCCCGTAAGGGCGCAGTGCGTAAGGTAACCTATATCCTTGGTAGACACTCCCGGCAGGATACGATCACCAAGCCGAATCAAGCCGAATCGACGAAAGTGAATTCGAACGATGCAAAGGATTTCGTTCATAACGCGCTTTTCGCAAGGAACTACGTTGGTAAACCGTTTAAGGGCTAAGGATTGCTTGGACGTCTTTTCGTACATGCCAAACAAAACACGACCAGGATGGGGTAACCTTCAGAAGTCCTTGACGAACGGATGTCCGACCTAGGTGGACCCTGTTCTTCCAGTCTTTTTTATCTGCTATACGAGTGACATGAGCATTCATGTCCAGACCGAGGTGAGCAGGCCACTGAGCCAGCAGGCGTCCGTCGGCGGCAAGGCAACGCTCCGAGAAAGGAACTTGCTGAAGAGCATGCAGTACGTTATCCGCCTCAATCAAACCGAGGAGCGGTGGAGCGCTCGGCACACAGCTCTTCCGACCGAAGAAGATTGGTCTTGCAGGGTGCCGAAGCGCCACTGCAAGGTCTTGGACTCGAGGGTCGTCAGGCTCAATTTTCCTTCCAAGAGCGACAGCGACCGTGTAAACAGCATCGCTAATGTAGTAAACCCATCGCTGGTGTGTGCCATCGTTGACGGATCCTCCGTGCTTCTCAACCTTACCGTACGTTGTCCATGCCTGCGCAATGCGAGGTTGACTTAGGTCAACGGTCTGATAATCCACAAGGAGTTTTCCTGCCAGATCCTGGCGCGAAGCAAGGATAAGGCGATCCTGAAGACGTTGCGTGCACTCGGCCTCTGCGTGGTCAAACCCCAGCGCATTGGCCAAAAATCCTGCGATCATGCTTGCTCCTGGGAACATGATTGTAGGGCTAATGTTATCAATCTTCGTCTCCCCGAAGGACATCAGCGGAGCTTGCAGCCGAAGAATCAAGACTTCCATGGGAAAGGATTCCTTTGCTTAAGGTTATGGCTGGAATGGCACACAGGTGCCCGATGCAATGCAGTCTGAGATCCAAGACTCAAGGTTCGCAACAGTCCCCGTTTTCACAAGAGCCTTCAGCGAATCATGAGGTCGACGCGCTGCCATGCCAAGGAACCCCTTGAGCTCGTACATTCTACTCATGTCAATGAGGAACTCTGCCAGCGCCATGTGCGCCTGCTCAAGCAGATTGTCCATCGGACCCGCATTTACAGGACGCAAAAACGCTTCCGAGAACTGGATCGGCTGCTCGTCACCCATGCGGACCAAGAGAGTGCTTGCGTAGGTGAATGGCGCAGTGGATCCATGCTTGGCTCCGGTAGAAACCGTAGCAATCGTCCGAAGCAGGCGGACAACTACATCGGAGATGATCGTTTGACCCTTGCTCTTGATCAACCACTCTTCCTTCGTGCAACCAAGTATGTTGGACACCAACTGGCGCACGTCCACGCAAACGTAAATGTAGTACAGACCCGTTGACAACTCAGTGCTGTTAAGGTGTCCCGAGACCCCTCGATCCGATGAGGCTAGAGTGTCAACGGCAGAGAAGTAGTCCGCTTCAGTTTGAGCAGCATGCACAGTAATCCCGTGGGCAACGTTGACAGCACTGTCGTATCGAGCCAGTGCGTCACCCGTGGCCATGCGACCGAACAAAGCAGCGGTAAGCCCGCATCCCATGGGGATCGCCTGCAAGTTGTTCTTGAAATCATGTTTTTTGGAGGCAAAGTAGCTCTTGAAGGCCCGCTCAGCGTCCTTGGGGTCCTTGATGGTATCAAGAATCTCTTGAGATACACGCAGAAGGTAGTTCACTTCGGGACGTCCAAGAACCACCACCTGCTTTGTCTCAAGTCCGTCGTCCGCACCAACCTCGGCGTTCAACAATCCCTCAGAAGATTCGGGCAAAGGATCTAGAACAGACTCATCGTCTTCCTTGGTTACCTTCTTTGCCTTCTCTTCCTTCAATGCTTTCTTTTTCTTTTCCTTCTCTTCTTTCTTCTCCATCTCCTTCTTCTCAACCTTCTTCGACTTTTCGCTCTTGCCGAGCACGACGTCCATGAGCCCCTCAACGACGAAGCGCACGCTGGACTCATCGTAGGTGCCCAAAGCGACAAGAGGCTTGACGATCTCCGTCTCAAAGGTCAACCGTGAGCGGATCGTTGAGGGCAAGTCCAAGGCTGCAAGCCCATCCTTGCCATCATGCTGGCTCCAATGCCGCTTCAGGCATTGCGAAGAGATGCGCAGCCGCGTACTGCCTCCCATGAAGATCCGCTTTGCCAGACCTGAGTCGTCGCGGTTGAGCAAGGATGCCGGATAAAAAATGAGGGCGTGTATCTCAACGAATCGAGGTTCCATCTTTCGTTCTCTCGTACGTTTCTTACGTGGTTTAGGTTTTTAAGAATTTTCTGCGAGTTGCCTGAAAAATCCTAGCCATGGAGATCTTGAATTCTTCAAGTTTCAATGGGTCAGTCAAGTACAGGATAGCGACATCACTCCAGTTAAAATCCTGGGCCTTGTTGTCCAGAATACGTAGGGTTTGACCGAGGATTTCTTCAAGAGCCATGTCACCTTGCGCAAGCAAGATTCGATAGAACCTTGACTCATCAACCTGACGAGCCATGGCCTCGCCCAAAGAAACCTTTGGGTTGTGATTGATGGATGTCTGCGCCATGGATCGCATGATCCAAGCCCACTTGTGAATCATTTGAGCACTAATGGGCTCACCCGGTTCAAGAACTACAGTCCTAAGAAGCTCCCAAAACTCAGGCGCATTGGGTTTGTCAAGGTTGTTACGTCGCAACCTAGACTTTTCTCCGAGAGACATCCCATGAATTTGACCAACGAGTTTGTTTACAAGGATATCAATATCGTTTTTCATGAAGTTTCCTCCATCATCATAGCCTCATACGTAGCAAAAGACTCTTCCTGCTCTACGAGAGGAAGTTGATTTCGTATGAATCCACCCACCAGGTTAAGCGCAAAAGCGACGGATTGGTAGTGTCTGGAAGTCGACACGGGCGCTGTCTCGCACAACTCACGCGTTGCTTCCTTTAGCAAGGACGCCAACATCCCTTGCCACTGCCGAAGGGCATCCTCATCTTCCATATTTTTGGTCGCTCGCAGCGTAGACCAGAAGCAATCCATGATCCGCTGATCCAATCGGACCATCCAACCGCTCGTCATCTTCAATTCAGAATCATTCCCGGCTCCAAACTCTGCCTTTGCGTAAGATTTTGTGAGGCTTCGAAAGAATTTCTGAGCCTCATTCACATAAGTAAGCCACGTTGTCACTCTGCTTCCCATGCGCACACGTTCGTCATCCGAGGTGTATGGCAAAGGAATCTCAACGTTTACGTAGCCCACAGTCATTCCCTGACGAGATGGGTCGCGCGAAACGCCTCGGATTTGCAGAGTTGGACATGGTCCATCCTCATCCTGGACGATGAGCGACGCCGAAGCGTCCGCCTCAAAGAGAATCTGAACCATTTTGCGCAAGCCAGGAGCTTCGGACAAAGCACAGGGCAATCGCTCGCTGCCCTCTACCAGAATTGGTGCCCAGATGTCTCCGACGTCGGATATCGTCCGCTTGATCCTCGTTGCTTTTGCAGACCTCCTCAAGCAGACGATACGACCGTCTTCTCCTTTCACAAGTTTGTAGAGGCGGCACACCTCAATGAAGAATGGATTCAGATCCTTAACATCAATGGCTTCTTCCTCCAGCCCAGACCATGGAATTGTCCACAAAAGTGAAGCGTTTCCCTTAAGGCCGAGGGATCGAATGTGATCCCGCTGCTTTTGCCAGAGGTAGACCTCTCGACGAAAACTATCCGAGGTTGATTGGCTTGTTGGAACAATACGCGCAAACATTCGCGCGCTGTAGGGCCCTCGATTCCGCAAGCAACCGTAGTTGCCTGCGCCACCGTACCCCCAGGTCGTTTGAACGGAGACCAACGCGTACACCCAATCTTCAAGTTCGGGGTGCACCATCAGCCTTGGTTTGACGTCATGCGCCCTGGAGGTGATCAGCACGTCTATGTCGTCGGGCGTGGTCCAGGCGTCGTTTCCCCAGCCTTTCTCGCACAAAGGCTGCATGAACGCTGGGTAGGCAGGAGAGGTAAGCAGGCACCAGGACGGCTCAAAATAGTCCGCCAAGGCGAACAGCGCCTCCTGGAAGTCCTTCACTGACGCCAAGGGGTTTATCCCCAAGTCTTCGCAAAGTGCTCCCAGTTGCACCAGAAAAGCAAACCAAGCCTCTTCCTGGTGAGGTCGAACACGCAAGAACTCGAGGTCTTCTCGGTTCATCAACCGAAACAATACCCCGGCCAGGGTCTCTTTTCGGTTCACACCGCATGTTCTCACCGAGAACATTTTTTCGGTAAGAAGGTTCCCTTGCCACTCATCTTCCATGATGAAAGAACTATAGGATGTCCTACCTGATCTGTCAACAAATTTTGTTGGTGGACGATCATTTAAAAACTATCCTGCAAGGCGCCCCGCACTGACCGATCAGGCAGGCCGAACGAAGATTTGCATCCGAAGTGCATTCTTCGCCCTTGCAGGCGATCTGAAGGAGAAGGAGGAAAAGAAAAAGAACATGAATCGGGTGTAGTTGATCATCTGGTTCTCTTTGTTTTAATTTCGTCATGATCTTTGCCGATGTAACCTGATTCAGGTACGTTTTCCTTCCAATCAGGAGGCAAGTGTTTCAGAACCTCTGACTTCCACGTTGAGTTCGAATTCTTCCAGTCTTCTAGGACTTTTCGACCCAGCGAAGAAAGTGAGTAAATCCACACCCCATCGTCATGCCCTTTTCGCCCAACCACAAAGCGACGATTCTCGGCATACGCCACGAGGTGATGCCATCCCCCTGTGAAGATAAATTTCTCCAGATCCTTGTTGGTCTGCGGGATCATGAGGATGGCCAGTAGCGGATACGTTCGCTTCATCCAGTAGGCATGGTCGCTTGTTGGCGGAGGGGTTCCTTGGTATTCTTTCCTTTGCATAAAATAAACCCTTGTGAAAGAGGTGCACCTTGAGTCAACGAGGCGATTTGTTCTCAAGAAGTGGAAAAAGAAGTGCAAGAACCTCAGGTTCTGCCAGACACGCCTGTTGCGGCGCGTTGTCCGTCAGGTACGAGCAAAGCCCCTGCAGACCTTCCATTTTTCCCTGATAGCGCTGCCGACCAAGGAATTCGCTCGTCCGCCGAAAGACGACGCTTTGGTCTCCGCGTCGACCCACCGTCACTTGTTCCACCCCCAACTGCTCCACGGTAATTGAAGCACGCCCCAGTGCATCCAGAGAGAAAGTAATCTGTCGATCACGAATGTCAACGATTTGCATACGAACGCAACCACTCACCTCGTTGAGGTCAAGCTCCTTGATCATAAAACCCATCTCTGCCATCTTTTTTTTGATGAAACGAAGGTGCGCAGTCGTTTCCTTGGTAAGAAATTCCGTTGACATGATTCAGTCCTATCGTTTCAAAACCGAGACCTTCTTCGCCGCGATCCGATGAAGTAGCATGAGTTACGATTCTGTCATCAGATACAACCGCGGCGTGTGACCGCAAACGTCTTGTGAAAAAGAACGAGAACCCCACGTTCCCCTGAACGTGGGTCTTTGCGGTCGCCCCTAAATCATCGACGTCAAGGTCGTATTCGTAGGTGACTTCGTTCTCCTCAAAGTTCTCGTTCTCTTCATCGAAGTCACCGTCTACCTCGTCCTCGTCCTCGTCCAGGATCTCTTCCTTCTCCCCATGGATGTTGGTTGGCTTAACCTTCTTAGTCCCCTTGGCGCTCTTGCCCTTCTTAGCGCCCTTGCCCTTCTTGGCGCCCTTGCTCGTCTTGGCGCCCTTGCTCGTCTTTGCGTCATCTTCCTCCGAAGGCCAGGAAGCACCGTTGTCGGTAAGGATGGCCTCAAGTTGAGCTGTGGAGCCACCCTTGACCCACAACAAAGTTGCAAGAATTCCCTCAAGAACACGGCCTTGCTGAGGATCCTCAGGGGTAAACGTTTCAAGGTGGGCAACCAGTTTGCTCACTTCCGAGTGAGGACGGACCCTCTTGCGTACCTTACCCGCTGCCTCCCTGGCCTTCCGCTTGTTGTCCAAGTGCTTCTTCTCGCGGTCGCGCGTCTTCTCGGAGACCAACTCCCAGACGCGACCCTCCTCGGTGGCGCCGCTTTCTCGCGCCTCGTGCAGCGTTTTGCGCTGTTCTTCGCGCGGAAGGAACATGGCCATTTTAGCCGCCGCCGCTAGAGGGATCTCCTGGGTGTCAACCGCACGAGCAACTTCGGTGTCGGCGTGTGCTAGCGCAAGGATCTGCTCCAACTGTGCCAGGTTACGACCGATGACGCTTGCAACCTCCTTCTTGGTTTTCCCTGCGTCCAGAAGGCGTTGGGCTTTCTTGGCCAGGACGGTGGGTGGGTCTTGGAAGCGTTGCTCGTTCTCAGCAAGCATGATTTCCTGGGCCTCGATGTCCGTAAGTTTCCTCGGGACGCAAGGGATGAGCAAGAGGTCTTCGGGGCGCTTCTTGCCGGCGGCCCGCCGACGCTGGTTTACGATGAGGGCCGCCTTATGGCGCTGTCGCCCGGCGACAATCTCCCAGATCGTCTCTCCATTCTCGTCGACACCGTTGCGGCGGATGATGATGGGTGTATCAACGCCGCGCGCATCAATATCGGCGATGAACGCCTCATCGGGCGTCAACTCAACGCGCGGATCGTAGAGCGGATGGTTTTTATCCGTGATACGACGGAGGCGTTCAGGAGGAAACATGGGCAAATCACGGCGCTGCGCGCCAGCGTAGTTCGTGGACATCGTTACACCTTGTGTGTTCGGGTTATGGCAAAGGAGTTGTTCGGACCCCGGTCAAGAAGGATCCAACGAGTATTATGGACGTAGCTGTGAACGAGGGCGTGACGGTCGAAGTCAGGTATCTGAAGAAGAGTCAAGGTCTCGGCAAATGCAACAGGCCTGACCACATCCACATCCAATTCCATGACTTCCGCAAAACCGTCGGGCGGAGCGTCGAAAGCACGTTTCCATGGGTTGCGCCCAAGGAAAAGCGTCCGCGTCTCCTCCAGGAGGTGGCGCACCAAGGACCACCTCACTGAGACGGATCTACCAAGGCCGTCCTTCGACATCACTCGCAACAGATAACCTATCCTAATTTCACGTCAAGGATTTTCTTTCAAGGAACTCACTTTTTTTGATGGCATCGGCCACAAAGCAATGAAAGTCTTGAAAATTCAATGTGTTACCTATGAAACGAGCGCGGAGCACCAACCCTTGGATTTTCGTCGATACTGGAATTATCCTTCGTAATTACGATAGGCAAATTGCGAGCCAACGAAACGTGTCAAGTCATCGAAGATCAACGTTGGCATCCATACCCCTGCCGACCGTGGTCGAGGGACACCTGACCAGAACGAACCTTCGGAGAGAAGCCGTCGACCCCGCCACGACCCCAGAACCTCGGACCGTCTCCGAAACACCTTGAAGACAAGGTAGTCATAAATCCTACACTGGATAGTCTTGCCAACCCGATGGTGCCAGCCCATATGCAGACGTGTCATCTGCACCAAGACGATTACGTCAATCTGAAGAAGGCCGAAGAAAAGAACAAAGCTAAAGGGATCAATTGAATCAATACGCGACAAGAACCTTTTCGTACTCGCAATAGGATTGGTTGACATGAAGCAAATCAATGATTAGAATTGAAGCATGCAGTTTCAGATCAACAAAACCGAGAAGGGCATGATCCTTTTGAACCTTCAGGTGGGTTTCCTTCAGTTCTTGGCAAAGTTGCCGGTACGAGAGGCGCACCGTCTTGGGAAATTGCTCCAGGAGATGGCAAGTCCAACCAAGGTTGCGGACATCTTTGAGGGGGACGATTTGCCCATCCCCGATGGATGGGGACTTCAGCCGTCTTCGTCCGGGCTGATTCTTCGTCAGACCCAGGAAGAAAGCATCGCGACCATATTCATCCCTGCAAAGGATCTGTTTGATTTTGAGGAAGACATTCGTCGTGTCCTTGACAAGATCCTCGGGCAGAAAAAGAAAGACATGTCCGATGCGTTCCGCCTAGTAGCCCCCAAGAAGACACCCACCGCCGCCGAAGCCAATCAAGATCCAGCCGAGCCTACCGCCGAAGCTAGGCAAGATCCTGCCGAAATTGCATCGACGTAAATAAAATTCTCCTGTAGAGTTGCGGGATGAGCATCCAACGACCGATTTTTTTTCAGGACACCTCCGCAGAGCGCGTTGTTCGTATCCACAACGAACTTCTTGCCCGAGGTCCTCGCCTGTTGGTCCAGCTCCTCTCCCGCTATGGCAATGAGTCCGTGACCAACGATGCCTTGGTGGACACGGGCGCAGACATCACCTCCTTTGAGGAAACCATCATCCGACGCCTAGGCTACACTCCCCACGGGTCGGTGACCATCCAGACAGCCGCAGGGAAAGAGCATCGTGGAATCTATTTGGTCCGCGTGGCCATCCCCCAACGGCAGCGAGAGCATCGTATTCTTCAAGTTGAGGTTGCTGGCCTGGGGAAGATCCACAAAAACAGTGAACTGCCTTTCGCACTCATCGGCCGCGACATTCTTCACCGTGGGAGTCTCAGTTACAACGGACCACTCGGCGAGTTCCAGCTGGATCTTCTCCCGGAAGCATCTTAAGTCTCCTTGCACGTCGCATCCATCACCTCCTCCCTACCTTGGACATATTAAGATGAGTTACCTCGTACTAGACAGCAACGGAAACCTCCTTGAAGTCAAGGAGACCCTGTCCCTGCACAAAGCCGTGTCGGAGTTGACCGAAGAATTTCCATCATGGTCGTTTGTCTATGATGGAAACGTTTCAGCTTACGAGGAACGTGACCTAGAATCACGCACCTTCCATCCAAACCCAACACGCTCATTGCCGATGGTGTCCACAACTTCCTCCAGGCGGCGACCCGACCAAGAAATGCTCCTTGCGATGCTGACCGAAACCTCTGGATTGACGAAAATCAATCACGAGGAGGTGCTGCGGATGAGCGAGGAGGATGCGATCCGAAGGCTCCGACCATGGCTGCCAAACGGAAAAAACTACGCTACCTTTTCCTCCGCCAAGCGAAGCATCCTTAATGAAAATTACAAGACTGGCAAGGCGTCCAAGGGAATTTCTTGCTGGAACCCATGGCGGCAGCGCATGGATACGATCCGTCCAGCGCTCTCCCGTGGCCTAAGCTTGATGCCTGCGTACCACCTCATCGGCGGACCCCTGATTCCGAATGGCGCACAGGAACGCATGCTACTGGCACAAAAGCTTGGACACCCGTTGCTTCAAGCGAAAGGGAGCGCCCCTGCCTGGAGGCCGCTGGACATCAGCAGGACCAATTTCCCAAAATTTACCCTGTGCCCCCGAGCCACCCCCGATTGCATCTCAACGTGCCTTGTTTTCTCTGGACGAAATGACCTCGGATACCAAGCGCCTTCGGTGTTCAAGAATGGTCAACTCGTCGCTTATCCTATCTCTTCCGGACAGATTGTCAAGGCGCGACGCACCCAGGCTTTGCTTGCGGAACCCGTGGCTTTTTGCAAACTCCTGCTTGAAGCCGTGAAGTGGCATCGAGACAACTGCAAGCAAAATGGGATCCGCGCGTTCGTTCGCTTGAACATTCTCAGCGACATCCCCTGGGAACTCTTTTATCCAGAACTGCTCTCCGGTTGGGGTCATGATGTCGTATTCTACGACTACACCAAGATCCCCGCACGCAAGCCCATGAGCGGTCAGCAGGCATCAGACTACCCGTACCACCTGACGTTCTCTTACGGCGGCGGGAAGGCTGCGCTTCAGGACATGGAACTTGAGCTAGCGCACGGAACTCCTTGCGCTATCGTTTTCTACCTGGGGCCCGAAAACAAATTCAAGAGAAGCTCCGATAAAGCAAGCAAAGGCAAGAAAATTCCATGGAGTGAAACGGAGTGGCGCGGAATGAAATTCAACGGGTACCCCGTTTACGACGGGGACTGCCACGACCTACGCCCCCTTGATCCAAGTGAAGCTATGATTGTCGGGCTGCAGTACAAGCCCCCCGTTGCAAAGAAGCAACAGATCAAGAACCACGAGAAGATGGCATTTCTGGTCTACGCCGAGACCACGGAAGTGACCGTCCACGGGGTACGGGAGCAGGTCTGGACGGTTCCTGCCTCCGCACGGCAGCTCGGCTCGGATCTCTACCGAGAAGATCCAAATAACTTCGTTTTAGTTGTCAAAACCTGTAGCCTCAGTCGCGCAAAGCCTGCATCACCCCCTCCCTACCCCCGTTCCATGCCTGGAGAATCCCAGAGAAAGCTTCGTCCTCAGCGCCGCTGCACGTCGAACTTGTTCGGTTGCTTCAATCGTGTCATGGTACAAGAGACATCATGGATACTCCCCCGATGATTTCGACCCCACCTGCCATCTCTGTCGGTGGCTTCCGAGACCTCGTTTCTGCCTACGATGCGATGGCAGGCGTAGGATCGTTTCCCTCTGGATTCGCGCTGGACAAGCCACCCTCCGACCAAGCCAGCGCTAGCGCGCTACCAAGCGTGCCGAATCTCTACGCCCAGCTCCAGCAAATCTTCAAGGGCACTCCCTTGGAGTCCGACCACGCAAGGCTAGCCATCCTGCTTGCTATTGGGTTCATGCACAACTTCGGGATTTTGCCCGACATGGCCACCAACAACTGGCTTGCGGTCCCCCTCTCCCCTCCTTGCGATCCAACCATCGGCCGAGTGCCTGTTCCTAACTACGTTCCAGCCTCTTGCGTACAGACGTACCCCAGCCAGCAGCAAGGTACCAACGCGTTCGTGGCCCGCATCAACGAGATGGGGTTCCTCAGTTTCCTACTTAACAGCAACGGGAATTTTACCCAGCTTGCCGCCGCCATTTACCCGATTACCGAACTCTCGGGAGTGGACCCTACAATCCCCCTTTCGACAGAGGGATTCAAGCAGTTTCAGTCTTTCTTCTGGACAGCCCTCCAGAAAGGGGCTATCCCAAACCTTCCCCCCGACGCAGCCAACCAGGTGTACAATTTCTGGTACCAGACGGATGAAATTCCACCGTTTGGACCTCCAGGACAAGACACGAAGAATCTGAAGTATCTGCCCAGCGAAAAGGCGCAAAGACTTTATACTGCGGCGGCCTTCCTAGCCAACGAATGGCCCTTCGCTCAACTCCCGTTGTCGAACACCGTCGAGGCACAGACCGCGATTCAGGGCATTCTGGCGATGACGTACCTGTTCGGAGATTTCGGGAAGGTCGGGCAGGTGGAGACCAACAACTGGTTTCAGGTGGGGAGCCCTGCCACCAACAACGAGCCATGCGGCGAGATGCGCACCCTCAACCCGCTCTTGCAACGCTGCGTCTGGGTCCACGACACCGTGCAGAAGGGTGCTCAGTCAGCGCTGACCGCCATCCTCTTGAGCCCAAACGTTAAGGAGCAACTCCTGTCCGGGGACCTGGGGAAACTGGCCCACGCCGTGCTTAAGGATGGGTTTTTCGCGCCCACGATCCCGACCAAGGAGATCTGGGTTGAGGCCACCCG
>Ga0209101_1001215_pt1 | contig 19639 bp, 16 predicted proteins | sample ConPoolayeCmetaG_FD_185481 | JGI IMG/M metagenome (GOLD analysis project Ga0209101, IMG submission 185481) | Hot spring microbial mat communities from California, USA to study Microbial Dark Matter (Phase II) - Cone Pool mat layer C metaG... ...
AAATTATACATCCAAAGCTGGGCTTGGGCTGGTGTTGCGCTCAGATCGTATCGCTGGAAGAGAATACGCTGACCAGCCGGGTCCCACTCGAAATGTGAGTTGTTGTAGTCCGGGTCGCGGGTGATCTGATGTAACTCACCTGATACGACGTTATACAGCATAAGTTGACTGGCAAATCCTCCCTGACGATCAAGGCGGCGGCGGCCAAAGGCGATCCACTGACCGTCAGGCGACCACGCCGGCGATTGATCCTCCTCGGCGTCTTCTACCAGCGGACGCAGTCCCGCCGGGCTGTCCAATTCCGCCAGCCAGACCTGCGGGTAAAACTGCTGTCCCACCCGCCGGATGTCTACATAGGCCATCATCTGGCTGTCTGGTGAGAACGACCCGACCTCACCCATCTGGCTTGGGATCAAGGTTGACTCCCCGCTGTTTCGATCAAGCAGGCGGATACTGCCAAGGCTGGCGTCAAAAAGGGCCAGCCATCTCCCGTCGGGACTCCAAGCGGGGCTGAAGCCCAGTATCTGGGTGTCCTGAAACACCGGAGATGTCTCACCGGTTGCCAAATCATACAACCAGATGCGGCTTGCCCCCTGTGTCCCTGCCGCTGTCAGCTCCTGCCGGCTGTAGGCCAACAGACTGCCATCCGGCGACCAGGCGGGTTCGGAGCATAGGCCCGGTGCGCAGGTGATGATCTGGCGGGCATTCCTGCCGGATATGCCAACCAGCCAGAGGTTGGTTGCCATGTCAGCATCATAGGCTGAAAGTGCAATCAGCGTCCCGTCCGGGCTGAGGGCAAAGTCATAGACGCCATACTCTGGCGTGTATATTTCGCGCGGCGAATCACTGTCACCCGGCATAAGCCATAAGCCGCGCACTGCCGCATCCGCTGGCGCGAGATAAAGCACTCCCGGCGTACGCGGCGTAAATGTCCAGCTCACAGTGTGCCGTGTGAGCCGTCCGCTGATGCTCTGCGCCCCTGCCTCTAGGGTGACGGTATAAGTTTGCTGGGGCGAGAATGGGCGGTCGGGCCGGAAGGTTAGAGTATTGCCTTCCCATTTAAAACTTCCCGCTACTTCGGGCTGGATCGAAAAGCGCTCCTCGACGCTGGATGTGTTCATCTGCTGGCCAAATGTGATCTGTACAGCGGCTGTCATAGGAGGGGTCGAGCCGTCCTCAGGTGAGATGGATCGGATCGGGACTCCCGTATGATCGCCTAGTGTGACCACTAGGGCGATCAGGCCAATCAGCACAGTCATACTGATCAGCACAATGCGGTCGAAGGGGTCAAGGTTGAACGTCATGGGTAGAGATAAGGTTGCTCCGGCGGCTGGATAGGAGTGATCTGATCGGCTATCAGAACAGGGATAGGCGTGCCGTCTAGCATTCCCTGCTCGAAAGTACCCTGAACACGTACCCATGAGTCAGCGGGGTACCGCCCGGCATGGCTGTCCTGTACTACAATTCCTACTGCCAGAGCGTCAGCTACACAGCAAGTGATTGTAAAACGGGCCGCCATAAATTGATCCTCTGCAAATCGGGCATCCCGATAGACGAACCCAATCACATCCGCTTCCTGTCCGTCCAGTGCGGCAGGGTCTGGATTTTCGCTCATGACACGTACCCAGTCAAGCACGTTACGTTCACCGGCGACGATAGTCAGGCGGGTAGGGGATGTGTTAGTAGTCGTTGCTATATCTGTTGTGACACCCCGGCTTGAAATCGCACTGGCTCCCAGCGGTCGTGCCGGTATCAGTGTGCCCAGCACAAGCGGCATCGCCACAATGACAAGCGGCCAGATTGAAACTCTCCCGTGTTCTGCAGGGTGATGGTCATGTTCATGGGCGGGTTGGTCTGAAAGGGCATCAGCCTTCTGTTTTCCGACCAAGTTATAGGCGCCTGCCAGCATGATAAAAAGAGCAATCGCCAGCACCGACAGCCATACAAAACGTGGTCCGATGTAGAAGTAGAGTTTGCCGCTGGCGAGTTTCTCGGCGAAAAAGATCGCCATCAATATCAGTACCAGCGCCTTCAAGTGATCGGATGTGCGTGCTGGTATCATCTTTCCCCCTCACCAAGCAACATTTAAGTTAATGAACACAGCCAGCAATGTGACCATCAGAAAAGGCAACAAGATCAGATAAAGCACAACCTTGCGTTTGAAGATACTCAGAAACAGAAGTGTGCTCTTGATATCTACCATGGGTCCGAAGACAAGAAAGGCCAGAATCGAACCGGTGGTGAATGTGTTAACGAAGGCCAGCGACAGGAAGGCATCTACCGTTGAGCAAACCGACAGGATGAAAGCCATGGCCTGCATGACGAGAACAGAAACCAACGGCCCAGACCCTACAGCCAGCAAGACACGCTGAGGAACGAGTGTCTGCATTAAGGCCGCCAGTGCCGAACCAATTACCAAATAGCGTCCCATCTCGAAGAACTCATCGCCGGCAATACGAAGTGCTTGTTGCAGGCGGACACGGAGAGATTCCGAGGAATGCGTTGTTTCTCCCCCTGTCCCGCTGGCGAGCGGGGTGAGCGCCTCTGGGCGCAACAGGCTGGACGGGGCCTTGTTCAGTGAGAAGATCAGCCCGACGCTCAACGAAACAACTAAGGCTAGTACGAAACGAGCGGCTAGAATGTTCCCCCAGCCGTAGGCCGCGAAGGTGCTTGCCAGCACAATCGGGTTAATAATAGGGGCGGCCAGCAGGAAGGCAATCCCTGCTGAGAGCGGCATTCCCTTTTTGACCAGCCGCCGTGTCAACGGTACAACACCGCATTCGCATACTGGAAAAGCCAACCCCATCATGCCGCCGACTAGCGTCGCGGGGAGCGCACGGCGTGGAATGAGACGCAGGAGATCCTCCCGGCTGACAAAGACTTCGACGAGGCCTGAAGCGAGTGTCCCCAGTAACAGAAAAGGCGCCGCCTCAATGAAGATGCCCAGGAAGACTGTAGTGAAGTTGCTGATTTGTTCCATGAGACTCATGCTTTGGGAGGGCCGGTACAGAGCACAGAATCCCGGCTCTCTATAATCCCGCCTCCCCCATAAGCAGGCTTACTTCTTCAGCAGGGAGGCGGCGGCCTCATCCACGAGCCAGACAAGCGAGCCGTCAACCGGCTGGACTCCCTGAGCCGGAAAAGTGCTGGGTTTCTGCACGTCTCCAAAGACAGCGGCTAGTGCAGGCGCTTTCTCCTCTCCAGTAACCAGGAAGATAATGTTGCGGGCATGGTTGATCACCGGGAAGGTGAGCGTCATACGCTCGGATCGAAGCTGAGGGACTTCATACACGACTACCATATTGGAGAGATCGCTGACGGCCCGTGTGCCGGGGAAGATGGATGCGATGTGTCCATCCTTGCCAAGTCCCAGAAGGATCATATCAAAGCGCGGCCATTCGCCTGCCCTCAACCCGAAGTGCCGTCGAAGCTTCTCTTCATAATCCTGCTTGGCGCTATTGGCTAATTCTTCGCCGAGCATCCGGAAAATGTGATCGGGGGGAACGGGGACATGATCAAGCAGTGTTTCGCGGGCCATTCGGTAATCGCTGTCAGGATGGCTGGGCGGCACTCGGCGTTCGTCTCCCCAAAATACAAAAGTCTGTGGCCACGGGGCCTGATCACGCCAAGGCGCTGAGGCCATCAGCTCATACAGCCGGCGCGGCGTGTTTCCACCGGACAGCGCAATCCGGAAGGCACCCCGTTCAGCGACTGCCGCTTGGGCGATTTCTACCCAGCGGCGAGCCGCTTCGTGGGCGACCGCTTCTGCATCAGCAAGCCTGATTATCTCACTCATTTTCTCTCCACTTCATTGCCGCCAGCGGCGGCCATCGCGTTCAAGAAGTTCCTCAGCCCCGCGCGGCCCCCATGTTCCAGCCGCATAGCTTTCGAGCGGCGGGGCATACTCACTTTGCCAGCCGCTCAGGATTGGGTCTATCTGCCGCCATGCCCACTCGATCTCATCACTGCGGGTGAATAACGTGGCATCGCCAAGCAGTGCATCCAACAGCAGGCGTTCATAGGCATCCGGCGTAGCGGCCGCACCGAATGCCTTGCTGTAAGTAAAGTCCATTGTGACAGAGCTGCGCATCATCCCCTGGCCGGGCAACTTGGCTTCAAAACACAGCGAGATACCTTCGTCAGGCTGGATGCGCACGACTAACACATTGGCCCGCAACTCTTCATCGTTGACCGCCTTGAACAGCAGGAGCGGGGGCCGCTTGAAGTGAATAGATACCTCTGTGACACGCGAGGGCATGCGTTTGCCGGAGCGGACATAGAACGGAACGCCCTGCCAGCGCCAGTTATCCAGATACCACTTGATAGCCGCGTAGGTGGGAGTCTGAGAGTCAGGGGCAACGCCCGGCTCCTCACAGTAGCCGGGGACGAGCTGGCCGTCTATGTTTCCTGCTCCATACTGAGCGCGTACCGTATGAGTGGCACTTTCCTCTAGCCTGATGGGGCGTAAAGCCCGTAACACCTTCACCTTCTCATCGCGAATGGCATCCGCTTCAAAGGCAATGGGGGGTTCCATTGCCACCAGCGTTAGAATCTGTAGGATGTGATTCTGGAAAATGTCTCGCACGATGCCGGCCTGATCATAGTATCCGGCGCGGCTTCCTACCCCAACCGTTTCGGCTACGCTGATCTGGACGTGATCCACGTAGCGGCGATTCCAGATCGGCTCGAAAATAGCGTTGGCGAAACGCAGTACCAAAATATTCTGAACAGTCTCTTTGCCGAGGTAGTGATCAATACGGTAAACCTGTTCTTCCTTGAAGCAGTTGTGCAATTCTTTATTCAAATGCTGGGCTGAAGCTAGATCAGTGCCAAACGGCTTTTCAACCACGATCCGCCGCCAGCCGGATGTCTCTTCCGCCATATGGACGCAACCTAAGTTCTCTACAATCTCGTCATAGGACTGGGGCGGCGCCGCCAGATAGTACAGGCGATTGTCAGGCATCTGGCGGCTGGACGCCAGATTGAGCAGAAAGCGATCTAGTTCTGCGAAAGACTCAGGCGCATCGAAACTGCCCTGTACATAATGGATGCGTTGCGCAAAGCTCTCCCATGCTGAAGAAGATTCCCCTACCGGTAGGCCAGCGCTGAACTGCCTGATGCCGTCATACATCCGAGCACGGAACTCTTCCTGACTCCATGGGCGGCGGGCAAAGCCAACAATGTTGAAGGCATCCGGCAGGCGCCCCTGCTGAGCCAAATTGAACAGAGCCGGCAGAAGCTTACGCACCGTCAGATCGCCGCTGGCCCCGAAGATAACCAGGGAGGCGGGTTCTGAGAGGCGGACCTGATTCGGACGGTCATGAATCATGTCTGTTACCTCCCCATGACTGCCAACCCGTCATAGATTTTCCTCCCGGCGGCGGACCGCATGGCCGCCAAACTGGTTCCGTAGTGCCGCCAGCAGTCGCGCGGCATAACTGTTGTCTTGCCGTGAGCGAAAGCGCATCTGGAGGGCCAGCGTGATGACAGGCAATGGCACATCCAGATCAATCGCTTCTATTACCGTCCAGCGGCCTTCTCCAGAGTCAACTACGTATGGTTCAACCCAGTCAAGAGCGGGGTCCTCTTCTAGGACGTTGCCTGTCAATTCAAGCAACCACGAACGAATGACACTCCCATTCATCCATAGACGGCTGAGCGCCTCCAGATCAAACCCGAATTCCTCCTTGGCGGCCAGTATTTCAAACCCTTCGGCAATCGCTTCCATCATGCCATATTCGATCCCGTTGTGGACCATCTTGGCGAAATGCCCGGCTCCGCTGGGGCCGACACGTTGGTATCCGCCCGGCGGGGCAAGTGCTTCGAAGATAGGAACTAACGTCTCATAGGCGTTCTCATCGCCGCCGATCATCAGGTTGAAGCCGTTTTTCAACCCCCAGATGCCGCCGCTCACGCCTGCATCGAGCATATGAATACCTTTGTAGCGTAACATAGTTGCCCGCTCGATGGATTGCTTATAGTGCGAGTTGCCGCCTTCGACGACAATATCACCCTCGCCCAGCAGAGCAACGAGTTGCTGAAGCGTCGTTGAGATGGTCTCACCGGCAGGTAACATGAGCCACACAATGCGAGGGCTGGTGTCCAGCTTATTTACTGCTTCCTCCAGTGAAAAGGCTGGAATCACACCATATCCCTCAGCCTCGCGAACTGTATCGGGTGTCCTGCTGAAACCAACAACCTGATGCCCGCCGGCTACTAGTCTTCGGGCAAGCCCCATCCCCATTTTGCCCAGACCCACCATTGCTAGTTTCATGGTGATACTTGCTCCTCTCTCGCTGGTACTTCAACTGCCATTCCAATATTCACTTATCCCATGGCCTCGTTGAATGCATCTTTCAGACGCGCCAGATTACCTGCCACATCCGCGCCCAGATGTATTCGTAATGCACGCAGACCACGTGCAGTGAGGGCCTGCCAGTCGCCCAGTGCCTGAGCATCAATCAGTGTCCCAAAGGTGTAAGGCCGGCCGGGAATCGCCAGCTCCGGCGTACGGTCACTGGTAAACTGGATGAAGACCCCATTTGGCGCACCGCCCTTGTGGAGCTGTCCTGTGCTGTGCAGGAAGCGCGGGCCATAGGCCAGTGTGGTCGCTACCTTGAGTGTATCGCGAATGAACAGCCGTAGGGACTGCATCGCTTCCCATGTCTCGGAATGGGGCGTCAGGTAGGCTTGTAAGGCGATATAATCCCCCTTCCTGACCTGTTCAAGGAATGCCCGCAACGCCGCCGCAAGGTTGCCGCCGGAAACTTGCCCGTAGACCCGAAGCCCGCCTTCGTTAAGGACGGAGGGCAGTTCAGGCAGAACACCCTGCTCCTCATACACTTTCAGCATACGTTCTGTATTGGCCTTGCTCTCTTGCACGTTGGGTTGGTCAAAGGGGTTGATGCGAAGTAGCACACTAGCCGCCGGAACAGCAAAAGCCCAACGGTAATATTCATACCCCAGATCATCCATTGCCTGCAGGGGAATACGGACGACAGGATGACCAGCCTTCTCCAGCATGAGCAGGTTATGTTCCAGTTCTGGCTCATCCATGTTGGGTATACCAACGGTTATAAATAGCCGGTCGTCGCTGTATGCTTGGGGAGAGCCGGGCGCTTCCAGCGCGACGGGCAGGATTCCCTTACCCTGTTTGCCAGTGCTTTCAGCAATCAACTGTTCTGCCCAGTTGGCGAAGCTGGCCCACCGTTCTGGTAGCAAAAACGTGACTTTATCGCGCCCCGCTAAGGCAAACTCGCCCAGCAGGATACCTAACAATACACCGGGGTTTTCAGCGGCAGACACATCCGGCCCGCAGTCACTCATCGCAAGACGGCTTCTTGCCAGCACAGCACCTACATCTATCCCCATGAGGGCCGCCGGGATCAGCCCAAATGGACTGAAGGCTGAGTATCGCCCCCCGATACTGGGAAGGCCGGGGAAGATGCGGCGGTAGCCCTTCGCTTTTGCTTCCGCTTCCAGCCCCGTCCCCGGATCGGTGATGGCGATGAAGTTCTCACCAGCGCGCTCGCCCTTCAGAGAACGTACCCGCTCGTAGAAATAGTCTGCTTGAGTACGGGTCTCAATTGTGCCGCCGCTCTTGCTGGCAACGATGAAGAGAGTTGTCTCAAGGTTGCACCAAGCCTCAACGTCTGCTATCGCGCCGGGATCAGTGGAATCGAGGACGCGCAATTGGGGGAATCCTTGCTTCTCGCCGATCACCAGCGCATAGACCTCAGGCGCAAGGCTACTGCCTCCCATCCCCAGCAGGACGGTATGAGTAAACCCTGCTTGGCAGATTTCCTTTGCAAAGGCCGTCATCTCCTCTACTTTGCCGGCCATGATCTCCGGTGCATCCATCCAGCCCATACGCTTGATGATCTCATCTTGCCCGGCTGGATCATCCGTCCAGAGCGCAGGATCATGTTTCCAGATGCGCTGGGAAATGCCTTGATCGTCCCACCAGCGCAGGCGGGCGCGGACTGCCTGCTCGACGTTCGTACTGCCATAGTGAACACGCAAGTTGCTACTGCTCATTGCCGCAATACTCCGCTTCGATTGCCGCAATCTTACCAACACGGCGCAGGTGTCGTTCCTCGCGGCTGAAATGTGCCTCAAGGTAAACCCGCACCAGCTCTCTGGCCAAATCTGTTCCGATGACACGTCCCCCTAGGGTGAGCACGTTCATATCGTCGTGTTCAACCCCCTGACGAGCCGAATAGCTGTCGTGGCAGATCGCCGCCCGAACGCCGCGCACTTTGTTGGCCGCAATGCTGGCGCCCACGCCGCTTCCGCAGACGAGGATGCCTCTTTCCCCTTTGCCCTGTGCAACGGCTTCGCCGACCGCACGCCCAAAGTCCGGGTAATCGTCGGTCGGCTCAAAGGTGTGAGCACCTACGTCTATGACCTCATGTCCCAGTTCGGCAATGTATGGCTTCAGCAGTTCTTTGAGTTCAAAGCCCGCATGATCAGCTCCAATGACCACACGCATAGATGCCTCTCCCCTCCTGAGGTTCAGCCGCCAGCCAGTCTGCAAGCTTAACTGCTGGCGGCTGAACGCATATGTATAGCTTTATTTATCCAACAGCGCTTTTGCCCGCGAGACCACATTCTCTACTGAGAAGCCAAGCTCGCGAAAGACCACGTCACCCGGAGCGGAAGCGCCAAATCTGTCTAGGCCAAGTATGCCGCCATGCTCACCCACATACTTGTGCCAGCCCAGTGTGACACCCGCTTCGATGGCCAGACGGGCTGGCACATCAGGGGGCAATACCGAATCGCGGTATGCCTGTGACTGCATCTCGAACAGCTCCCAGCAGGGCATAGATACGACGCGTGCTTTGATGCCTTCTTGAGCCAGCGCATCAGCGGCGCCCAGTGCCAGATGGACCTCCGAGCCGGTGCCGATCAAGATCAGGTCTGGCTTGCCGGTCGTGTCCAGTAGCACATAAGCGCCCTTGGCCAGTTCGGAAGCAGGAGCAAGTCGTTTGCGATCCAGAATGGGGAGCTTCTGGCGGGATAACACCAGTGCAGTGGGGCCGTCACGATGCATCAGGGCCTGCCGCCATGCTTCTGCGGTCTCATTAGCATCGGCAGGACGGATGACCCACAGCCCAGGGATAGCTCGTAAAGCGGCCAGTTGCTCAACTGGCTGGTGAGTTGGGCCATCCTCGCCTAAGCCAATGCTGTCATGCGTGAAGATAAAGATCACGCGCTGGTGTGAGAGTGCGGCCAGCCGGATAGGAGGACGCATGTAGTCTGAGAAGACGAGGAAAGTGGCAGTGTAAGGAATCACCCCGCCATGGTGGGCCATCCCTAACGCCATGGCCCCCATAGCATGTTCGCGGACTCCAAATTGAAGGTTATGCCCACCCGCGTCCCAGCCGAACCTGCCGGATGCCTTGATCCATGTGTTGGTGCTAGGGGCGAGGTCGGCAGAGCCGCCCACCAAATCGGGCAGGAGTTCAAACAGGCTGTTCAGCACTTTGCCGCTGGCGGCGCGGGTTGCAATACCCCCTTCGGCAGGGTCAAAGACTGGCAAGGCCAGTACCCATCCATCCGGCAGATCGCCGCTGAGCATCCGTTCGAACTCGACAGCCTTTTCAACCGAATCAGACTGAAAGGACTTGAGCCGTCCCTGCCATTCTGCTTCCCAAGCCATGCCCCGATCTATGGCCTGTCGGAACACCTGAAGGGCCTCATCAGGTATGTAAAACTCTGGCTCCAGCGGCCACCCCAGATTTTCCTTGGTCAGACGGACTTCGTCCTTGCCCAGTGGTTCTCCATGTGCGCTACCTGTGTTAGCCTTGTTGGGACTACCGTAACCGATAATGGTACGGCAGATGATCAGCGAAGGATGATCGAGGTCACGGCGTGCTTCCCAGATGGCTTCGTCAATTGCTTCAACGTCATTGCCGTCTATCGGCCCAATTACCTGCCATCCATAGGCCCGGAAGCGCGCCCCGACGTCCTCGTTGAAGGTGGTGTCGGTATCACCCTCAATGCTGATACCGTTGTCGTCGTACAGGTAGATCAGCTTGCCAAGCCGCTGTGTGCCGGCATAAGAAGCCGCCTCTGAGGCGACACCCTCTTCCAAGTCGCCATCGGTGACAATCGCATAGATGTAGTGATCTACCATCAGGTGGCGGGGTGTGTTGAAGCGTTCTGCAAGGAAACGCTCAGCGATTGCCATACCAACGCCGTTGGCGAATCCTTGTCCTAGCGGGCCAGTGGTCACCTCGACGCCGGGAGTCAGGCCGTACTCCGGGTGGCCGGGTGTAATACTTCCCCACTGCCGAAAGCGCTTGATCTCATCAAGCGACACGTCATAGCCCGTCAGGTGGAGCAAAGCGTACAACAGCATTGAACCATGCCCGCCAGATAGAATGAAGCGATCTCGGTCGGGCCATTTCGGGTTACGGGGATTATGTTTCAGGTGGCGTGTCCAGAGCGTATAGGCCATGGTAGCCGCGCCCATAGGCATACCGGGATGGCCGGAGTTAGCCTTCTGGACAGCGTCAACAGCCAGAAAGCGGATGGTGTTAATGCACAATTGATCGAGTTCCGATGTAGACATAGTGATTTAACATCCTGTTTGTTGCTCACAGCAGGGTGAGAGGTTAAGTCGTATTCTTAGCAAATACGCCTCTATTGTAGGAGGGATCAGAGGGATTGTCCAAAATGGAGGAGAACGGGGCAGGTAAGAGGGTTTTTTAAGAAGGCATCTGTAAGTTTAATTCGCTATACTCATCTAGTAACAACAAGTTCTAGATAGCCCGGATGGAAACACCTATGCCTAACCGTCTGGCCCATGAGACTAGCCCTTACTTGCTTCAGCACAAAGATAACCCTGTGGATTGGTATCCGTGGGGTGAGGAAGCATTTGCCCGTGCCAAAGCGGAGGATAAACCAATCTTTCTCAGTGTAGGCTATTCAGCCTGTCACTGGTGCCATGTGATGGCCCACGAGTCGTTTGAAGATGAGGAAACCGCCGCTTTCCTCAACGAGCATTTCATCAACATCAAAGTTGATCGCGAGGAACGGCCCGACGTAGACAGTCTCTACATGAACGCGGTGCAGGCTATCACCGGCGGGGGCGGCTGGCCAATGTCGGTGTGGCTGTTGCCAGACGGACGTCCCTTCTATGGCGGGACTTACTATCCTAAAGAACCTCGATATGGGATGCCGTCTTTTTTGCAGGTGTTGCGGCGTGTGGAGCAAGTCTTCCGTGAAAATCGCTCCCTCCTTGAGCGCGATGCCGCCGGCCTGACCGACATGCTTAGCCGTTCTCTTTCGCTCTCGGAAGGGGAGGTTCAGCTTCCTGAATCGGAAGTGTTCCGGGTCATCTTCTACGAGCTTGTCAAGCAGTATGACAGCCGCAATGGAGGTTTTGGCGACCGACCTAAGTTCCCGCCGGCCATGACACTGGAGTTATTATTGCGTCTTTACCGGCGTTTTGGCTGGCAACAGGCACTGGAGATGGCGACTCATACACTGGATCGGATGGCATGGGGCGGAATATACGATCAACTGGGGGGCGGCTTTCACCGTTACTCGGTTGATGAGCAGTGGCTTGTTCCCCACTTCGAAAAGATGCTGTATGACAACGCACTGTTACTTCGTCCTTATCTCTATGCCTATCAGGTCACAGGAGAGCCGCGTTACCGGCGCGTGGTAGAAGAGACGGTAGAGTATATACGGCGTGAGATGACCAGCACTGAGGGCGGCTTCTACAGCGCCCAGGATGCTGACAGCGAGGGGCATGAGGGCAAGTATTTCATCTGGGAGGAAGCGGAGCTTCGAGCGGCGCTTGACAGCACTATAGACGCTGAGGCTGTGCTTGACTACTGGGGCATCAGGCTGGGGCCTAATTTCGAGGGGCGCTATATTCTGTGGGTCCCTGAACCTCCTGAGGCGGTTGCCGCGCGGCACGATCTAAGCGTTGACGAACTGCTGGCTGAAGTGGAGAAGGCGCGGGCACGTCTGTTCGAGCGGCGGGAGAAGCGCATCCCCCCCGGACGTGACGAGAAAGTGCTGACGGCGTGGAACGGCCTCATGATAGATAGTCTGGCACAGGCATCACATGTGCTGGGGAGGCCTGACTTTCTTGATCTAGCCATCCGATCGGCGGATTTCATCCTGCGTGAGATGCGCCGCGATGGGCGTCTGTTGCGGTCATTCAAAGATGGGCAGGCCCGGCATAATGCCTATCTGGAAGATTACGCTTTCATTACAGAAGGTCTGATCGAACTGTATCAGACTACATTTGACATACGTTGGTTCAAAGAGGCATTAGGGTTGACGGAGCAAATGGTTGATCTATTCTGGGATGAGGAAGCTGGCTTCTTTGATACCGCTTCCGATCACGAAGGTTTGATCGCACGCCCTCAAAGTCTGACTGACAATGCCATCCCCGCTGGTACATCCAGCGCAGTAGCGGTGCTGATTCGTATGGCGATCCTTGCGGATCGCCCCGACTGGCGTGAACGTGCTGTGCGTATTCTGGCGCGTCTTGCGCCAGCGATGGGGGCATACCCGACCGCTTTCTCTTACCTTGCTTCACAGCTCGATTTCGTTCTGAGTGAACCGCACGAGATTGCACTGGTGGGCGATCCTTCCTCGGAGGATATGTCAGCCCTGCTTGAAATCGTCCGTAAGCCATTCCGCCCCAATCAGGTAGTGGCCCTGCGTAGACCTGACGATAAAGAAGCGGCACGTCTGATCCCGTTGCTGGCTGATCGTGATCAGGTGGATGGGGCGGCAACTGCCTACGTGTGCCGGCACTTCACCTGCCGCTTGCCAGTGGTAAGTCCTGAAGCTTTACAAGCTGAGCTAGAGATACCGGCGGGTTCTTGACGCAGATAGAGACCGAGATTATAGTGGAATAAAGGTCTAGTTGAACGAGGCGGAGTGAGACGTGAAAACCTTGTGGACAATCATCCGGGCGCCATTCTTCCTGCTAGGCGTGTTATTTGGTATGATCCCTACCTTTTTCATTTTCGCCATGGTGAGTGTGGGATCATGGTGTGAGGACGCTCTACGGTGGGTCGGCTACCGTTCGCGCCCGGCATGGTTGCCGGCAGTTCTAGGGGCAGTGGTCTATGCGGCCTTCGGGCTGGCAGGCCCTGCCTATTTGGGGCAACATCTGATCGGCTGGCCGGGCGCTATTGTCGGGCCGGTGCTGGCTCTGGGTGCTATTGCCGTTCTGGGGCGTTGGTGAGGTATTGTCTTTCTAAGGGATGAGAAGTGCCAGCGGGGGCATCCCCAAGATGCCCCCGCTTTTCATTTAATGTTCTATAGCTTTGGGCTGGCGGCCACGATCTCCTGTGTAACCTCCGACTCATATTGCTTGAAGTTCTCAGCAAACAGGCTGGCCAGTTCACGAGCCTTAAGATCGTAGGCTTCCGGATCACTCCATGTCTGGCGGGGTTGGAGTATCTCATCCGGCACATTAGGGCAGTAGTCAGGTACATACAGCCCAAAAATCGGATCGGGGTGCATCTCGACCATACTAAGTGCCCCATCCAAGATGGCGTGGATCATGGCGCGGGTGTAGCGTAGTTCGATGCGATGCCCTGTTCCAAACGGGCCGCCTGTCCAGCCTGTGTTGACCAGCCATACCGCTACATTGTGTTTCTGAATCTTCTCGCCTAGCAGACGGGCATATTCTCTGGGAGGCAACGGCAGGAAGGGCGCACCAAAGCAGGCGCTGAAGGTGGCTTGCGGCTCTTGTCCTAACCCTTTTTCTGTGCCAGCCACTTTGGCTGTGTAACCGCTCAGGAAGTGATAGAGGGCCTGCTCGGTGGTCAACCTGCTGATCGGCGGCAACACACCGAAGGCATCAGCAGTCAGGAAGATGATGTTCTTCGGATGCCCGCCCATTCCACTGCGGGTTGCATTTGGAATGTAGTTGATAGGGTATGAGGCACGTGTATTCTCAGTGAAGGTCGCATCGTCCAGATTTAGACGGCGGCTGTTCATGTCCATCGCGACATTCTCAAGGATAGTCCCGAAACGGCGGGTAGCCTGATAGATCTCCGGCTCGCCAGTTGGTGAAAGCCGAATAGTCTTGGCGTAGCATCCGCCTTCGAAGTTGAATATCCCCTGCTCACTCCAGCCATGTTCATCATCCCCAATCAGAGTGCGGGAAGTGTCAGCAGATAAGGTGGTTTTGCCCGTGCCAGAGAGTCCAAAGTAGAGAGCCACGTCGTCCGATTCGCCCATGTTGGCGGAACAATGCATAGACAGAACGCCCTGCTTGGGCAGCAGATAGTTAAATACGCTAAAGACGGACTTCTTGATCTCGCCGGCATAGCTTGTGCCGCCGATCAGCACCATCCGCTTGCTGAAATTGATCAGGATAAACACCGTAGATTTAGTGCCATCTACTTCCGGCATGGCATGGAAGTTAGGAGCATGAATAACGGTGAAGCCGGGTATGAAGCCTTCAAGCTCCTCCGGCTGAGGCCGGATGAACATATTACGGGTAAACAGGCTATGCCATGCCGTCTCAGTTATTACCCGTAGGGGCATTCGATAATGCGGATCAGCTCCAACAAAACAGTTCTGCACGAAGAGGTTCTTGCCCTGAAAGTAGGCCAGCACTTTGTGGTACAGATCGTCGAATTGCTCCGGGCTGAAGGGTTGGTTGATCTTGTTCCACCAGATGTCGTTTTCGGTGGTTTCGTCCTTCACAATGAATTTGTCGTTGGGTGAACGCCCGGTGTGATCACCTGTTCGTACTACCAGCGGCCCTAGGTGGGCAATAAATCCCTCCTGACGGCGGACAGCCTGTTCGTAAAGCTGAGGCGTATGAAGTTGCCAGTAAACCTGGTTCAGGTTTCTGAACCCCAGCGCCTCTAATTCCGGATGAGATTGTAAGATTTCCATCATCCCCCCATTGTTGCAATTAAAAATGGTGCATCATTGAGCCAGTTAGTGTAACGTCAGTCACACATTCGCTCAACGATGCTTTGCTCATCGCCTTTGCCTGAATGGGGTGAATAATACCACGCTTTTGCAGGAAAGCACCTATCGGCGGCGGAATAGGCTAAAAAACGAAGGACGCGGTTGCGATATGATGGGGCGTCATAAAGCACCGCGTTCTTCAATGGGGTGAGGATAGGGATGAGAACTCTTTTCCAGAGTCTAGGAACAGTGTAACATAAGTCATAATGAGTTTGCGTGAAGCTTCATGAAATTTGCATGAAACTTAACAGGGCAGGCTTGGCTTCACCGGAGTCGGTGATGTTCTTGTATGGCTGATCTGACGCATGGTATAATCGCCTTTAGAGAAGGAGGGCGGGGCGCGTGACAAAGGCGTGTGTCGTGTGTACCACACAAGTGGGTGCCCCGTAAGGATGGAAGATGTCCGGTCATAGCAAATGGTCAACCATTAAACGGAAGAAAGGCGCCAATGACGCCAAGCGCGGCAAGATTTTCACCCGGCTGGGCCGCGAGATCACCATAGCCGCACGGCAGGGAGCTGATCCAGAGGCAAACTTTGCGTTGCGTCTGGCTGTTGAGCGGGCCAGGGCCGCTAACATGCCCAAAGAGAACATCGAACGTGCTATCAAGCGTGCTACTGGTGACGCAAAGGATAGTGCCCAGTTTGAGGAGATCGTCTATGAAGCGTATGCCCCCAACGGGGTGGCTCTGTTGGTCGAAGTAGCTACTGACAATCGTAACCGTACATTGGCTGAGGTCAAGCACATGCTCAGCCGTATGGGGGGCAATATGGCGGAGCCGGGATCGGTGAGCTGGCAGTTTGAGCAGAAGGGTTATATCACCGTTCCCGCAGACAAGCATAGCTACGATGAAGTGTTCATGGTGGCGGCTGAAGCCGGGGCCGAGGATGTGGTGGATGGTGAAGACCTGATCGAGGTCTATACGCCGCGCGAGAGTCTTCAGGCTGTGCAAGAAGCCCTGCGCGGTGCTGGCATTTCGATCGACGATGCCCGTCTGGATTGGGTTCCCAAGGCCAGTATTGATCTGGACCCAGAGAGCGCCTTGAAGGTCATGCACCTGATCGAACAGCTCGAAGACCTCGATGATACACAGACGGTCTATTCAAACCTGAACGTGACGGATGAGTTGATGCGTTCGTTTGAAGCACAGGCTGGTTGAGCAACCCGCTGAAGCAGATTTGCCAGTAATGCGACAGGGCGGACGTAGTTTGTTTGACTCGTCCGCCTCTTCGTTTCTGTTGCAGGGCTGGAGGCAAAGGTGCTGATTTTAGGGATTGATCCGGGGATCGCAATCACAGGGTACGGGTTGGTACAGGAGCGGCCTGATGGTGAAATCGAAGCAGTCGCCTATGGGGTGATTACTACCCCTGCGGACAGTCCTGTGCCGGCCCGGTTGCAACAAATCTATCGTGGTGTATATGCTCTGATCGAGCAATATCAGCCTGCAAGTGCCGGCATCGAGAAACTCCTATTTGGCCGCAACGTGACGACTGCTATGAATGTCGGGCAGGCGCGGGGGGTAGTCATTCTAGCTTTGGCGGACTGCGGGATACCGATAGCGGAATATACACCAGCGTCAGTCAAACAGGCCGTGGCAGGGTATGGTGATGCTTCTAAGGTACAGGTACAGGAGATGGTGCGCCTGCTCCTCCGCCTTGACTCGATCCCCCGCCCGGATGATGCCGCTGATGCGCTGGCTGTGGCAATCGCTCATTTGCATTCCTCTCGTTACCAGCGCTTGTCAGGGGAGTGAAACCATCCATTTGCGGCCAGTCATCCTTGTCGCTACAATGCGGAAGTCTTCAAGTATTGAGCGAGGGGCGTAGTTGACTGTGCCTTTAGTGAATGTTGTTGGGGGAAAGTGAGCTGTCATGGGGCAACGTTTTAACTATGGCGGGCAGGCAGTTCTTGAAGGTGTCATGATGCGCGGGAGCCGGGGCATGGCGGTTGCCGTTCGCGGACCTGATGGCCGGATCGTGCTTCATGAAGAGCCGATCACCTCTCCGCTCTATAATGGCATCTGGAGCCGCATCCCATTTGTGCGAGGGCTGGGAATGTTATGGGATTCGCTGGGGCTGGGCATGCGCGCCTTAAACTTTTCTGCCAGCGTGGCAGTCGGCGAGGAGGTCGAGTTCAAGGGGCCGGTAGCGGGAGCGACATTTATCATCTCATTTGCGATTGCGATTGGTCTGTTCTTTTTGCTTCCTGCCGCTGTGGCTGATGGGCTTCATCGGTTAATGGGCGTGATCTCGCCGCTCGCCGGCAATCTGATCGAGGGCTTCATTCGGCTGATGCTGGTGATCGGCTACATCTGGGCCATTGGACGCATCCCAGAGATTCAGCGTGTCTTTGCCTATCACGGTGCTGAGCATAAGACCATCAATGCCTATGAGGATGGCGCTCCGCTTACGCCTGAGTCAGTTGCCCGTTATCCGCTGGCTCACCCTCGCTGTGGGACAGGTTTCCTGTTGGTTGTGGTGGTGGTTTCAGTGATCTTGTTCTCTCTTCTGGGCCGCCCCCCTATTTTTATTCGTCTGCTCTCCCGCGTGGTCTTGATCCCAGTCATCGCTGGTGTCGCCTACGAATACATTCGCCTTTTAGCACGCTATATCCGAAATCCGCTGGCACGTTTACTGGTCATGCCGCAACTAGCACTTCAGCGGCTGACTACCCGTGAGCCGTCCCCTGACATGCTGGAGGTCAGTATTGCCGCTCTAGAGCGTGTGCTTGCGGCAGAACATTTGCCCCTGCCGGTAGTTCCCGCGTCAGCGCCAGCGGAGACGAGATGAATCCTTTTGAGGGAGAACTAGTACGGCTGACCCAGCTTCAACGTGATGATCTGCCTCTCTTTCGGCAGTGGTTTCGTGATTATGAATTCTTCAGACTGCTTGTCCCGGAGACGGCTGTCCCCATCACGGACGAGGCAGAGGACGAATGGTATGAGCGTGCTGTCAGGGGCAAAGAGAATTTCTTCTTTGCTATTCGTCTGCTGGCAGATGGACGGTTGATTGGAAGCTGTGGACTGTTTGACATCAGCCCTAAGAACCGTTATGCAACCTTTGGTATAGCCATTGGCGACAAAGATTGCTGGGGGAAGGGATTCGGCACGGATGCGACGCAGGTGCTCCTGCGGTTCGCCTTTCAGGAGCTAAATCTCAATCGTGTTCAGTTAGAGGTGTTCGCTTTCAATCAACGCGCTGTTCGTGCCTATGAGAAGATCGGCTTCGTGCACGAAGGAGTTCGGAGGCAGGCTCTTTTCCGCGAGGGACGTTACCATGATGTGCTGTTGATGGCCATCTTGTGCGAGGAGTGGTTTGCCCGACAGGGATAAACAGCGGGATGGATCGAAGACAGATCGTCTACCTTGAACATGAGTCGCGTGTTCTGGCCGGAAACCCTCTGGGTGACCCTGCCGCTCGTTCTTTGCCCGTCTATCTTCCGCCCTCCTATCATACTGACACATCCCGCCGATTTCCGGTTATCTGGGTGCTGGCCCCCTTCACTAGCTGGGGCGAGCGATTCTTCAACCTTCAGCCGTGGGATGAAAACATTGTCCAGCGCATGGATCGTCTGGTGCGCGAGGGGAAAGCATTGCCTGCCATACTCGCCTTCCCTGACTGCTTCACACGTTATGGCGGGAGTCAGTATGTCAATTCGACAGCTACGGGCCGCTACGAGGATTATCTGCTTGAAGAGCTGATCCCTTTCCTTGACAGCCAGCTTCGTACCCTGCCCGGACGGGAACATCGGGGCGTGCTGGGTTACAGTAGCGGCGGCTTCGGTGCTCTCTGGCTGGCCCTGCAACACCCAGAGCATTTTGGCGCGGCGGCCAGCCACAGCGGTGATATGGCCTTCGAGTTCTGCTACTGGCCAGACATCCCTGGTGCAATCCGTGCTCTGGAGGGGGCAGGCGGAATACCAGCCTTCCTTGAGAGTATTGGTGAGGGGCGTGAGAAGAGCCGGGATTGGTGGAGTGCCCTGAATTTGATTGCGATGAGTGCCTGCTATTCGCCCAGTTCCGCTAACGAGTATGGATTCGATCTCCCTTTCGACTTGTACACGGGTGAGATACGCAGTGAAGTCTGGGATCGCTGGCTGACTTTTGACCCTGTCAGATTGGCTGTTGGCCGTATCGAGGCTCTACAGAGTTTGCGTGCCCTCTACTTCGACTGCGGTACGCGGGACGAGTATAATCTCTTCTTGGGTGCCCGCCGTCTGCATCGGCTGTTGGAACAGTATAGTGTGTCCCACGTGTACGAGGAGTACGAAGGCGGTCATTTCAATGTGACATGGCGTTATGAGGTATCGCTCCCGCTGTTGACAAGAGCATTGAGTCCTCAAGGAAACTGGAAGTAGTTCGGATGACTCATCGGTTACGTTTCACTTTCCCGCTGGCACTTGTGGCGGTTGTGTGGCTTGTTTCCTGTGCTCCCAATCGCAGTTATATTGTGCTGGTTACGGCTACACCTTTCATTCAGCAGGGGGGCGGCGGGGAGAGCGGCGGTGTTGTCCTGCCTCCCCCTTCCAGTCTGCCTGTTGATCCAAGCCTTGTTCCAACTCCTACATTTATTCCAACCCCTGATCCTACCCGCACAGCTATTGTTGACCCTGCACAGGATCAGGTACATATTGTCCCGCGTGGCGAGACATTGAGCGTGATCGCTGGTTACTAT
>Ga0209101_1001216_pt1 | contig 19637 bp, 13 predicted proteins | sample ConPoolayeCmetaG_FD_185481 | JGI IMG/M metagenome (GOLD analysis project Ga0209101, IMG submission 185481) | Hot spring microbial mat communities from California, USA to study Microbial Dark Matter (Phase II) - Cone Pool mat layer C metaG... ...
CAACGGCTCGGCCAGCAGCCAAGCTGGAAGGGCGGCAAACAAGACCCACAACCCTGCACCCATGAGAGCTTTCATCGCGGCCACCTCCGCATTCGCATCAGGTCGGATCGATCGACATCATACCCTCAACCGGAACGGATTCGTAGCCCTTCTGGGCGTTGGGCCGATCGGCGAAGCTTTAGGTCGATTCCCTCCGCTCGGATGCCGGGCGACTTCAAACTGCGCGACAAGAACATCGCATCCGCCGGCGTTGTTCCGCGAAGCGCGTGCCGGCGAAACGTCGCCTAGAACTTGCTTCGATCGCCCACCACCGCCTTCAAAACGATCATTTGCCGGTCGCGGTAGACGTGGAGCGTCACCTGCTTGCCGACCTCGGTGAGGTTGACGAGGTTGACCAGGTGGGAATCATTCTCGATGGGTTGGGCGTCCAGTTGGAGGATGACGTCGCCCTCGCGGAGCTGGGCGGCGGCGGCGGGCGAGTTTTCGGTCACCTTGACGACCCGCGCGCCCATCGGCCGAGGCAGGCCCAATTCAGCGGCCTTGTTCGCATCGAACGCGGAATCCAGGGTAACTCCCAGGAAGGCCCGGGTCGTTCTTCCGTACTCGATCAACTGCCGCGCGACGACCATGAACATATTGATGGGCACGGCGAATCCAATGCCTTCATTCCCGCCCGAACTGCTCGCAATGCACGTGTTGATCCCAATCACCTCGCCGCGGAGGTTCACCAGGGGCCCGCCGCTGTTGCCGGGATTGATCGCGGCGTCGGTCTGGAGGAAATCCTGGATTTTGATGGCCGGGTCGTCGAGTTCCAGATTGCGTCGGCCCTTGGCGCTGATGATGCCGTAGGTCACGGTGTGCGTCAGACCGAACGGCGCCCCGATGGCAACCACGAAATCGCCGATTTCGACTTGATCGCTGTCGCCTAAGGGAGCGAAGGCCAGATCGGGGGCGGAGACCGCCATCACCGCGACGTCGGTCTCGCGGTCTTCCCAGACCCGATCCGGATGAATCCTGCGTCCGTCCGACAGATTGATCTTGATTCCGGAGGGCGTTGCTCCGGCAATCACGTGTCGGCTGGTGAGCACGTACGCCTTTGCCGCCAACTGGATGATTACCCCGGAACCGCTCTCCTCCACACGGCGGGAGGGACCACCCAATTGAAGCTGGGGCGAATGCCGGTCGGAGACGTCGGCCTCGACGTGAACGACGGCCGGACCAACCAATTTGACTACTGTTTTCAGTACGGCCGCCTGTTTTTCAAGGACTTCGGCCTGGGCACGGAGCTGCCGATAGAGTTCGGTTCGTTGCTCCTGCGTCATCGGGCCGCCACGCTGAATCGCGGCTGGCAAGGCGGCCTGACCGATCGCCGGGTAAGGAGAGAGCGCTAAAACCAGCCATGCGGTGGCCCCCAACACCCCGCATTGTGTCGGGAAAGCTCCGCGGGACTTCGGCCCAACCACCTCCGCCATCAGTCAACCCTGGAGAACCTGCGAGAACGCAATGCCGGAAGCCGACGCTGTGTTTCCCAACCGGCTTGGGGCGGCTCGCTAGCGCCGCCCCTTGAATGAAGTTTACCGGATGCGCGAAGCGGCATCAAGAAACGTCGAGTTCGAGGTCGTTGATCGACACGTCGTTGTCGCTGCCGTGGACGTCGAGCAAGCGACTCCAGTCCACGTTGGTCGAACTGCCGCTGCCTTCGCGTTCTGCCTCTCGCTGGCATTTGATGCACAGCGTCGCGTAGGGCAAGGCATTGAGTCGGGCCAAGGGGATGTTCGTGCCGCAACCTTCGCAGATTCCGTACTGGCCTTCCCGCATCCGTTCCAAGGCGATCTCGATCCGCGCCAATTCGCGGCTCTCGACCTCGGCGAGTTGCGAGCTGATTTCGTCTTGCACCGAATCAAGGGCCGCGTCGACGACATCACCCGACGCTTGGGCGCTTAGTTCCTTCAAAAGACTCAAGTCACCAGCCAATGCCTTGCGAAGCGCGTCGCGGCGCTTGATAAGGACCTGGTACATGTTCCGAATCGCTTCTTTCCGCGTCATGGCAACCCACCTCGGCGTCCGCATCTAGCGCTCTGAAGGACTCTTCTGCCCGCAAAGACGCTTCGTCGGACCCCCCTTTCTCTTCTCTGCCTTGCCTACTCGTTAACCACCCGTCCCGTCTTGACGGCCAGCCCTAAAAGTGAGGAATGCATCCCAACTATACTACGCAACGCGACTAGTTGGGGTTGAAATCTTGAAACTTTTGTCAAAGATGCCGCGCCGGTTCTCACCGCGAAATCTCCGACAAAATCCCGCTTACCGACTACACCAAACGGAGTGTTCGGTTTTCAAGTCAGGTGATTTCCCCCCTCACAGCCCAGCAGGACACTTCCTCAATTGCCAATCTAAGTCCTTTTCGACCAAAAACCGTTTCTCGACCCGGCTTTTGGGACCTTTGCCGCCTCCTAAACCCCCTCGAATTTTCACGACCGGTGGTAGGAAACGTTTCGTCAAAGTCCCGCAATTTTTAGCCCCAAAAGCCATCTTATTTCGCCACAACAGCCCTGGCAGGCCCTGTTTGTGCCTGAACCGGAGTCCTTCCTTCGCGGTTTTGGGCAGCAAACCGTATTGCCGTGGGCTGCTGGTCGCTAACGGATAATCGACAAAACCATCAAAGATATCCAGCGAAATCCCCCAATGCCAAGACCCCCTCTCGGAAACTATTATCTGCCCACCTGTTTGCTATCGGGGCATTCTCAACCTATAGTCCCCAAGACAGGTTGCTTGGTTCGCATTCGGGGACCTGGCCGTCTCTGTGCGGCCATTGCCCCACAATGTCTCGTTTGTCGCAATTGGTGTACCAAATTCCCATGACCGCTGTGGCCCGAACTCCATTACAAATAGATGCCGTCGCGGGCGAGATGGTGCTAGGAATTCGGGCAGCCAATGGAGTTTCCCGCACGGTTCGCATTCGCTCCCCGCGATGCACCATCGGTTCCGACCCGACCTGCACCCTAAGGGTGCGATCCCGCGGCGTCGGGCCTCGTCATTGTCTCGTGATCCGTGGCGATGGGACCGCGATCGTGAGGCGGCTTTCCGCGAACACGTGGCTGAACGGTCGCGACTTTTTGGAATCGCCCTTGAAAGTCGGCGATCGGCTAGCCATTGGCCCGGTCGAACTCGAAGTCCTGGATACCGGCCTTGGAGGGGGTTTAATCCAGCCCGCTGTGTACCATCGGGTGCCCTCGCAGGCGGCAATCGAGCCGGAGCGATCGGCCCTTCGCCGCCAACAGGAAGCGCTTCGCGCGGATCGTGAACAACTCGAAGCCCGAATGGCCCAAATCGATGCCCAACGCGAGGAAATCGAGGCCCAACGTGCGGAGGTCGAGGCCCAACGTGCGGAGGTGGAGGCGATGCGCGCCCGAAGCGAAGCCCAGCTCGCCTCTCTGAACGACCGGGAAACGGCTCTTGCTGCCCGAGAGGCGCTCGTTCGACAACAACAGGGCAGACTGGACGCCGCCAATGAGAAGCTGGCTGCCGATTGGGCGGCCCTCCAGGCCTCGCAGGTCGAACTCGATCGCCAGCGTGAGGCGATACAACGGCGGGAGCAGGGGCTTTCAACCCGCCAGACACAATGCCAAGCCCGCCAGGCGGAATGGGAGCGGCTCGCCGCCGAGGTACGGGAACAAGAGCGACGGTGCGACGAGGATCGGGCGGAACTGGACGCCCGACAGGCCCGGATCGCGGCCGCCGAAGCCGAACTTCAGGCCCGCCAGGACGCCCTAGAAAACAAGCGGCGAGAACTCGCCGCGGCCGAGCAGACGCTGGCGTCAAGGCAGGCGGAGTTGGAGGCCTCGCTGGCCGATTTGGCCCAGCGACGCCAGACGGTCGAGGCGGCTGCCCGACGATTCGAACAACGCGAGGCCGCCTTGGAGGCCCGGCAAGCCGAACTGGAACGATTGCAGGCGGAGTGGGAGACGCGGCGGAGGGAGGCGGGCGCCGGCGAGAAGGCGCTCGCCGAACGCCAAGAGGCTTTGGACCGGCGTGCCGCCGAACTCGAAAATCGAAGGCACGAGTGCGAGGCGTTCCACGCCGAACTCGAAGCACGCCAAACGCGGCTCAACGAGTTGGAGACGCTACTCCAAGCCCGACAACACGCGTGCGAAACGTTGCGGTCCGAACTCGACGCGCGACAATCCGCTCTAAACGCGAGGGAAAACGATCTTCAGAAGAGGGAAATTTCCCTACAAACACGCCTGCAAGACGTGGTCGCCAAGGAAGAGGCCCTGGCGGCCCGAAACGCGGAGATGCAGCTCAAGCAGGCCGAGATCAGCCGGGAGCGCGAGGCGTTGGAAACGGCGGACCAACGCCTGCGAGAGCGTGCGCTTGAGTTGCAAACCCAGCAAGCGGAATGGGAACGAGTTCGCCGCGAATGGGAATCGGCCCGGCAACGGCTCGAGGCCGAAAAGGCGGCGCTGGATTCTCCGCGGGAAAATTGGACGAGTCAGCGTGCCGCCGAGGCGATCCGGGGCGAGGATCGAGCGACCGACGCGGCGGCGGTCACCGATGGTTCCCCCGGCACGACAAGCCCCGCCACGATCCAAAGCATTGAACTCCTTCGGCGCCTCGGATTTGAGATTCCCGACGACGATCCCGGCGACGAAGCTCAGGCAGCGACCGGCCGATGCGAGCGCCCGTCGCTGGCCGCTCGGCGGGAACCCGTCGCGAAAACGGCGGCCTCGGGAGCGGACGACCACGAGGCGTCGATCGCCCAGTATATGGAACAACTGCTGAGGCGCAGCGAGAGGGCGGCCGGGCCGGCGGATCGCGAGCCGTCGAGCGAGCCGCCGCCTTGCCGTGAAGACGATTTTTCCTCCGACCCCCGAACCCTTCCCACCCCGGCCCGAGCGGTTGCGGATCGAGGCGAGTCCGTCCCCGCCGAGATTGCGCCCCGGGCCGTCGCGCCGGAAAAGCAAGTCGATTTGTCGGTATTGCGGGAAGTGGCTAATGTTTCGGCGAAGGCGGCGATCGATAGCTATACGCGACGCCTCCTGGCGCGGACCGGCGGCGCCAAATTCGTTGTGGCCATGGTTGGTTTAGCGTGCGCCGCCGCCTTATACGCATTCAGCAGGATGGGGGACGACAACGGTCTTGCCGTCCCGGCGGCCGCGATCAGCTTGATGGTCGCCGTGATTTGGGGATGGCAATATGTGGTCGTCACCGGGCGGCTGCTTTTCGCGCAGAGGAAGGCTTTGCCTCTTTCCGAGGCCGACGCTTCGCCGAGGGATGCGAATCCGCGGTCGGCGCCGTGACGCCGCATCTCGGGCCTCGTCGGAGCCTCGTCTGGCGTCCGGTTGACTTCGCCATCGGCGGTTGCTAGCTTGAACCCGCGGCTGTTCACCGCAAACGGGGCAAATCTGCTGGAACCCGCCAAAGGATCCGCAAGATGAAGCCATCTCGACTCACGGAGACGAAGGGGGTGGGCGTGCCCCGCCGCGCGTGTTTGAAGGCGGCTGCCGCGGCGTGTCTCGGCGCCGGCGCCGCTGCCTTGTCGGCCGGCGAAACAAAGCCGAATCGGAACAACATTCGCCTTGGAATCGACGCGAGGGTCTACGCGCGGTTTCCGTTGGAGGAGGCGGTGCGACGGATCCAGGCGGACGGTTTTCAGAGCGTGCTCTGCTGCTACGAGTTCACCGACGTGCGTTTCGACCCGATGAAGCCCGACTGGCGGGCCGCCGAGCGGATCGCGGGCTGTTTTGCGAGGCATGGCGTGAAGATCGCGGCGATCTTCGGTTACGTCAACGTCGTTGATCCCAATCCGGCGCGGCGCAAGGCCGGTGAAACGCGGTTGCACACCCTGCTGAAGAACTGGAAGCGATTGGGTTGCAACAACGTCTCGACGGAAACCGGCACGTTCAACGAGAAATCGCAGTGGCTGGACGCTCCCGAGAACTACACCGAGGAGGGCTACGTTCGATGCCGGGAGGCGTTCCGCCCGCTGGCCGAGGTGGCCAAAGCCGCCGGCGCGGTGCTTTCGATCGAGGCGTACTGGCGGAACTGCATCGATTCGATCGATCGCGCCGAACGCTTGCTGCGGGAAATCGATTCGCCCGGCCTGGGACTCGTCATGGACCCGTGCAATTACTTCCGCAAGGAAGACCTTCCCAAAATGGAGCCGATGCTGAAGGAGATGTTCCGCCGCCTGGGCGGGTGGATCGTGGTGGCCCACGCCAAGGACGTCAAGGCCGCGGCCGAGGGGACCGATCTGCCCGCGGCGGGACGCGGCGTGCTCGATTACCCGCTCTATCTCAGGCTCTTGGCCCAACTCGGCCGACCGGTGGACCTGATCGTCGAGCACCTGACGCTCGACGACGTGCCCCGCGCCCGCGATTTCGTGCTGGGTCACTTGAACGCGATCTGACGCTTTCCATGGGCGCGGAGTTGTTCAGCGATCTGAGCGGCGTCTACGAGGCGATGATCGACTGGCCCAAGCGCCTGGCCCATGAGGAACCCTTCTATCGCCGTTTGTTCGAGGAAGCGAAGGTGCGTCGCGTGCTGGACGCGGCTTGCGGCACGGGCTGGCACGCGAACATGTTTGCCGCCTGGCGAATGCGGGTCGAGGGGGCCGACATCAGCGCGGAGATGATCGCCAGGGCGAAGGCCCGATTCGGCGAGAGCCGTCGCCTCCGTTGGGTGGTGCGAGGCTTCCACCAGCCTGTCGCCCCGGCCAAGCCCTTCGATGCCGCCATTTGCGTCGGCAACTCCCTCGCCCTGGCTGCGGACCGCGCCACCGTCCGTCAGGCGATCCAGGAACTGTTTTACGCGGTGCGTCCGGGCGGGGTTGTCGTGGTCCATCTGCTCAATCTTTGGCGCCTGCCCGATGGCCCCTGCGTCTGGCAAAAGTGCAAGCGGGCCCAACTCCCGACCGGCGACATGTTGATCCTCAAGGGAGTCCACCGCCGCGGTTCCCAAGGGTTTGTGGATCTCGTTATGGTGGGCTACCAGCAGGCCTCGCTCGTCTACTCCGAATCGACTCCGTTCTTGGGTTTGGAGCGCGACGAGCTGGAACAAATGGCTCGCGCCAGCGGTGCTGCTCGCGTCGACTTTTTCGGCGACTACCAGCAAGGCGCCTACGACCGCGAGAAAAGCGTTGACCTGCTCATGGTAGGCACGAAGCGGTAAGCCTACCGCGCATCCTCCCCTTGCTGGGCGAGTTGGTTGCCGCCCCCCTCGTGCTGTTGCGTCGCGCTCCCACTCGTTGAGACCCGAAGTACGCAGGCTTGCCCTGTCATCCGATTGAAGGAATTTACGATCATCTGGTGGTCATTGTTCCAAATGGAGGAAGATTGCCAAGACAAATGGGGGGGTAATTGCAATTGACCAGCGCAGAGGTAATCGCTAGTCTTACGTTTTTGCCCAAGCCCCCAGTTTTGTCCGCGATGTCTGGTTTGGTTGGTGAATCGCGATGAAATATGCCTCGGTGGGTCCTATCGCCACCTATTTTCCGGAAAACTTCGAAGACAACGATTACCTCGGCGCCAAGTTTCCGAACTGGGACATGGAGCTGATTTACGCGAAGACAGGGATTCGCAAACGCCATATTGCGGAGGCCAACGAGTGCGTTTCCGATCTGGGGGTGGGCGCGGGCCGGAAACTATTCGAGCGTTTTGCGATCGACCCCGGTTCGATTGATTTTCTCCTCTTTTGCACCCAAACGCCCGACTATCCCCTGCCCACGACGGCCTGCCTCGTTCAGGAGCGGTTGGGCTTGAGAACCTCGATCGGGGCGTTGGATTTCAATTTGGGCTGTTCGGGATTTGTCTATGGGCTTTCGTTGGCCGATGGGTTGATTCGCTCGGGAGCGGCCCGACGCGTCCTGCTGATCACCTCGGAAACGTATTCCAAGTACGTCCATCCGACCGACCGATCGTTGCGGACGATTTTCGGCGACGGGGCGGCGGCCACGTTGATTGACGCCGCCGACTCGCCGTGCCTCGGACCGTTCGTGTTCGGCACCGACGGCCGCGGCGCGGACACGTTGATCGTGACCGAGGGGACGGTCCGGCCCAAGGAATCGGCCATCGCGCCGCGCAAACGCAAGCGTTGGCCCAGCAGCCTCGTCATGGATGGGCCGGAACTGGTGAAATTCAGCCTGGAAGTCGTTCCCGCCACCGTCGATCAGGCCTTGGCCGCCGCCGGCTGGCGCCGCGAAGACGTCGACGTCTATCTGATGCATCAGGCCACGGCCCTCTTGTTGCATCACCTTCGAGAGAAAATGGGCCTCAACGGCGACCAGATGCCCATCGATCTGGAGGAATACGGAAACACGGTCTCCTCCACGCTTCCCATCCTCATCGATCGGTTGCGGCGCGAGGGCCGACTGAAACCGGGAACGCGCACCGTGATGGTGGGCTTTGGGGTGGGGCTTTCCTGGGCCGGTTGCACGTGGACCGAAACCTGGCAGACGCCGCCGTAGTTTTTCAAAACGTCGGGGAGCGTCGCCGCTTTGGTCTCTTGCCAGCCGGACGGTTGCTGGCGCTGCTCCCGCTGAGGATTCAGGTCGTTTTAGCGACGAGGCGAGGCGAAAAACCACGTCGCCCGGGACTCGTTTCACGCCGACTCGCGGTCGAGTTCCAACGCCACGGCGGCGAGAAATCGGCGCAAGGCGGCCTGGCCCAATTCCTTCGTCGTGCGCCGCTTTCCCACCGATGGCCAAGGCTGAGTGTCCTTCAGTTCCGGCATCGTCTCCACCAGTTGCTCGCCCAAGTATTGGGCCAGACGACGGATCGAGGCCTGTTTCGATCGCTCGACAATCGACACCACGGTCTTCATCATCCGCACCAGCCTCGCCCTCCGCAAGACGGGGGGCGACAGCGAGGTGTCGCCGTCGGCCAGCAACTCGGTTGCCGGCACGTCCAGGGCCTGCTGCCAGGCGAAGAGGGTGCTCAGCGGGAGATCGAAGCTTTGCTCCTGCTGAAGGACCTCCTGGGGCGAAATTCCCAGCCGTCGCGCCATGGCGGCTCGCGTGAGCCCCTCCTGCCGACGAACCTCGGCCAGACGGTGCAGCCGGCGCGGCGCCGGCATGGATGGAATTGGGACGGCCTGTTCGGCGCCGACCCCCGGCATCGCGGCCATGGCAGCACTCATATCCCACCTCTCCTCAAGTCGCTTTCAAACTGTTTGGCGTTCGCACGTAACTTGCTACGCAACTGGTGTGCCAATCGCGAATTTGTGTCAAGAGTCGCCGCCAGAAATAATTCCCATCACGCAACCTACGGTAGAAAAAGGACTTGCGATGCCATGGCCGGAACCGCGAAGTGAAGGAACAAGTTGCCGCGCAAGACGAAGCACTGTGGCACAACGTGTATCATTCCGCTGCACCTGAATGAAACGCCCACGGCAAACCTTTGCCTTCGGACGGGCGACGCGATTGCCGATCAAAAGCGCTGGCGACCTGGTTTTTGTCGATTTTACAGGAGGGGGATGTTGGCCTTGGCGCAGGCTTGTTGCATGGCCTCGGGCCAGATGCCCACGCTGACTTCGCCGACGTGGGCGGTGCGCAAAAAGAACATGCACAAGCGCGATTGCCCAATGCCACCACCGATCGACTGCGGCAGCTCGCCCGCCGCCAACATGCGGTGGAAAGGCAACTCCAATCGGTGTTCAAGTCCGCGGATTTTCAATTGGCGGACGAGCGTTTCCGGGTCCACGCGGATGCCCATGGAGGAGATTTCAAACGCGCGGCCAAGGACCGGATTCCACAGGAGGATGTCGCCGTTGAGGCCGAGGCCGCCGTCGGGGCGGGGCGTGGTCCAATCATCGTAGTCGGGGGCCCGGCCGTCGTGCGGCTGGCCGTCGGGCAAGGCCGCGCCGATGCCGATGACAAACACGGCGCGGTGTTCCGCGCACGCCCGGTTTTCCCGCTCTCGCGGCGAAACGTCCGGCCAACGGCGGTACAATTCCTCGGAGGTGAGGAAGGTGATGTTCTCGGGCAGGATCGGCCGAATGCAGGAATACTGCGAGGCCACGTGGAACTCGGCGCGGCAAATCACGTCGTAGATCGCGCGGACCGCCGCTTCCAGGGTCTCGCGGTTCCGCTGCTCGGGCGTGATGATCTTTTCCCAATCCCACTGGTCCACGTAGATCGAGTGGATGGCGTCGAGCGTTTCGTCGGGCCGAATGGCGTTCATGTCGGTGTAGATTCCCTCGCCCACCTGGTAACCGTAGCGTTTCAGGGCCAGCCGCTTCCATTTGGCGAGGGATTGGACGATCTCCACGGGGGCGTTGCCGTCTTCCTTGACGAAAAAACGCACCGGTTGCTCCACGCCGTTCAGGTCGTCGTTCAGGCCCGTCCCGCTGCGAACGAACAGCGGCGCCGTCACCCGCTGTAGCCCCAGCGCCGCCGCCAGATTCCTCTCGAAGAAGTCCTTGATGTCCTTGATCGCGGTTTCCACCTCGCGGGTGCTTAGCAGCGGTCGGTAGTTCGAGGGAAGATCGTGGACGGCTGACATTCGGGTTCCTTTCGTGCTGACCGGGGGAAAGACTCTACTTCGCACGGCAACTCAATATACACGGTATCGCGCGGAATACACGGTATCGCGCGGAATGCGTCAGAGACCAAGCGGGCGGATTGGCATCCGTGTTTCCTTTCAAGGCGAGTGGCGTTCGCCATGCGGCGACGGCGTTGGACCCACCCGGCGTTTTGGCTTATCCGCTTGACGCGGTCCCGCGGGAAGCCATAATGGACCGCGTCGATCCGATTCCATGTGGCCGGACGCGGCGGAATCCTCACGACTTGCACGCGGCGCATCGTGCCGCACGAGAGACTTCGCATGGCCTACGACGGTTTGTTGGACGATGTTCGCCGGGCGATCGCTTTGCACCGCCCCCACCGGCTGCCCGTGTTCGCTCACAGCGAGGAGTTCGACGTCAAGTGGCACGGCAAATACTGCTATGAGGAGGTCTGCCAGGACGGCGAGAAGATGGCCGAAGTGTGGATCGCGGCCATCGAGGAATTCGACTATGATTGGGCGTGGTTGCAAGTCGACGATTGCTTCGAGTTCGAGCCGCTGGGGGTGGGCACGCACGGCGAGGGCAACATTTTGCGAGCCACCCGCGATTATCTTCCCGCCACGCGGGCCACGCTCGATCGCCTGCCCATGCCCGACCCGAAGACCGACGGACGCATGCCGCAAAAACTGAAGGCCCTAAGACGCCTGCGCGAGCGTTTCGGCGATCGCGTGCTGGTGGAGGGCAGTTGCGCGGGCCCGTATAGCTGCGTGGGGCTGTTGTTCGGCCTGGAAGCGGCGATGCTCCTGGCGATGGAAGACCCGGATCTGTTTTTCAAGACGTGCGATTTCTTCGTGGAACTGGAGGCTCGCTGGATCGAGGCCCAAGTGCAAGCCGGGGCCCACGCCATCTGGCTGGGCGATTGCAACGCGTTCTCGGGAATGCTGTCGCTGGCGCAGTACAAGAAATATGCCTTCCCGCCTTGCAAGCGGCTGGTGGAACGGGCCCGGGCGTGCGGGGCGATCGTCCACTTGCACAACAGCGAAATCCTGACGCCCTACCTCTTGGCCGAGGCCGAGCTTGGGGTGGACATCGTCAACTGCGGGCCGGGCGCCTCGTTGGCCGAGGCCTGCCAGGCCCTCCGCGGCAAATGCTGCTTGAGCGGGAACCTCGACCCCATCGACGTCCTCATGAAAGGCACGCCCGACGAAGTGGCCCGCGAGGCCGAACGGATCGTCCGAATCGGTTACGCCCAGGGGGGATATCTTTTCAACACCGGCGAAATGAACCCGCGCGACGTGCCGGAGGAAAACATGAGGGCCATGATCGAATCGGCTCGCCGCACGGCGGCCGCGATGGCAAGCGAATAGATGGCCAACGGAGTCGCCTTTAGCGGGGGCTTGTCGTTGATTTTTTTGGAGAATGAGCATGAAACCTGGCGATTCGAGCAATCGTCGCTGTTTCCTTAAGCGTCTCGGCGCGGGCGTTGCCGTGCCGCTGGTGGTTCCCAATCTGTTGGCCGCGCCGCCCAGCGGTCGGGTGCGGCACGCCAGTTTCGGGGCGGCGGGCATGGCCGGCGCCGACCTGATGAGCTTCGCCGCCCATCCCGACGTGGACATCGTATGCGTCAGCGAGGTGGATCTCGACCGCCTGGAGATGATCCACAAGCATCTCGCGGACCGCAAGATCAAGGTTTACCAGGACTGGCGCGAGATGCTCGACAAGGAGGCGAAGAACCTCGACACGGTCAACGTGGGCACGCCCGACCACATGCACGCTCCGATGGCCATGTCGGCCATGCAGCTCGGTCTTCATGCCTACGTGCAGAAGCCGCTGGCCCACGACATTTACGAGGCGCGGCGCCTGACCGAGGTGGCGAGGGAGAAAAAGCTCGTCACCCAGATGGGCATCCAGATCCACTCGACGGCGTATTACCGCATCGCGGTCCAGGTGATCCAGAGCGGGGCGATCGGCAAGGTCAAGGAAGTCCACGCCTGGAGTTCGAAGAAATGGGGAGACCTCGAACCGCTGCCCAAACGAAGCGATCCCGTGCCCAGCACGCTCAACTGGGATTGGTGGCTGGGCGTGTGCGCCCCTCGGCCGTATCTAGCCGATTACTATCATCCAGGCAACTGGCGCAAACGGCTGGATTTCGGGACCGGGACGTTTGGCGACATGGGGTGCCACATCTTCGATCCCGTGTTCAAGGCCTTGGCCCTGACCGCCCCGATTTCGGTCCGTTCCGAGGGACCGGCCCCGAACCAGTGGAACTGGTCGATCAACTCGGTGATCCATTATGTGTACCCCGGCACCCAGTACACCGAGGGCAAGACGGTGGCAATCCACTGGTACGACGGCGATGAGCGGCCCCCGAAGGACGTGCAGGCCCTGTTGGGCAAGCAGCCGATGCCCGACCAAGGCTCGATCTTCATCGGCGCAAGCGGCGTGATGGTGCTGCCGCACGTCGCGCTGCCGGTCCTTTTGCCCGAATCGCGTTTCAAAGACTACAAACTCCCCCGCGACCCGGGAACCTCGCACAACAAACAGTTCATCGACGCCGTTCTCGGTCGGACGAAGACCAGCACGCCGTTCGATTACTCCGGTCCGCTGACCGAGTCGGTCCTCTTGGGCGGCGTGGCCACGCGATTTCCCCGACAGACACTCGAATGGGACGCGGCCGGCCTGAAGTTCACCAATTCGCCCGAGGCGACGCAAGTCCTGCGTCGCGCGTATCGCAAGGGCTGGGAAGTCAAGGGGCTGAGTTGAACGGGGCGGGCAAGGCATGGAAACGGAGGTGCGTGAAATGAAGAATCGCGTCTGTCGTTGGGGAATCATGGGAGCGGCCGGCATCGCGCGAAAGAACTGGCAAGCGATCCGCCACGCGCCGAATTGCACGCTCACGGCGGTCGCCAGCCGCGATGTCGAGCGCGGTCAGCGGTTCGTCCATCAGTGCCAGGAGCACGTGCCGTTCGAGGCCCCGCCTCGGCTCTGCATCGGCTACGAAGAGCTTCTCGCCCAGGACGACGTGGATGCCGTTTACCTCCCCCTGCCCACCGTGCCGCGCAAGCGTTGGGCCATCCGAGCCGCGGAGGCGGGAAAGCACGTGCTGGTGGAAAAGCCCGTGGCCGCGTCGGTGGCCGACGCGCGGGAGATCGTCGACGCCTGCCGCCGGAACGGTGTTCAGTTCATGGACGGCGTGATGTTCATGCACAGCCGCCGCCTGGAAGCCATGCGCCGCGTGCTCGACGACGGCCAGAGCATTGGGCCGCCGCGGCGGATCGCGTCGGCGTTCACCTTCGGCGCGGGCGAGTCCTTCTTTGCCAACGATATTCGCACCGCCGCCGAGCTGGAGCCCTTGGGCTGCCTGGGCGATTTGGGTTGGTATTGCATCCGGCTGATTCTCTGGGCGATGAAGTGGGAGTTGCCGGCTCGCGTCTGCGGGCATCTGCTGGCCGAGCATCGCCGTCCGGACAGTTCCGCTCCCGTGCCCATCGACTTCGCCGCCGATTTGTTCTACGCCGACGGCGTCTCGGCCAACTTCCACTGCTCGTTCGTTGCCGAAATCCAGCAATGGGCGGTTCTTGGCGGGAAAAAAGGCTCGCTTTGGGTGAACGATTTCGTCCTGCCGCACTTCGGATGCGAAGTGGCCTTCCAGGTCTCCAACCCCGTGTTTCGGCTCGAAGGTTGCGACTTCAACATGGAGGACCACACGCGACGTTTCGCCGTCAACGAGTACGGCAATGCTGCGCCGGGCGCTCAAGAGTCGAACATGTTCGCCACGTTTGCCGACCTGGCGCTGGGCGGCAAACCCGATCCCTTCTGGAGCGAGATCGCGATCAAGACGCAACAGGTGCTCAACGCATGTCTGGATTCGGCGCGGGCGGGCGGCCGGATCATCGAGGTGGACGCGGCCGCGTAGCGCGGCGGCGCGGCTTCGCGCAAGGCTGGTCCGGCGCGGCCTTTGCCAGGTCGCGGAGCGTTGTGAGATTGATGGCGTCGAAGTCCACGCCTGCTTCCCGACCTTTCGGGGTTTCCAGATACATGGGCACGGCTTGGAATCGCGGATCGCGAAGCAGCAGGCGGAACGGCTCCAAGCCCATCTGGCCGCGGCCGATGTGGGCGTGGCGATCGACGCGGGAGCCCAACTCGCGGGCGCTGTCGTTCAGATGGAAGGCCTTGACGCGGCCCAGGCCGACCAAGGCATCGAGACGGCCGAGGGTCTCCTCGTACTCATCTTGCGTGCCGAGGGCGTGGCCAGCGGCAAACACGTGGCAGGTGTCGAAACAGATGCCCAGGCGATCCGGCTCTCGCACGCCGTCGAGGATCCACGCCAGGTGCTCGAATCGCCAACCCAGCGAGGTCCCCTGGCCGGCGGTGGTTTCGAGCAGGCATCCCACGGCCATGCCACGGGTTTGCCTGTGGATGCGGTCCAACGCCCGGATGATTCTCCGGATGCCTTGTCGCGGCGTTCCCTCAATGAAGCTTCCTGGATGAGTCACCACGTAAGGGATTCCCAGGGCCTCCGCGCGGAAAAGCTCCTCGACAAACGCCCTCACCGAGGCGTCCCAAAGACCCGCCTCAGGACTGGCGAGATTGATCAAATAGCCGTCGTGAGCCAAGGGGTGGCCAACGCCGCATTGGAGCAGGGCTTCTCGAAATTTCGCGGCCTGCTCCACGGAGATCGTCGCGGATCGCGGACGACCTCTGCTCTCGCCCGCGATTGCCGACGGCGACGGTGCTTTCGCGGAACCAAGCGAACGCGGACTGGCCGTGAAGAGCTGAACGCAATCGAACCCCAACGCGGCGGCGCGCTGGACCGCCCGGTGATGGCCTCCGGCGATCGATTGATGGGAACCAAGGATCGGCATGAGTTGCAGCTTTCAAGGCGGACGTTCGGGCCCGAAGCTGGGCCGTGCTCTCGGCCCGCCAGGGTCGCCGATAACGCCGGTGGACGAGGCGAACTCTCCTTTCGACGGGGCGCCCCTCGGAGTCGTCGAGGGCCATGGACCGCGCTTCAAGGAAAAACAGCCGGCGGAATCGGATATACTCCGCGCGGCCGGAAAGTGAATCTTCCCCGCGGGGCGAGGAAAGCTTGTCTCCACGCGGGCGAAGCGTGAAAACCAAAACGGCTCATCTACGCCGCGCCGCAACGCAAATCCCGAGCCGCGGCGGCCATGAGCGAGAACAGCTCCTCCAGTTCGCCGATCTCGACCGAGGAAAAGGCGATGCGGATGTCGCGTTCGCCGTCGGCGATCACGCCCACCCCATATTTTTCCAATAAATGCCTTCGGAAGGTCTCGGCGTCGATTCCCTTGAGCTTCACGCACATGAAATAACCGGCGTTGAAGGGATACGGCTCCCAGTATTTCGCATATTCGGGCGTGCGGAGGATCTCTTGAACCTTTTGGGCCCGGGCCTCCAGGATCGACTTCTTCTGGAGCCGTTGCTCGGCGAGGGCCGGGTCGGCCATGGCCTTGGCAAGGACCGATTGGGAGACCTGCGAACAATTCGAGATCGCGCTTCGGATCGCCCCGGCCACTTTTTTCGTCAGCGCGCCGTAGAGGGCCTCGTCGCTCAAAAACGCCCGCGCGCTGAAGGTCAACATGCCCGTCCGGAATCCCCAGACGAACTCTTCCTTGGTCGGCCCATCGACTTTCACGGCGAGGATGCGTTCGTGGGCGCCGGCCAGGCGGGCGAAGAGCGATTCCTGAAAGACCTCCTCGCCGTAGAAAAGTCCGAAATAGGCGTCGTCGGTGACCACCACCAGGTTGCGGCTCTCCTCGGCGCTTTCGACTAGCAGCGACGCGATCTGGTCCGCCTCGGCCTTGGTGATCGAGTAGCCCGTGGGATTGTTGGGGAAGTTCAAGACGAGGATCGTCTTCCAACTTCCCGCCCGGGTCGCCAACGCCTGGCGCAGGGCCTCGACGTTGAATCCACCGCTGGCGTTGAAAAACGGATAGGTCGCCAACTGGGCCTGGTAGCGAACGCCGTAGAGTAGTTCGTAGTTTTCCCAGAACTTGTCCGGCAGGAGGACCATGTCGCCCCGGTCGACGAACAGGTCGCCGACCAGGCTCAGGGCGTGCGTCACGCCGCAGGTGACGATAGGCGTGGAAAAGCTCTTCTTGGCCAGGCTCGGGTTCTTCGCCGCGAGATCGGCGCGCCACCGCTGGCGCAAATCGGGCCGCCCGGTGGCCGCGGCGTAGCTCAAGGCGTCGGCGGGACTCAAGTCGTTGAAAAACCGCATGATCGAGGGCAAGTGCATGGGTTTGCCGTTTTCCCGGGCGATGCCGATCGTCGCGTCGAATCGCTTGGCTTTCTCCTTCGCTTCGGCGCTCTGCGCCAGGATGCCCTTGGGGAAATACAGCCGCTTGCCGAACTCGGAAAGCATCCCATAGACGTGGGGATTCTCGCGTTCGATGATCTCGTTGAGTTCGACCGCCAAATGACGGATTTCGGCGCCGGGCGTCATCAAGGTGATGGGGGCCTTCAAACGCAGCCTCAACAGATCGAGCTGCTCCCAGAGCGCCTTGGGGAACCGGTTGCCGAACTGCTGAAAGAAGCTGGCGACGCCGTCGGTCTCTTCGTACCAGTCGGCGCGGTTGACGGCGAACAGCTTGTTGAGCGTCTCGCGGGGGATGTCCAGGCCGGTCATGTCGAGGCTGTCGGGAGTGGGGACGTAGCCGATGGGCGTCTTCACCGCCTCGGCCTCGCCCCGGCAACGGTCCAAAATCCACTCGATCACGCGCAAGTTCTCGCCGAATCCCGGCCAGAGGAAATTGCCGTTCTCGTCGGTGCGGAACCAGTTGACGTGGAAAATCTTGGGCGGATTCGTCATCCGCCGGCCCATGTCCAACCAATGCTGGAAATAATCGCCCATGTGGTAGCCGCAAAAGGGCAGCATGGCCATGGGATCGCGGCGGACCTCGCCGACCTTGCCGAACTGGGCGGCCGTGCGCTCCGAGGCCATCGTCGCCCCGACGAACACGCCATGCTCCCAATCGAACGCCTCGTAGACCAGCGGGGCCAGCCTCGCCCGACGCCCTCCAAACACGATCGCCGAGATCGGAACGCCGTGATGGTGCTCGGTGCGGAACGAGGCGGAGGGACACTGGGACAAGGGGGCCGTGAAACGGCTGTTGGGATGAGCCCCAAGGATCGGGTTCCCTTTCTCGTCTTTCATTCCCGGCCGCCACGGCCGGCCCAGCCAATCGGTCGCCTCTTCCGGCGGTTCGCCGTCGCCGCCCTCCCACCACACGGTGCCGTCCTTGCCCAGCACCACGTTCGTGTAGATCGTCTTGCGGCTGATCGTCTTCATCATGTTGGGGTTGGTCTTGGAGTTGGTGCCCGGGGCCACGCCAAAGAACCCCGTCTCCGGGTTGATGGCCCAGAGCCTTCCGTCGGTGTCGATCCGCATCCAGGCGATGTCATCGCCGACCGTCCAAATGCGGTAGCCTTTGGCCTTCAAGCCTTCGGGCGGGACCAACATGGCCAGGTTCGTCTTGCCGCACGCCGAAGGAAAGGCGGCGGCGATGTATTCAACTCGGCCCTCGGGGTTCTCCACGCCCATGATGAGCATGTGTTCCGCCAGCCAGCCCTCGCGCTTGCCCAGATAGCTGGCAATCCGCAAGGCCAGGCACTTCTTGCCCAACAGCACGTTGCCCCCATAGCCCGAACCGACGCTCCAAATCGTATTGTCTTCCGGGAAGTGCAAGATCAATCGCCGTTTGATGTCCAGATCGGCCTTGCCGTGGAGGCACTTCGTGAATTCACCGCCGGCGCCAAGCTGCTTGAGGACCGGGGCGCCGACGTGGGTCATGATCCGCATGTTCAACACGACGTAGATGCTGTCGGTCAATTCCACCCCGATCTTGCTGAACGGGGAACCGACCGGTCCCATCGAGAAAGGGATCGCGTACATCGTCCGGCCCCGCATCGAGCCTTTGAAGATCTCGCCAGCCCGCCGATACCCCTCCTCTGGCGACATCCAGTTGTTGGTCGGACCGGCGTCCTCCTGAAGCCGCGTACAAATAAAGGTCAGTTCTTCGGTTCGGGCGACGTCATTGGGCGCCGTGCGATGGTACAGGCAGCCCGGCAGCTTCTGCTGGTTCAGTTCGATCAATTCGCCCGTCGCTACTGCCTCGCGCGTGAGCCGCTCCTTCTCTTCCTCCGAGCCGTCGATCCAGACAATCTTGTCTGGCTGACACATTTGGGCCATTTGGGAAACCCAGGCATGAAGGTCCCGGTGCTGCGTAGCGGACATGGTGAAACTCCAAGGGGGCGAATTGAGAGGCAATTGCCAGCCCGACACGGACCGTCTGTCGGCAGCGGACGCCGAAAGTCAAAGACCGATCCCGCCGAACTCGCCCTATCATTGTCGATCGAACCGTCAACTCTGCAAGGGGGACGTAGGCGACGCTGCCGTCGCGGAAGGGATCTCGGGAGGCACAAGACATGGGGGCTTTTCAGGAGAGTTGTTGGCCCTCCGGAAGAGGGTTTATGTGGGACGCCAGACCCTCGGATCGACGCGATAGACTCGATGCGCCTCGGAACACCCATTTCTCGCTGTCTGATGACCGACCGCAAGTCCGAGGGCAGTCCGTTTGGGAGGACCGCTGCGGCGCGCCGCGGTGTTCATCCCCGGCAGCGACGCGGTTTTCGGCGTCCGCCGTTGCGTCCATGCGGCGGCGTGGCCTCCCAGTCCCGGCGTGGTCCTTTGATTCTCGATGTACTACAAAGCCCAGGCATGGTGAAACTGTTCACAAAGATATCACCCGGCAAGGGCGTTAAGTTGTTGCAACGTTATGTGTTGTGAGCGGTGCAAGGCCGTAATGATTTCTCGGCCTTTGCTGGTCACATGGTATCGCCCGATGCGCAGCCCGTTCACGGGGCTTCTCGCCAGGGCCGCGCTGGGGAATCGACCAAAGTGCAGGCCCGTTGACGGGCCTTCTCCGCCGCAGGCGGTCTGGAGGCCCGGCGTTTGACGCCTCGTCCTTACCCACATTTTACGCAGTTGGCGGGGCCGGGGTTCGGCGGATGGGGCGTGACGACAACTGCAAGCGGCAACTCGGTTTGCACGCGCGGAGATGATCTTGGCGACCGGGAACTACGTAGGAAGAGTAACGACTGGGGACGAGGCCCAGTGG
>Ga0209101_1001217_pt1 | contig 19631 bp, 11 predicted proteins | sample ConPoolayeCmetaG_FD_185481 | JGI IMG/M metagenome (GOLD analysis project Ga0209101, IMG submission 185481) | Hot spring microbial mat communities from California, USA to study Microbial Dark Matter (Phase II) - Cone Pool mat layer C metaG... ...
GGGTTGGGGGATGGGGTGAGGTCGAATCGAACAATGTCAGGCTCATTATACCGGTGGAAGGGCAAGCTGTCAATCTATTTGAAAGGTATTGGGTCAGGCCCCGACCGTTTACTTGCACAAAAGTGGTGCCTGTGTTACAATAACAGGCAGCAGAGAATCGTTGTACCGGTGCCGGGAACGTGGGCCCGCTGGGGCCGGGTTTGGATGGACGAACAACCCTCAGAGGGGGCTGACCCTCAACTTTGGAATAAAGTGGTGTGGGCGACCAAAACAGACCTTGCGTTGGCGGGCGTAAGGCTGGCTTTGGTCGTTTTATTTTGTCTTTCCTTGTAACGGTTCAGGGCACTTTTCAAAAGCTGGAGTAACTGCCTGCCCACACCGACTGAAGTCGCCCGCCTGAGGCCTTTGGCCCGCAGTCGGCCTGCGCCAACCGTTGTTTCCGCGTCGGCGGAGGCCGACGCCCGGCGCCGCAGGCGGCCAGATCGGGTTGTTTCCGCGTCGGCGGAGGCCGACGCCCGGCGCCGCAGGCGCCCAGAAAGGCCGATTTCCAATCGGCATGAGGAGCAGAACAGTGAACCTGTCAATCGTCATCCTGGCGGCCGGGCAGGGTACCCGCATGAAATCGGCCCGGCCAAAAGTTCTCCATCCGCTGGTGGGGCGGCCGATGCTCTCTTTTGTCCTGGATGCAGCCCGCGCTCTGGAGCCGGTCAGCCTGGTCGTCGTGATCGGCCACGGCGCGGAACAGGTGCGCCAGGCGGCTGGCGAAGGGGTCACCTGTGTGGTCCAGGCCGAGCAGTTGGGCACCGGCCATGCCGTGCAGCAGGCCGAAGCCGCCCTCGCCGGCCGGGCAGAGCATGTGCTGGTGCTGTACGGCGATACCCCCCTCATCCGACCCGAAACCCTGCGGCAATTGGTGGCCTATCACCAGGCCGAAGGAGCGGTGGCGACGCTCCTCACCTTCCGGCCCGATGACCCCACCGGCTACGGCCGCATCGTGCGCGACGTAGAGGGCCGTCGGCTGCTGGGCATCGTTGAGGAGAAAGAAGCCACCCCGCAGCAGCGGGCCATTGGCGAGGTGAGCGGCGGTGTCTTTTGCTTTCGGGACGGATGGTTGTGGCCCAACCTGGCCCGCCTGCAACGGCATCCCGGCGGCGAGTTCTATCTGACCGACCTGGCGGCGCTGGCTGCCGGCCAGGGAGAAGCGGTGGCCGGCTTCCCGGTCGCCGATCCGCTGGAGGTGATCGGCCTGGACAACCGGTTGAAGCTGGCCCAGGCCGAGGCCGAGATGCGGCGGCGGATCAACGAGCGCTGGATGCAGGCCGGGGTGACCCTTGTCCATCCCGACGTGACCTACATTGAGGCCGATGTCGAAATCGGTGCCGACACGGTTATCTGGCCCCACACCCTGTTGCAGGGCCGGACACGCATCGGTCAGGGGTGTATCCTGGGACCGGGGGCTGTGATCCGTGATTCGACCCTCGGCGACCGGTGCCGGGTGGAGCTGTCGGTGGTGGAGGGGGCGATCATGGAGGAGGGGAGTGAGATCGGCCCCTTTGGCCACCTGCGGCAGGGAGCGCACCTGGGACCGGGAGTGCATCTGGGCAACTTTGGCGAGGTCAAGAACTCCTACCTGGGGCCAGGGGTCAAGATGGGCCATTTCAGCTACCTGGGCGATGCGACGGTCGGAGCCGGGGCCAACATCGGCGCGGGGACGATCACCTGCAACTTTGATGGCCAGCGCAAGCACCGCACCGTCATCGGCGAAAGGGCCTTTATCGGCAGCGATACGATGCTCGTTGCCCCGGTGGAGATCGGCGCCGGTGCGAAGACCGGAGCCGGTTCGGTCGTCACCCACGATCTGCCGGCCGGGGCGGTGGCCTATGGCGTGCCGGCCAGGGTCAAATCTCTGCCAGAGGGAGAGGAACCGGAGGTCGGGTAAGGTGACCACAGGAGAGATGCTCTTGCTGGCGGGGCTTGTTCTCCTCAACGGCTTTCTGGCTACGGCCCGTTCGGCCCTCGTCAACGTGCGCCGGCCGCGGTTGAAGCAGTTGGCCGAGGAGGGGGTCGGCCCGGCCCGCATCGCCGAACGGCTGGCCGAGGATTCCAGCCGCCTGCTGGCCACCACTCAACTGGGCATGATGGTCACCCGCTTTTTTGCCGGCGCGGTCGTGGCTGTCGTCTCGGCCCCGCCCCTGGCCACAGCCCTTCGACCCTGGCTGGGGGGGGCCAGCTTCCCGGTCTCCTTTGGGTTGGTCGTGCTGCTGGCTGCCCTGATCATGCTCATTCTGGGGGAACTGGTGCCGGAAACGATCGCCCTGCAACACAGCGAACGACTGGCTTTGTGGCTGGCGCGTCCCCTGTTGCTGATCGCGGCCCTGCTCATGCCCCTGATCCACGCCATCGTCTGGATCAGCACCGGCCTGTCCCGGCTGTTCGGGGCCGGACCGCCGGGCGGAATGCCTTTTGTCACCGAAGAGGAGATCAAAACCCTGGTGGATGCCGGCGAGGAGGAGGGGGTCATCGAGGAAGAGGAAAAGGCGATGATCTACTCCATCTTTGAATTGGGCGACACCCTGGTCCGCGAGGTGATGGTGCCGCGCATTGACGTGGTGGCCCTCGACGTGGAGACCCCCATGCTGGAAGCCGTGAACAGGATCATAGAAGCCGGCCACTCACGCATCCCGATCTACCAGGAGACGATTGACAATGTGATCGGTGTGTTGTACGCCAAGGACCTGCTGCCCTACCTGAGCCAGGGCCGGACCGATGTGCCGCTGAGCAGCATCGTGCGCCAGGCCTACTTTATCCCTGAAACCAAACGGGCAGGCGACCTGCTGCCCGACCTGCAACAGCGGCGGACTCACATGGCCATCGTCGTGGACGAATATGGGGGGGTGGCCGGCATCGTGACCATCGAGGATCTGCTGGAAGAGATTGTCGGCGAAATCCAGGACGAATATGACGCCGAAGAGCCGTTTGTCGAACAGGTCGGCGAGAATGAGTATCTGTTCGACGCCCGGCTGGACCTGGACGACCTGAACCAGATGATGGATGTGGCTCTGCCGACCGAGGAGAGCGACACGCTGGGCGGTTTTATCTATGCCCAGTTGGGCAAGGTGCCGGCGGTCGGCGACCGGTTAACCTTTGAGGGCCTGGTGCTGACCGTCGAATCGGTGACAGGGCGGCGGATCAGGAAGGTCCGCATCGAACGGCAACCGCCGTCGGCCACCCCGGAGCGCCAGGAAGACCCCTCCCCTGCTTCCCGCGCCGAGGGGAATGGAAAGGGATGACAGGGCTGATGACCCAACGACCGACCGATCTGGAGCTGGTCGAGATGGCCCGCCAGGCCCGGGAGCGAGCCTATGCCCCCTATTCCGGTTTTCCGGTGGGCGCGGCTCTGCTGGGGCGGTCGGGACGGGTCTATCTCGGCTGCAACGTCGAAAATGCTGCTTACCCGCTGTGCACCTGTGCCGAGCGCACGGCCGTGATCAAGGCCGTATCAGAAGGGGAGCGGGAGTTCGAGGCCATCGCCGTGGTCACGGCCACCGGCGCTGCCCCCTGTGGTGCCTGTCGCCAGATCCTGCGCGAGTTCGGTGGGCCTCAGGGCAACCTGCGGGTGATCGTGGCCGACACCACCGGCCACCTGCGCACCTTTACCGTGGGCCAACTGCTGCCTGAAGGGTTCACCGCAGAGCAGTTGGGCTGACGCAACGTAACTGCCTATCCTCCCGCAGGTTTGGGCGCAATCTCTGGATTAAAGTGCACCGCAATGGGCTGCTCGCCCTGTTGCCGGCCACTTTCTAACCTGCGGGAGGGTAGCGGGCAGGTAGTTACGACGCAACACGAAATACGCACCATGCATCAGAGCTTGCTTCCGGGCACGCTGCTGCGAGAGCGGTACGAAATCCTGGGCCTCATCGGTCAGGGGGGCATGGGCGCGGTGTACAAAGCCGCCGACCGCCGTCTGCCTGGCCGCATCTGCGCGGTCAAGGAGATCTGGCCGCTGCCCGGCATCAGCCGCGAGGCCCTGGCCCAGGCCCGCGAGCAGTTTCTGCGCGAAGCCAGCACTCTGGCCCGGCTGGACCATCCCAACCTGCCCAAAGTGTCCGACTATTTCACTGCGGCGCCGGGCGGGGGCGATCAGGATGCAAGCCGCGATTATCTGGTGATGGACTATGTCCCCGGCCAGGACCTGCATCAGGTGGTGCAGCAGGCCTGCCGCCAGGGGCGGTTCCTGGAGGAGCGGGAGGTGCTGCACTGGATGGCCCAACTGGGTGACGCCCTGGCCTATCTGCACCGCCAGGAGCCGCCGGTGCTCCACCGCGACATCAAGCCGGCCAACATCAAGCTCACGCCGGAAGGCCGCATCAAACTGGTAGATTTCGGCCTGGTCAAGCCTCTGGACCCGGAGGACCCCAAGACTTTGACCGGGCTGCGGGGCATCGGTTCGCTGCCCTACACCCCCATCGAGCAGTATGCCGGTGAGCTGGGCCACACCACCACGGCCAGCGATCTGTACAGCCTGGGAGCCACCCTCTACCACCTGCTGACCGGCCGCCCGCCGGCCAGCGCCCAGGAACGCTTTTTGAACCCCGAAGCCCTGCTGCCGCCGCGCCAGGTGAACCCGGCCATCTCCCCCGTGGTAGAGCGGGCAGTGCTGGCCGCATTGGCCCTGCACCCCCGGGAGCGGCCCGCTTCGGTGGCAGCCTGGTGTAAGATGCTCCTGGGCGATGCGGCCACCGTCCCGGTGATGGCCCATCCCCACGGGACAGGCTGGGGTCAGGCGTTCCAGGAGAACTGGTGGCTGTTGCTGCTGGCCCTGGTCACCATCGTCGCAGCGCTCGTTCTCACCTTCTACCGCTAACAGACTGTCGGCGAGGCGATCTGGAGTCAAGGCTTTAGCCGGTTTTAGCCAGAAACGAACCTGTTTTCACCGGCTAAAGCCTCCACTCCGACAGGCTGCTAGAAGGCTGCTTAAAAATATCCCCTCTCACCGCAGAGGCGCAGAGAACGTGGAGGAATCATAAAAAAACTCTGCGGCCTCTGCGTCTCTGCGGTGCAAACCAGGACTTTTTCAGCAGCCTCCCAACCCCTGTGAAACCTCTGGCAGGGTGAGAGATCTGGATCCAGGCTTCAATTGACAGATGCCCTGTTTCCAGGTATAATCCGCAGGCGGGCGAATAGCTCAACCGGGAGAGCGCTTCCCTTACAAGGAAGAGGTCACAGGTTCGAACCCTGTTTCGCCCACCAGTCGTCAGACCTGACAGGTTTTGGAAAACCTGTCAGGTCTGTGCTATACTGTGCTCTGTTGCCCAAAGCGGGTCTGCGGCCCTGTGTCGCGGAATGGTGCTGAACAGCCTTTCAGGCTGTCCAGGCAGGCCGGAAAGTACAGCCCAGGTCCAGGTTGCGCCAGCAGCGGGCCGGTTTCGGAGAAGCAGCAAAGAGTAGCTGGTATGGATCGTTCCAAACGAGTGGCTGCCATACGGTGGCTTCTGCTCCCCTTGATCCTGCTGACGGCAGGCTATTTGCGGTTTACAGGTCTGAACTGGGATGAAGGGCAATGGATCCACCCCGACGAGGGGCACATGCGGATCATCACTTCCGTCATCAGGATGCCAGATCGCCTTTCTCTCTATTTTGACACCCACCATTCGCCCCTGAATTGCCTCAACAGTGGCTACCAGTACAGCTATGGCACACTGCCCCTTTTCCTGACCCGCTGGACGGCGGAATGGCTGGACCGTGGCTGTGGGGACTCGCCCGACAGGTTGAGCGCAGCCGCAGGAAGGGTGCTGATAGGACCCTCGGCCTCACGATGTACCTCCGGCACCTTCACCGGCCCGCGCAGCGCTCAGGTGGGGCGCTTCTTCTCAGCCCTGGCCGATCTGGGAACTGTCGCCCTGATCTACCTGATTGCACGGCGTTTGTACGGCGAAGCGATCGGGCTGCTCGCTGCAGCCCTGGGGGCGCTGACTGCCTTTCTCATTCAGCAGGCCCATTTTTTCACCGTGGATAGCATGTCCGCCTTTTTCACCACCCTGACCGCCTGCTTTGCGGTCCGAGCCGGTCAGTCCAAACCCCGGGGGGGGCCGTCATGGCTCGATTTCGGATTGGCGGGCCTGGCGACCGGTCTGGCTACAGCCTGCAAGATCAGCGCCATCTGGGCAGCGCTCCTGGTTGTGTTGGCCGGGGTGGGGTGGTGGTTGCAGGCCATTCGGGCTCAATCCCGTCGTTCCCTTCTTTCCCCCCTCATTTTCCTTCTGCCCAGGCTTCTCCTGGCCGGGTTGCTATCCCTCGTCGCCTTTCGCCTTGCCCAGCCCTACGCCTTTGAAGGCCCTGGATTCTTGGGCCTGCAGCTCAGCCCAGAGTGGCTGGAACGGTTGGGGCAGATTGCTGCCGAGCAGAGCGGCAAAGTAGACCTGCCGCCAGGTCAACAGTGGACCGACCGGGCCCCCATCCTGTTTCCCTGGATCAACATGGTGGTCTGGGGCATGGGGTTGCCCCTGGGGTTGATCGCCTGGGCCGGTTGGGCTGTGGTCGGCTACAGGTTGTGGCGCGGCGAGCATATCCATCTGGTTTTATGGGTGTGGGGGACCCTCTTTTTCCTCTACCAGTCCACCCGTTGGGTCAAGGCCATGCGTTATTTCCTGTCCCTCTATCCCTTGTTTGTGATTTTCGCCGCCTGCCTGTTGGTTCACCTGGCCCGTAGCTCAAGCCGGTGGCGTCGTCGTCTGGGCCTGAGCCTTGCCACTCTCGTCGTGGTCAGCACAGCCCTATGGGCCGGCGCTGTGTTCTCGATCTACCTGCGACCCAATACGCGCGTGGCCGCTTCGCGCTGGATCTATGCCAACATCCCGCCGGGGGTCACTGTGGCCAACGAACACTGGGACTGGGGCCTGCCTCTGCCGGTGGATGGACACAACCCCTTCGCCGGGATGTACACCGGCATAGAGATGACAAATTATGACGAGGACACCCCGGAGAAACTGGTCCAATTGCTTGACCGGTTGGACCAGGCGGATTATCTCTTTCTGGCCAGCAATCGGCTCTACGCCTCGATCTCTCGGCTCCCGGCCCGCTATCCGGTGACGACGGCCTACTATCGCGCCCTCTTTGCCGGAGATCTGGGCTTTGAGCTGGTGGCCGATTTCACTTCCTGCCCGGCCATCGGCCCCTTCCAGTTTCCCGACCAGGAGACCCCCTACCCGTTGATGGAAGCAGGTTATGTGCATCAGCGTCAGCCGATCAAGGTATCCCTTCCCCCTGCCGAGGAAGCCTTCAGCGTTTACGACCATCCCCGGGTGCTGATCTTTCACAAGACGGCCCGCTACAACCGGGAGCAGGCGCAGGCCATGCTGACCGAGGGGGTTGAGTGGGGCAGGATCGCCCACGGGCTCAACCCCCGCGACCTGCCCGAATGGCGGCGCGAGCAGGCACGCCAGAAGCGGGAGGCGGACCGGTTTGCCCGCCAGCAGGAGCGCTGGCAACGCACCCGCGAGCGCACCAACGGCCTGCTGCTCACCGGGGAACAGCGCCAGGTCCAGGAGTCTGGCGGCACCTGGGTCTTTCTCTTTAACCGCAACAGCCTGTCCAACCGCTGGCCCACCCTCTTCTGGCTGCTGCTTTTGAGCCTGGTAGGGCTGGCGGCGCTGCCCCTGACCCTGGCCCTCTTTCACCATCTGCCCGACCGGGGCTATATCCTGGCCAGGCCGGTGGGCGTGCTGCTGCTGGGCTGGCTGTCGTGGATGCTGACCAACCTGACGCCGCTGCACTATAGCCGGGGTACCATCCTGCTGGCCTTTGGCCTGATCGCCTCCTGCTCTGGTGCCTCTTTGCTCCTGCCCGGCCAACGCCGCCGCCTGCTCGACCTGTGGCGCGGCCACAGGCGCACCGTCCTGTTCACCGAGGCCCTGTTCCTCCTGTTCTTCTTCCTGTTCTGGTTGATCCGTCGGGGCAACCCGGACCTGTGGCATCCCTGGATGGGTGGCGAAAAGCCGATGGATTTCGCCTATCTCAATGCCATCCTCAAGAGCACCGAGTTCCCACCCTACGACCCGTGGTTTGCCGGCGGTTACCTGAACTACTATTACTTTGGTCAGGTGCTGGTCGGCACCCTGATCAAGCTGGTCGGCATTGTGCCCAATGTGGCCTACAACCTGGCCATCCCCACCTGGTTCGCCATGACGGCCATGGGTGCGTTCAGCGTCACCTGCAACCTGGTTGCCAGGCGGGATTCCACCCTGCCCTCCAGAGCCGTTCTGTTTGGGGTTGTGGGGGCGCTGTTTGTCGCCGTGCTGGGCAACCTGGGCGAAGTGCACCTGCTGTTGCTCAAGGCCGCCGAGGGGGTGATGACCACCTTTCAGAGCACCATCCCCGGCCTGGTCGGCCTGGTGCGGCTGATCATCGGCTCCTTCGAGGTGATCTTTGGCGGCAAGGCGTTGCCTGTCGCCATCAACGAGTGGTATTGGAACGCCAGCCGGGCCATCCCGGCCGCACCCTATGAATCGGTCATCACCGAATTCCCCTTCTTCACCTTCCTCTATGCCGACCTGCACGCCCACCTGATCGCCATGCCGCTGACCTTTGTGTCGCTGTCGCTGGCGCTGGCCGTGGTGCGGGGGGCAGGAAAGGGAGGGCTCTTGCCTCTGCTCCTGTGGGGGTTGACCATCGGCGCGCTGCGCACGACCAACACCTGGGACGTGCCGCCGCACCTGCTGGTGGCCCTGGGGGCGCTGGTGATCGGCGAATTTGCCCGGCGTGGACGGCTGAGCTGGCGGCTGATCGGCGCAGTGGCCTGGCAACTGGGTCTGCTCTTCCTGTTGAGCTGGCGGCTGCTCTATTGGCCCTTCTGGACCCACTATGCCCCGATCTATACCAGCATCGCGGTGTGGAACGGCTCACGCACGGCGCTCTGGGCCTATCTGATCGTCCACGGCCTGTTCCTGTTCCTCATCATCAGCTATCTGTGCGCGCGGACGCTGAGCCGCCGGGAACGCGACCCGCTGCTGCGCCGCCTGGCCCTGACCATCCGCTACCGGCACGCTGCCGACCGCCTGCGTCGGGCGGCGCGGATCGCCGGCGTGCGCGGCCTGCCGCCGGGATGCGCGGTCTGGATCGGGCTGGCCATCCTGGCCCTGGTCGAAGTCGTTTTCCTGGTCCCGGGGTTGACCTCCTTCACCCGCGCCAACCCGGAGTGGGTCGCGCAGGGAGCCTATGCCTATCGCGGCCTGGTCGTCTTTGCCCTGGGCCTGCCGCTGGGGGTGTTAGGTTGGCTGCTCCTCTTCCGGCGCAACCTGGAACCGGAGGAGCGGCTGTGGGCCTTCCTGGTGTTGTTGGGGCTGGCCATGAGCCTGGGAGTAGAGGTGATTGTCCTGCAGGGAGACATCGGACGGATGAACACCGTGTTCAAGTTCTACCTGCAGGTGTGGCTGATGTGGGGGGTGGCCGCAGCGGTGGCTCTGGCCTGGCTGCTGCCGCGCCTGGAACGCTGGCGGTCAGGCCGGGGCTGGTGGCTGGGAGGGCTGGCCCTGTTGCTGGCCTGCGCTGCCCTCTATCCGCCCCTGGCAGCCTCGGCCAAGGTGCGCGACCGGTTTGACCCGGACCTGGGGCCCGGGTTGGACGGCTGGGCCTATATGCAGACAGCCCATTATTTTGACCCCAATAATGCCCAATACGACCTGAAGTGGGACCTGGAAGCGATCCGCTGGCTGACCGACAACGTGATCGGTTCGCCGGTCATCCTGGAAGGCAACACCCCGGAGTACCGCTGGGGATCGCGCTACTCGGTCAACACCGGGCTGCCAACGGTGTTGGGCTGGAACTGGCACCAGCGCCAGCAGCGGGGCCCTCTCGGCGAGGAGGAGGTGCGGCAGCGACTGGCCGACATCGCCACGATCTACAACACCCCCCTGTCCTCGCTGGCCGAGGAGCTGTTGCGCCGGTACAGGGTGCGCTACATCATCGTCGGACCGCTGGAGCGGGCTTACTATGAACTGTCGGGCCTGGCCAAGTTCGAGGAGATGGCTGCCGGGGGCCGGTTGCGCGTCGTCTTTCGCAACGAGGGGGTGACGATCTACCAGGCGGACTGGTAGATCGGGACAGGATGGTTCAAAATGGTGACAGGTCATGACAGGGAACCAAAGCCATCGCTGTTTTGACAATTCCTCCCTTTGCGAATATAATATCTGCGCTTTGCACGTCGCCGCGAAGGGGGGGGCAGTGCGGGGCGTGGTTCAGAGCCGTGCCTTCATAATCCGACGCGAGGGAAGAGGATCATGCCACTGCTGGAAGTCAAAGATCTGAAAACCCAGTTCTTCACCCAGGATGGGGTGGTCAAGGCGGTCAACGGGGTGTCGTTCTATGTGGAAGAAGGGGAGACTCTGGGCATTGTGGGGGAGAGCGGTTGTGGCAAGAGTGTCAGCGTGCTGTCAGTCATGCGCCTCATCCCCCAGCCGCCGGGCAAGATCGTGGCCGGGCAGGTGCTGTTTGAAGGTCGGGACCTGTTGCAGGTGAGCGACGAGGAGATCCGGCAGGTACGGGGCAACAAGATTGCCATGATCTTCCAGGACCCGATGACCTCCCTCAATCCGGTCCTGACCATCGGCCGGCAGATCGGCGAGGCCTTGGAACTCCATCTGCACATGAGCCGGGAGGAGGCGCGCAAGCGAAGCGCCGAACTGCTGGCGATGGTCGGCATTCCCCAGGCCGAGGCGCGGCTGGACGACTACCCCCACCAGTTCTCAGGAGGGATGCGCCAGCGGGCGATGATCGCCATGGCCCTGGCCTGTAACCCACAACTGCTCATCGCCGACGAGCCGACCACCGCCCTCGACGTGACCATCCAGGCCCAGATTGTGGACCTGGTGAAGCGGCTGCGGGACGAGATGGGCATGGCCATCATCTGGATCACCCATGACCTGGGGGTGGTGGCCGGCCTGGCCGACCGGATGATGGTCATGTACGCCGGTTTTGCCGTGGAGGAAGCGCCGGTCAAGGAGGTGTATGCCGATCCTCGCCACCCTTACACCCTGGGTTTGTTGGGCTCCCTCCCCCGCCTGGACGAGGTCCGCCGCGAAAAGCTGCAATCCATCGAAGGGCTGCCGCCCGACCTGATTGACCTGCCGCCGGGCTGCCCCTTTGAGCCTCGCTGCGTCTATGCCATCGAACGGTGCAAGGTGGAGCGGCCGGAGCTGGCACCGGTGGGCCCCCGGCACCGCATCGCCTGTTGGGTGGATGTGACGCAAGGGGCCGGTGTATAGTTGAGTTACAAAGGGAGAGGCCAATGACCCAGAATGAACCGTTGGTCCGGGTTCGTGACCTGAAGATGCACTTTCCCATCACCCGGGGCATTGTCATCCAGCGTCGGGTAGGGGCCATCAAGGCGGTGGACGGCATTTCCTTTGACATCATGCGCGGCGAAACATTGGGCCTGGTGGGAGAATCGGGCTGCGGCAAATCCACCACCGGCCGGGCGATTTTGCAACTCTACCGACCCACCGCCGGCAAGGTCTATTTTGAAGACAACGACCTCACCCAGTTGAAGGGTGAGCCGTTGCGCCGAATGCGCCGCCGGATGCAGATGATCTTTCAGGACCCCTACGCCTCGCTGAACCCGCGCATGACGGTGGGGGACATCATCGGCGAGCCGCTGCTGGTGCACAATATTTCCCAGGGCAAGGAACGGCGAGAACGGGTTCAGGATCTGTTGCGGGTGGTGGGCCTGAACCCCTACTTTGTCAACCGTTACCCCCACGAGTTCTCCGGCGGGCAGCGGCAGCGGATCGGCGTGGCCCGCGCTCTGGCTGTGCAGCCCGAGTTCATCATCTGCGACGAGCCGATCTCGGCCCTGGATGTCTCGATTCAGGCCCAGATCATCAACCTGTTGGAAGACCTGCAACGGGAATTTCACCTGACCTATCTGTTCATCGCCCACGACTTGTCGGTGGTGCGGCACATCTCCGACCGGGTGGCGGTCATGTATCTGGGCAAGATCGTAGAGCTGACCACCCGCCAGGAGTTGTACGATAACCCGCTCCACCCCTACACCCAGGCCCTCCTGTCGGCCGTGCCGATCCCCGACCCGGTGGTAGAAGAGAAGCGCAGGCGGATCATCCTGGAGGGGGATGTTCCCAGTCCGGCCAATCCGCCGCTGGGCTGCAACTTTAACACCCGCTGCCCGGTGGTCATGGATGTGTGTCTGGAACAGGAGCCGGAGTTCAAAGATGTGGGCGGCCGCCATTGGGTGGCCTGCTTCCGGGTGTGAAAGACAAAGGCCTGGAACCGCCTGGGGGGAGCAGTGACAAAACCGGCCGTTGCTCTTGACTTTCAGGCCGGAATGTGGTATGATACAAGAGCTTCGTCCACCGGGAAAAGCCCACCTCCAGGCAGTCTAGTGCCTTTGAGGGGGGAAAGACAGGAAGGAGGTGATGAGGCGGGACCAGTTCGGCGGCAGGATCCCCGCGCCTGGAAAACGCAAAATCCAACCCAAAAGAAAAAGAAGGAGGAGACAATGTTTTCGAACAAGAAATTGGCGATCCTCGCGGTCCTGGTGATGGTCGCCCCGCTTGTGTTGGCTGCCTGCGGCCCCACGCCCGCACCCAGCACGGTAGTCCAGACGGTCGTGGTCGAGCAGACCAAGGTGGTGCCAGGCGAGACGGTCGTCCAGACTGTTGAGGTGGAAAAGACCGTCGTTGCGACCCAGGTCGTCGAGGTAACCCCCACGCCGGTGCCGGTGACCCGCAAGGGAGCCTGGGTGGATTCGGTGATTGTGGTCGAAGAGCCCAACTCGGCTGCCGGCATCACCCGCCTTGAGTCTGGCGAACTGGATGTGTACGCCTATGCCATCGCTGATTCAAAGCTCTATAAGCGGGTCAAAGAGTCGCCCGACCTGTCCTACGTGTTGTCCTATGGTTCCTACAACGAGATCACCTTCAACCCGGCCGGCCCGGTCTTTACCACCACCAACACCTTGAACCCCTTCGCCGTGCCCAAGGTCCGCGAAGCGATGAACTGGTTGATTGACCGCGACTACATCGTCCAGGAGATCTTTGGCGGCCTGGCCGTGCCTCGCTATACCGCTTTCAACACCTCGGTACCTGACTATGCCAAGAACGCCGACCTGGTGCGTGCCATTGAGCTCAAGTATGCCTACAACCCCGATAAGGCCAAGGAAGTCATTGATGCCGAGATGACCGCCCTGGGTGCCACGTTGGAAGGCGGCAAGTGGATGTATAATGGCCAGCCGGTCACCCTGATCTTCCTCATCCGACCCGAGGATGAGCGCAAGGCAATCGGCGACTATATCGCCAACGAGCTGGAAAAGATCGGCTTTACTGTGGATCGCCAGTACAAGCGCGCAGCTGAGGCCTCACCTCTCTGGATGCGCAGTGACCCTGCCCAAGGCCTGTGGCACCTCTATACCGGTGGCTGGGTATCCACCGCCATCTCCCGCGACCTGGGTGGCAACTTTGCTTTCTTCTACACCGACATGGGCCTGCCCTCTCCGCTGTGGCAGGCTTACAAGAACACGCCCGAGTTCTACGAAGTCGCCAAGAAGCTGAACACCAACGACTTTAAGACCATTGAGGAGCGTAGCGAACTCCTCCGCCAGGCTCTGGAGCTGTCCATGCAGGACTCGGTGCGCGTCTGGCTGGTGGACCGTGTTTCCTTCTCGGCGCAGCGGGCCAACATTATCGTGAACGCCGACCTGTCTGGCTCCGTCTATGGCTCGAACCTGTGGGCCCAGACCCTGCGGCGCAAGGGGGAGATCGGCGGTTCAATCACCATCGCCATGCCCAGCATCCTGACCGAGCCCTGGAACCCCGTCGCCGGCACCAACTGGATCTATGACCGGCTGCCGCAGCGCGGCACGGGCAGCACTTCTGTAGTGCCCGACCCATACACCGGCCTGTATTGGCCCATGCGCATCGAAAAGGCCGAGTGTGTCGTTGAGGAAGGTCTGCCGGTGGTCAAGAACCTGGACTGGATCGACCTGAGCTTCGCCCCCAAGATCGAGGTTCCGAGCGACGCCTGGGTGGATTGGGATGCGGCCAGCCAGAAGTTCATCACCGCGGGTGAGAAATACACCCAGACCCAGACGGCCTTGACCAAGTGCACGGTCTACTATCCGGCTGACCTGTACCAGACGATCAAGTGGCACGACGGCAGCCCATTCTCCGTGGCCGATGTGGTCATGTTCATGATCCTCTACGCCTTTGACCAGGCCAAGCCGGAGAGCCCGATCTATGACGAGGCCGCCGTCCCCAACTTTGAATCGTTCATGTCGCACTTCAAGGGGGTCAAGATCGTCTCGAAAGACCCGTTGATCATCGAGACCTACGACGATCTGTGGTATCTGGATGCTGAGCTCATCCCCACCACCTGGTGGCCCAGCTACGGCTATGGCGAAGCTCCGTGGCATACCCTGGTTCCGGCCATCCGGGCTGAGGCGGACGGCAAGCTGGCCTTCTCGGCTGACAAGTCTGACGCCAACGGGGTCGAATGGACCAGCCTGATTGCCGGCCCGAGCATCGAGATCCTGAACGGCTACCTGGTCTCCTCCACCGCCGAGTCCTACATCCCCTATGCCCCGACACTGGGTGAGTTCGTGACCGCCGATGAGGTTGCCACCCGCTATGCCAACCTGACCGAGTGGGTCCGCACCAAGGGCCACTTCTGGGTAGGTACCGGTCCGTTCTATCTGGAGCGCGCCTTCCCGCTGGAGGGCACTCTGATCCTGAAGCGCTTTGCCCAGTACCCCGACGCGGCCGATCGCTGGGAGCGCTTCGCCGAGGCCCGCATCGCCACGGTTGAAGTCGCCGGTGCGGATACGGTGACCATCGGCAAAGATGCGACCTTTGACGTGACCATCACCTTCAAGGACGAGCCTTATCCGCTGGCGGATGTCGAGCAGGTCAAGTATCTGGTGCTCGACGCCAAAGGGCAGATCGCCACGATCGGAGCGGCGGAAGCGGTAGCCGATGGGCAGTGGAAGATCACCCTCCCCGCCGACGTCACTGCCAAACTGGAAGCCGGTTCCAACCGTCTGGAGGTTGCGGCCGTGCTCAAGGTCATTGCCCTCCCGGCCTTTGGCTCCATGCAGTTTGTCACTGCCCCATAAAGGCCTGATATCCAACCGATGGGGGCGAGGCAGCGCCTGGCCTCGCCCCCATTGCTATTCCCGCCAGGAGAAAAAAGATGTCTGAAACAGTCCGGCTCCCACAGACGGCCAGCAGCCCGGTGTTGGCCGAAAGGAAAAGCACCTTCATCAAGACCTTGCGCCGGCTTGGCCTCTACACCGGGGCTCGTGTGGTCATGCTGTTGATCACCGTGATCATCGGCGTCTACCTGACGATCCTGATCGCGAACATGGGGGGGTATGTAGACAAGATCCGGCAAGGTCAGATTCGAGAAGCGATCGGAATGCAGGTCCTCGCCGACCCGGCACTGCGACAGATGAGTGCCGCCGAACGGAACAAGATCATTGACGAGCGTGTGGCGCTGGCTGAAAAGCGGTTGGGCCTGGATCGGCCGTTCGTGATCCGCAGTTTTGAGTTTCTCAAGGATGCCATGACCCTCAACCTGGGCCGGGCTCTGTTCATGACCAGTGACAGCGGTTCCAGGCAGGTGCGCCTTATCATTCTGGAACGGCTGCCCTCGACGCTGGTCCTCTTTGCCACCACGGATCTGATCCTCTTTTTCTCTGCCCTCTTTCTGGCACTGGCCCTATCGCGGTCATATGGCAGCTTCTTTGACCGGCTGATCATTGCCCTGGCACCTACTTCGTCCGCCCCTGGCTGGTTCTACGGCATCTTTTTACTCCTGATCTTTGCCGGCGTGCTGGGGATTCTGCCCTTTGGCGGTATGGTGGACGCCCCACCCCCCGCCAACCCGTTGGCTTACGCTCTCAACCTGCTCAAACACCTGATCCTGCCCATCCTGGCCCTTCTGTGCAGCGCCAGCGCCATTACCATCTTTGGCTGGCGGACCTTTTTCCTCATCTACTCCAGCGAGGATTATGTGGATATGGCAAAGGCGAAGGGACTGCCCGACCGCATGATCGAGCGGCGCTACATCTTGCGGCCCACCCTGCCCAATATCATCACCCAATTCGCCCTGATGCTCATCGGGCTGTGGAGCGGTGCTATCATCCTGGAGACGGTCTTTAACTGGCCAGGATTGGGGCGGTTATATTACCAGGCCATCAGCAACAACGAGACAGCGTTGATTGTGGGGAACACGGTGATCTATGGTTACCTGCTGGCGATCACCGTCTTCCTGTTGGACTTTATCTACGCCCTGGTAGACCCACGGGTGAAGATCGGTGGAGAATCAAGACAATGAGGAACCTGCTAAGCTCTCTCAGCGAGATCAGGCGTTACCCTTCGGCCATTGTTGGCCTCCTGATCATCCTGGCCCTGGCGGCCATGGCGCTTTATGCGGTCATCGCGATCCCGTACCGAGAAGCCATTCGGCTCTGGCAGGGGGGTGTGGGGGTTTGGGAAGAGTACCCCCGGCTTGCCCCCCCGGCCTGGTTTAACCTGTTCACCAGTAAAAAAGTGCCCGCCACGATCATCTTGAAAAGCACAGAGGGTGACGCAGAACGAACAGTTGAGCAACGTAGCGAAGCGACCCGGATCATCACATTGACCTATAGTTTTGATTACGACTACGATGATTTCCCACAGGAACTGATCGTGTTCTTCAACCCGATCTATCCCACCTCCACCGTGACCCCTTCTCTCTCTTTCGCCTCGCTCACCTGGTACACCCCGGATGGACGAAAGCTTGATCTGGGCTCCTTTACCTTGACACCCCGAAAGGTCTTCCGCTTTGCCCAGGATACTGCCCTGACGCGCAAGCTCAAGAAATATGTGCCTGAAGGGGTCCTTATTTCAGATAAAGAGCTGGAGAGGGGACTGATCCCGGAAAAGGTGCTCTTCCTTGACCCAAGCCGGCAGCAGCCGACCCCGTTAAAGGGGACCTACACCCTGGTCATCAAGGCGACAACTTTTGAGGTCGGGGCTGACGTGGAAGCCACATTTGCGTCTTATGGCCTGTTGTATGGGTTGGCCGGCACCGACCACTATCGCCGAGACCTGACTCTGCCCCTGCTGTGGGGTGCGCCGATTGCCCTCTCCTTCGGCCTCCTGGCTGCCCTGGGTACCACCGTCTCGACGATGATCATCGCCGCGATCGGCACCTGGTTCGGCGGTGCTGTGGACCAGATTATCCAGCGCATCACCGAGGTGAACATGGTGTTGCCGCTGCTGCCTATTCTGATCATGGTGGGCACCTTCTACTCCCGCAGCATCTGGCTGATGCTGGGATTGGTCATTCTGCTCAGTATCTTTGGGGCCGGGATCAAGAACTTTCGTGCCATCTTTCTCCAGGTCAAAGAGGCGGCCTATATCGAGGCCGCCCGCTCCTACGGGGCCGGCAACTTTCGGATCGTCTTTCGCTACCTGGTGCCGCGTATTATCCCCATGTTGATCCCGGGACTGGTAACCGGTGTGCCGGCCTACGTGTTCCTGGAAGCGTCGCTGGCCTACCTGGGGTTGGGCGATCCCTCACTGCCTACCTGGGGCAAGGTGATCAACGACGCCAATCAGATGGGCGCATTGTACAACGGCCAATATTACTGGGTACTCGAGCCGGCCGTGCTGTTGATGGTGACCGGCCTTGGGTTCGCCATGCTCGGCTTTGCCCTGGACCGCATCTTCAATCCCCGCCTGCGAGGTATGTAACCGATGGCTGAGAAGCAAGCGCTCTTGAATGTCGAGAACCTGTTGCTTTACTTCCGTACCTCCAGGGGGGCAGTTCAGGCAGTGGATGGTGTGGACTTTGACCTGGACTACAACGAGGCGGTGGTCGTCCTGGGTGAATCGGGGTGCGGCAAAAGTTCGTTGGCCAGGGCCATCCTGCGACTCTTGCCCCGGAATACTCACTCCTACAGCGGCAAGGTTTACCTGGAGGGTCAGGAGATCATGGGCCTGGCAGATGACGAGTTCCGGCAGCAGATCCGCTGGGTCAAGATGTCGCTGGTGCCCCAGGCGGCCATGAACTCCCTGAACCCGGTCCTGAAAGTGGGAGATCAGGTGGCCGAGCCGATGATCGTCCACTATGGGGTCAAAAAGGAGCAGGCGCTGAACCAGGCGCGCCTGATGTTCGACCGGGTCGGAGTTCCGGTGGACTTTATGAACCGCTATGCCTTTGAGTTGAGCGGCGGGATGCGGCAACGGGTTGCCCTGGCCATGGCTCTAGTCACTGCGCCACGGCTGGTCATCCTTGATGAGCCGACCTCGGCGCTGGACGTGCTGACCCAGGCCAATATCTTTAACACCCTGAAACGGATCAAGCAGGAACTGCAGATCAGCTTTATCTTGATCACCCACGACATTGCCACCTCCAGTGAGCTGGCCGATCGGGTGGTGGTGATGTACGCCGGTCAGGTCGTGGAGGTGGGGAGTTCGGCTTCCTTTTTCGTCACCCCTCTGCACCCCTACTCCCAAAAGCTCCTGGCCAGCGTGCCGCGGCTGCGGGCCGTTCAGGAACCGGAATTCATCAGTGGTCAGCCACCCAGCCTGCTCAACCTGCCGCCCGGTTGTCGGTTTGCACCCCGCTGTCCCTCCCGTTTTGAGCGATGCGACCAGGACCCGCCCGTGGTCCGTCAGGGCCGGCAGCAGGTCCGTTGCTGGTTGTATGCCTGAATAAGGAGATGAGCATGTCCAGCGAAGTCATAGGAACCGTTCAGGAACAGGTGCAGCCGGCTCCAGAAAAAGTGAAACCCAATGGACCGTTGTTGTCCATTCAGGACCTGCACGTCTGGTATGAACTGCGGCGCTTTGGGTTTGGTATCGCGGGTTATGTCCGGGCTGTGGATGGGGTCTCGTTCGACCTGGACTATGGCGAGTCGATCGCCGTCGTCGGCGAGAGCGGCTGCGGCAAGTCCACGCTGATGAAGACGATCCTCGGCCTGGTACGGCCCACCAAAGGAGATGTCGTTTTCGAGGGTGAAAGGCTTAGCACCCTGGACCGCCAGCGGATGCAATGGTACCGCTCGCAGGTGGGGTATGTCCAGCAGGACCCTTATGGGGCCTTGCCCCCTTTCATGTCTGTCCGGGGCATTCTCTCAGAACCGTTGCTCATCAACGGTGTACGCAGCCGGTCGGTGCGGGAGGAGCGTATCCGGAAGGTCCTGGAAGAGGTCAAGATGACCCCGGTGGAAGACTTTATGCTCAAGTTCCCGCATATGTTAAGCGGTGGTCAGCAGCAGCGGGTGGTCATCGCCCGGGCGATGATTATGGGGCCGAGGATGATCGTGGCCGATGAACCGGTGTCCATGCTCGACGCTTCGGTGCGGGTGGAGATCCTGCGGCTGTTGCAAGGGCTGCAAGCTTCCCACGACCTGGCGGTCATCTACATCACCCATGACCTGTCCACGGTGCGCTACTTTTCGAAGCGCATTTTTGTGATGTATGCAGGCAATATGGTCGAAAGGTCGCTCGTGGACGATCTGTTGCGCAATCCCCGCCACCCGTATACCCATGCGCTGCTGGAAGCCAGCCCCGATCCAGACCCGCATAACCTGCTCACCTTCAAAGAGGTGCCGCCGGGCGAACCGCCCAGCCTGA
>Ga0209101_1001218_pt1 | contig 19618 bp, 14 predicted proteins | sample ConPoolayeCmetaG_FD_185481 | JGI IMG/M metagenome (GOLD analysis project Ga0209101, IMG submission 185481) | Hot spring microbial mat communities from California, USA to study Microbial Dark Matter (Phase II) - Cone Pool mat layer C metaG... ...
CCCGGTATCAGTACGAAGGCGGCTGGGGCTATGACTCCGGCGCCTGGGGTCCGGGGCCCGGGCGTGAGGGCGCCGTCGGCGGCCCGCTGGCCCTGTGGGGCGAGAACACGACTTTGCCGCCGGTGACGTTGCAGCACGTCGGCTGGCGCTGGTACCAGCCGTCCATCGGGCGGTTCGTGCAGCGAGACCCGATTGGGATTCAAGGTGGGGCGAACGTCTACCTGTACTGGCAGGCGAATGCCCTGATTGCAGTCGACCCAGCAGGCTTGTTGGCTTGGTACGATGCAGTGATCTGGGCCACCGGCGGAGAAAAGAGCTGGTTGGACGACTACGGGAAGGTGCGTAAGTGGCAGACCGTCGCCCTGGTTGTCGGCACCGGGGCGGCCGGTGGCGCTGGACTGGCATACTGCCTCGGGCTTAACCCGTGGCTCGCGACGGCCGGAATCCACGGTGCGCACCACGGGATGGGGCCCCACGGTCAGGTCATCATCCGGTGGTTCGGAGGACAGAATATCAACATAATCGTTCCCGGGAAGGACCACATCATATGGTTCGGTCGCGGTTGATGGAGCCACGTGTCTCGTTTCTCTCGCTGCTCCCTTCACGCACCACCCGCCCCAGCGAGGAGTGGGAGATCTCTGGCCTATTGGAGGCTTGTGCCTCTCTCGCGTGCTCATTGGTCCCAGACGGACACACGCTCGTTGGTTGCGATTTTACGCCCCGGCCGTACCTCGAACGCTTGACTAAAGTGTGTGAGCGCCATGGTGCGCGGTTTAGGCGGACGGAGGAAGCAGTCCTCTACGAAGTGCGCAATCCGGGTTTACTCGTTGACCTTGCGAAGATAGCCGACAGCTGGACGGACATTCTGATAATGAGGACATGGAGAGTCGACTTGGCAGATATCGCGCTCCCCAGGGCAGCACGTTGCTTGGGGCTGCGTCGACCAATGGAGTGGTTTGATCAGAACGTCCATAGCGCGTACTTGACCGCGTATCTTGGCACCCGTCCTGCACCTGGGCTGGAGATCAAGGCACCGGGGCTGTCCCTTGCGATTGTACTATCGCAGTTGGCAGAGCCTCTTTTCAAGGCAAGCAACTTGGCCTGGACTGTCCAGATGGCTGGCGGCTCGGCGCAGGGGCAGGAAGAAGGCGCTTGAGTGTGCGTTGGGAGAGGACGAGGGAGCGCTGCGCTGTGGCTTGTTTCGAGGGCCATGAAAGAACGGCCGGGACGAGAGGAGCGCCCAGTTGGTATCCGGGAATCTCCATCGGCGGGGGTGGCGCCGGCGCCTCGCCGGTGGTCGCCTACACCGCCTTCGGCGACCCGGTTACCTGGGACGAGGGGGCCGAGACTTGGCGCGTGGGCTGGCCGGTCGACCTCGGCACCCGCTACCAGTACGACGGCGGCTGGGGCTATGAGTCCGGCGCCTGGGGTCCGGGGCCTGGTGGTCAGGGTGCCGTCGCCGGCCCGCTGGCGCTGTGGGGCGAGAACACCACCCTGCCGCCAGTGACGTTGCAGCACGTCGGCTGGCGCTGGTACCAGCCGTCCATCGGACGGTTCGTCCAGCGGGATCGGATTGGGCTGGAGGGCGGGCTTAATGCATATGAGTATTGCGACAGCAACCCGACTGATGCTTCAGATCCAGCAGGCCTGCTGCCACGTGGTGCGCTCGAGATGGGCGCCGTTTGGCGCGGGTGGTACGAGGGCGGCAAGTCAGTCGAGGAGGCAACGAACCTGACGGCGCGGTGGGCAATCGAAACGGGCATGATCGAGACGCTGTGCGTCTTCGTTCCAGGTGGTTCTGGCCGAACGTTCAGCGGATTCACCGGACACGGCCTGAAGCGATTGATCGAGCGAGGTCTCACAAGATCAGTGATCCAGAACGCTATCAGGCACGGCACGCGGACAGTTCAAGCTGACGGCACGATCAAGTATGTCTACGAGAACGTGGTGGTCATCACCAACGCCGCCGGCCAGGTAGTAACGTGCTTTAAGACGGGACACTGATTATGGCACAGAGACCCTTACGCGTTGGCGTTTTCGGCCGCACAGCCTTTGCTTAGTGATACACCCAGAGGAGCAGTATGCGATTCAGAGTGACATATGACAAGAAGGCCGACGCCGTGTACATTTACTTAGGCAAGGTGCGGGCAGGTGAGTCGGCGGGCCAGGTGGAGGCAATACCAGACAAGGTGATTCTCGACTTTGATGCGACAGGACGTCTCATAGGCATCGAAATTCTCGGAGCTGGCGGGATTCTACCACCAGGTGTGTGCGAGGAAGCTGAGCAAATCGGCGACTGAGTCGGCCGCAATGGTAGAATCCCGGCGCACATTATTACGCGGCTTGATGGGATTATCGTTAGCGTTAGCCATATCGCAATCCGTGCCGGACCAGTCATTCATGACCACGTCACGTATATTAGCAAGTACGGCGGGCGACGGCAGTTTCCATGGCAATGAAGCTTGAAGATTTGCTGCAGAGCTTGGCGTCGGTCTTGGATGGGACTGATCCGGACGAGAAGGCGGTCGTGTCGTCGCTGGTCAACCTGGTCACGTATCTCTGTCAACCGGGCGGCGGCACACATCAAGACTGCGTCACGGTTAATGACTTCGTTCTCCTGGAAATCCTGTGCAACCCGTCAAGGGCTAGCGCGCTCAAACAGCTTCCCGCTGACGTGATCGGAATCATCGAGGACTTGGGAATGTGCTTGCACGATACGCACACTGCTCCGAATGTGGCAGCGGAGTTCGACAGCATGCCAGCACAGCTTCGTGTGCGGGTGGCGGCACTGCAGCGACGAGGATTTACCTCCTGACACTTGGGATTGACCTAGACGGATTATCTTGGCCCGCAGCCGTACGTGGATTACACTGGCGATGATGGTCAAGCGAGCCAAGTGATGCGCTACCTGGCGGGCTTCGGCGTGCATGCGCAGGAGGACGTGGCCCAGTCGCCCTCAACTATGCGCTTTCTCCACGGAGATCTCACCCGCTCCACGATGATGACGACCGACACGTCGGCGACGGTCGTCAGTCGCGTGGCCTACACCGCCTTCGGCGACCCGCTGACGCCGGACGGCCAGGGCGGCTGGCGGGTCGGCTGGCCGGTCGACCTCGGCACCCGCTACCAGTACGACGGCGGCTGGGGCTATGAGTCCGGCGCCTGGGGTCCGGGGCCTGGTGGTCAGGGTGCCGTCGGCGGCCCGCTGGCGCTGTGGGGCGAGAACATCGCCCTGCCGCCGGTGACCCTCCAGCACGTCGGCTGGCGCTGCTACCAGCCCTCCATCGGCCGCTTCATCCAGCGCGATCCGATCGGGCTGAAAGGCGGGCTGAATGTATATACATACGTAGAGGCTCTACCGACCATATTAGTTGACCCCTCGGGGCAAAGCAGCCTTTTGCGACCAGATGCGTTTGTTGTGCTGGTTGAGAACGCACTCATGTCTGGCCCGGTGACGGTGATAATCGGCGGCAAGGAGTACGTGATCGTAAGTTGCCGTTACGCGGGCGACCATGTGGTGTTCATCCTGAAGAATGGCAGCGAGATCTCAAGTCGTATTCTGCCGAAGATCGTAGAAGCCACACAATGGGGGAATTGCATTTTCGTGCATAACCCGCCGAAGGGTGCATGTGGCGCTACCGGAATCGAGTCTGCACCTATCCTGCTCTGGCTTCTTCCGAGGCAGCGCGCCGACAGAAGGAGACACGGGGCCATGTGAGTGCAAGGGCACGGTGTGGAATGCGCATCCATCTGCTCCGCCTGTTGGAGAGATTGTATTTGACGTTCCTGCCATCAGTTCCACCTCGGCTGGTGCGTTACAACCCAGCGACAGATCTGCTCTGGGGCCTACACCGCTGGGCGCTGTTCTCGACGTCAGACGTGCACACGGTAGGAGTCGTGGACCTCCCGCGGGTCCTGTCTGCCGACGTGACGGCGCGTCTGGATGCTCACGGCGGCACAGACGAAGCGTTCCGTGTTGCCGGTACGGAGCTTGCCAAGAGCGAATCGCGCATTGTTTCCCCTGAAGGTGAGACGGTGTTCTGCTTAAGCGCTGGTAACATAGGTGTGCGGGTAGTGCGCCGCCGAGAGACCGACATGAGGTGATGGATAATGCTGCTGATAGATGAGGGTGGCACGAGCGTCCTGCCTGTGACCGGCTACCAGTACGACGGCGGCTAGGGCTATGAGTCCGGCGCCTGGGGTCCGGGGCCCGGGGGTCAGGGCGCCATCGGCGGCCCGCTGGCCCTGTGGGGCGAGAACACTGCCCTGCCGCCGGTGACGCTGCTGCTCCGATCGTCGATCGCTTGCGAGCACCTTCCGCCGAGCGCCTAGCCCAGCGACTCGAAGCGCCCGGCCAACTTCTCCATTACCTGCGGCAGCGTCGTGTACTCCATCTCATCCAGCGGCAGACGATGTGGCTCGAATGGACCGATACGGCGCATGTACTCCGCGATGAAGTTCGCCTGACGACGCGCTTCATCGAAGGACAGGTCGGCGAACATGTCGCGCGGACCAACCAGCTTGCCGTCGTTGATTTGGAAGCCGGCGGCAATGACGCGCGGCGGCCCGTCGAAACGCGTCGGGTGAGCGTCCTGGAAACCGACCGGCATCAGCGGCCCGATGTGGCTGCCGCGCATCCAGCCTTCCACCAGGTGCGGAAAAGCGAAGGCCTCCAGGATCTCGCCGATGGCCGGGAAGCCGCTCTGCGACCGCACAATCATGACCGGGTCATCCTTGCCGATGTAGCGCCCGGCCAGATACCCGAGGCGTTGCACTGAGGCCACGCCGGCAATCTCATCGTCCTTCTTGCGGTAAACCGCCATTACAGCGTAGCGCGAGGGCGAGCCAATGAAGACCAGCATGTCATAGAGGTCTTCCGGGCAGCGGAACATGACGGCCTTGTTCTCCTTCAGGTCCAGGATGCGAAACTTGAACCCCTCATGCAGGGCCGGGTCGATCACCAAACCCGCGGTGTTGAACGGATCGGCGAACATGCGATAGAAGGGTAGGTTCCAAGCACCCGGGGAGGTCTTGTCGGCCATGAAGACGACGATCGGCTCGCTCTTGCGCGGGGTGAATTCCATTTCCGCCACGCCGGGCCCCATGCCCTTGACGTTGCCGCTGAAGGCATCGCTGAGTAGGTCCTGGCCGGCCCCATACAGCTTCAGGTTCTTGGCGACTTCCGTGGCACCAACGAACGTGTCCCAGGCGAGCTTATGGACGTCCTTGTTCTCGACGCCCCGCTCGTGAGTCATGATGAGTTCCAGGTCGTCCCCGCAGTGCATGACCCGAAAGTCGAGGAGCTTGCCCTGGTCGCGCGCCTTGGACAACTGTTCTTCAGCCTTCTGAATAAGCTCGGGATGCATGCTGGAGTGGCCCACGTACCCACCGACATCGGCCTTAATGACACTAATGGTGACCTTGGACATGATGAGCCTCCTGGAAAACAGCTATCCCTGCCCCGACGGGCTGCCCCCGACAGACAATCCGGGTGTCATGACGGGCAATGGGATCAACCCTTATCACACCACTTACGCTTCGGATTGTCAACGCCTTGTACGAGCCGGGCCGCTTCCGGGGGGGCAGCCCGCCGGCCGGCAGGCATTTGTTTGACAACTCGCTTTGCGGTACATTTCTGCATCTTTCTGCCGCGCCCCGCCGGCCCGGTGCGGCGCGCCAGCCGGGCGGCTTGCGGGGCCTGTTCGTCCGTTAGAAGAATGCGCCACTAAGGAGATCTTGCCGTGGACCATCGGAAAGGAAGGATCCGAACGCTGTCAATTTGGACCATACCGGCGGCAAGCTGCTTGTTGCTGCCAGCACTGGCGGCCGCTCAGCAGGCCGGCGCGGCCGCCGAGACCGCGCCGAGCGGCACCCCGGCCACCTGGCCGATCTGGCTCATCTGGATGATCGCGCCCATCGGCGCCGTGCTCGCGCTGGTATTCGCGCGCATCTTCTACAAGTCCATGCTAGCCGCCGATGAAGGCGACGAGAACATGCGCCGCGTGTCAGGGTACGTGCGCGAGGGTGCGCTGGCCTACCTGAAGCAGCAGTACAAAGTCGTGGCCCTCTTCTTCATCGTTGTCTCCGTCATCCTCTTCTGGATGGGCTGGTCGCTTCAGGTGCAGCACAAGATCGTCTTCGCCGCCTTCCTGACCGGCGGATTCTGGAGCGGTCTGTGCGGCTGGCTGGGCATGAACACAGCCACACGCGCTTCGCACCGCACGGCGGCCGGTGCCCGCAAGTCGCTCAATGACGGGCTGGTGGTGGCTTTCCGCAGCGGGGCCGTGATGGGTCTGGTCGTGGTCGGCTTCGGGCTTATCGACATCTGCGGCTGGTTCATCCTGCTCTACTCGGGGATTCTGCCGTTCGACTTCACCCAGAACATGTCGCTCAACGACATCACCGTGGTCATGTTGACTTTCGGCATGGGCGCCAGCTCGCAGGCCCTCTTCGCCCGCGTAGGCGGCGGCATCTACACCAAGGCGGCCGACGTGGGTGCCGACCTGGTCGGCAAGGTCGAGGCCGGCATTCCCGAAGATGACCCGCGCAACCCCGCTACCATTGCCGACAACGTGGGCGACAACGTCGGCGACGTGGCCGGCATGGGGGCCGACCTCTTCGAATCCTATTGCGGCTCCATCTTGGCGACCGCCGCCCTGGGCGTCGCGGCCATCAGCGCCATCTATGGCGGGGAGGGCGGCCCAGCCTTGGCCCCGGCCCTCAAGATGGTCACCGCGCCGATGGTCCTGGCTGGCATCGGCATCATGCTGTCCATCGTCGGCATCTACATGGTGCGCACCAAGGAAGACGCCACCATGGGCCAATTGCTCAACGCCCTGCGCGTTGGCATCTACGGCAGCAGCGTGCTGATCGCCATCGCCGCTTTCGTCGTCTGCGCACTGCTGCTGCGCGGCATCAACGGCGTGAACTTCATCGGCGTCTGGGTGGCGATCTTGGCTGGACTGATTGCCGGTAACGTCATCGGCTACGCGACCGAGTACTATACAAGCTACGAATTTCGACCTACCAAGCGCATCTCAGCCCAGGCCGTGACCGGCCCTGCCACGGTCATCATCGCCGGCATCGCCACCGGCATGAAAAGCACCTGGGCCGCCATCCTGACCACCATCATCGCCATCATCGTGGCCTTCGTGGCCGCGGGCGGCGGACAAGAGTTCCTGCTCGGGCTGTACGGCGTCGGCATCGCCGCAGTCGGCATGCTGGCCACCCTGGGCATCACTTTGGCCACCGATGCCTACGGTCCGATCGCCGATAATGCCGGCGGAAACGCCGAGATGACCGGTCAAGAACCGTACGTCCGCCACCGAACTGACGCCCTGGACTCGCTCGGCAACACGACCGCCGCAACCGGCAAGGGTTTCGCCATCGGGTCCGCAGCCCTCACGGCACTGGCTCTGCTGGCAGCCTACGTCGAAGAGGTGCGCATCGGTCAAATCCGCGAAGCCCGCGCCGAAATCATGACCGTGTTCAAACAGAGCGACGTACAACCGGATCAAGCCATCTACTACGGGTATGGCAAGTGCGCCCAGCGCCTCGGTCCGGGTAACACCGACGGCGACTTCGGCTGCCTTATGATCCTTGAGCCACGCCCGGTCCCGACCGAGCTGAAACGCGGTAGTCGGATCACCAACATCGGCCCGGCCGACGAAGAGGGCGTCCGCGAAGCTCACTTCGAAGGCCATACACTCCGCATGGTTGATGCTCGTCGGGCTTCGCTACAACAATACATGGCGTTTTACAACGTCACCCTGATGAACCCGCAGACCCTGTGCGGACTGTTCTCCGGCGTCTTGCTGGTGTTCGTCTTCTGCTCGATGACCATGCAGGCCGTGGGGCGTGCCGCCTACCGCATGATGCTCGAGTGCCGCAAGCAGTTCGAGCAGATTCGCGCGTTCTTGCGAGCCCAAGGGCATGATGAAGCTTACGTCACCAACCCCGACAACTGGCCGCGTAGTCCCATCGAGCACGCTGGCGAACGCGTGCCCAACTACGCCCGGGCAGTGGCTATCTCGACGCGCGGGGCTCAGCGCGAAATGATCATTCCTTCGCTAATGGCCATCGTCGTGCCCGTTGCCGTCGGATTGGTCTTCGGCGTCCCCGGTGTCATGGGACTGCTGGCGGGCGGCCTGACCGCCGGCTTTGCCATGGCAATCTTCATGGCCAACTCCGGCGGCGCTTGGGACAACGCCAAGAAACTCATCGAGACCTTCGGCAAGGTCACCGCCGGACAAATCGTCTCTGACCCAGCGGTACGCGAGAAGATACCCGCGGCCGTGCGCGATGCGGTCGTCAGTCGCGCCGAACTGGCTGTGAAATCCGGCCACCCCGAGCGCATCATGTATGGCAAAGGCTCGGACGACCATAAAGCCGGCGTCGTCGGCGACACCGTCGGCGATCCGTTCAAGGACACGTCCGGACCCAGCCTGAACATTCTCATCAAACTCATGAGCATGGTTTCGGTCGTGTTTGCCGGGTTGATCGTCAAGTACGCCCCGATCGTTGCCGAATGGCTGGGCCTGGGCGGATGATCCGATCATCCCTCGTGCGGCTTGTTCACAGCTTCTGAGATCACGAACCGGTAACTTCCCAGGCGGTCGCGTCCGAGCGCTCTGGGGTGTTACCGGTTCTCGTATTTGGCCGCCCGGCAATACGTCCGATAAGCACGCAGTGCTTGCCCTCCAGACCGTGCTGCCCCCCCCTACCACGCAAAAACTGCACTTACCCTGACGCCTGTTCGAAATACTGACTGGCCGGCCGTCGGCCGGCTTCTCAGGAGTCGGGAATGAGCATACGCCCTCACCGCTTTGCACTCACAATCTGCGTACTGCTGGCGACGTTCGCATCCTGCAGCGTGCCGCCGGAACCGACGGTGCCGGACTTGCGTCGTTCCAAGGCGCTGGAGGCTTTTGCTGACTACGGCCTGGTCTACATGTTCCCGGGCCTGGTCGGTCCGGAATGGGAACTCGGACCGGCGTACCGCGGGTTGCGAGATGCGGGTCTGGTGCGCGAGTTCCGATTCTTCCAATGGGACACCCCCGGCCTGGAAGTACTCGACCATCTCACTGAGTACGAGCACAACCGACAGAAGGCCGCCCAGGTGGCAGAGGAAATATGCGCCTACCACGCTGAGCATCCTCGAAACCCGATCGACCTGGTAGGCTACTCGGCCGGCGGGGCGCTGGCGCTCTGGGTCGCCGAAGCCCTCCCGGAGCACGTGCTTCTACGCCAAGTTGTGCTCGCGCAGCCCGGTGTCAGCCCCACATATGATCTCACCACTGCCCTGCGTCGAATCGACGGGCAGCTCGTAGTGCTCTACTGCCCCACCGACTTACTGCTGGCCGGCGCGTTCACGTCATTGTTCGGCACGCTGGACCGTCGCTATACGGTAGCCGCCGGACAATCCGGTTTCGATCTTGATGTCGCCGTGTCCGATCCAGCACTGCGAAGCAAGGTCGTCCAGGAAGGCTACTCCGACACCTGGGCCGAAGTCGGCCATCCGGGCAACCACATGGCGATTCTGCAATACCGCTGGAACCGTTACATCGTGGCCCCCTACCTTCTGGATGAACCTGCCGAGGACAGTCTGTCAGCCCTCGATTGGCTGGCCCGCCAGCTCCTCGATGTCCTGCGCCGTCAGCCGATACAAGAAGAGTGAATACCCGATTCGCTCGTCTGGACGGCGCGTCCGCAAACCGTGCAGCAGCCGTCGAGCACGCAGACTCTCATATTCCTGCCGCGCTTGCGCGCGCCGCTGCACAAGTTCCGGCGGGTCGCCCGAGCGCGCCGGGTCGCTGGCCAGTCGCCGAAGCACCTCATGCGCGGCCAGCGTACGCGCGTTCCAGAACCCCGGGCGCACCTCCGGCTCATACACGCCTACGAGCTGGGTGACGCTGACGACGTAGGTGCCTGGTGTGAGGGTTGCCTGCGGCTCCCACGGGTCATTGCTCGGCAGCGCCTCGCAGCGCAAGTAATACGTCGGCACAGCGCTGCCGAAGTACGCCAATTTGATCTCCTCGTCCGGATGGCACCGGGCGTAGTCGGCCAGCCGCAGTAAGTCCTGCCCCCAGTCGATATTGCTGTCGGCCAAGTAGAAGTGCCCGCGTGACGCTCCGCCGACCAGCTCGTTGAAATAGGCCAGATAATGCGGGTGTATCAGGAGGCTGGTTGCCACCAACCAGAGCAGGCACGTCCCGACCAAGCCGCGCCCTGACAAACCGCGCAGCCCACTTGCCGCCCCGCCCAGCGCGAGAAGCAACGGATAAATCGGCAACAGGTGCCGGTGACCGATGTTGAAGCGGCTCCACACCGCGTAAGAAAAGTAGATCAACACAAAGGCGACCACGCCCGCCAGTAAGGCTGCGTCACGCAGCGGGGCACGCCCAAACACCAACGCCACCAGAGCGGCCAACACCAACGTGATCGTGGCCAGCGGCGTCTTGATGCCGAAGGCTATAGGAAAATAGCTGAGCCACCCGGTGTTGGAGTACTCCCCCATCAAGTAGGCCGATCGCTTGCGCGTCGTGTCTTGAAGACGGACCAGACCGAAGACGTACGCCTCCGGCAATAGCGAAGTGTCCGCCACAGCACGCAACAGGCGCGCCGCCAGTGCCCTGTGTGGGCCCGCTGCGCCCGCTGTCAGGGCCTGGTCCCAGTATGCACTCAACAGGGACCGCGTTTCCTCTAGCCGCTCTCCAGCCGCGGGCGAGGTGGCCGCCGGCTCCGCCAGCATCGTCGGACGCCAGCCGTAGCAGGTCCAAATCCCGCCCCAGGTTGCCAGGAGCATCATCACCAGCCCCCCGCCAACGACACCGGCCTGCCGGCCGCGTGATGCTCGTCCGACGCTTCCCCGTGCACCTTCGGCCGTGTCGTCACCGACCGTTCCGCGCCACACCGCCACTGCGCCTATGCAAGCCAGCGCCGGCAAGACCAGCGGCCACGTGAACTTGGTGACGCTCGCCGCCGCAAGCGCCACACTGGCCGCCGCCAAACGCGCCCAGGTCGGCTTCCGCAGGAAGCGCGCAAACAACAGCAGCGTCAGTGCCACACAAAGCGTAATCGGCGCGTCGGTCGTGATCAGTCGTCCGTGGGCCAGCAACGTTGGACTGAACGCGGCCAGCACTAGCGCCAGCACTCCGGCACGCCAACCGAACAGAGCATCAGCCAAGAAGAAGGTCGTCAGGCAAATCGCCAGCAGCACGACGACCATCATGGCACGGCCGACCAACACCAGCCGTTGCCCGTCGTTCAACTCGAAAAGCCAGCGCCGTCCGAGCGCGAACGGGTCGGCTCGGACCCAGGCCTCGTCGTCCTCCGGCGGCCAGTGCTGCCCTATGTATAGCAGCGGCCAGGCACACCACAGCTTGGCCAGCGGCGGATGATCGGGAGCCAGGCGGAAATCGCCCGTCTGAAGATAGCTCATGCCGGCCGTAAGGTGGCTCGTTTCATCGTAGGTCACGCTGTCGCCCAGCAGAGACGTTACCGCAGCGACGGCCGCAACAAGCAACAACGCAACTACGGCGGACCACAGGTAGCGCGGCCTGCCGAAACGGTCCTGCTGCGGGGGTTCTTCAACCTGGTCGGCTTGCATATTGGCGCCCGAATAGCCCTCTGCCACCACGCGGTGCTGGCCTTCCGAGTCCGGTATACAGGCGCCCCACCGCCCCGCCAAGAGCGCGATCACACGTATCGTACACTCCCCGTAACACCCCCTGGCCAGGCTTTGGCTGGCTAGTTCCCAGTCAGCTTGGATTCGATCCAGTCGCAGAGTGGCTCAAACCCTTCATTTTTGAGCGAACTCACTCGCCAAACGGGCCGCGGCGTGTCCAGCGCCTCACGAAGCTGTCGAATGGTGGCGTCCGCTCCGGGCAAGTCGGCCTTGTGAACCACATAGCCCGTGGCGATCTCGAACACGCCTGCCTTAGCAAACTGGATCGAATCGCCGGCGCCCGGCATGACCAAGAGCAGCACATCCGGCGCCAGATGGCGGATATCCGTATCGTTTTGTCCGGCTCCCACTGTCTCGATGAGTATTACCTCATATCCCGCTGCCGCCATTAGGTTGGCAATCTCAGAGCAGTGCGGCGCCAACCCACCGCTTTGCCCGGATGAAGCTAGGCTGCGCACAAACAAGCCATGGTCCGGTTCGTTTGACATGATCCGCAGTCGGTCACCCAGCACCGACCCGCCAGTCAGCGGACTCGTGGGGTCGACCGCGATTACGCCGACCTTGTGCGCTCGCTCGCGTAAGCCCTTGGCCAGCTTACCGATAAACGTGCTCTTGCCCACTCCCGGTGATCCGGTTACCCCCAATCGCACGCAGGGTCCAGCGGCCTTGGGGAGCGGCCCCAAACGGCTGGCCGCTCCGGTCGCGACGAGTGTAATGGCTCTGGCAAGGCCACGGTTCGTAGATATATCGGGAGCGATTTCGAAACCGGCCCTCGCGGATCGATAGCGCTCGGCCAGCGCCCGGATCGCCTCCACGATGGTCTTCGTGGGAGTCCCCGGATTGAAAATCCCGTCGATGCGCGCTCGACGCAGCGGCTCGTGATCCTCCTCCGGAATTATGCCGCCCACGATGACCGGCAACTCATCCAGCCCAGCTTCGTCACACAGTCGCCGCAATTCCGGCATGATCGTCATGTGTGCGGCGGACAACAGGCTCACGCCGAGCACGTCCACATCCTCTTGCAACGCGGCGTGAACGGTAGCGGCCGGGGTTTGCCACAACCCGGTGTAGATGACTTCCATGCCCGCGTCGCGCAGGTTGCGTACAATCAATTTGGCGCCGCGGTCGTGACCGTCCAGGCCGATCTTCGCAATCAGGACACGGATGGGGCGGTTCATGGCTTCTCCATTGCGTCAGGCAGGTACCTCCGGCAGCCACCCGCTGACGCGAAACTCTAATTTAGCCGCCAACCGCCCATTGACAAGGTCAGCGCCATATGCCAAAAAACTGGTTCCGGCCGCTTGCTTGTCATCGTGCCGCGCTGTACAGCCAGTTGTGTCAACAAACTGGGCGCTTTCCCCCAGCGCGCCTTCAAGGCGACCAAGGCACGTGCTGGCCAAGCCGAAGGCAGCGCGTCCGACGGTAGCGCGCGATGCCCCGCAAACCGGTCGTCGCGGCTCCAGTGACCAATTTGGACGGTTTCGCTGAAGTGCTGGCGTCTGCGGTACGAGTAGTATGAGCGGCAATCCGCCGCGCTACAGTTTCCGGCGGGGAATGTGGGAGTGTCGGTCGACAAGCCGATTATCGGATTGTGTGGGGGCATCGGGGCCGGCAAGTCCCGTGTGGCGGCCGAATTCGAGAGATTGGGCTGCGTGGTCATATCGTCGGACCAGGTGAATCACGAGGTGCTCAGGCGGCCCGAGATCATAAGGACCATACGCGGCTGGTGGGGTGCGACCGTCGTGACGCCAGATGGGGAGCCCGACCACCGCCGGATAGCCGAGATCATTTTCGCTGACGAGCAGGAAAAACGTCGGCTCGAAGCGCTGGTGCACCCCTTGATTGTGGAACGGCAGGCCGCTATGATTAACGCGGTTAGAGATAGCGCCACGATCAAGGCCATCGTCATTGATTCCCCGCTCCTGCTCGAGTGCAATCTTGATCGCCAGTGCGACTGGATTGTATTTGTGGACGCGAGCGAAGCCACGCGGCTGCAAAGGTTGGAAAAGCAGCGCGGCTGGACGGCTGCGGAACTGAGGCGGCGGGAAAACTGGCAGATACCCCTGCTCGAGAAGCGCCGCCGAGCAGATTTCGTCATCGACAATGACGGCCCGGACGAGCAGCTACGTCCGCAGGTGGCCGATATCCTTCAGGCGGTTTTGGCGCAGCATTCCTGACAGTACCGCCCAGGCTCGGATGGGGCGCCGGTCGCATCCCGCCGCGGTGGTCAGCTAGCAGCCCGATGTGCTGGAGTTAATCCATGGGTAAAGCGACAACCACACGATCACGTGGCAAAAAGAAGTCCGAAGAAGTCATCACCCCGCCCGAGGAGGCCAACGGCGATAGCAGCGCGCCCGCCGTCGATGTCCCGGCGCCGGTCGACACCGTTACGGTGACGGACGATTCGCAGTTCGTCGAGACGGAAGCGCCGAGCGAAGCAGCGCCGCCCGCGGCCCCCGCTGACGCCCCGGCGGCTCAGGAAGACTCTTCGTCGGTGGCTACCGAGCCGCGCCGCAAGCCCAAACGTCGCAAGGGTGAATACGATGAAAGCTCGCCCATCGATCGCGAGACGCACGAGAAGTACGAGCGCATCAAGCGCGGCGAGCTGCACATCACCGACTTGCAAAAAATGACCGTTGCCGAGTTGCACGAGGTGGCCAAGAACGAGGGCATCGAGGACTACGTCGGGCTACCCAAGCAGGACTTGATCTTCCAGATTCTCAAGCGGCGCATCAGTCAGAACGGGCTGCTATACGGCGAAGGCGTGCTGGAGGTACTCCCGGACGGCTTCGGCTTCCTGCGCAGCCCGGAGTACAACTACCTGCCATGTCCGGACGACATCTACGTCAGCCCATCGCAGATTCGGCGTTTCGGGCTGCGCAACGGGCATATCGTCGCCGGTCAGATCCGCCCGCCGAAGGAATCGGAACGCTACTTCGCCCTGCTGCGCGTCGAGGCCATCAACTACGAGTCGCCTGAAAAGGTCACCGAGAAGACTAACTTCGAGGACCTCACGCCGCTGCATCCCAACGAACGCTATTTCCTGGAGACCACCCCGCAGGAACTGAACATGCGCATCGTCGATCTGGTGACCCCGATCGGCAAGGGACAGCGCATGTTGATCGTGGCTCCGCCGCGCACTGGAAAGACCGTGCTGCTGCAAAAGATGGCCAACGCCATCTCGGCCAATCATCCCGAGGCCTACGTCATCATTCTGTTGATCGACGAGCGTCCCGAGGAAGTCACCGAGATGCAGCGCTCGACCAAGGCCGAAGTCATCAGCTCCACGTTCGACGAGCCGGCCAGCCGCCATGTGCAGGTCGCCGAGATGGTGATCGACAAGGCCAAGCGCCTGGTGGAGTACGGTCGCGATGTGGTAATTTTCCTGGATTCGATCACGCGCCTGGCCCGCGCCTACAACACCGAGGTGCCGCACTCCGGCAAGATCCTGACCGGGGGTGTGGATGCTAACGCCTTGCAGAAGCCGAAGCGCTTCTTCGGGGCAGCGCGCAACATCGAGGAGGGCGGCAGCCTGACCATCATCGGTACCGCCCTGATCGACACCGGCAGCAAGATGGATGAGGTCATCTTCGAGGAGTTCAAGGGCACCGGCAACAGCGAGCTGCATCTCGACCGCCGCCTGGTCGACAAGCGCGTCTGGCCGGCCATCAACATCGCTGCTTCCGGCACACGCAAGGAAGAGCTCCTGCTGCACCCCGAGGAGTTGGAGAAGGTCTACATGTTGCGGCGCGTGCTGGCCGACATGAATCCGGTGGAAGCCGTCGAACTGTTGCGCAACCGACTCCAGAAGGTCGAGAACAACCGCCTGTTCCTGATGACCATGAATCTGGCCTAGCTCTCGAACGCCGACAGCCCAGCGCGGTCGCGCTTCACCTCGCTCCCGGAAAACTCCCGGGCAGCCTCGGTGGCAGTTCACGCGCACCCGTGATGCCAGGTGGCTTGCTGCACGTTTTGCCGCCAAGGCCACGATCGCGCGCTCGGGCCCCGGCTCGCCGCTACGACATCGGCGCGACCGTCTCATCGACTGACAGCCTGGCCGCTGCGGCCCCTACCAGTCTCTGACGCGTGCCTCTACAATACAACTTTCCGCGCCCTGGCCGGCTATGCTCCGACCCAGGCCAGCTTAGAGGAGCCCACTATGGCGGTGCCCAACGATCGCAAGTACTCCCAGACTCACGAGTGGTTCAAGGTGGACGGCGACGTGGTGACGATCGGCATCACACAATTTGCCGCCGATGAACTGACGGATATCACCTTCGTCGACTTACCCGCAGTCGGCACTCACGTCGAAGGCGGGCAGCATTTTGGCGAAATCGAATCCGTCAAAGCCACCAGCGAGCTGTACTGTGCCATCTCCGGCGAGGTGGTCGAAGTCAACCAACGCTTGACCGACGAGCCGGGGCTGGTCAACACCGATCCGCTTGGCGCCGGCTGGATGATTAAGGTGCGTGCCGCTGACCTGAGTCCGCTCCAGAAACTTCTGGACGGTCCGGCGTATGAGAAGATGATTGCGGAACACTGAAAAGCCAGTGGCAAGTGAGCAGTGCAAGGTGACACGATCCCGATCGGCCACCCCCAAACCTCTCAGCGAGAGGCTGGGGGAAAGCTGGGATCGTGCTGCCCTGGCGCGCGCCATGACTACTCTCCAGAGGAAAGACACGTTGGCGAACAAGCTCTCTGCACCTGCCCATTGGCGCTGTTCAGTTGTCACCGGCCAATCGTCCCTCGTGACCCACTTTGCGGGAGGAGTCCCGTTCAATGTCACATGAGTTTCCGACGCAGCAATTACTGGAACCTTCCGACACGTTCGTCCACCGTCACATCGGACCCAGCGACGAAGACATCCGCCAGATGCTCGCCGTCCTGGGCTACGACTCGCTCGATGCGCTGGTCGCCGCCACCATACCAGCCTCGATTCGACTGAGCCAACCGCTGGATTTGGGACCGTCGCGCAGCGAGCACGCCACGCTCGCAGAATTGCGCCGCATCGCGGAGAAGAATCGCGTGTTGCGCTCGCTCATCGGCCTGGGCTACTACGATACAATCGTGCCGCCGATCATCCAGCGCAACATCCTCGAGAACCCCGGCTGGTACACCCAGTACACGCCGTATCAAGCGGAGATCTCCCAGGGCCGGCTGGAAGCCCTGCTGAACTTCCAGACCATGGTCAGCGACCTGACCGGTCTGCCCCTGGCCAATGCGTCGCTGCTGGACGAGGCCACGGCGGCAGCCGAAGCCATGACCATGTGCCACCGCATCGCCAAGGGCCAGCGCAACGCTTTCTTCGTCGCGGACGATTGCCACCCGCAGACTGTCGCCGTCGTCCAGGGCCGCGCCGGACCGTTGAAGATTGATCTGTCCGTCGGCCCCCTGAGTGAAATCGACTTCGACAGGTACGATCTGTGCGGAGTCCTGCTCCAGTGTCCGACCACAGACGGACGCCTCGTGGATTACGCCGACATCGTCCAGCGCGCCCATCAAGCCGGCGCACTGGTCGTGGTCGCCACCGACCTGCTGGCCCTGACGCTCCTCAAGCCGCCGGGCGAATTCGGCGCCGACATCGCCGTCGGCAACTCCCAACGTTTCGGTGTGCCGCTGGGCTTCGGTGGCCCACATGCGGCGTTCATGGCCACGCGCGAGGAATACGCGCGGCAAATGCCGGGGCGGTTGATCGGCGTGTCCAAGGACGCGCAGGGCAACCCGGCTTACCGCCTGGCCATTCAGACGCGCGAGCAGCACATCCGCCGCGAAAAGGCCACCAGCAACATCTGCACGGCCCAAGTGCTACTGGCGATCATGGCCGCTATGTACGCGGTGTGGCACGGGCCGCAGGGACTGCGCCGAATCGCGCAGCGCGTACAAGCGCTGACGGCGATCTGCGCCGAGGGGTTGCGCCGTCTGGGCTGCGACCCGGGCCCGGGGCCCTTTTTCGACACGCTGCGTATCAGCTTGGGTAAGCGCAAGGCGGCCGCCACGCTGAACCGCGCGCAGCGCGCCGGCTTCAACCTGCGTGACTACGGCGACGGATCGATCGGACTGTCGCTGGACGAGCGCAGCACCAAGGAGGAAGTGCGCTCCCTGTGGGAGGTTTTCGCCGGCAAGGAGGCAATACCTTTCAGTGTCGAAGACTTGGCCGCCAGCGCGCCCACCGGCTTGCCGCCGGCACTGACCCGCAAGAGCGCTTACCTGACCCATCCAGTCTTCAATCGCTATCACGCCGAGCATGAAATGTTGCGCTATATCAAGCGACTGGAGTCGCGCGACCTCTCGCTCTGCCAGTCGATGATCCCGCTCGGCTCGTGCACCATGAAGCTGAACGGGACCTCGGAGATGCAGCCGGTGAGCTGGCCGGAGTTCGCCCACCTGCACCCCTTCGCCCCACCCAATCAGTGGACAGGCTATGCCGAACTCCTGGATACGCTGGGGCGCTGGCTGGGTGAGATCACCGGCTTCCCGGCCGTCTCGTTCCAGCCGAACTCTGGAGCAGCGGGAGAATACACCGGGTTGCGGGTCATCCGCGCCTACCACGAGGCCCGCGGCCAAGGGCACCGTGACGTCTGTCTCATCCCTGTGTCCGCACACGGCACCAACCCGGCCAGCGCCGTCATGGCCGGCTGCGAGGTCGTCGCCGTGGCCTGCGACGATCGCGGCAACATCAGCCTGGAAGACCTGCGCGCCAAGGCGGTACAGCACCGCGATCGGCTGGCCGCGTTCATGATCACCTACCCCTCGACCCATGGCGTGTTCGAGCAAGACGTCAAGGAACTGTGCCAAGTCGTGCATGAGAACGGCGGCCTGGTGTACATGGACGGCGCCAACATGAATGCCCAAGTCGGGCTGACGCGACCCGCCGATATCGGCGCCGACGTGGTTCACCTCAACTTGCACAAGACTTTCTGCATCCCGCACGGCGGCGGCGGCCCGGGCATGGGCCCGATCGCCTGCGCCGCCCATCTGGCGCCGTTCCTACCCGGTCATCCCCTCGTCAAATGCGGCGGTGAACAAGCCATTTTGCCGGTTTCGGCCGCTCCCTTCGGCAGCCCCAGCATCCTTCCGATTTCGTGGATGTACATCCGCATGATGGGTGAGCCGGGGCTGAAGAAGGCCACACAGGTCGCGATTCTCAACGCGAATTACATGGCCCATCGCTTGAAGGAGCACTACCCGCTGGTTTACTGCGGTCGAAATGGTCGGGTCGCGCACGAGTTCATCATCGACCTGCGCGAATTTCAGAGGACCACGCACGTGACGCCAGAGGACGTGGCCAAACGACTGATGGACTTCGGCTTCCACGCGCCGACCATGAGCTGGCCGGTGGCTGGCACCCTGATGATCGAGCCGACCGAGAGCGAATCGCGAGCCGAGTGCGACCGGCTGTGCGACGCGCTGATCGCGATTCGACAGGAAATCCGCGACATCGAGAGCGGCCGCATCAAATACGAAGAGAGCCCGCTGAAACACGCGCCGCACACGGCGGCGGTCGTGACGGCGACGGAGTGGAACCGCCCGTACCCGCGGGAGCAGGGCGCCTACCCCGCGGCCTGGGTCCGCCAGTACAAGTTCTGGCCGCCCGTCGCCCGCATTGACAACGTCTGGGGCGACCGGCACCTGTTCTGCACGTGCCCGAGCGTGACGGAGTTCGCCGCGGCGACGTAGGACGGTGCGGTCCAGAGGTACCGCTGACGGGCGGAACCTCGGAGTGCTGAACGGCGTCGCTACTGTGGATAAGTGCCCCGGCGCCACTCGTTCAGGCGCGCAGGGGATGTCACTTCAGACCGGCAGACGACCGCGCCGCAGCATCAGAAGGCCGGCGAGTACCACCAGCACCGGCGCGGTAGATGGCTCGGGAATGCGCGCGACGTAGACTGCGGACGACATATCATCGAACATCACGACGAACGCCAAGTCATC
>Ga0209101_1001219_pt1 | contig 19591 bp, 11 predicted proteins | sample ConPoolayeCmetaG_FD_185481 | JGI IMG/M metagenome (GOLD analysis project Ga0209101, IMG submission 185481) | Hot spring microbial mat communities from California, USA to study Microbial Dark Matter (Phase II) - Cone Pool mat layer C metaG... ...
CGGTGGGGGTGGCCATCGCCCTGGCCGTGGCCATCGCCACCATGGTGCACTCCTTCCGCGCCACCGTGCTCCACTGGGCGGAGCAGGGGTTGCGGTCGGACCTTTGGGTACGGCCGGCGGCGGTCGCGGGGGTGCAGGTGGGGCGGCTCCACCCGGACGTCGTCGAGCTCGCCATCCAGTTGTTCGGCGCCGACGCCGTCGATCCCTTCCACGTGGCCACCGTGCCCCTCCGCGGCGAGATGATCACCCTGGGGGCCGGGGCTTTGGACGTGGTCGCCCGGCACGGCGGTGTGCCGTTTCGCGGCGGGAAGGACCCGCGCCAGGTGTTCGCCGAGGCGCTGCGCCGGCGAGGCGCGGTGATCAACGAACCGGCCGCCCTGCGCTTCGGCCTGGCCGAGGGGGACGTGCTGCGGCTGCCAACCCCCCGGGGGGTGCTGGAGCGGCCCATCGTCGGGGTGTTCTACGACTACTCCCGCAGCCAGGGGATGGCGGTCATCGACCGCGCCGACTTCCTCGCCCACTTCCCTGACATCGGCGCCCAAGAGCTGGCGGTGTTCCTGCCCCCGCACGCCGACCCCGTCGAAGCGCGTCAGCGCCTGCTGGAAGCGCTTTCCGGGCGCTTCCTGGTGGAGGCGTTCCTCAACCGGGAGCTGCGCGCGGAGGTCATCGCCGTGTTCGACCGCACCTTTGCCATCACCACCGCCCTGCAGCTGGTGGCCGTGGGGGTGGCCGTGGTGGCGGTGACCACCGTGCTCCTCGCCCTGCTGGCCGAACGGGGACGCGACCTAGGGCTGCTGCGCGCCTTAGGCGGCAGCCGCACCCAGGTGGCGCGGGTGGTGTTGGTGCAGGCAGGTCTGTTGGGGGTCATCGGTGCGGTGGGCGGCATCGCCGCCGGCCTGGCGATCGGCGTCATTTTGGTGAAGGTGGTCAACGTGCAGTCCTTTGCCTGGACGTTGCAGCTGCTACCCCCCTGGGGAGACATCGTCGCCACGGCAGCGTGGGTGGCGCTGGGCTGTCTGCTGGCCGGCGCAATTCCCGCCGCCGCCGCTGTGCGCGTGGCCCCGGCGGAGGTGTTGCGTGAAGAGTAAACGGGCCGTCGCCGCGCTTGCCGCCTTGCTGTCGGCCACCCTGCCGGGGGCCGAGCCATGGCGGGTAATCACCGCTCCCTTGGACCTCACGTTCCCGGCGGACCACGGCGCCCACCCCGACCACCGCACCGAGTGGTGGTACCTCACCGGCCTGGTGGCCGGCCCCGCCAACCGGCGCTTCGGCTATCAGCTCACCTTCTTTCGCCAGGGGTTTAAGTTTGGCCCGCCACCGCCGGGTACCTCGGAGCTGGATCCCCGGCACGCCCTGGCCGCCCACCTGGCCGTGGCCGATTTGCGCCAAGGTCGCCTCCACCACGCCCAGCGCCTGCGCCGCGCCGCCGCTGACCTTGCCGGCTTTACCACCGGTGACCTGCACGTGTGGGTGGAGAACTGGGAGCTGCGGCGCAACGACGGCGACGTCCTTACCCTTGCCGCCGTGGATCGGGAGGCCGGGATCGGGTTGCAGCTGCGCCTTGCACCTACGCGGCCGCTGGTGCGCCACGGCGAAGGCGGCGTCTCCCGCAAGGGCGACGAGCCCGGCAACGCCTCCGCCTACCTCAGCTGGACCCGGTTGGCCACGGCCGGCACCCTCCACGTGGACGGCAGGACGTTCACCGTCACTGGGGAATCGTGGCTCGACCACGAGTGGGGCTCCACCCAGCTGGGCGCCGACGTGGTGGGGTGGGACTGGCTGGGGGCGCGCCTGGCCGACGGGCGCGACCTCATGGTCTACCGCCTGCGCCGCGCCGACGGCAGCGCCTCCCCCCACTCCGCCGGCACCGTGGTGCGCCCCGACGGCTCCACCCTCGCCCTGGGCGCCGCCGATCTGGAGCTCGTCCCCCTTACTCACTGGACGAGCCCGCGCACCGGCGCCACCTACCCGGCCCAGCTGCGCCTGCGCATCCCCCGCGCCGGCCTCGACCTCCAGGTGACCCCGCTTTTGGCCGACGCCGAAATCGATGGCCGCGCCTCCACCGGCGTGGTGTACTGGGAAGGTCCGGTGGCCCTCTCCGGCTCCACCCTTGGCGAAGGCTACCTAGAGCTCACCGGCTACGCCGCCCCCCTCACCGGGCGGTTGTAAAACCAGCGGTGTTCGCACCGCGCAGGACGTTCCACACCCTGTGCGACCAAGGGCTGCCCAGTGGGACCATGCGCACCCACACTCGGGTCAGGGGTTTCAGGGGAAAACCTGGCTCCGCGCCGCCCACCTCACAAGGCTGCCAATGCAGCGCGGCCGCCACCGCATGGGCGTCTGTTAAGAGATTTTTCGTGATAGGGGTCACCGAAAAAACTTGCCACCCAGCGCTCCCTAACCTACCTTTTGAAGTAGGGTAAGAGGAGGACCTGGTCGGGGCGAAGGGGGGAACGTCTTTGGCTTTTTCGTGTCCAACACCAGTGCGCCCGGAGGATAGTTCACAACTCGCCTGCGAACCTTAAAGGGAGCGAGAAGGGAGCAGCGTCGGGGGGGCGGCGTAGCGGGTTCGGCGGGCAAAGGAGGCGGTGCGGCAATTGTTTGCTGGCCCCGTGGCGACTCCGCCGGCGAGAATGACGGCGTAAAAGGAGTTGGCAATGTGGAATGCAGAAGTGAGGCAAAAATCCCGCGGTTGCGCGGTCTCTCCCTGGTCCTGGATGATGGTCGCGGCTGCCCTGACGGGCGGCTTTTTGGCCGCTCCCGCGCCCGGGGCGGCGGAGTGTGAAACGCCGACGAGCAGTGGGCTCTGTCATGTGGAGTCCTTGCCGCGGCTTAACCTGCAGCGTTTCCCCGGCGCCGTTCCGTTTTCCCAAGGTTCCCTCGCCTGGTTCGGCAAAGTTTCTCCCACCCAAAATTACGCCGATATTCGCGCCGGCTACAACTCCCAAGAGCTCTACATCCAGTTGACGATTTTCGATCAACGGCTGTGGTTCGATCCCAACCCCAGCCGCTCGACCTTGTCCCAATGGGATGCCGTGACGTTGCTTCTCAATACCTCCGCGAGCGACGAATTTTCCGCTGCCACCTGGCGCTTTGTGGCCCAGCTCTACGGCGAACCCAGCCCCATCCGCACCGCCGTGGACCGCTGGATCGCCCGCGTCTGGCGGCCGGTGAGTGTTCCCTTCCAAACCCTCCCCGGCTGGCGCGGCAACGCCCTCAACGACGACAGTGACAACGATCGCGGGTGGGCGATGGCGTTTACCATCCCCTTCACCAGCTTGGGCCTCACCGGCGAGCCGCCGGCCGGCACTCTGTGGCGCATGGCGGTCGTTCTGCACGACCGAGATTCCTTCGCGGGTCCCCCGCAGCCCGACCAGTACTGGCCACCCTCCGCCACGTTGACCAACGCCTCCTGCTGGGGGGTGTTGCACTTCGGGCTGCCCACCTTCACCCCGCCAGGGCCGCCCACCGGCCAGGTTCTCATTCGCCGCCCCACCCAAACTAGCCCGCTGGTGCCCGACGCCGATGTGGGAGGCACCATCAGCAACCAGTGCCCGGGCGACGAAAACCATATCTGGAACGTGTGGGGGAATCTCAACTGGGGGCAAGCTCCCGATTTCAACATCCAAAACCAATCCGACGTCGCCGATTGGCCCTGTTTTTCCAAGTACTACGTCACCTTCCCCCTTACCGCGGTACCCCCAGGGAAAGCCATTACCTCGGCGACGTTGACGCTGCACCAGTTCGGCAATTCAGGGGGGCCCGGGCAGGCGCAGCCGTCGTGGATTCAGGTGCTCACCGCCTCCGGGGAGTGGAACGAAAACACCATCACCTGGAACAACGCTCCCCTGGCGCGGGAGAACTTCGGGGGGGCGTGGGTCCCCCCCATCACCACCTGGCCGGGGTGGCCGGGGGTGCCCAGGAGCTGGGACGTGTCGGCGGCGGTGGCGCAGGCGTACGCGCGCGGGGAGCCACTCCGGCTGATCCTGTACAGCGCTGACTCCGACTATCACAGCGGCAAATACTTCGTATCGTCGGACACGGGAGATTGGAACCTCGAGGGTCGCCCCCGCTTGGACGTGTGGTGGGGAAACGACCAAGTGGCACCCCAGGTGACCTCCATCACCCGTTACAACCCCCTGGCCCCGGTGGTGACCAGTGGCAGCACCGTGGTGTTCCGCGTAACCTTCAGCGAAGCGGTGAGCGGCGTTGACCTCAACGACTTCAGCCTCACCCTTCTGAGTCAACCGGGAACCAACGCCACCCTGGTCGGCCTCAGCCAGGTCAACGCCGCGACCTTCGATGTGACGGTGGATATCACCGACCTGCGCAACGCCTGGAACAAGCGCAACGGAGCGATTCGGCTGGATGTGCCGGCCACCGCCACCTTCGCCGATCTGGCGGGCAATTCGGGGACGGGCCTGCCGTACACCAACGGACAGGTGTACTCCATCGTCCAGGAACAGACTTTCGCTGACGTGCCGCCAACCCACTGGGCGTGGACGTGGATCGAGCGCCTGTTCCTGAGTGGCCTGACCCGGGGGTGCGGCGGCGGCTTGTACTGCCCCGAAGCCCCGGTGTCGCGGGCGGAGATGGCGGTGTTTCTGCAGCGGGGGCGCAAAGGGGCGGGGCACCGGCCTCCCCCCGGCACCGGCACGGTCTTCGCTGACGTGCCCGCCACCCACTGGGCGGTGAGCTGGATCGAGGAGCTCTACGCCGACCAGATCACCAGCGGGTGCGCCACCAACCCGCTGCGCTACTGTCCCGAAGCTGCCGTGACGCGGGCACAAATGGCGGTTTTTCTGGTGCGCTCCAAGTACGGCCCAAGCTACAGCCCGCCCGCCGCCGTGGGCCTTTTCTCCGACGTCCCCGCCACCTACTGGGCGGCCCGCTGGATCGAGCAGCTGGCCCGGGACGGGATCACCAGCGGCTGCGGTGGTAACAACTACTGCCCGGACCAGCTGGTGACCCGCGCGCAAATGGCGGTGTTCCTCGTGCGCACCTTCAACCTCCCGCAACCCTCCGGGCTCCCTCCGGGGGGCGCCGCAGCGGAGTGGCACCAGCACGGGCACAACGCCCAACGCACCGGCTACACCGCCCAAGTGGTGCCGCCGCCCTGGCGCTGGGTGTGGGCGTGGAACGGCCCTGACAGCGGCGGCGGGGTGGCCAAGGTCACCACCGGCGGTTCCCTCCCCCGCAACGTGCAGCCGGTCACCGGGGCCGGCAGGGTGTACGTGGCGGCGGGGGTCGACGGAGTGGTGGCGTTGAGCGAAGCCACGGGGACCACCCTGTGGCAGCAGAGCTCCCTGGGGCAGGTCCGCTCTACCGTGGCGTACGATCCCATCACCCAGGCGGTGTTCGCCCTCTCGGCCAATGGCGTTTTGTACAAGCTCCGGGCCTCGGACGGAACGGTCCAAGGGCAATTCAGCACCGGCCAGAGCAGTTCGTTGCCCCTGCCACCGGCACTGCTCTCCGACCGCGTGGTGTTCTCCATGGGTAACTCCGTCTATGCCCTCCATACCGCCACCCTGCAGCTGCTGTGGTCGTACAACGCCGGCGCCACGGTAGCGGTGCCCCCGGCGTACTCTCCCTCCCGCAACCTGTGGGTGGTGGCCACCGAACCCGATCTGTACGTCCACGCCATCCGCAATAGCGACGGCACCCGAGCGTGGCGGGTGCGGCCGGTGCACCCAAGCCGGAATTTCTCCGACCCCACCGAATATCGGTACGGCTGGCCGGTGATCGCCGATGGCGCCGGCCTCGCCCTCCTCAAGGTGCGCCTGCCGTGGCAGACGCTGTGGCGGGACTGGCCGCAAACCAACGCCGGGATGCGGCAACTACTTACCCAGTACCCCGAGGAACAGGCCCTCTTCGTGCTCGATCTCGACGACGGCAGCGTGCCGTACATCGCCAACGTGGGCCACGGCGGCTACGGGGACAGCGACTACCTGCCCATGGGCCCGCAACCGGTGGTCAAGCGCCTGCCCAACGGCAAGGAGGTGGTGTACATCATTATTCGCGCCAAGCACGCCTACGACTCCCGGTGGGACTCGCACTTTGGCGAGATGGTGCTGGACGACAGCACGGTCCCTGGTTTGCAGGGGGGTGACGTGCGCTTCATCGCCTTCGACTGGCCCCCCGGCAGCAACGACCCGTTCCTGCTCACCGACGAGCAGCCCAACGTCAGCATGGCTGGCGACTACCTCTTCGGCGGGCACTGGGAGGCCGGCTTTGCCCTGCGCATCCTGGACCGCTCCGACGGGCGCGGCAGTTTCACCCACAAGATCACCAGCCAGCGGCTCGCCACCGTGGCCACCTCCCAGGACGACGTGGGCGCTTGTCCCTTCAGCGCCTCCCACTATTGCCCCAGCGGCTTGTTCAACACCCGTGGGTACGATTTTGGTTTTTACATTTACTACAACCAGGGGGCGGTGTACGACCAGTACTGGAGCGAGTACGCCACCTTCGTGGTGAGCAACGGCCGGATCTATTTTCGCAGCTGCGACGGCGCCATCGTGGCCCTGGGTGCTGGCAGCCCCACCGGCCCTGAGGAGACGTTGGACACTGCAGCTTCACCGCCGGCTCCCCCTGACTCCGCCCCGGAGGCGGTGATTCCCTTCTACCAAGCCCGGGAGTGGGCGGGACGTACGGTGACGGTTAGAGGGACCATTGCCTACGTCCACAACAACGGCAAGCACGTCATGCTTGCCTTCACCCGACCCCACCAGGGCCACTTCAAGATCATCATCAAGGCGGATCAGTGGTGGCGTTTTCCGCGAAAGCCCGACGAGCTCTACCACGCTGGCCAGCACGTGGAGGTGAGCGGAGCGGTTGCTTGGTACCAAGGCGACCCGGTGATCTTCGCCACCCACCCCGGGGACATCCGCACTGCGCCAGCCTCCCCCACGATGAGGGCGGCGCCAGGGAGGTAGCCATGAGCCCGCAAACGGCCTCTAACGCCGGCAACGTACGCTGGGTCACGGGCGGGGGTCTGGGGAATAACGGTGGTGAGCGCCCCGCCCCCGCTAGCGAGTGCCAGTACAGGGGTCTGGCGAGGAACGGCAGAAATCTCCTACCGCCTCCTGCGCTATAAGGGCGAGAACCCGCAGCAGAGATGGGCGCACGAAATCTGCGAAGGAATACGGAGCGCGAATCGCCGGCGGGGGGCGATCCCCGAGCCCCCGCCCAGGGCACAAGCCCCCGCGGGGGCAGCCACCGCCGGGCGCTGTTGGGCGCCGAAACGTGGCCACCTTCCGCACCTTGGCGGGCCGCTCCGCGGTGCGCCACAAAGGCGAGGTGGCAGGTACTTTTCACGATGCTGTTGGCGACCCTGACAGTAACGCCGGCGCTGGCGCAGCAGCAGACTTTTTCCCTAAAAACCGACCTGTTCCGGCTGGTGTTCAACCGCTTCGAGGTGGCGGGAGAGGGGTACGCCACCGGCCTGCGCGAGCTGGTGTACCTGCCCACGGGGAAGCGGTTTGCAGTGCACGAGCGACCGACCTTTTTTGCCAATACCGAGAGCGCGAATTGGAGCCGCCCAAGCGCCGTCCAAATGGTGGAGGAGGACCGCCACAATAAGCTCTTGACCATCTCCTTTGGAACCAATAAAAGCCTGCAGGTGAGGGTCACTCGTCATCCCACATTTCTCGAATTTACCCTCCTGCAGGTCCAGGGAGAGGTGGGCGAGCTGTGGATGATGGGACCAATTATCCAGGGTTTGCAGCGCGAGAACTGGCCGGGATGGGATCCCACCATCCGCAACGAGTATAACCAAATTACCTATTTGGGTGAAGGTTACTATTTGGGCGTTCTCGGGGCCAATCCCAACACCTACCCAGCCCGCAGTTGGGACGACCCTAGCTCCGTATTTGTTCGTATTGTCTCTCCAGCCTACCTGCCGTTGCCGGGTTTAACCTTTCGCGATCAGAAGTTTGCTTGGTTCCTCTGTCGCGAAAGGGAACTGCGGAACCGAGTGGCAGAAGTGGAAGCTTATTTTCACATTCCGTACGGCATTACCTTGAAAGAGAAGCCAGGAAACAATCGGGATTACTTGTTATTGATGGACGAGAATGTCGTCCCAAGCGAGGCAATTATTGCGTTGTGTCGACAGGCAGGTTTATCGGCGGTCTTACTCTTTCAGGGGTTTTGGTCGGATTGGCGTAACCCCGCAGAGCCATTTCGGTTGCAGCCGTGGACGGCGGAAACCGTCGCTCGCCTCAAGGCCGCGGGCCTGCACGTGGGATTGCACGCATACGTGCATTTAGTGCCGGTCGGGGGTTACTATGCGACTCGCTACCCCACCCAAGTCTCGCGCTGTATCATTGCGGGGTTTCACTCGATGGATTGGACCTCCGACCTTCCCGCGCGCGTGGCCCAGGATTTTCTCGCCCGCGTCGAAGAGCTGCGCCCCCAGTGGCTCTATTTCGACGGCAACGGCCCCATGGTCGACTGTCAGGAGCGCTTCGACGCCTACTTAGAAGCGCGGCAAAACTGGGCGATCCTCGGGGAGCTGGGGCGGCGCGGGTACGCCGAGCTGGAGGTGTTTCAAACTTTGGGGGGGGACGGTCTCGTACAGCCTGGTCAGTCGCCTCGGGCAAACTGATTACTGGGACGGACCCGGCTACAAAAAGCCCATAGAGCACATGGACTTTACCGCCCAACAGCAGCGCCACCGGCGGCGCGCCTTGTACCGATTTTCGGATTTGGGCTGGTTTGGCCGGGAAATTCACACACCAGGGGGTCGGCGGGACGCCACCTGGGAGGAATGGCAGCACCTGGCAAGGGTGTCGCTGGCCGAAAATATCCCCATCGGCGTGCGCACCACCTACGCGGATTTTATCAACGACCCTCTGCACTCCCACATCGTTTCCCTCCTCGCCGCCACCACCGCCGCTCGCCAACGGCTGCCGCGCCCGCTGCGGCCCCATCTCCCCTCCACCTCCCGTGTACCCCCGTAGCTGCGAAAAGCGAGGGGAGGCACCCGGCGGGTTGAGGCCGCCTGCACCGCCCGCCGCGGGGGCGCAGGCGCCCGCCGCACGGGAAACCGGTGTCACGCGTGTCAAGTGTCAAAAGTACTGACCCCTCTCTCGACAAAACTCTTGCCCCCGGCAGGGCTATTACGCCAAGGCGAAAGCGGGAGGGGATCGGCTCACCAGGCCCTTGGGATAGACGAAGATTCCCGCGCCCGCGGTTCACAGGAATGTGCAAACGACACTGCTACCTGGATTCTCGGCCCACATCGGCGAGCCAGGGGGGCGTCATCGCCTCCCACCAAAGGCCCTTCTCATGCGAGCCGCAGAGGTCGTGGGAAGTGCGCAAATCACCTGGGTGGGAGGCAAAGGCAGCGCACGGGAGGCGCGTAATCAGGGGCGACGGGAAGAAAACGCTGGCCAATTTGTGTTACCCCATGGCAGCCGGAGAAGAATCGGCCCGGGCAAATCGACTCTTAAAGAGGGAGGCAAGAATGTCTGAGCAACCGAGGGGCACAGAGTCGGCGAAATTGATCGGGGAATTGCGGCAGGAACTCCAACCACTATTGCAGAGCGTCATCACCCATCGTTTTGTGGCGGCGCTGGAGGAGGGGCGCGTGCCCCCCTCTGCCCTGCGGGTGCTGGCCGCCCAGCAGTTCCATATCGTTTCTCAAGGGCTGCAGAATATTGCCCTCTTGTTGTCCCGTTTCGGCCATCTCCCCAGCCGCAAGAAACTCAACGAGTTCCTCCAGGCAGAGTTCGCCGTACGGGAGGCGGTGCTCGTTTTTGCAAAAGCCTTAGGCCTCGACGAGGCGGCTTTGCAGGCGGAACCCAAAATTCTTGAGGCGCTGACTTTCAGTTATTACGAGACGTTTGTTTGTGTCTACGGAACCGATGCGGATCTCATTACCGCTTTCTATTTCGATGCCCAGGTGTGGATCGCCAATGCCTTGCGGGTCAGCCGAGCTCTTCAAACCCATTACGGATTGACCCGCCAAGACGTCGCCTTCTTCGAGATGTACGCCAACTACCAGCCCAAAGATGAAGACGTTTTGCCGTACATTCAGAGCGCCCTGGAGCGCGGCGCATCCCTGGGGGATTGCCCGGGTTGTAAGCCCGACGAGGTCAACCTGCAGCTGGCTCTGGAGCGGGGGGTCACAGCACAGCAGATCCGCGAATCCACCCGCCTCCTGTTGGAGGGTGAGTGGCACTTCTGGGAGGCCATGGCCAAGGTGGCGGGAGTCTGACCCGCCCCTTTGAGCAGGGGGACCGCGGCAGGGGGGTGGACGGCTGCCGGCCCCTGGGGTGATGAACCCCAGCGCTGCCCTTCGGCCCGCCCTGGGCGGGCGTTGGTGCCCGGGCGTCCCGCGCCACTCGGCGTTAAGCCGTGGGGGGTATCCCCCCGGCGCCCTCGGGGGCCTTCTCCCGGGAAGGCTCGCGTGGTGAGGCCGGCGGCGAGCCGCCGGCCTGTGAGAACAACCTTCGGGCGAGGTGGGGGTACTCCCACCGACGCGGGGGCCGGCTGTCCCTGGCGCCAGCCCCTCGCCGCACCAGGAATGTGCGCTATAGTTTGGCGTTTGACGGCAAACCAACGGCCTTCAGTGCCGGGCGTCCCGGGGAGGTACGGTATATGACCCCGCAGACCAGCGAAGCGCCCGAGATTACCTCGCTGGCCGACGACCTGTCGGATGCCTGGGGTGTGCTCACCCCCGAGGACCGGGTGGAGGGGTTCCGCCTTCTCGACCAGGCCGAGGCGGAGGAGTTCTTCTTCGGCCTGTCGGCCCGCGATCAGGCGGAGCTGATTCTTGCCCTGCCCGCCACCGAGCGCCGCCGCTGGCTGCGCTTGCTGGACCCCGACGACGCCGCCGACGTCATTCAGGAGAGCGACGAGGAGCACCGCGAGAGCCTGCTGGCTCTGCTGGACGACGGAACCCGCCGGGAGGTGCGCGCCCTCCTCGCCTACGCCGAGGACGAAGCCGGCGGTCTCATGAGTCCGCGGTTCGTGCGCCTGCGCCCAGACATGTCGGTGGACGAGGCGATCACCTATCTGCGCCGTCAGGCCCGGGAGCGGGTGGAGACGATCTACTACGTGTACGTCCTAGACGAGCACCAGCACCTGCTGGGAGTGATGTCACTAAAGCAGCTCTTCACCGCCCCCCCCAACGCCAAGGTGCGGGACGTGATGGAGACCGACCTAGTGACGGCGCACGAGGAGATGGACCAAGAGGCGCTGGGCCTGCTCTTCGCACGCCACGACCTGCTGGCCATTCCGGTGGTCACTGCCGAGGGGGTGCTCAAGGGCATCGTCACGGTGGACGACATCGTCGACGTGGTCCAGGAGGAGGCCACCGAGGACATCCACAAACTGGGTGGTACCCAAGCCCTCGATGCGCCTTACCTCGACGTGGACTTCTGGACCATGGTGCGCAAACGAGTGGGCTGGCTGACGCTGCTGTTCGTCGGCCAGACGCTGACCATCACCGCCATGGGGCACTTCCAGGACGCCCTGGCGCGGGCCGTCTTTCTCTCTTTGTTCATCCCGCTGATCATCTCTTCCGGGGGCAACTCGGGCTCTCAGGCCTCGACGCTGGTGGTGCGTGCCATGGCGCTGGGCGAGTTGCGCCTGCGCGACTGGTGGCGAGTCTTCTCCCGGGAACTGCGTTCCGGGCTGTCTTTGGGAGTGGTCCTGGGAACCATCAGTTTTGCGGTGATGTTGGTCCACTTCCAGTGGGGCGGCGACGCCGGCGCCCACTTTGGACGTATGGCGCTGGCCGTGGCGTTGAGCCTGGTGGGCGTGGTGACGTGGGGCACCTTGGCCGGTTCCATGCTGCCGTTTGTGCTGCGCCGGCTAGGCCTCGACCCGGCCGCCGCCTCGGCACCCATGGTGGCCACCATCAGCGACGTGGCGGGGATCATGATTTACTTCACCATCGCTTCCCTGGTGCTTTAGGAACGCGGCCGGCTCCCGGCCTCCGTCGGAGTCCCGAACCACTGGAGCGCGGGCCCGCAGGCCCGCCCTTTTGGGGCGTTTGACCTGGCAGAGCCGGCCATCCAACCTGCGGGGCTTCCCAGGCCCCGCGGTCCGCGGCGCAGACCCGCCGCCTGCTCGGTCACAGTCCCAAGCCCGGTCACCATCACGGTCACCGACGCGGCGCCGGGAGGTTCGCCTGCTACGACGACGAGCGACGCAGCGACACCCCCCCGGGCAACTGCACCACCTCGTGGCGTGGCCAAAGGCGGCGAGCGCCCGAGGCGAGGGGAGCGTCTCCCAGCAACACCCCGTCCTGCCACGCCTCCAGCTCCCACCCCCGCGGCGTGGGTAGCAGCACCCCGCACTCCAGCCCCGCCGGGTGGAGGGCCTGCAGCGGCAGCCGCTGCAGCACCCAGGCGGCGGAGCGCCCGCGCCCGAGCCCATCGGTGAAGCGCACTGTGAACGCCACCGGGTCACCCTGAGCCCCCGCCCACAGTCGATAGCTCAGCTCCACCGCGCCGTTGGCCAACCGGCACCGCCCCTCGCTCCCCAGGGTGCGCGCCTCACCTCGTTGCAGCGCCTCCCCATCCACCGTGGCCCCGTGGGTGCCCAGACACACGGCCTCCAGCCCGTCCCCGCCAACCCGAAACTCCAGGTGGCCGGCGCGCGACAGTACCTGCGCCAGCAGCAGGGTGGACGACGATTCCTCCACCTCCTCGCGGGTCGGTCGCAAATCCACGTGGTTGCGGAACTCCTCCCACGAGCCTCGCCCCAGGCGCATGGAGGCGCCCAGCACCACATGCCAGCTGGCACCGTTCACCTCCCAGTGCTCCACCGGGGCCAACTCTCCGGCCGGAGCCACCAGGGCCACGGGTCGCCCGGGAGCGGGGACCGCCTGTCCCCCGACCTGCATCACCCGCTCCAGCAGCTCCACCGCCTCCAGGCGCGCTTTTGGAGTGATTTCCGGTGCTTTGAGCAGCGCCAGCAACCGCTCCGCCACGTGCGCAATCATCTCCGGCCGCCCCTGGGCGGCTTCCAGCCGGGCGCGCTCCACCGCCACCCGCAGCTGCTCGGCCTCGGCCGCGGGCACTTCCTCGGCAAGCTGGTCGACGAAGGCCTCGGCGATCGTCCAGTTGCCCCGCCGCAGCATCCCCTCCAGGTGCTCGCGGCGGCCGGCGCGCAGCCGGCGCTCCGCCTCCTCCAGCAGCTCGCGCACCGGCCGCTCTGACACTTTGCCGAAGGGCATGAGGTGCGGCCGCACCCCCAGCAGCCGGCGGCACAACGCCGCCACATACCCCCACGGCGGCCGCTCGCCGGCCGCCAGAGCCACCGCCCGGTCCCACAGGTGCCGCGTGCTGCCGTGCTCCCGCGTGCGCCCGCGGCGCTGATTCTCCTCGAACGCCTGCTCCACTTCGACGAAACGGGCCAAAAACGCCGCCGCGTCCGCCGGGCGCTCCGCCGGGGAGGCCAGGCACGCCTGCACCAGCTCATCCATGGCCACAGGCAGGAAGTCGACCATCTCGGACAACTCCTCCAGCGGCACCCAGCGCGAAAAGCTGCCGCCGGAGAAGAGTTCCCAGACCAGCGCCCCAAGCTGGTAGACATCGCAGGAGGCCGAGGTCGGGTGGCCGTTGCCGACGCTGCGCTCGGGGGGTGCGTGGCGTTCAGCAGCCCATGGCACGCCCCGCAGTTCCTCCGCGCGGCGCCGCAGGATGGGAGTGATACCCACGTCCAGCAGCAGCGCCCTCCCCTGCCGGGTGAGCAGCACCGACTCGGCGCGCACGTCGCCGTGGGCCAGCCCCGCGGCGTGCAAGTCGGCGAGTCCTTGCGCCACCTGACGCACCAAGTGAAAGGCGTTCTCGGGCAGCACACCCTGGCCCCGTAACCCCAAATGGTGCCGCAGCGACCGTCCTTCCAGCCAGTCCATCACCAGGTACGGTGCGACCCCGCCATCGCTGCGCACACGCCCCAGCGCCAAGGGCACAGCGAGGTGAACCGAGCGCACCGTCATCGCGCGCCGCGCCCACTCCTCGAAGGCCAGCAAGGCCTCAGGGGTGTCCACCAGCTCCGGGCGAATCAGGCGCACGGCGCGCACCTCCCCGTTCGCCGTGCGCGCCTGGACCACCCGCGATACCCCGCCCTCGTGCACCGTGCCGGTGGCCGAAAGTCCCAGCTCCGCCAGCCCTGCAGGCGTTGTGGTCCGGTCGCCCTCCGGCTGGTCGTTCTCGCCACTCCTCGCCGATCCGCCGGCCTCCAGGTCTTCCATTCTCAACCTCCACTCGCCGTCCATCGATGTGCACGCAGTATAGCCCGGTGGAGGGGGGGATCTCTCACTCCCCCCGGCCTGCCGGGGGCCCGAGTGCCACGTTGGTGGCAGGTGGGACGGCGGGCATGGGCCAGGCCGCCCGACAGGGTGGGGGCGCAGGCCGCATCGCCAGAGAGAGTCTTGGGGGGCTCCCGCCGGTGCGCGGGCGCGGGCACGGGTTTAACTACCGGCGCGCGGTGCCGGGCGCGTCGCGTGTCTTTTCCCTGTTTCCCTCGCCGTAGCTCGCCCTCCTCGCCGGGGTTGCCAAATCGGGCCGATGCGCCTAGACTCTCACGTTGTGAAACGGTTCACGTGAGGTGAACCGTGGTATCCAACGCCCCTGCGCCGGCTCGCGCGACGCCGGGGCGTCGGGGGGCCAACCCAAGAGAAGGAGGAATCCATGCCGCAACGACGCATGGTGACCCTCGACGGCAACGAGGCCACCGCATCGGTGGCCCACCGCACCAACGAGGTGATCGCCATCTACCCCATCACCCCCTCGTCCAACATGGGCGAGTGGGCCGACGAGTGGTCCGCCCAGGGCCGCAAGAACATCTGGGGCGTGGTGCCGCAGGTGACCGAGATGCAATCGGAGGCGGGGGCCGCCGCAGCGGTGCACGGCGCTCTGCAGGCCGGCTCTCTGACCACGACGTTTACCGCCTCGCAGGGTTTGCTCCTGATGATCCCGTCCATGTACAAGATCGCCGGGGAATTGACCTCGTACTGCATGCACGTGTCGGCGCGCACGGTGGCCACGCACGCCCTCTCGATCTTCGGCGACCACTCGGACGTGATGGCGTGCCGCCAGACCGGGTTTGCCCTACTCGCCTCCAACAACGTCCAGGAGGCCCACGACTTTGCCCTCATTGGCCAGGTCGCTACACTCAAATCGCGCGTACCGTTCCTGCACTTCTTTGACGGCTTCCGAGTCTCCCACGAAGTGGACAAGATCGAGGAACTGACCGACGACGACCTGCGCGCCATGCTGCCGGACGAGCTGATTCGCGCCCATCGCGAGCGTGCCATGACCCCGGACCGTCCTATCCTGCGGGGTACCGCCCAGAACCCGGACACGTTTTTCCAGGCGCGGGAGGCGTGCAACCGCTTCTACGACGCCTGCCCGGGGGTGGTGCAGCAGACCATGGACGAGTTCGCCCGGCTGACCGGACGGCAGTACCGCCTGTTCGAGTACGCTGGAGCTCCTGACGCCGAGCGCGTGATCGTCATCATGGGCAGCGGCGGCGACACGGTGCAGGAGTACGTGGAGTGGGCGACGGCGCGCGGCGAGAAGATCGGGGTGGTCAAGGTGCGGCTGTACCGGCCTTTCGACACCGCCGCCCTCCTTGCCGTCCTCCCCGCCACCAGCGCGCGCATTGCCGTCCTGGACCGCACCAAGGAGCCGGGCGCCCTGGGCGACCCCCTTTACCTGGACGTCGTGACGGCTCTGGCGGAGGCGCGCGCCGCCGGCACCCTGCGCATCCCCGCCGACGCCGTCGTGGTGGGAGGGCGTTACGGCCTGTCCTCCAAGGAGTTCACCCCGGCCATGATCAAGGCGGTGTATGACAACCTGGCCGCTGAGAAGCCGCGCAACCATTTCACCGTGGGTATCGTGGATGACATCACCCACCGTTCGCTTCCCTGGGATCCGGAGTTCGACATTGAGCCGGACGACGTGCGCCGCGCCGTCTTCTTCGGCCTCGGTTCGGACGGCACGGTGGGCGCCAATAAGAACTCCATCAAGATCATCGCCGAGGAAACGGACAATTACGGACAAGGTTACTTCGTCTACGATTCCAAAAAGGCCGGAGCCGTGACCATCTCCCACCTGCGCTTCGGACCCCGGCCTATCCGCTCCCATTACCTGATCAGCCGCGCCAACTTTGTCGCCTGCCACCAGTTCGTCTTCTTGGAAAAGTACGACATGCTCGACTACCTAGTCCCGGGTGGCACCTTCCTGCTCAACTCGCCCTTCGGACCGGACGAGGTGTGGGATCACCTGCCGCTGGAGGTGCAAGAGAAGATCCTCGCCAAAAAGGCCAACTTCTACGTCATTGACGCGTACAAGGTGGCCGCTGATACGGGCATGGGGGTGCGCATCAACACCATCATGCAGACCTGTTTCTTCGCTATCTCAGGGGTGCTTCCCCGGGACGAGGCGATCACTCAGATCAAGAGGACGATCGAGAAGACGTACGGCAAAAAGGGTCCGGAGGTGGTCCGCAAGAACTTCGAGGCGGTGGATCACACCCTCGCCCACCTCTACGCAGTCAGCTACCCGGACCAGGTCACCGCGGCGCGCCGCATGCCGCCGGTGGTCTCCGAAAAGGCTCCCGACTTCGTCAAGCGGGTCACCGCGGTCATGATGTCCGGCAAGGGCGACCTGCTGCCGGTGTCGGCGTTCCCGGTGGATGGCACCTGGCCCACCGCCACGACGCAGTGGGAAAAACGCAACATCGCCCTCGAGATCCCGGTGTGGGACGAGGCGATTTGCATCCAGTGCAACAAGTGCTCGCTAGTCTGCCCGCACGCCGCGATCCGTCCCAAGGTCTACGACCCAGCACACCTGGCAGGGGCGCCGCCGACCTTCAAGTCCACCGACTACCGGGGGGCGGAGTACAAGGGTTGGAAGTACACCCTGCAGGTGGCGCCCGAGGACTGCACCGGCTGCCACCTCTGCGTCATGGTGTGTCCGGTGAAAGACAAGTCCAACCCCAAGCACAAGGCCATCGACATGGCGCCGCAAATGCCCCTGCGCGAGAGCGAGCGCGCCAACTACGAGTACTTCCTCGCACTGCCCGAGGTGGACCGCACCACGGTCAAGATGGACGTCAAGGGCACCCAGTTTCTCCAACCCCTGTTCGAGTACTCGGGGGCCTGCGCGGGGTGCGGCGAAACACCGTACATCAAACTGCTCACCCAGCTGTTCGGCGACCGCGCCCTGATCGGCAACGCCACCGGGTGTTCGTCCATTTACGGCGGCAACCTCCCAACCACCCCGTACGCGGTGGACGCCAACGGGCGCGGGCCGACGTGGAACAACTCCCTCTTTGAAGACACCGCCGAGTTCGCCTTCGGTATGCGCCTGTCCATCGACAAGCACGCCGAGCTCGCGCAGCTGCTCCTCAAGGCGCTGGCCAGCGAGGTGGGCGAATCGCTGGTGGGCGAGATCCTCGGCGCCGACCAGCGGGACGAGGCGGGGGTGCACGCGCAGCGGCAGCGCGTGGCAGCGCTGCGCGCCCGGCTGCGCGAGCTCGCCACCCCCGAGGCGCGCACGCTCGACTCGGTCGCCGACTACCTGGTGCGCAAGTCGGTATGGGCGGTGGGCGGCGACGGCTGGGCCTACGACATCGGCTACGGCGGCCTCGACCACGTGCTGGCCCAGGGGCGCGACGTCAACCTGCTGGTACTCGACACCGAGGTGTACTCCAACACCGGTGGGCAGGCCTCCAAGGCGACCCCCATGGGCGCCGCGGCGAAGTTCGCCATGGCTGGCAAGGCCACCCCCAAGAAGGACCTGGGGATGATCGCCATGACCTACGGCAACGTCTACGTCGCCCGGGTGGCGTTCGGTGCCAAGGACAATCAAACGGTGCGTGCCTTCCTGGAGGCCGATTCGTATCCAGGGACTTCGCTGATCATCGCCTACTCACACTGCATCGCACACGGCTACGACCTAGCCTGGGGGTGCGAGCAGCAGAAACTGGCCGTGGACACCGGCTACTGGCCGCTGTACCGCTGGGATCCCCGGCGCATCCCCCTGGGCGAAAGCCCACTGAAGATGGACTCGGCGCCTGGTAAAGTGGAGCTGGAGAAGTACGTACAGAACGAAACGCGCTACCGGATGGTGGAGCAGCTTTACCCGGCCAACTTCCGCCGCCTCATGGAGCGCGCCAAGATCGAGGTGGCCAACCGCTTCATTGCCTACGAGCACCTCGCCAAGATGATGATGCCGAAGCGCATCACGCCCCCCGAGGAAACCTCGGAGAACTGAAGGAATAGGGGGAGAGCATGGACCTGTCCACCACGTACCTGGGGTTTTCGCTGCCACACCCGGTGATGCCCGGCGCTTCGCCCCTCTCAGACGATCTGGGTGACGTTAAACGCTTGGAAGACGCCGGCGCCGCGGCGATCGTCATGCACTCGCTGTTCGAGGAGCAGATCACCCGCGAACAGCTCGGCCACATGGTGTCCGTGGAGATGCACGAGGACGCCTTCGCCGAGGCGCTGTCGTACTTCCCCCGGCCCGAGGAGTACGCCCTGGGCCCCGATCTCTACCTGGAGCACATCCGCAAACTCAAGGCGGCGGTGGGGATACCGGTCATAGCCTCGCTCAACGGCACCAGCGTCTCAGGGTGGCTGGACTACGCCCGCCTCATCGAGGAGGCGGGCGCCGACGCCCTCGAACTCAACACCTACTACCTGTCCACCAACACCTGGGAAACCAGCGAGCAGGTGGAGCGGCGCACCCTGGACATGCTGCGGGCGGTCAAACAGAACGTCAAGATCCCGGTGGCGGTGAAGATCTCGCCGTACTTCTCCGCCCTCGCCCACTTCGTCAAGCAGCTGGACGAGGCCGGCGCCGACGGCGTCGTCATGTTTAACCGCTTCTACCAGCCGGACATCGACGTGGAGGAGCTGGAGGTCACCTCCCGCCTCCAGCTCTCCCACTCCCCCACCGTGCTGCTGCGCCTGCGCTGGCTCGCCATCCTCTGCGGCAAGGTGCGCGCCTCCCTCGCCTGCTCCGGCGGCGTCCACACCCCCATCGACGCCTTGAAGGCGGTCATGGCCGGTGCCAACGCGGTGCAGACCGTATCCGCGCTGCTCATTCACGGGCCGGAGCACCTCAAGTCCATCGTCCAGGGGCTCGCCCAGTGGCTGGAGGAGCACGAGTACGAATCGTTGCGGCAGGCGCAGGGGTCCATGAGCCATGAGCGCTGCCCCAACCCCGCCGCCTTCGAGCGAGCCAACTACCAGAAAATTTTGCAAAGCTGGCGCCGCCAGCAGCTGTGAGCGGCGCCTTGCAGGTGTAAGGCGCACGTCGCCCAAAAGCGCGGGTTCGCAGGCCCGCCCCTGGAGTGCAGTTGGCCACCGACACGGACACGGATCCCGGTCTCTGACACGGTCGCCGACACGGACACGGTCACGGACACGGACACGGACACGGACACGGGCACGGGCACGGACACGGGCACGGGCACGGACACGGGCACGGACACGGGCACGGACACGGATACGGTCACCGACACGGACCCTGGGAGCGCGGGCCCGCAGGCCCGCCCCTCGAGCGCAGTCGGCAGGGCAGCCACCGCGCATCCTACGGGGCTGCGGCCCCGCGGTCCCCGGCGC
>Ga0209101_1001220_pt1 | contig 19591 bp, 10 predicted proteins | sample ConPoolayeCmetaG_FD_185481 | JGI IMG/M metagenome (GOLD analysis project Ga0209101, IMG submission 185481) | Hot spring microbial mat communities from California, USA to study Microbial Dark Matter (Phase II) - Cone Pool mat layer C metaG... ...
GGGCAGAGATATCCAAATCCAGCTCCAGCGGGGAGCGGACGCGCCGCTGGATGTCGCCCACTATTGCCAAGTCCAGACTAATCAGCCCAGTGTGGTGCGCTACGACGAGCAGAACCGCGTGCTGGTGGCCGCAGGGCCGGGAACGGCCAAGATTTCGTTCGGCTACGCCGAGATAACGGCCCAAGCAACAATCGAGGTAGCAGACCGCCCGGCAGCACCGCCAGAACAAATTGGCCAGATAGTGCTCGAACCGGCCACGGCGACGCTTGCAGTAGGACAGCAATTGCCCCTGTCGGTGTTTGCCATAACCGCCGACGGACGGCGCGTAGAGCGCACCAGCGACGCGACTTTCGCCAGCGGCGACGAAGCAGTAGCCAGAATGGACAAGAACCGCGCGATAGCCAAGAAACCCGGCGAAGTGAAGATTACCGCTACATTGCCCGAGTGCGACAAGTCGGCCACGGCCCATATAACGGTTGAAGACGAGCCGATCACAGAAATCTTTGCCGGCCCACCTGGCAAGCCGCTCAAAGTTGGCCAGCGGGCAAGAATGCAACTGTACGGGAAATCTCGGTCGGGCACGCGCGAGATGGCGCCCGAAGCCGTTCATCTGGAAGTGCCCGCCAACCAACGCGACAGGGTCAAGATCAACTCCGACGGCACGATAGAAGCCACTCAACCCGGCGAGGCTGAAGTGACCATCCACCACGGCGACCGTCAGACCGCACATAAGTTCTCGGTCGAGCCGGCCGCCAGCCCGCAGGTGGTTGGCTTGGAAATACAGCCCCACGAGAAGGTGTTGAAGCCGGGCGACTCGGTCGAGTTTACCGTTAAGGCGACAACCCAGCAGGGCGACAAGATCGAGCTTCCTGACGCGAAGCTCGAAAGCCTCGACCAGCGCGTCCTCGCTCCGGACGGCCAGCAACCGCGCCGCTTCGTGGCCAAAGCGCCGGGCAGGACCCAGGTGCGAGCAAGCCACGACGATCGGCAGGTGCTGGCCGATGTGAGCGTCATGGGCAAGCGATTCATGAAGGTCGACATGCAGTATCATCCTGGCGAGAAACAATTCCACGTGACTCTGAACATTCAGGCAGAAGGCGGCGACGGGGACTGGGAATATCGCACATATCTGCCCGGCCAGACCCCAGCCAATGGCTGGAAGGGCGCCACACAGGAAGGCGACGTGTTGAAGGTCGGGCTGACCAGTCCGCCCATTGCGTACAAACAGCGTGGCGAACTTTACGAGCTTGTAATCGAAGCCCGGCACAAAAAATCCGGCGCCGTAGAACAGTACCCGCAGAGTTTTTGGCTGCGGGAAGTGCTTGAACCCGGCAGACCGCAGCAGCCGCAGCAGTAGGAGTGGTTCGTATTGTGTCGGTCGCGACGGCGGGCCAGTTGACTGTGCGGCCTTTGCAGTGCTCCCTGTCGGCCAGCAATTCCGCGACGTCCAACCCCCAATTCCCCGGCGAATCGACCGTCTGGGTTGCGTCGGCGCCCATAGTGACAGGGCGGTTCGGGGGCAAGTAGTTGCTGTTCGGCAGCGGCGGGCCTGTTGGGTTATACTGAGAGCGTTTGGTATTGGTTCTTTCGGGAGGACTTTGGCGGTCGAGCAGGACGGTTCTTGTTTAAGACGGTGAACGGCTTATGGCATTTCCAGACGAACGTGACCGCAACATAATCCGCCGCGCTGAGCTGGTCGAGAAGCTGGCCGCAGACTTGTGCGACTGGCTTTCACGATTCAATCCGCAACGGCGAGCGCAAGACCTGGAGCCCATTGCCGAGAGTGAAGAGTTCGAGGTACTTCAGTTGCGCCGTCGAGCCAGCAGCCTGTACGCTTCGGCCAAAGTGCCCGTCGCGGCGGCGGTTTACGGACCTTCGCAGGTGGGCAAGAGCCTGTTCATGGCACAGGTGCTCCGCCCGCACAATCCAGAATACTGCCCGCTGGGTGCCGACGAAAACGATGGCGAGCCGGGTTATTATCGGCGCTTGTCGTTCGATGTTGATCTGAATCCGCAGTGTGGTTCGCAGGAAGCCACGGCGCTGGTGACCCGTTTTACCACCGCCGATCGCTTCAGCCGCCGTGCAGGGCCGAATTATCCGGTGATGGTGCGCGCGCTTACCCGGGCCGAGTGGTTGCGGGTAATGGCCCGCGGCTTCCACGCCGAATGCAAGACGCCAGAGCACACCTGGCAGGATGGGGAACTGGAAGCACTTTTCGAGCGACTGCACGGCGACTATGCCGGCCAGCAACTGGACCGTCAATGGCGGATGGACATCCTGGACGCCTACAGCTACATGCGCACGGTCGATTCGCGCGGCTTCCAGGCCAAAGAAGCGATGCTCAACGGATTGATGAGCAGGTATCCGTTGACCGAAGAGGGCTATGTGGCGGCGGCGGCTGCGTTGTTCTGGGACGAGTGGCCCACGCTGACCGGCATGTTCTGCCGCATCAACGACTTCCTGCAACGAATCACCCCGGCCGATGGCGGCGATCCGGTCATTTTCACCCACTGGGCTGGCGTCCGCTTCTTGCTGGACACCCAGCGGGCGAAAGTTTACGAGCGTCCCAATTCGCAGGTATGGCAGCGCGTCGAGTGGCGCGACATGCGTTTGGTGAAAATAGGAGATTACTTCGTATTGGACTATCAGCCGGGCGCTGGCACGGGCAGCGAGCCGTTGGAGACCATCCAGGCGGGAATGCTGGAAATGGTCATTCCCGTGATCCCGGCGCGCCTCAGCGACGATTGGCGCAAAGTGCTCGAGACCATGGACGTACTGGACATTCCCGGGATGCGTGCCGTCCGGGCAGGAGTCGAGCAGGGCAAGCGCACCGCGGCCGACACCCTGGAAGAGCAAATGGAAATCGTCAAACGCGGCAAGGTGGCCTATCTGTTCGAACGTTATGTGGACGATTTGCAGATTCAGACCCTACTGCTGCTGGTGCGCGGAGGCAACCTGGAAGTAAAAGCCCAAATGAAATACCACCTGGACAAATGGGGAAAAGCCCGTTACGGAGAGCACGCCTGGCCCGGACGTGTGCAGGATGAGATTCCGGCTTTGTTCGTCGGGCTGACTGGCATCGACGAGGAGTTCCGCGACCGCGACATTCCCGCCGACAAGAACCTGTACGACAGCCGGCTGCGGCAATTGACCGACGCACTGGGGCCGATACTGAACGACTTCGGGGGCCGGGGAAGGTTTTTCAAAAATATCTACCCTATTCGCTATCCAGGAACATGGGATGCAAATGCGCAGCAGCGCCAAGTCGATGGCCCCCAAAAATGGCAGCAAGCGCGCAAGGCCTTCCTGGAGTCGGAGATGGTGCGCCGATACGTGGCCGACGCCGAACACCGCTGGGACGTGGCCATGCGGGACGAAGACGGCGGCTTGTCGCTGATCAGCGGCGGCATCCGCGGGGTGACCAGCAGCGAGGACAAGCAGAACCAGGTGCAGAAAGAAATCCAGGAGGTACAGGAACGCCTGTTGCAATTTGCCCGCAGTTGGGTAGTCGATCCCGACAGGAACCTCGATCGCCAGCGGCGTATCGCTGCTGCTTGGAAGATACTCGACTGGCTGATGGAAGACGCAGAACTGGTGTATCCGCGCGTTCATGCCTTCCAGCACAGCCTGGCGGTTGCCGAAGGAGAGGAAATCCCTTTGGCCGACTGCATGGAGACGCAAAGCCGCCGATTCGGCGATCCGTTGGCGCGGCAGGTGAGCATTTTTCTGGACGATTGGGCTTCGGCGGCAGTGCAACGCTGGGAACAACACTACGACTTGTATCGCAGCCAGTTGCGCCTGGAGCCGGTCGATTTCGGCGCTTTTGTGCGCTACTTGAAGGATTACCTGGTAAAGGTTTCCGCCAGTCTGATCCAACGGTTGACGCCGGTAGTCAACCTCCGCACGCGCGATGAAGCCGCCCGGCGACACGCACGCCGCAGATACACCCGAATGATTCTTACCGATTTCGTGCTCAACCCCGGTCCAGACCAGGCGCCGATTCCCTGCGACGACTTGGGCGAACGAATCGCCGACGCGAACAACCAGCAAAAGTTCGAACGCTTCGATTTGATGGCCAGCTTGCTATGCCGTTGGTACTACCGGCTGCCTGGCGCACTGGCCGAAGGTGCCGGCACGCACGTGCGCATTCCACCCGGCAACAGCGAATTGATGGGGATCTTGGAGCCGTTCGGGCGCTAGAGTTGGCAGGTTTTGATGTTGAGGTTGTCGTCGATCGTTCAATCAATAACAGCGATAAGGCATGCCGGGCATACTGGAAACGGTGCTTCGGACCCTAACGCGGCGTCCGACCGCAACCGAATGGAGGTACGCGGGAACTTGCTGCGGTAAGATAGAGCAGCGCGCTGCGGTCGCGTCCGTTGACGCGGGCAGCGCGGCCACGACAGAGCGTGGGCCTTGCAGATCAATTGAAAGTATGCGGGAGATCAGTTGAAAACATGCGCGCAAAACGCGCACATGGTGCGCCGTAACGGACCAAGCTGATCATTGCACGCGGCAAAGCTATTTCTACAAGAGGAAAACGGTTCTTAAGCAAAACGGTCGTTGGTTCCATGCCTACTTACAAGTTGTTTGCTAACACGGGCGTGCAGATCATCTGCGTGCCGTTGAGTAGCGTTCCGTACAGCAGCAGGCAGTTCGGTTACGGATGGCAATATTGTCGTTGCATGGGCAGCCGGTTGAAGGCTACGCCGCAGACTTACCACTACATCCAATGGCAAATCATTCAGCGGGGCGGTATTTCGAGGCTGTATCTGGCCGTAGATACCAGTTGCGGCGATCCGGAAGAGGGGTACTTTTGCCACCTGCGAGCGCTGGCCAGGGACTTCCACGTGAGTTTGGAAGGCCTGCTGGACCTGGAAGACAATCCGGTCAGAGGACTTCCGCCGATCGAGCTGGTCATTAGCCCGGCAAGCGCAGCAGGCGGCGACCCGCGGCACGTGCACATGGCCGTGGATTTAGGCAACAGCCGCACCGGGGCGCTGCTGATGGAGGTGGTCGGCGAGACCACCATGGAGCCGCGGATGCTTCCGCTGGAACTGCTCGACCGTTACTTGTTGGACAGTTGGGACGACAACGGCAAATACCAGAGCCGCCCGGAGAACCGTTGGTTCCCCTCGAAAACCCATTGGTGTACCACGCCCTACCTGCCGCCGAAGGAAATAATAAAGACTGAGTATTACCCACCTGAAACGCCCAAGCGCGGTTTGTTCGGCTGGGGAAAGCCGAAGCAGCAGAAGTCAGAAAAGCTGGTCACGCCCCGGCTGTTCGACGATCTGTCGATGGTACGCATGGGCCGCGAGGCCGAGCAGATGCTCAGCCTGATGGACGCCGAAGGCGACATCCGCACGGGGGTCAGCTCCCCCAAGCGCTACTTGTGGGCCGACGACGACAGTTGGCTGGAGGGGGCCAACTGGCACATGGCCGATCCGGCAAACCGTTGCCAAACCGGCAATTACGTAGCCCTGCTACAAGGTCCGTTGTTGAAATACATCCACGAGGACGACCGCGACTTCTTGCTTTTCGACGCGGAGCCTGCGGAAGAGCAGTTGGCCACCGAGGTTCCGCTGAAGCCTCGCCATGCGCCCCGGGCACTGATGACCGCCGCGCTGTACGAACTGCTCTGCCAGGCGTACATGTATGTGAACTCGGTGGGCTACCGTGAGGCGACCGGAGATGTGGGCCGGGCGCGGGAAATCCGTACGCTGGCGATTAGCTATCCCAGCGGGATGATCCAGGAAGAGCGCCAGCGACTGGAGAAGCAGGCCCAAAAGGCGGTCAACATTTTCGCCCTCACGCTGGGAAAGAACCAGGCGATTAGACCTCGAGTGAGAATGGGCATCGACGAAGCCAGCGCCGTTCACTTGACTTACATCTGGAGCGAGTTGCGGATGCTGGGTCAGGACCCGCGCATCTGGTTCAGCACGGTGCGTCAGCAGCGCGGCCATGCGCCGCCCGAACCGGCGCAATCGCCCCAAGTTGCCGCCCCGGCCGGCGCACGGCGCGGCGCGGTTCCGGTTTTAGGCTCGGCTGCGCAATCGCGCTCCAGGCCGCTGGGCGAGTTGCCGGGAAACGGAGACGAAATACGCATCGCCTGTATCGACATAGGCGGCGGCACCACCGACTTGATGATCGCCCGGTACACCCTCCAGCCGGGAATTGACGACAAGGTCTTGGGCGAAGTGCTCCATCAGGATGGCATCAATCTGGGCGGCGATCAGCTTGTAAAACGGCTGCTGGAATGCATCATCGTGCCCCGTCTGGCCGAAGCGATTGGGCTCGAGCCGGAGGACGTGCAATTGCTCTTCGGCCCCGAGGTGCCCCGAAACCGCGAAATCCGCTTCGAGCGCATCCGCTGGATGAACCACCTGCTTGTGCCGCTGGCCCTGGCCTATCTGGCGCGCGCCGCCGACGAGCTTCCCGAGGAAGTCATCTCGCATACCAATCCGGATATCGTCGACCCGGACATCGTCAAGTCGCTGCAAGATGCCATCGACAAGCTTCGCGGCCCAGGCTACTGCAACGTAAGCCAGGAGCTGAATCTTTACTTCGACAAAGCGGCCTTCGAGAAAGTCGCCAGCGAAGTATTCGACGAGCTGTTGTACGACTTTTGCCGGCGGATTTGCAATTATCGGGCCGATGTGGTGCTGCTGGCGGGCTTGCCATCGAAGCTGTCGTTCATCCAGCAATTGGTGCGGACGTACGTACCCCTGGCTCCATCGCGCGTGCTGCCTATGCATAACCACTACGCCGGCAACTGGTACCCGTATCAGGACGACAAAGGGCTGAATCCAGGCGTAATCGTCGATCCCAAAAGTCCGGTGGCGGTCGGCACGGCAATCGAGCTGCTGGCTTCGCATGGCATGTTGCCCCAGTTCAAGTTCGCAATGCAGCCGCGGCACCGGCAGAACTCCTATTATTGGGGCGTGATGAGCGACGCAACCTCGGGCATCCGCTCGGATCGTATTCTGTTCTCTCCGGCCAGCGATCAGGCCGGCGACGACGTAAAGGAGGTTGTCTCCTACAGCCAGCGTATGCTCATCGGGCGGAAGCTCTCCCCCGACGAATACGCCCAGGCCACCCCGGTGTACCTGGTAAAAGTAAAAACCGACGGCCGGTACGGCGAGGTGGACATCAGAATCCGACTCCGACGGAAGCGCGCCACCAGGCAAACCGAGGAATGTCTGACTTGCGATGCAGTCACCGGCACTGTGGCAGGCGAGCCTGCCGTGCTGGGCCAGAACGTGTTGTTCGTCTGGCGGACGCTGGCCGATGAGCGTTACTACCTGGACACCGGTGCGCTGGACAACATAGAGCTTCCCAACCGCCGGTGAGGGCAATCCGACCGGTTCGCACTTCGAGGAAAAGCTGTTCGCAATAAAAAAGTCGTTGGGAATTGAGCAAAAGCGCCTAACGCGGCTTGCTGCTACCTGTTGTGTCAAGAAGGCTGTGGACAAACGTCCGCAGCCGCGCGGTGACGTCACAGGGTGTTTTTTCCCAGGGGCGGATTCCGCTGTCAAGGCGAGCATTCCGCCGGCATTGGATAGTACTAACAGTTTGATAGGTTGGTTCAATCTTGGGGTTTTGGAAAACTCTCATGCACGCTCTTTCCGGTGAAAAGAACAAGGAGAAGCAGGACGTCTCTGCCGACCGGCCCGCTGCGGAACAGCGCCGGGCCGAACCTGGCAGAATGCCACAGGAACTCCAGGAGAAACTCCAGCAGGCCGGCAGGGTTTTGAGCGAATTGCTAAGCGCTTTTTTCGCAAACCTGCCAGTTGCACCGGTGCAGCAGCGCGCAGCGGAGCCAGGGGGCGCAACGCCGGCGCCGCCGGGCAACTTAGTCGAGCAACTTCAGCAGCACCACAACGAACTGCGATCGAAGCTCGACGCGCTGGAAAAGCGTCTGGGGCAGTTGGTCGAGGGCAGACAATCGGACCACAGCCTTCAGAGCATCGAAAAGAGTTTGGCTGAAACTGTTAGCCAGAAACTGCAACGGCAGTTGGAACAGCACAGCCAGACAGTCCCGAAGGCTCTTCGGGAGCAGTTGGAGAGCCTGTGCAAGCAGATCGAACAACTCAAGACCAGCCAACCTTTGGACGACGTGCTCCAGCGGTTCAACAGCGTTGACAACGCCGTCAAGGAAGTTGACAAAGCCGTCAAGGGACTTGCCGAAAAGTACCACTCGGAGTCCGAGAATCTCGGTCGCGCCTACGACGAACTGAAAAGAGAGAACAAAGAGGCCTTAACCAAAGCCAAAGAGGCGCTGGCCCGCTACCAGAGCCTGACAGCAGCACTGCAACGCTTCAACAAGTATCTGGAGGGGCAAGAGGCGCAAGCGGCAGCGGCAGCACGCAAGCCCACTGTCAGCCCCGATTTGCTTCGCGCATTGCTGGGCCAGCAGCTTGCCGAAGACCCCCAGTTGGAAGCCGCACGGCAGAGCCTGTTCGACGACCTTCTGTCGGGCAAGGGCGCTGCGCGGGCGCTGCTTGGTACGTTGCTGGTCTTCTGGTCCTCGCCCCCGGAAAAAATGCCCACCTTGCTCAAAGATATCGGCGAGGCCTATTATCGCTGGCGGCCCAAGACGCGGCCGCAAACCGACAAGTTCGAGCAGACTTTGGCCAGGTGCTTGGAGCGTTCCTGCCAGGAGGCCGGAATCTACAATAGCATCGGACTGGTCAATCCCGGCGAGCGATTCGATAGCAACCGCCACACATCCGAACAGCGTGGCGTGGAAATAACCGAGGTCCGCGGCTGGGTAGTGCTCCGCAACGACGGCAAGGTTTATAGCAAAGCATTGGTTGGGGTCAGATGACGGGCTTTGGTTCTGCACGCAGCAATCGGCCAGTCGAAATCCGGCTTGTCGCCGTTGATTCGCCCCTATGCCTTCTTCGGCGCCGCGCGGTTTGAAAGCGTATGCCTGTTTTCCGCTGTACCAACTGTGGTCATGAGCTTTTGCGCCAGGCGAAGCCCTATCAGTGTCCGAATTGCCGCCAACAGGGAGTGAAGCTGTTTGCTAAGGTTGCTGCGCTGGCCTCGGAGTCGCAGCCGCCGCAGTCTTTAGGGCCGGTTGCTGCTCAGTCGAGCGCGGCCAATTGGGCTGGCCCGTCCGCGCAGCGGCCTGATTTGGCGCAACCGATAGGAGCGGTGCAGCCGGATGTCCCGCAGCCAGCGCGCGGCGAAGCCCCTTCGACGCTACCAACCGGTTCGTCTTCCGCGGCGCGACCGCGGCAGCAAGAGAAGACAGCAAAACCTGATGCCCCGCCACATGCTCGACGGCACGTTCAAGAGCCAGAGCTTCTGGCTCGTAGTCCTATTCCCACGGACAGCAAGCGCCTGGTTTGGTGTTACCCCGAGTCGCCGGCAGTTGGTTCGTCCTCGCCCATGCTCAACGCTCCGGCGGTGGATGGGGAAGGCCGGGTGTTTCTGCACGTGGCCGATCGCCTGGTGGCTTTGCAGCATTGCCGCGACAAGCCGGCGCTCTGCTGGGAGTACCCCACCGGCAGCCGCGCGCCCGGGCCGGTAACGATCGCGCCCGATGGCACGCTGCGCTTGCACACTGCCGACGGCGTGTTGCACGCGCTTACGCCTGCCGGCAAGCCGCTATGGCCGCCGGTACCCGTCGGCCAGCCGTTGCCCCGCGCCGTACCGCTGGTCGACGCCGAGGGGAACACGTGGATCTCAGCCTACAGCGGGGGCTTGCTACAGGTCGATCCGCAAGGCGAATGCGATCCTGGCAGGCCGTTTTTCCGCAGTCGTGCCATCCTGGATGCCGGCGGAGTAATTCACCGCGATGTGCTCTATATCGGCTCGCAAGAAAGCTGCCTGTTTGCCATCGGGCTGCAAGGTTCGCGCGCTGGGAACCTTTGGGACCACGCTTCCGGACGCGGACAGACCGGCTGGGTGGTCCGTTGCTGGCTGGCGCTGCGCGAAGATGGCCTGCTGATTGCACCCGCCGCCGACCAATGTTTGTACGGGTTCGATTTGCACGGCCAACTACTGTGGAAAACGGAAATCCCCGGCCAGATGCTCGGCTCGCCGGTGGTCGACCCGCAAGGGCATATTTACGTGGGCGTCTGTCAGATGGTACGCGGTCAGCCGGCGCGCGGCTTGCTTGTGTGTGTGGACGGGAACTCGCACAAAATCCGCTGGCAGTACGAAGCGGCCGATGCGGTGGAATCGACCCCGGTCGTCGGCGACGACGGCCTGGTCTACTTCGGCGACAACGCCGGATTCATCTATGCGCTGGACTTGCGCGGCCAGTTGCAGTGGCGCGCCAAGCTGCACTCGGCGGTGCGCTCGGCCGGGACGATCATCGCGCCTGGTCGTCTGGCCTTCGGGCTGGACAGCCAGCAGCTTGCCGTGCTGAAGTGCTCCTCGCAAGGGCTTGCTGCCGGCGGCTGGCCGAAGGCCGGCAAGACGCTATCGCAGTGCGGGCTGGCATGAGGCGTTGCTGGTGCTGCGCCCCGGCGACGGGCGAAGATCATGAAAATCGGGCAACCCTGCGGCCGCCGTCCCGATGGGCAACCACCCGACCGCAACTCAGATGAGCACTCCCGCGATGCATGCGGTCATCAGCGTGGCCAGGGCGCCGCCGATCATCGCCCGCAACCCCAGTTGGGCCAGTTCCTTTCGCCGCGAGGGCACAAGTCCTCCCACACCGCCGACCAGGATGGCCACCGAAGCGAAATTGGCAAAGCCGCACAGGGCATAGGTGGCGATCACCAGTGAGCGCTGCGAGGAAAGCTCTTCTTTCAGCCGCAGCAGGTCTTGATAGGCCAGCAGTTCGTTGAGCACCAGCTTCTTGCCCAGCAACATGCCCACGATCTGCGCGTCTTGCCAGGGAACGCCGATTACCCAGGCCAGCGGACAGAAGAGCCAACCCAGGATGCGTTCCAGCGTCAGCGGTTCGGCGGCGATGCCCAGCACCCCGAACAGCCAGCCGCTGATGCCCGAGAGCATCCAGTTGATGCACCCCAGCAGTGCCAGAAAGGCGATGAGCATGGCTGCGACATTCAGTGCCAGTTTCAGGCCGTCAGTTGCGCCGCGGCAGGCGGCGTCGATCACGTTGGCATCGATCTTCGGCACTTCCACGCGCACCACGCCTTTGGTGAGCGAGGTTTGGGTTTCGGGAACCATCAGTTTGGCTATCACCAGCGATGCCGGGGCGGCCATCAGCGAGGCGGCCAGCAAGTGGCCCGAAGCAGCCCCCGCCTCGGCATACCAGCGCATGTAAAGCGCCAGCACGCCGCCGGCCACAGTGCCCAGCCCGGCAGTCATCATGGCCATCAGTTCCGAGCGGGTCATGGTTTCCAGATAGGGACGGATGATCAACGGCGATTCGGTCATGCCTACGAAAATCTCGGCCCCGGCTGCCAGCGATTCGCTGCCCGAGGTATCCATGACCCAGACCATCACCTTGGCGATCCCCTTTACCACCCATTGCATGATTCCCAAGTGGAACAATACCGCCATCGCCGAGGAGACGAAGATGATCGTGGGCAGCACCGAGAAGGCCAGCATGTGCTCGCGGAAGTTCTCGCCGAAGACGAACTCGGCGCCGATATCGGAAAAGCTGAGCACCCGCTGGGCGAACGTCTGCGCGTGCTCGAAGGCCGCCTGTCCCGGCGGACTGCGGAGCAGAATCAGTGCCAAAACCAGTTGTAAAGCGATTCCGCTGACGATGACCCGCACCGGAACCCGCCGCCGGTTTTCCGACAGCAGCCAGGCCAGCAGCAGAATGACCACTAGCCCCAACAGGCTGACCAACCGTTCCATAGCGATTCCATCACTAGCGCCAATCCGATCTTTTTGTGGCACCACGACCGCCGCACAGCGACGGCCCTACTGCACTGCCCGACGCACTCTGGCAACGCCGCCCAACCAACCCGGCGCGCTGCACCAATCCCTTACAGCATAACCGTACGCGTTTTTCGCGCATGTTTTCGGGTGGTTTGGAAGGGTTGCGCTCCGTCGTGGCCGCTTTCGCGCTGACAATGGGACGGCCATTGCCCAAACACACAATCGCCGCGACCGCAGCGCGCCCCTCCGCCTGACCGCAGCGCGTTCCTCCGCCTGACCGCAGCGCGTTCCTCCGCCTGACCGCAGCGCGTTCCTTCATAAACGCCATTTGGTTGCGGCCGTAGGCAGCGTTAGGCCGCAACACAGCGCGGTGCTGGGGGCAAAGCTCGGAGGCGGCAGCGAAGCCCAGCGCCGGCGGCAAAGCTCAGCGGGGACCTGCCTTCTGCCAGCCTGCCTTGAGCTGCTGGCCGAGTTGCTCGATCAGCTTCGCGGCTTCTGGGCTGGCCGCGATGTTCATGTTCCCTGCCGGGTCGGTCTGGTAATCGTAAAGTTCCACGGCTACCGGCCGTTCAGCCTTGGGATCGCGCCACTCGGTGTAGCGATAGCGGTCGGTGCGCATCGAATAGCCCATTATCTTCCCTCGAGGATATTGGCTGAACGCTGCGGTTTTCCAGGGGCGATCGGGATCATCCAGCAGCGGGGCGAAGCTGGTGCCTTCCAGCCCGTCGGGCATGGGCAACCCGCACAATTGGCACAAAGTGGGGTAGATGTCCACGAACTCCACCAGCGCGTTGGTCTTCGCCCCGGGCTTCTTCTGTCCCGGGGCGCTGACGATCAGAAAACTGCGCGTCGCCACCTCGAAGTTGGTGTGTTTGCACCACAGCCCGTGTTCGCCCAGGTGCCATCCGTGATCGCCCCACATTACCACAACGGTTTTGTCGCGCAAGCCCAGCCGCTCCAACTCGTCCAGCAGCCGACCAACTTGGGCGTCGATGTAGCTGACCGATGCGTAATAAGCTTCAATCAAGTCCAGCGCAACTGGGTCAGGCAGCGGCCCTTCGGCGGGAATGCCTTTGTAGGAGCGCAGCTCGCCCCAGTTGGTCAGCGCCAGCGTAGGCACGTCCTTGGGCGGAAATGGGTTGGCCGCCAGCCGCAGTTGCTCGCGCTTGTACAGATCGAAGTACTTTTTGGGCGCGACAAACGGCAAGTGCGGCTTCAAATACCCAACGGCCAGGAAAAACGGCGTGTCCTTCAGTTGCTGCAACAACTCGATTGCCCGGACGGTCGTCTTGCCATCCGGCAATGCTTCGTCGGGTACGTCTGGGTCTTCCCAGGCAGGGCCACGGGCGCGGTAGCGGGCCGGCGAAACCTTCAACGCCATGCCCGTCTTCGCGTCGCGCTCCAGCACCTCCACGGCCGGGCCTTTGAACTCCGCGCGCAGCTTCTTCTGCTGCTGGTTCAGGTCTTCCAGGGTCTCGGGCTTGCCATAGCCCGGCCCGGGCGGATTCCAATGCGGCACGCTCCAACTGGCCGGATCGTCCAAACCGCCGTGATATATCTTACTCAAGGCCTGCGTGTGATAACCGTATTGCTTGAAATGCTGCGGCAGCGTGACCACATCGGGCAAGTATTTGCGGAAGTGCGTTTGCAGGTCATAGATCCTGGTTGTGTCCGGACGGCGCCCCAATAGCAGCGATGTCCGCGACGGACTGCAAACGGCCTGCTGGCAATACGCCCGGAGAAAAACAGTCCCTTGCCTGGCCAGCCGGTCTATCGCCGGTGTGCGGATGACCGGGTTGCCGTAGCAGCCGGCCTCCGGCCGCAAGTCGTCCACAGCGATGAACAGCACATTCAGCCTGGGTTTGTCCGCGCACCAGGCAAACGACGCCCACAGCAGCAAACACACCCAAACTGCCCGACCTATTGGCATAAGAGAATCCCTTCGTTCAAAGAAAAGCTCGCCACGACCTGCACCCGACGACGGCCTGTAGTGTACAAAGTAGGAAAGACAAGTACCAGTGTCGGCCGCGCCCCTGCCGGGCCGATGCTTGCCTTCCGGCTTGGGGCGGTAAAGTAAATGACTTATGGTCTACACCAATACTCAGTCTGCGGCAGCGAAGTATACTAGCTAGGGTGCTGTGCCGAGTTGGTCATGACCAACCCTGCCGGTGCGGCGTTTTTTCCAATGGAGGCCGCTCGGCGCCATCGGCACCCAAGCGACACGCCAGTGGGAAAGGCTCGGCAATGAATCACGTCATTACTTGCCCCAATGGGCATCGTGTTATTGTTACCGAGGTTCACCTGGGCAAACGGGTTAGTTGCCCCACCTGCGGCGATTCGTTCCTGGTGCCCGAGGTCATCCCTGAAGTCCAGCCGACCGCAGCGCCCAGCTCGAATCCCCCTCGGTTGTTCTCCTCGGCCAGGGCGTCGCTACGGAATATGGAAGCCCGAAAGGCCATGTTGCTTACCGGCCGCGTACTTTGGGCCCTGGGGCTGGTTTCGGTGATTCTTAGTCGGGGATGCGACGTGGTGGCGGTTCGGGCCGTGGACAGCGCAAACAGCCGGGTGAAGCTCGAGCAATTGGTCTTCGACGAGAAATGGGATAAACAGGAAAACGATCTGGAGCGCAAACTGGAGGCCATCCGCCAAAAAGAAAAACTCGAACCGGAAGACTCCAAAGAATTTACCAATCTTAGCGAGCAACTGAGCAAACTGCGCAAGGATCGCAGCCGGGCCGCCGAGGTGTTCCGTCAAACTACGCTTCGCGACCTACAGTTTGCCGCTACCCAGGCGACTTATAGTCACGCCATCGGCAGCTACTGGCGCGCCGTGCTTTTCGTTCTTGGGTCGCTGCTTGTGGCAGTGGGGCTGATAGTTACCAGTGCCACTGCCGAAGGCGCTGAACGCTGGGTCTGTCTGGCCGCCCTGGTCATTCTGATGTTCAGCCTGTACGTCTTCGGCCTGGGATGGATTACGCTGCCCGGGTTCTCGTCGTTGAAATAATCTAAAGAGTTCTTCGGCCACAACCAACTGGTGGAGGGACGCGCTGCGGTCGCGTCCGCTAGCACTGGTCAGACGGCCACGACGGAGCGTGGCCCTCCATCTGACGTTCAACATAGTCGCTCCAGATCGCTCAAGAACCTCGGGCGATTCAGATCGCTGAAAATCGCGGGAGCGCCAGATCACTGAAAATCCCGCGAGCTTACGATCGTGAGCTTCCAGTTGGGAGCTTGCGGATCCCGGCCGGGAACCGCAAGCAACACACTCCGCAGCGGGCCTTTACCAGCGGCGCAACACCATCACAAGCAGGATGCACAACCACGCCGCCTCCAGCACTATTGCTGCCAGTAGCAGCCACAGTCGTCTGGGCGAGTGCCGCCCAACGGTAGCCGAAAGCTGGCACGGCGGGCTTTGCCGGGCGGCGTCTTGCGTGTTGGTGGGAGGTGGGCTGCCGGCGCCGTGCTTCTGCGCGGGGCAATCGGTACGGGCGAATTCAGCCCGCGGCGGATGGATAAACTCGGCGGTTCGCTTGCGGCGGCCCATCGGTGATCAGTCTGCCACTAATGAGTGTTTTTCGGTGCGTTGGCGGCGAATGCGACACTCTATGATGAACAGGGGCTATTCGGTCAACGTCATGCGGAAGTCGGGCCGGAATGCCTCGTCGAAATCGTACAGGTTGTCGAAGTCTTCCCGACGGTCGGAAGGGGTCTTGCGCATCTGCCCGATACGCAACAGGTTGAACACGATCTCCCCGATGTCGCTGGTGCTGTAAAGCCCCCAACTGTTCAGAACGTGCTTCGCCATCAGGCCGTATTGTTCCAGGGCCAGTTGGCGAGCGGCCTGGCATAGCTCTTGGGCGCTTACGTGCACGGCAGGCTCAGGCGGCTCTGTTTCGCCCGGCAAAGGCTCGGTAGGGCAAGGGCGCCCCAAGTGCAGCACCTGCTGGGCATAGTGCAAGGCCTCGAACACGAAAGCGTATGCTTCCAGCCGGTAGCGACGATCCTCGCGCAGCAATTTGGCGATGGGATGTTCCGGGTCGAGCATGTTCACCGTTGCGAAGATTCGTTTTGTTTTCGCTTGTCTTTGCTGGTGGACGCTGTTGCGGTCTGGTCGTTGGATTTGCTGCCGGGCGGGCTGACCAGTTCGACCGCTTCCAGGGCCACTTGTGTGCGACGCTGGTCATCAAGCTGCACGATCACCTGCCTGGGCAAGAGTTCCTGGCCGACTACTTTGCCGATTCCCTCCGGCGTGCGGACGGTGCTTCCCAGCGGCGGCATCTGCTCTTGAATCTGTTCGTACAGGTCGTATTCGTACCGCAAACAACACTTCAGCCGTCCGCATCGGCCGGAGATTTTCGTCGGGTCCAGCGTGGCCTTTTGCAACTTGGCCATTTTCATCGACACCGGCGGCATCTCCACCAGATGCGTATTGCAGCAGACCGGCAAGCCGCAGTCCCCATAGTCGGCCAGCAGCTTGGCTTCGTCGCGCACGCCGATTTGGCGCATTTCGATGCGGGTCTGGAACTCGCCGGCAAGCAGGCGCACCAGCTCGCGGAAATCGACTCGATTCTCGGCCAGGTAATAGACGATTATGCGCTCCCCCCCAAAGATGTGCTCCAGGTCAACCAAGTCCATTTCCAGACCGAGCTTGGCCACGTATTGCCGGCACACCTCGAACTCGCGCTCGGCCTGCTCGCCGATGCGCTGGGCTTCCAGGGCATCTTCAGGGGTCATTGCCCGAAGTATCTGCCCCTCGCCGGCGTCCTTGAGCTGGGCGATAACCTGCTGGCTGGCCTCGCAAAGCACCTGGCCCACCTCCAGGCCGCGATCGGTGCGTACGATGACTTTTGCACCGCGCGCGTATTGCCGGTCGCCAGCGGCCGTAAAGACCCCCAGCAGCCGCATGGCACCATATCGCACAACGTAGCTGGCCATGGCTTTGCCATCCGACGCCTGCAAGCCAAGAAGTATATCCAAACGCGGCAGGGTTTAGAAGGCCGCAGGGCGCCCCACGCAACAGCACAAAAGCAGCCGCCGGTCGGAGAAATCCGATGTACACTGTGCTATCAAGCTGGCAATGCTTTCACAACGGCGATCACTGCGACGCGAGGATGGCAGAACTGCCCGATAAGGAACACCCCGGTTGCTTCCGACACTCGTACGGGCGGAAGTCGACTCACCCCAAGGCGATAATACTCGCCGCTGGCCTCTGCAAGGCCACCGGCCGTAGGCGATGCGCGAACTAACGCAAGTAATCGGCTTCGATGGTATATGGGATGCCGTTGGGCGAATCCGGATCGATCTTCAGTCGTCCACCAACGCGGACCATGTGGGTGGTAAAGTCGGTGCGCAAATCGCCGGTTAGTTTAACAAGTATCATTTCTGTCTTTTGGGGGTCGGGGATGCAAAAGGGGCAGTCGGGCAGTGCGGGGCACAGAATAAACTCTTTCAGGTTCAACATGCGACGCGACGGCGCCATGTAACCGCGCACAAACACTTTCTTGTCTTGCAGATCGTAGATGGCCGGGGGGATGACCTGGCCGGGCACGTTTCGGTCCGGCTGGAATTCAGCGTACTCGACCAACTGATACCCGAAAGGCACCGGCTCAAGGTAGTTGTACGTGAGCCAGCCCACACCCATCCCTCCAAAAAGCAGCGACAGCGCCATGCCCCCGTAGGCCAGGCCCACGCCAGTCAATTCTTCGCGATTATCGAGGATCACACGTCGGGCCACCCAGCCCAGTATCAGTCCGCTGATAGGCACCAGCGCAAAAAGCCAGCTGAACAGCGTTAGCAGCGAAAGTGCACCGAGCACAAGACTCGTTACCGCCATGCGGCTGACGGCCCGGTAGCGCAGCGGCTGCGCAGCAGCGCCGTCCGGCAGCAACTCGGCGCCAACTGTGTAATAAATGGATACAGGAGCCTGGTTAGTGGTAGCGCTACTCATTTTTCGACACCCTCAACGCGGACCGGGGCCACAACCAAAACCAGCGACGCGCCCGGCGCCCTCAGTTGCGTGTTCGTCGATTGCCCTCGGATCAAACCAGCAGCGCGCGTGCGGCCACGACATCCCATGGCCCTCCAGTTGACATACGGCACAGTCGCTCCATGTTTGGCGCGTGACCCCGAAATACCCTGGTAGTGAAGCGCCGCGATCGCGTCCGTGCGTTAAAGGGCGACATTCGTCGCGTCCATTGTGTTTTCGTCGATGGCCACCCGATTTACCAACAGCGCTGGGGCCACGACGCAGCATGGCCCTTCCGATAGCCCGAAGGCATGCGCGTAAATCGCAAACCAGTCCATCATAAGAAACTAACTGAAAGAAAAGCCTCAGGCCAACTGCACGCTGCCACAGTGCCAGTCATTGGCTTTCGCAATACGTGCACACCTGTCGGCACTTATTGATCTTCGCTCAAACTGTAAATCAAATTGTCCCGTCCCCGGCAAAAACCCGCAGAAAAACGCCGCTTCTACGCTCTCGAACCGAAGGGATTGGTCCAACGGGATAATGCAAATAATTCCTAATTTATAAGTTATGACCAAAAACAGGCGTTGCCGTTTACGGTTTGAGATCTTTGCAAAACGTAAAGACGGCTTGATGTAAGGTTTTCACTTGTGTCCCGTGTCACCACGTATTGCTAAGCTCAATACAAGGATCATTGAATAGTACGCGCCTCATGGGTTGGCCGTCAATGCCTCGGCCACGTCGGTGCGATAGGCGATCACTGCGGGCAAGTAGCCAACTGCGGAAGCAAGCACGACAAGCCCGGGAATAAGCAGTAACTCCACCAGGCGGAACTGGAACAGGCCGACGGAAATGCCGGTCCATTGTGCGATCCACGGGGCCAGCGCTGTGACCAGCCCGTGGCCGAGCAACATCCCTAGTGCGCCGCCGCCAAGCGAGAGCAGAATCGACTCGAGCAGAACCACCAGCATCACAGTGACGCGGTTAGCGCCCAAGGCGCGCATGATGGCGATCTCGCGTCGTCGTTCACTCATCGAGTTGTACATGCTTACCATGATGCCCACCCCGGCAACCACCACGATGAGAACTGCCATAACCAGCAGCACGGCTTCTAGCTTTCCCACGAAGCGTTCGAACAGCGAGGCCACCACGCGGCCGGGCACTACGGCCTGAACCTGCACGCCATCGAATGTACCATTGTTGAGTTCGAAGGCCACTTTTTCGACAAGCCCCGGGGGCCGATCCGGAACAATCACCAGCAGCGCGCTTACTTCGCGATGGTCGTCGTGGTCGTGGTTCTGGGTATCGTGGTGATCGCAAGCCTCCGATTGGCGTTCGGCGGGGTGGGTGCCAGCCGGCCGGGGCGATTCGCTGCGGGCTGGGGCAGCGGAGACGGCGGTGTGCTGCGCCCGGTTTTCGTCGTGCAAGCTGCTGTTATGTTGCGCAGGCGGGACAGAGGTGGTTTCGGCGGCTTTTGCGCCGTCGCCTGCCTTGCCGCGGCTTTCCGTGCTGTCGGCGGAGCGATCCTCCTTGGCATGTATCAGATAAAAGCCTTCCATGTTGACGAAGATGGCCCGATCGACCGGTGTGCCGGTCGGCTTGAGCACGCCGGTGACTGTGAATTCTTCATCGTGTTGTCGGGCGGCGGCCTGACCGGTTCCATGAGCCGCTTTGAACTTTGCGCCGGGACGCAGACCGGTTTCCTTCGCCGCCACTGCGCCTGCTACGGCTGCGAATGGGTCATCAGCGCTGAAGTTTTCGCCGTCGGCGAACTGGTAACTTTGCCCGCCGAAATAAGTCAGCCTGTCGA
>Ga0209101_1001222_pt1 | contig 19576 bp, 16 predicted proteins | sample ConPoolayeCmetaG_FD_185481 | JGI IMG/M metagenome (GOLD analysis project Ga0209101, IMG submission 185481) | Hot spring microbial mat communities from California, USA to study Microbial Dark Matter (Phase II) - Cone Pool mat layer C metaG... ...
GGGGGACAAAGGGGGGGTGAGGGGCAAAAAAGGCGAGAAATGACCTGAGTCACTCCTCGCCTTGTGATGCGGACCAACGATCAGAAGCTGCCGCTGGCGGCCATCACCTGCTCGCGCGGCGGGCGGTGCTTCTCCACCCAGGCGTCGAACCACTCCGGGTCCCAGAGCCGGATGAGGGCCACGGTGCGGTCCGGCCGCTGGTCGAACAGGTTGTGCATCGTGCATCGCTGCTGGTAGGCCCGCTCGATGGCGCGGTCCACGTCGGCGTGGCTCAACTCGCCGGCCTTCCAGCGCCGGAACGTCTCGCAGAGTGGTTCCATCACCTGATGACAGCGATAATCATAGTAATCGTCAATGAGGGCCTGCTCCCAGGGCCAGGCATCAGTCCGGCGTTCGCCCTTGTGCTCGCTCATGTGCACACCTCCTTTTGAAGTGCCAGGCACTTCATTCATCATACCACCAGGGCCTCGGCGACCAGGTCAGTCACCCCTTTGATCTCCACGCCCAACTCATAGTGCTCGTTCAGGTCCGCCAACTGGGTCTTGCAGTTCTCGCAGGCGGTCACCACCCAGCGGGCACCGGTCTGACGGATCTGGTCGGCCTTTGGTCGCCCGGCCTTCATCCGCACCTCCTTCATCTCCATGGCCGCGATCAGGCCGCCGCCCCCGCCGCAGCACCAGTTCAGCGCCCGGTTCGGCGTCATCTCCCGGAAATCGGTGGCGACAGCGCGGATGAGTTGGCGCGGCTCCTCGAACAGACCGGCGTTGCGGCCCAGATTGCACGGGTCATGGTAGGTGAGCGGCACGTCAAACATGCCGGGCCGGACGCGGATGCGGCCCTCGGCCAGGTACTGCGCCACCAGCCTGACGATGCTGACCCGCTCGATGCCGGCGATCTCCTCGCCGAACCAGGCCTCAAAGTAGCTCAACAGGGTGCGGGTGGCGTGGCCGCATTCCGGGTAGACGATGGCCTGGACGCCCAGGCGGCGGGCCTCCTCCACGATCCAGTGGGCGGCCTGTTTGGCCTTCTCCGTGTCGCCCACAAAGAAGGAGTGGTTGGTGGCAGTGAACAGGCTCATGGTCCAGTCCTCGCCGGCGGCGTGAAAGATCTTGGCGGCCGGCACCAGGGCGTGCTCGCCCACCAGGGGCACGTACAAAACCCGCGCGCCCTCTTTTTCCACCGGGATCTGGATGCCGGGCGCCCATTCTTCTTGCAGTCGCCCCGCCAGTTCCTGGGCCTGCTCGACGTAAAAGTCCTTGATGGCCTCCACGATCTCACCCTTGCTGACCTCGGCGTCGCCGATCTCGCCGATCATCGTGGGGCCGATGCCCTCTTGCAGCAGCGAATAGCGACCGGCACTCACCAACAGGCCAGTGTCCAGGTTGAAGGGGCAAAAGACGGCGCAGCGACGGCAACCGGTGCATTCCCAGATGGCACGTTCCAGCTCCTCGTCAGAAAAATCGCCGGCCTGCCAGCCATCGTGATACCAGAGGCCGGCCGCACCGCCCCCGGTCTGGGTGAGCTTTTTGACCAACGCCATGCGATAGGCCGGGATGTGAGCCGGGTCCCTGGAGGCCACGTAAAAGTGACAGGCATCTATACAGGCTCCGCAGCGCACGCAGATGTCTTCGTAGTAGCGCAACGGCCGGGTGATGCGGCCGCGGATCGTGGCGATGAACTTGTCTAGCATTGTGTCCTCCCTAGCTCCGGGCTACCAGCTTGGCGAACAACGCGCCGATGGTGTGCATCAGCTTGCTGAAGGGAAAATACACCATCAACGCCTGCACAAAGGCAAAGTGAAAGATGAACGAATCGCCGGCGCTGGCCGGGGGCGGTTGCCAGTTGAACAACGCCAACCCGCCGAAAAAGCGGTGCAGGTCCTCCACCTGCACGTCTACCAGCAGGCGCATGTGGAACCCGGTCAAGGCGATCCCGATGAGCAGGAACAGCACGAAATAGTCCTCCGGCGTGGAGAGCCATTTGACCGGACCGCTCCAGCGGCGGGCCAGGAGGTAAAACAGGGGGATGGTGAACAGCGCCCCGGCGATGGTCCCGGCCACGGCTGAGAACAGATGTACCTGCTCCGGCCCCCAGCCTAGCAGGTCCCAGAGAGGGTAAAAGTCGGTAAAAGCGCGAAGGTGGCCTCCCAGGATGAGCAACAACCCCAGGTGCATGATGAACCCGCCGGCCCACAGGGGCTTGTTTACCCGGAGCAGCCCTTTGAGGGTGAACATATCCACCAGCGCGTCCATCAGGCGAGCCAGGGGACCTTGCGGACGGGGAAACAGGGAGAGATGCGCCGGCATCGGGTTCACACGGCTCCAGCGGTACAGTTGAAGCGCGATCCCGCCGCAGAAGACGAGCACGGCGATGTAGGGGGTGACATAGTAAAAGATGAAGGCGATATACTCCATCAGCAGCCTCCGTGGGGTGAACGTCGTAGCACAGGCTTGAGCCTGTGCTACCACGCTACTTGACCCGGCGGATGTAGAACTTGAAGACGCCGGCGCCCTTTTCGGACTTGAGCAGCTCGTTGCCAGTGCTCTTGGCCCAGGCGGTGATGTCGGCCATGGAGCCGGGATCGGTAGCCAGCACTTCCAGTACGTCGCCCACTGCGACTTCTTTGATCTCCTTGCTGGTCTTGACCACCGGCATGGGGCAATTCAAACCCCGCGCGTCCAGGGTCCGGGCTACGGTAAACTCGGTCATGGTGTTCCCCTTTCTATGTATTGAGAGTGTTTTTTATCGCTCCGACGGCAGACCACTGACAGTGGTCAGCGGTCTGCCGTCGGCGGTCGTCGTCGGCGGTCGGCTAGATGAATAGGGTGATGTCCGCGTTCATGGCATCGGCCACGTAGGTGGCAGCCCCCACGCAGTCCGTTACCTCATCAATCAGGTCCTCGCGGCGGATCTCCATCACGTCCAGGCTCATCTGGCAGGCCAGGAGCTTGACCCCCAGGTCAATGGCGGTCTGGCGCAACTCGGCCAGGGGCGTGACCCCTTTATCCCGCATCATCTTTTTGAACATCCAGCGGCCGAGACCGAGGAAGTTGAACCGTGAGGGGCCGATGGTGTTGATGCCGCCCCGGTTCATGATCCCGATCATGCGGCCAAAGAGACCCTTGCCAGTGAGGTTCCCCTTCTGGATGGCCTTGAGGCCCCAGAAGGTGAAGAACATGGAGGTCTCCAGGCCCATGGCGGCGGCGGTGGTGGCGATGATGAACGCGGCAAAGACCTTGTCCATGTCGCCGCTAAACACGACGATAGAGCATTTCTTGGTTTCTTCAGCCATTGTTTCCTCCTAAAAGAATGTTTTATACCTGAGTCATCTCAGCGATACGCTGGAGGCGGCCGACGAGCTTGAGCCGCTCCTGGCCGATCTCAGCAAAGGTGGCGGCGACTTGCCCTAGCAGGCGCGGGACGCGGAGCAGTTGGCCTGGGGGCAGCGCGCGCACGCTCCCGGCCACTGCCCGCAGGTCGCGCTCCTCCAGCCCCAGCGTGGCGGCCAACGCCGGCAGACGGGACTGCCAGGCGGTATCCGGTCCACCAGTCGGGGACTGAGCCACGAACTGGCATCCGGCGACGCCGGCGATGCGCTGGTCGCCCACCAGGACCGGCGCGCTGACACAGAGCAGGCCAGCGTGGCAGGTGCGCAAAGATGAGGGTTGGGGAGCGCCGGCCGGCGGCCGCCAGGAGACCGCGCACCGGCGACGCCCCTCGACGGTGGACAACACCAGGTCGCAGAACGCACAGGAGTTGCTGATCGCAGTCAGGGGGGTGCCGTCCGGCCCGGTGGTGATGGCGGCGATGTCCAGCGCCTCGGCATAGATGGCCTGAACGGCCTGGACGCAAGACAGGGGGAGGGCGTGGGAAGCGTGTTGTGGCTCTTCAGTGGCAGGGGACAGCCCGGCGACCTCCAGGCCGGCCCGTTGCTCCCGCAGCCAGGCGTCAATCTCGGGTTGGGAGAAACGCCACTGCCCGCCCACCTTGAAGGCGGGCAGCCGGCCGTCCTTGATCATCCGGTAGACCGTCACCCGGTCCACCTGGAGCAGCCCCTGGAGGTCATGCACCGTCAGCAAATCGCTCATGGCCGTATTATAACCGATCTCGAAGGATTTGTCAATACGGTTGTTAGAATTGATTATAACATTTTATCACAAAAAAATACACAGCAGGAGGTAACTGCCTACCCTGAACCCTCCCGCAGGTTAGAAAGGGGCTGGCAACCGATGCTGCCGGACCTGGGCGCGCCTACCGGCGTCTGGTCCAGTCATTGCGCCCAAACCTGCGGGAGGGTAGGTAGTTACGAACCATCCCTTATTCGCTGTTCGCTATTCGCTCCAGCAGTCGCGTGTAGAACCGCAGATTGTGGATGGTGGCCAGGCGGATCGCCAGGGGGTCGCTGATGTCGAACAGGTGGTGGAGGTAGGCCAGGGGAAAGTGCTGGCAGGTGGGGCAGTCACATCCCGGCGCGATGGGCTGGTCTTGCCGCTTGTGCCGGGCGTCGCGCACATAGAGGAAATGATAGAAATCCGGGGCCAGAACGTTCGGGGTGGCCGGGTCAGTGAAGACATAGAGCCGGCCGCGCCGGGCATCCCGGGTGGGTAACACGCAGTCAAAGATCTGCCAGCCGAGTTGCCAACCCCGCACGATGTTCTCCGGTCGGCCCACCCCCAGGGCGAAGCGGGGCAGATCGGCCGGGACGAGTTCGGCCGTGAGGCCCAGGATGTCTTCGGCCAGATCACCCTCTGGGCGCAACGGCCAGCCACCAAAACCATATCCGTCAAAACCCAGGGGCAACAGGCCCTCGGCGCAGCGGGCGCGCTCGGCCGGGTCATAGCCCCCCTGGATGACGGCGAACAGGCGGGGCCGGACCGGGAACTGATGGCCCCGCGTTGCCAGCAGCCGGTCGAACTCGGCCCGGCAGCGGCGCGCCCAGGCGATGGTGCGCTCCACGGAAGCCGCGTTCTCGGCCGGGGTAGCCTCCGGGCGGGGGCAGTCGTCCAGACAGATCATCAGGTCCGCCCCCAGGTCGAACTGGATGCGGATGCTCTTTTCTGGGGTGAACAGGGTGCGCTGGTGGTGCCGGTCCAGGTCCACCAGATGGATGCCGCGCGCGGAGACGCTCCCATAGCGCGGGTTGGCCCGGATCATGGACAGGAGCTGGAACCCACCGGAATCCGACGCGATGGGCCGGTCCCAGCCCATGAAGCGATGGAGGCCGCCGGCCGCCTTGATCAGGCCCGCGCCGGGGTTGCGGGACAGGTGCAGGGCGTTCACCATCAGGCCCGGCACGCCGCACGCGACCAGGTCCCGGCTATCCACGCCGCGCACCACGCCCCGGGTGGCGTCGGGGAGATAGGCCGGGAGGGGCAGGGAACCATGTCCAGTTGCGAGTTGCGAGTTGCGAGTTGCGGGCTTCATGATTCGTGAGTAATTGCTCAGCCTACCCTCCCGCAGGTTGCTGGGAACCGTATTTCCCGTCTGCGTGCCATCCACGGGCGTGATGGGCCGCCACGAAAACGCACGAACCTGCGGGAGGGTGAGCAGTTACATTCGTGATTCGTGCTTCCTACTCCTTACGGGCAACGAAGACCAGTTCCGTGGCAAAGACCAGCCGCTTGACCGGCCAACCCTCGGCGTCGGCCAAGGCCCGGAACCCCGCCTCGTAATGGGCCAACATGCCTTTCTCCCGCCCGCCCAGGCTCTTGACGGCAAAGCTGACCACGACGAACCGGGCGCGGAGGCTCGTCAGCACGCGCCGGGCGCCGTCCGGCTCCTGGCGGTCCAGGCAGGGGGCGGTCTTGAGGAGCAAAGCCACATCGGCCGGGATGTCCGGCGGCTGGCCCAGAACGTCTTGCCAGTGGGCCAACGGCTCCAGCCCGGCCAGCGTCAGGTAGCGGTTCAGGAAAGCCACCCGGTCAGCGTCTATGTCGTAGGCGTGGTAACATGCGCCGGGCGGCAGGTTCATCCAGGGGATGGTCAGGGGATTGAGGCCGCAGGCCAGGTCGAGCAAGACGGTGGGCCGGCCGGTGACGGCCCAGATGGGCGGGTAAAACTCATCGAGGATCGGCAATCGCTCGCGGGTGGAAGAGTGGCAGGCCAGCAGGTCCCGGCAGACGGCGCGAACGTGGGGCAGACTTTCTAACCCGTAGGGGCCCGCAACGCAGGCTGGAAAGCCTGCGCTACGCTCGCAGGCGGCAGCCAGCCGGGCATAGGCGGCATCATAGTCCAACGGCTCCTCGTAGGCGGCATAGACCTGGTGCAGCCGGCGTTTGGTTTCCTTGATGGCGATCCTGGCCTGGTTATGGCTGGTCAGCTCGCGCCGGGCCAGGCGGCGCACCGTATCTGGGCAGACGGCGCGATACTTGCGCGAGCCGACCACAGCGGAGACGATAGCTTCCAATACTGCTTCGTCTATCGGCATTTCACGACGCATCGCGCATAACTCTCTGCACAGCCATCAGGGTCGCTTCGATGTCGGCCCGGGTGATGCCATAATGGGTCACCAACCGCACGAGCCGCCCCCCAAAGTAGACGCCCAATACCCCCTCAGCGGCCAGACGCTCCAGGAAGCCCGGCGGGTTATCCACCTCAAAGATGACGATGTTGGTATGGACCCGGGTCAGGTCAATGGTCACGCCGGGGATATGGGCCAGTCCTTCGGCCAGAAGGCGGGCGTGCTCGTGGTCCTCGGCCAGACGGTCTACCATCTGGGTGAGGGCTACCAGGCCGGCGGCGGCCAGGACCCCGGCCTGGCGCATTCCGCCGCCCACCATCTTGCGGTATTTGCGCGCCCGGGTGATGAAAGCGGCGGGGCCAACCAACAGAGACCCGACCGGGGCCGCCAGGCCCTTGCTCAGGCAGAACATCACCGAATCGGCGGGGTCCACCAGCTCCCGCACGTCACAGCCCAGGGCGATGGCGGCATTAAAGATACGTGCGCCATCCAGGTGTACGGCGATGCCATGCCGGTGCGCCAGGTCACAGACGGCGCGGAAGGGGCCTGGCGCGATGGCTATGCCCCCGCAACGATTGTGGGTGTTCTCCAGGCACAACAGGCGCGTGGGAGGATCGTGGATGTCGTCTGGGCGGATGGCAGCGGCGATGTCCGCCAGGGCCGGCAGGCCCTGGCCGTTGGGGACGGTACGGACGTGCACGCCGCCCAGAGCCGCTGCACCGCCCACCTCATAGTGGAAGGTATGGCACTCATCACCCATGATGGCCTCGTCGCCGCGTCCGCAGTGGGTGAGGATCGCCACCAGGTTGCCCATGGTGCCGCTGGCCACGAACAGGGCGGCCTCCTGACCCATCATCTCGGCCGCCAGGGCCTCCAGGCGATTAACCGTGGGGTCCTCGCCAAAGACGTCATCCCCCACCTCAGCACGATACATGGCCTCGCGCATGGCCGGGGTGGGCAGGGTCACAGTATCGCTGCGCAGGTCAATGAGTTTGTCCATGGATAACACTCCTTGCACGTGATACCTGAACCCTCCCGCAGGTTAGAACGGTGGCGCCCAAACCCGCAGGAGGGTGGGGTCCCTCGCACGTAATTATGGGGGGCGACGGCTGCCCCCCATAGGAGACCGTAGATGGAAAAAGTTGCTCAAAGCGGCGACCGTAGGAAGTGCGACCCGCCGCTTCGCTCGGCGGTCACAGACCGCCGAGGAGACTCACACGCGCGGGGCGCACGCCGTAGAACGAAAATATGCTGCGCGACCATGCTCGCGCGGGGTGTGCCACCCCGCGCCGGCGGCGGGTCACCCAGTCAGGCCTGGGCCTGGCAGACCCGCCGCGAGCAGTGAAAGGGGCGACCGCCCCCGCTTCGCTCGGCGGTCACAGACCGCCGAGGAGCACAAAGGGGCGACCGCCCGCCGCTTCGGAGCGCAAGGCTCCATCCACGATGCTTTGCGTAGCGGCGCGATGGCATCCCCGCCCCCGGCGCGCCCACGCCGGGCGCGGGCGCGAGCAACCCCCCGCAGGTTAACAACCTGCGGGGGGCTTTTTCTAACGGATAAAGCTCACCGTCCAGGGGGCCAGGTCCGGCCATTTCTCAAAGGCCTGCCAGGCCTCGTCGGTGAGGCGGTCCTCCATGGGCCAGGTGAACTCGTACTGGCTGAACGTCGCGCCGATGCACACGGTCTGCTGGCCGTCCCGTTCCACCACCACGTAGATGGTGAAGGCATCGCCCACGCCCTCCTCCAGCACCTGGCTGGAGTTGGTATCGGTGTGCACGTCGGCCACAATGGCCATGCGTTCGTCCACCTCGCTGGTAACCTCGCCGGCCGCCTTGGACGTGAAGGTGGTGAGGCTCTCCAGCGTCCCGCCGATGTAGCGGATGGTGCTCACTTCTTCCTCGGTTAAGGATTGGCCGGTCAGCTCCTTCTCGGCGATGGTCTTGAGCGTGAGCAGTAGCTTCTCCAACTGCTCGAACTTGCCGGCCATCTCCGGGTCCAGCAAGCCCCGGTCGCCCAGGCCGGCCCGCATCTGCCTGGTCAACGCCGCCAGGCGGGCGTAACAGGCCACCTCTGGCTCCACGTACCCCACCACCTTCGCCGGCTGTGGCGGCAGCCCGGTGGCCCGGATGGTGGTGCTCTGCTTGGCGTAGAGGATGGTATCATGGCGCAGCTCGGTCCAGGAACCCAGGGCGGTGTAGAGTTGCCTGTCCACCCAGGCTGGGCCGCGCATGAAGGTCGGATAGCCCTCGCCCTTTGGTTCCAGCAGCGGCAGCAGGGCGTAGAGCCAGCCATAATAAAGGTTCTGCGTCCAGTCGGCCTCGCTCAGTTCCCCGAACTCGCCCCGCAACTTGCTCATCTGGGCCTCATAGCGGGCGAAGCGGTCCTCTTTGTATACCTCCTTGAGGATGGTGTAGGCCCGTTCGCTGCCCAGCACCGAGAGCACATCCAGCCCCCTGGGGAAGAGACGCGGCTGGCTTTGCGTCCCCACCTTGTCGTAGACGAGCTGCTGGAACATGTACGAATCGGGGATGAACCGCTGGCCCATGAAGCGAAAGCCTTTGGTCACCTCTTCCGGTCGTTGCGTGTCCAGCACGTAGGAGGAGACGATCTTGGGGGCCGGGAGCTGGTCGGTGGCGGCGATAAAGGCGTCAATCCGGGCATCGTCCGTCAGGCTGCCCAGGCTCACCTCCCCGCCCAGGGTCTGCTGGATGAGCGGCAGATATTCGTAAACGGTCAGGTCATCGGCCTTGCCGACGAAGAAGGCCGTCGGCTCGTAGATGCGGTCCCAGCGGGTCAGGGCCTCGGCATCGCTGCCCAGGGCCAGGGTGATGAGGAGGGCCTGCCGGGTCTCGCGCCGGCCGATGGCGATCTCCTCCGGGGTCCGGCCGGGCTTGAGCCGGAACTCGACCAGACCATACCAGCTCATGGTCTTGAAGAAGCGTTTGAGCGCGTCGGAGCGAGTATAGTGACCGCGCGGCACGAAGCGACTGTAGTCCAGCAGGTTCTCAAAGATGGGCGATTTTTCGTATCCCCGGTGCGCCTCCACCAGGGCCAGCTCGGCCTTGACTAGCTCCTCGACCTCGGCCGGGGTCGGGGCCTCCGGCTTCAGCAACCGTGTGGCGACGCTGAAGAAGGCCACGTTGCGTCGGGCGGCGTCTTTCACCGGCCCCTCGGCCTGGGCGTATTGTTCCTGGGCCGCTTTGAGCATGGCGACGTTCAGGGCCTCCAGGTCGGCGATGAAATAGCCGGCCTCGGCCAGACGCAGAGCATAGTCATACAGGATGTGGAAGGCGTGCAGCACGCTGTCCGTAGTGACATAGATGGGATCGCCACGCTCCTGGGCCCGCTTGTAGAGATCATAGATCTGCTGCGGCCCCTGGGGCACCACCACAAAGCCATTCTTCTCCAGCAGGGCGCGCTGCTCCGCCGATAGCCCGCCGATGAGTCCTGGGTTCGTCACCCGAGCCAGGGCGATCTGGGTGGCCGGGACGGCCGGCTTGACGCTCACCGGCACCGGCACATAGGCGGCAAAGCCGGGGGCTTTACCCGGTGTCTTGACCACGTAGACCACGCCGGGGCTGACCGTCCCCTGACCCGGCGTGGGCGAGGGGGCCGGCGTCGGGCCGGGCGGCAGACACCCCACCAGCAGGCCAGCGCTGATGAACAACGAAAGGGCAACCAAAAGTTTCTTGTTCATGCTACACCTCCATTTGCAGGATACAGGATGTAGGATGCAGGATGCAGTATACATGCATCGTGAATTATCATACCAAAAAATGGTCTGTTTGACCAGCCCCCGTAAACCCAATGCATCGCTGAGACGCAGATTCTCCGCGTCCTCTGCGCCTCTGCGGTGAGCATATTGGTAGATGGGAACTTCCTGCGTCAGGCGTCAAACGTCAAACGTAAAACGTCAAACGTAAAACGTCAAACGTCAAACGTAAGTAACTGCCTACCCTGAACCCTCCCGCAGGTTAGAAAGGGGCTGGCGAACGATGCAGCCGGTCATCTGGGCGCGCTCTGGTCTGGTCATTGCGCCCAAACCTGCGGGAGGGTAGGCAGTTACAAACGTCAAACGTCAAACGTAAAAGGTAAAACGTAACAGGTGATGTGGGTGGTGGGGTCACGCTTTAAGGACGCCGGGAGGGGGGAGATGGTTCCGCTTCACCGGGTCTGGTTCATTTTGAACCGTATTGGTAACTGCCTACCCTGAACCCTCCCGCAGGTTAGAAAGGGGCTGGCAACCGATACAGCCGGACCTGGGCGCGCCTGCGGCGTCTGGTCTAGCCATTGCGCCCAAACCTGCGGGAGGGTAGGTAGTCACCCGTATTGCTTTCCGCCGTGTAGTGATGATATAATGGCTCTAGAAAAAAGGCCCGGGAGGACAAGATGTTACTGGAGAGACAGATCGTGCTCATCGCGGGTGGAGGCCGCGGTGTGGGCCGGGCCACGGCCTTGCTGTGCGCCAGGGAGGGCGCGCAGGTGGTGATCGTCGCGCGTACCCAGGAGCAGGTGCAGGAAACCGTCCAGGCGATAAAGGGCCTGGGTCACCAGGCGGCGGGCTTGCCCTGCGACGTGGCGGACTATGCGGCCGTGGCCCGGCTGGTAGACAAGACCCTGGAGCGGTTCGGGCGACTGGACGTGCTGGTGAATTGCGCTGGCATCATCCAGCCGGTGACCCCGGTCTGGCGGGCCGACCCGGCCCAGTGGGCCTATAATCTGGCCGTGAACCTGACCGGGGCATTCCACCTGACCCGGGCGGTCTTGCCACCCATGATGGCGGCCCGGCGCGGCCGCCTCATCCACGTCTCCAGCGGCGCGGCCCGCTCGGTGGTGGAGGGCTGGAGCGCCTACTGCGCGGCCAAGGCCGGGCTGGATCACTTTGTCCGGGTGGTGGCGGCAGAGGTGGCCGATTATGGCGTCGCCGTCTATAGCGTCTATCCGGGCATCGTGGACACGACGATGCAGGCCGAGATCCGCAGCGTGTCTGAGGTGGATTTTCCACCGCTGGCCCGGTTCCAAAAGTATCACGCCGATGGCTGGCTGCGCCCACCGGAAGAGCCGGCTCAGCTTATCCTGTACCTGGCGGCGCTGGCCGATCCGGCCCGTAGCGGCGAGGTGTTTTATCTGGATGACCGGCCAGTGCGGCAGGAGGTGAGCCAGGCCCTGGGCCGGCCGCTGATCAGGGGTCGGGGCGAGACCTGACCAGTTGGCGGAACCGGCGATAAGCGATCCTCCCGCCGGTTTTAGAACCGGCGGGGGGATTTGCGGACTAAAACTGGGCCAGGCGCTCCTTGAGGTAGACGATGCTCTGCACGGGCGAGGGGTCTGCGCCATACAGCATGGCCAGGTAATAGCTCACGAAATCGCCATAGTGGATGGCCCAGAGCATCTGCGCCAGAGCGCTCTCGCCCGGCACCTGGATCGTGTGGTGGGGAATGCCCTGACGGGCCAGCAGGTCCGCCGTCACCTGGACACGCACCTGGACGCGGGGGTGATACAGAGTGGAGGCCAGCAACACCACGGCGATGTCGTCGCGCAGGGCGGCCGGGTGCTCATAGCCCACCACGGCGTTGTGGTTCAGCTCTGGCCATTCCTCGTAAGCGGCCCAGGCCTTGCTGTTCTCCGCGAACTGGCCGCGCCAACGTCGGGCCACCGGCTCCAGATGGCCGGCCCCATAGACCACGATGAAATGCTGGTGCAGGGAGGCAGCCAGTTGCTTGGCCGGGTTTTCCACCTGGGGCACAACCGTGTCGAGGGTGGGCTGCAAGCAGGCCAGGGCTTGCAGAGCCTCGTTCAGGTCGTGTTGTTTGTCGGCCAGCAGACCCAGCTTCTGGAACAACCCCACCAGGAAGATGAACGAGTAGCCCAGGGCCGCCCGGGGCTGGGCTGGGTAGGAGAACGTGAGCAGGGGTAGCCCCAATTCCTGGGCGCGCGCGGCCAGCCGGCCCCCGGTGGTGATGGCGATGAGGCGCGCGCCACGGGCTACGGCCTCCTCAAAGGCGCTCAACGTCTCTTCCGTGTTGCCGGAGTAGCTGGAAGCGATGACAACGGTAAGCGGGCCGACCCAGGCCGGTAAGACGTAATCGCGGCATACCAGGCATGGCCCCGGCGACTCGGTCCCGGCCAACGCCCCGGCCAGGTCCCCACCGATGGCTGAACCGCCCATCCCCAGCACGATGACCCCATCCGGGTTGGCGTAGCCGTCTGGCAGCGCAAAAGAGCGCACCGCGGCCCAGGCCCGCTCGCATTGTTGGGGCAATTCACGGATGCGCTCCAACATCCCGCCCGGGTCCAGCTTGCGAAAACGGTTCGGATCGTCCAGCATTGCAGTCTCCTCCGAAAATAGACCCCGTTCGCGGCGGGTGTGCCACCCGCCGCCGGCGCGGGGTCTGCGACCCCGCGCGAGCACACCGGCGTATTTTCGTGCCACGGGGTGCGCCCCGCGCGTGCGGGTCTCCTTCCAGTCTTCAGTCCTCAACGCTTGGTGTGAGATATGGCGGTTGAAACCGCACCTGATGGGCGTAAACCGCCGACCGACCGCCTACGCGGTCGGTTTGAGCGTCCCCGTAGGGGGACGCCCGGCCGCCAGGACAGCCAGGCGCGACCTCGGTCGCTAATTCACACCAAGCGTTTCAGTCCTCGGTCTTCAGTCTTCGGTCCTCGGTCCGTAGTCGGTGGGCAGCGGTGGTATTATAACCCACTTGATCGAAGGGATCAAGACGGACGTGCAAGAACATGGTTGTTGTGGTAGAATAAACCGCAGCGAGGAACACAGCGATGTCACGTCCCTGGTATCACCCCCGCTATATATTGGCCTCCACGCCACTGGCGGCGATCCTGCTGACGGCCCTGACCCTGGCGCTGGCGCTGTCCCTGGGGCAACTGGACCTGTCCGGCGCGCCCTGGTTTCAGGCCCTGGTCGCCATTCTGGTTGTCAATGGGGCCGTTTGCACCACGGCCCGGCTGTCCCGACTGGCCAGCCGGTTCCGGCGTGACCCGCTGCGCGTCTCCGGCACCCTGGCCATGCACCTGGGGCTGTTCCTGCTCCTGGCCGGGCTGCTCCTCAGCGGTTGCGCCGCCTGGCGGGAGACCACGCCGGCCCTGGCCGTCGGCCAGACGGCGGACCTGACCCATCAGGCCCTGCGGGTGCGTTGTGATGGCCTTCAAGTGCTGCATGACCACGTCGGCCGCCTGCGCGACGTGCGGGCCGGCCTCACGGTGCTGGCCGGCGATACACCCCTGGCCCAGGGGACGATCCGTGTGGGCGAGCCGCTGACCGTGCTGGGGGCAGGCTTTCACCTGCATGGCTATATCATGCAGGGAGACGAACCAGCGGCCATCGTCCAGGCCGTCTACGACCCGGGTTTCTGGCCGGTCGTCGCCGGGGCCGCTCTGGGGACGGTGGGAGCAGCGTTGGCCCTATGGGCCAGGCCCTGGCGGACCGCCAATGAGGAGGGTACCGATGACGGAGCTTGAGACCTTGCTGCTGGGCGTTGGGTTCGCCGGCCTGGTGGTGGCGGCAGGGCTACGCTGGCTATACCTTCTCCGGGGAGATGTGCGGGACCGGCGGGTGGGCACCGGGACGGCCTGGGTGGGCCTGTTGGCGTGGACAGCCGGCTGGCTGGGGCGCGGGCTGGTCGCCGGGGCCTGGCCCCTTGCTACCACCTACGAGTTCGCCCTGGCCTGGACGGCGGTGGCCGCCGGAACGGCACTCCTGTTCGAGCGCGTCAGTGGGGAGTCGGCGATGGGAGCCGGGGCCTGGCCCATCGCGGCCGGCCTGGCCGGTTACGCCCTGTTCGGAGGGGCGCCGGGGGCCGGGCCGCCACAGCCTCTGCCACCGGCCCTGGATAGCCCGTGGTTGTTGGTCCATGTAACCGCCGCGGCCGTGGGTTATGGGGGGGCGGCGGTGGCCGCCGGGGCCGGAGCAATGGCCCTGGTCGCGCGGGCCAGCGCGAACCGCCTGCTCCTGCCACCGCCTCCCCGCTCCGACGGGCTGACTCGCCGCGCCGTGGCCTGGGCTTATCCCTGGTTGTGCCTGGGCCTTTTAGCCGGGGCCATCTGGGCGCAGGTGGCCTGGGGCCGCTACTGGAACTGGGACCTCAAGGAGACCTGGGCGTTGATCACGTGGTTGATCTACACCCTGGCCCTGCACGTGGCGAGTGTGCCGCGTTGGCGGGGTTGGCCGGTGGCTATGTTGACCCTCCTCGGCCTGGGGGTGATGCTATTCACTTTTCTGGGCCTGGGGTCGTTGGCCCGGCTGCTGGGACTGACCAGCCTGCATGTCTACTGACTTTGCCCGTCGGTTGGAAGGTGACAAGGGCAGGGTTCCGTTTCACCAGGTCAGACCAGACCTCCACCACCCGACCGTCCCATTGGCGGTCCCGACCAGCGTGCATGATCTCCAGGGCCTTTGAGACAGACAGGTTCTGGCGATAGGCGCGCGTCGAGATCATGGCCTCAAAACCGTCGGCCACGGTGAGGATACGAGCCAAAAAGGGGATGTCTCGCCCGGCCAGTCCATCCGGGTAGCCGCTGCCATCATAGTACTCGTGGTGGTGCCGGATGATGGGCGCGATGTCACGCAGGGAGGCCAGGCCGGCCACGATCTCGGCGCCGACCACGGGATGCAGCTTCATGGACTCCCACTCCTCGTCTGTCAGCGGGCCGGGCTTGTTCAGGATCAGATCACTGACCCGCACCTTACCGATGTCGTGCAGCAACCCGGCGACGCGCAGGCGTTCCACCTCCGATTCCGGCAACCCCATCTCGGCAGCGATGGCGGTAGCAAAGACCGCGACCCGTTCCGAGTGCCCCCGCGTATACGGGTCCCGGGCCTCCAACGCCGTGGACAGGCTGGCGATAACCTGCAGGTTGAACTCCTTCAGGTTCTCATACGCTGTGGCATTCTGCAAGGCGATGGCGATGGTGCTGGCCAGGGTGGACAGGACCCACAGACTCTCCTCATCAAAGGCCGACTCGACGTTGCTGGCACAGGTCAGGGTGCCAAATACCTGGTTTCCTCGCAGCAAGGGGGCGGACAGGAATGCCGCCAGGGGTCTCTCTGAGGCATCTTCCTCCGCTCCTGTATCGCTCTCCAGCATCTGCATACGCAGGCGGACCGGCTCTGGCTGGCGCAGGGCGAACAACTCGGCCTGGTTCATCAGCCGGTGCCGCAGGCTGGCCATGGCCGTCTCCGACAGGGGCCGGGCAGCCTTGACGTAGGCCACAAGCTGGTCTTCGGCCTCATCCCACAGGCACAAAGTCGCCACATCCGACCGCAATATATTTTGGACTACCTCCAGGGCAGTGCGAATGACCTGCTGCCGATCCAGGATGGCTGTCAACTGCCAGCCGGTCCGTTCCAGATCGCGCAGATTCTGGTATAACAGGGCGTTCTGGATAGCGATGGTGGCCTGCATGGCAAAGACGGATAGCAATTGCAGATCTTCCTGCCGGTATGGGGGGCGGTCTGTGCACCGGGCCACGTTGAGCACCCCTAACGTGCGGTCGCGATAGCTCAGGGGGACACACAACGCCGAGCCAATATTGGAGCGATGGGCATAGGGGACAAAACGCGAGGGGAGTGCACCCTTGAGCAGCAACACTGATTCTTGCTGTTGCATCACCTGACCGGCGATGGTGTTCGCTACCGGGTACGCGCCTCCGAGCCGCACGTCGGTGGGCAGACCGTATTGGGCGGTCAGGATCAGCCGGCCGGTGTGGTCCAGCAACATGATGGAGGCATAGTCTGGCGCGAAGGTCTGGGTGACCTGGGCCATGATCTGGTCATAGAGACTGGCCGGGTCCAGGTTGCTGGTCAGCGTGTGGCCCAGCTCCAAAAGAGAGACCAGGGCGGATAGGCGTTCCTTCTCCAGGCGTAACCGGCGTGCTTCCAGGCAGTTCCGCACCGTCATCACCAACTCGTCCATGTTGAACGGCTTGGTGAGGTAAGTATAGGCCCCTTCCTTCATCGCCTGGACTGCGGTCTCGACGGAGGCATGGCCGGTTATCACCAGAACATCGGTTTGGGGGCAAGTCAGGCGTATTCGGCGCAACAACTCGATCCCGTCCATGCCGGGCATCAACAGATCGGTTAGCACCAGGTCATAAGAGACCTCTTCCAGGCGAGCGAGGGCCTCGCGCCCGCTGCCGACACAGGTAACCTGATACCCCTGCTGGGAAAGTACATTCTCCAGCAGGTAACGGATCATCTCCTCGTCGTCTACCACCAGGATCTGTCCCTTTCCTGGCTGCTCACCGCTGGTCACGCCGTCCCTACCCCTGTTGTTGCATCATATTCTGCACGTCACGGATGTTGTTCAACGTGTTGGCATCTTGCGGATCGAGCTGGCGCGCGATCTCGAGCTGGTTCAGGGCATCAGTGAAGCGGCCTTGCTCGGCCAGGGCCAGCCCCAGGAGATTGCGGACGAGTGGATCGCCGGGGCGAAGGGCTACGGCCTCGGTCCAGGCAGCAATAGCTTCATCCAATTGGCGGCGTTTGTAGTAGAGAAGGCCCTGGTTGTAATAGAGATCGGCATCTCGCGGCGTGGCGGCTATACGTTGAGCCAGTTCACCCTCCTCATATTCGCTCGCTGCCAGCAAGGTCAGGGCGATAACACCGGTGGACATCAGGATGCGGACCAGGGCCATGGGGGCATAGTAGCCATTGAACAGATCGATCAGGGCAAAGAGCAGCAGCAGGCCGGGCAGGAGCAGGTTGGCGAAAAAGGCCCACTTGAGGCGCATGATCGTGCCGCTGATCACGAACAGGCCCACCAGGATCAGGGTGGCCGGGGCGAATTGGTTCAGGGGGTGAGGCAAGAGGACGGCCGGCAAAGGGGCAGCGAAGGCCTGGATGGCCCGGCCCAGGCCATAAAGCTCGGCCGGCAACCGGGTGGGATCGAGGCCAAAAGCCAATCCGCCGGCCCCGGCCAGGCTGATCAGGAGCCAGAAGGTGATCACCGGCCAGAACAGGAAGATCAACCGGGGTCGCCAACGCCGGCGGGGCGCGGGGGTCGCCGGGGGACTGGCCTGGGTTTCGGCCTGCGGCCCGGTCAACGATGCCGGCGCCGGGGCTGGTTGGTCCGGTGAGAGGTCTTTTTCAAGCGGGATCATGATCTGGTGACAGGCGGGGCAAAAACGCCGGCCCAGGTCCGTCAAGGTCTGACAGGCCGGGCAGACCTGGAACAACTGGCGTTGGCAATGGGGGCAGGCAGGCGTTTTACTGGTGATCTCGCCCTGGCAGTAGGGGCAGAGCATGAAAAAGGCTTCGGCCTGGGCCTCGGTCCCGGCGGCGAGCCAGCCGGCCTGGAGGAGCCGGCGTCGGGCCTCGGCGTGATTGGGGTCCAGTTGCAGCACGCGTTCCCAGGCCGCCCGGGCTCCGGGGGCATCACCCAGGGCCTCGCGCAATACTCCCAGGCTAGATAGGGCGTCCAGGTAGTCCGGCTGCAAGCGGACGGCGGTCTCCAGCTCACGGGCTGCCTCGGCCAAACGACCCTGTTGATAGTAGGCCACAGCCAGGTTGGCGTGCAACTCGGCCGCGTCGGGGAATTCGCGGACGGCGGCCTCCCACTCCCAGGCGGCCGCATCTATCTGTCCGCTGTCCAGGAAACGAAGGCCCCGTTGCAGGTAGCCCTGGATCTGGTTCTGGACCTGAGCTTCGGCCCGCAAGCGTTCCTGGTAGAGCCAGGTGAGGCCGGCGCGAGCACGCTCGTTGGCCGGGTTGACGACCAGGGCCCGGGACAGGTAAACCAGGGCCTGATCAGGTGAATCGGTCAGGCTGGCTAACCAGAGCCAACCCTCATCGTCCCGGGGGTGATCACGCAACCAGGCTTCCAGCAAGGTCCAGGCCTGGGTGCGGTTGCCGGCCTGGGCGGCGGCCAGGGCTTGTTGCCGGCGGGTATCCGGGATAGACACGGGGCCCTTATCCTCCACGCAATCGTTCCAGGTGTAGCTGGGCCTCACGCTGCACCTCGACCGGGGGGCGATGTTTGAGGCACTCCTCAAAGGCCCGCTGAGCCAGGGGGCGTTTGTTCTGCGCCAGATAGATCAGGCCCAGTTCCAGATAGGCTTCGGCATAGTCGGGGTCCAGGCGCACTGCCTGCTGGAACGATTCGATAGCCTGGGTGATCTGGCGTTGTTCCACGAACAACAGGCCCAGGTAAAAATGCGGCACAGCATACGTGGGGTCAATGGTGCTGGCCTCCTGCCACTCGCGCAGGGCATCGGCCACCCGGCCACCCTCCAGATGAGCCAGGCCCAGGCGGGTGTGGACATCAGCCTCCTGACGGGGGCCTTCGGTGCTGGCAGTCAGCCCTTTGAGGGTGTAGCCGCACGCCGGGCAGAGGCGACTGTCCGCAGATACGTATTCTTTGCACCGGGGGCAGATGGTGAACAACTCATAGTCGCAGTGAGGGCAGGTGGACACGGCGGTGAGGATCGTGCCCCCGCAATTGGGGCAGCGAATGGCCTTTTCGGCGGGCGGCCCGGCCGGGGTGGGGACGCGGGTAACCTGCTCCAACTCGCGCTGGGCCTCGGCGTGGTCCGGGTTGAGCCGCAAGGTCTGGCGCCAGGCCTGGATGGCTTCCTCGCGGCGACCCACCTCGTTCAGGATCACGCCCAGGGTATACCAGGCGTCCTCGTGCTCGGGTTGATACTGCACGGCGATCTTGAGTTCGGCGATGGCCTCATGGAGGTGCTTGCGGACATAGTGGATCATCGCCAGGTTGGCATGGGCATCGGCATGATGGGGGTCCAGTTGCAAGACCTGACGAAAGGCAGTTTCGGCCTCATCCACCCGGCCGGACTCCAGAGCTTCCTGGCCCCGGTTCATCAATTCGGCCACGGTCTCGGTGGGCCGGACGGGCTTTTCGGGCGCGACCGCAGGCTCGCCGCGTAGCTGGCGCAGTCGCTCGGCCAGGGAAGTCGGGGGTGGGGGCGCGGCGCTGACCGGCGGCGTCTCCGAGGCGCGCAAGGAGGTTTCCAGCCGGCCTAGCCGGCGGGATAAATCGAGGACTGCTTCCGGTTCGGTCGGCGGCGGGGCCGCCCAGGTCCCCAGGCGGTCTACCAGAGAGGGGGGCGGGCCAAGAGGCTCCTCGGCTTCCTCAGTCGCTGGG
>Ga0209101_1001223_pt1 | contig 19573 bp, 12 predicted proteins | sample ConPoolayeCmetaG_FD_185481 | JGI IMG/M metagenome (GOLD analysis project Ga0209101, IMG submission 185481) | Hot spring microbial mat communities from California, USA to study Microbial Dark Matter (Phase II) - Cone Pool mat layer C metaG... ...
GCCACCCTTCGCATGCTGTCCTTGAGGGCAGGAACGTTGCAGTTGATGAACAGCCCGCGCGTCCAGCGCCGAGTTTCATGTTGCTCAGCACGTGCGCCGTGTGGATGGATTGAATGGCTTCGCATGCCTTGAACTCGACACCCACGGCGCCCGCAACCAGTAACTGAACGCGATAGCCACAGTCCAGTGTGGAACTCGTGTAATCGTCCGGAAGCGGCGTCTGCCGTTCGAACGGAATACTGCGCAGGCGCAACTCGTGGCACAGGCGCTCTGCACAGGCTGATTCAAACAACGCAGTCCCCAGCGCCCGGTGAACCTTTATGGCTGTCCCAACGATGGCTTCCGATGTCTTGTTCAGTTCCATTTCTGTGCCTCTGTGCCTCAGTGTGAAATCCTCCGCCACGCCACTGCTGCGTGTGTTTCAAACTCCCGGCATGCCAAGTAAAAGCCACGGAAACGCTCGAGATTGTCAATGCCGAATCCCCGGCCAAAACGTGAGGAAAGGCCGGACGAAAGCCGCTTCAACAACTCTTTCCCGTACTGGGCGCGAGTCTCCCCCCCCTTGCTCGAGCTCCACCATGCGCGTGCCGACCAGCCAATCGGTGGCGCTCATGACGCAGTTCACCGGGCGCGCAGCCGCGGTGCGCGCGGCGGCAATCAGCCCGGCGATGGCAGTCAGGACATTGCCGTAAGATGATACGAAAGGGAACGTAGTTTTGGGCGCGCTTGACGTCATGTGCCGTTACCCTCTGCGTTCTCGTCGTCTTTGCGGCGAATCTTGTATTCCGGCGAATTTTCCCGCAGCTGCATGGGCTGGGTCATGGCGTTGACGTCCAGCCAGTAGTGAGCGACCTTGGTGACCTCGTGCCAGGGGAAGCGGGCTGGGTCCTTGATGGGGTTCTGGAGCACGGGCTGAGTAGCACAGTTGGTGACGACGTAGAGCCAGTAGCAATCGCGCCGGTCTTCGGCCACGCGGCGCTCGTTGGGCGTCAGGAGGATCGTGCCGGAGGCGCCGCCCAAGCCTTTGACTTCGATCAGCCGCAGTTCGCCGGAGTTCAAGTCCAGGCTCGTTACGTCGTAGCCGAGGTTTTTATCGTGGACGTCATACACGTGGCGTCCCTGGGTCTTTTCGTACTGCATCACCACCTGCATGGCGATGGCCTCGGTTTCTACGTTAGGCTGCAGGCGCCGGACTTCGGCCGCATCACGCTCTGGGTGCGGCAGGACAAGCACGCTGGTGATGCGCTCGACGGCTTGCAAGGAGAGGGAGCGCTGGCGTTCAAGCTCGTTTCGGCGGCGCGCGCGGCGGGCAAGAAGCTCGGCATGCCGGGCCTCGGCTTGCGACAAGCGGCCTTCCGCGCCGGGCAGCTTCTTCTCGGCATCTGCGGCGGCTTTGCCGATCTCCTCATCCGCCTTCTGTATAAGTTCGGTGAGGGAAAGTTCCACGTGCGCGGTGATACGCTCGATCTCGGCCAGACGCTCCTTGCGAATCTCCTCCAAAAAGGGCTGGAGGGCATTCTGGTGCAGCCAGGCGGAAACCTCGGGCACGACGGCAATTTGAGGCAGGCTGGCCGGTGGGTCACAGGGTATCAGGTTCAACAGGACAGTTTCACCGCAAAGCCGCGGATAACACAGAGTGTTTTCTGGATTCTTCACGTTGTCCGCGCTCTCTGCGCCGCTGGGGTGAGCTTGAATCTCCACGGCGAAGAGACGCTCGTGGATCACCTGCCCAAGCCCGTCCACGATTCTGGCGCGATAAAAATCAATCCGCGACGGCTGGGCATGCTGGATCGAATAGAAGCACGCGCCCTTGCCAAAAGCGTCCACGGCCGCGTCCAGTGTGTGCCGGCGGATGGCCTCAAAGAGCGGGTGACCTGGTGTGACCCATTCCAGGTCATTTTTCTCCGCTACCGCGCGGTCGGTCGAGCAGCGTGGGTACTTGGAGGAAAGGGCGGGCAAGCGCCAGTCCGGCTCACGTTCGAAGCGGCGCAGTGAAGGCGGCGTCCGGCCAGGTTCAAACGTATGCGGCAGAGCGGGAACGGGTTTGAGTTCCAACCGGGCATATTCCGAAGCTTCTCGAATGAATCGGGCAATAGTTTCCGGCACGACGCGGCGTTCTTGGGCGAGCGCACGGCGTTCGACCAGCATGGCGAGATTGAGCTTTTTGGAAGCGAGGCCTTCCAGGGCATTCTGGCAGATCGCGCGGAATTGGCTTTCGTCCACGTTCTTCAGAAGGCGGTCTTCGAGATCGGCATCGCCGAGCCTGCCTGCATAGTAGTCGCGCAAGATGCGCTCGACCTGGGCGGCGGGGAGCACTTCGCCGACCACATTGAACACGGCGTCGTCATCGAGGGCGTCGCGGATTTCCTGCAGCTTCTCCAACAGCCGCTGGAGCACGCGGCCCTCAATAGTATTGGCCGCCACAAAGTTGAAGATCAGGCAGTTCTTATGCTGGCCATACCGGTGAATCCGCCCCATGCGCTGTTCGAGACGGGTCGGGTTCCAAGGGATGTCGTAATTGAAGAGGATATTGCAGACTTGGAGGTTGATGCCTTCGCCGGCCGCCTCGGTGGCCACGAGAATCTGAAGCGCCCCTTGCCGGAACTGCTGTTCGACATACAGCCGTGAACCGGCTTCGTCGCGGGAGCCGGGTTTCATGCCGCCGTGGATATACCCGACGCGGAAGCCCCAGGCGTTGAGATTGGCTACCAAGTAGTCCAGGGTGTCTTTGAACTCCGTGAAGATGAGCAGGCGTTGGTCTGGGCGTTCGTAGAAGCCCTGATTGTGAAGCAGTTCTTTTAGCCGGGAGAGCTTGGCCTCGGCCCCGCTGTCTTCCACGGCTTTGGCTTGGCGTGCGAGATCATGCAGCTGCTTGATTTCCTCGCGCACCTGTTCGGCGTTGTCTGCCAGCGTGACCGCTTCAAGCATCTCTTCCAGGCGCTCGCGTTCGGCTTCCTCCATTTCCTCGACTTCATCGGGGGAAGGGAGGTCTGGCGGGGCATGGTGGGCGAGTTCCTGGGCGCGCTTCAGCGCCTCCTCCAGGCGGCGGGCGCGGTTTTCGAGGCTGTGGCGCATGGCATAGGTGCTGGAGGCGAGCCTGCGTTGGTAAAGGGACATCAGGAAGCTGACCGCGCGGGCGCGGGGGTCATCCCCGTGAGCCGCGGCCTTGGCACTCTGCTGTTTCACGAAGCGCGTGATATCTTGGTAAAGTTTGAATTCCGGCCCGTCCATCTGGAAGTCCACAGTGTGCGGAATGCGCTTGGTGAAAATCTTCTCCGCCACCCAAGTACCATCGGGCTTGCGCGTGGGGAAGTAGACCATGGCCTCTTTGGTGCGGCGCAAGTAAAAGGGAGCGCGGCGGCACTCCATTGCATGCCGTATGGACTTCACGTCGGCATAGGCGTCGGCATCCAGCAGTTGCAGGAAGAGGCTGAAGTTTTCCGGGTCGCCCTTGTGCGGGGTTGCGGTAAGAAGCAACAGGTGGTTAGTTGTGTCGCGGAGCAGCTCGCCGAGCTTGTAGCGAAGGCTCTTGTGGGTTTCGTCGGCTGCTGACATGCGGTGGGCTTCGTCCACAATAACGAGGTCCCAGTGCACTTGCCGCAAGCCCGGCAGAATATCGTGGCGCTTGGCGAGGTCGAGAGAAGTGATAACCCGCTTCTTCTCCTGCCACTGGTTGATGCCAAACTGCTCGCGGATGTCCGCGCCTTTCATCACTTCGAATTTCGCCTCAAACTTCTCTTTGAGTTCGCGTTGCCATTGGAAAGAAAGGTTGGCGGGACAGACGATCAGGATGCGTTCGGCCAGCCCGCGCAGTTCCAGTTCGCGAATCAGAAGACCAGCCATGATGGTTTTGCCCGCGCCCGCGTCGTCGGCGAGCAGGAACCGAATACGGGGGATTTTCAGGAGGTAATCGTAGATGGCCTCCAACTGGTGGGGCAGCGGGTCCACGCGGGAGATGGAGAGGGCAAAGTACGGATCGAACTCATACGCAATGCCCAAAGCATACGCCTGGAGGCCGAGGCGCAGCAAGCGTGCGTCACCGCCGTAGTTGAACACCGTGTCCAGAATAGTGAGCTTATCCACGTCAGCCGCGTTCAGTGTCACTTTGCGGAACCGTTCACTGCGCATGCCAACCAAGCCAAGCACCCATGTGGTCCTCTCATCAACTGATGCTAGCGCGGGCTCATGTCCGGACAGTACGCTTGCAGCCACTACGCGCATCGGCTCGCTGAAGAGCGCGCCGATGAGTACTTGTCCTTCACGAATAGCGCGGCCGTCTTGCATGTACACATCATGTGGTATGGCACGCTGTCCAGACATCAAACCCCCCTTCCCGGGAGGCGGCAGCGTGCGTGCCGTAGCATATCATAATTGACACCACATGACAACAGGGCTTGCTGGCCTAGATCCGGCAACTAGCGACATAGGCGTGGAGGGGCAGCGGCCTCGCTGCCCTTGTGCCGCGCGCGCACAAGGCCGCCGGGCCGGCAGCCCTCCATGACGATTGCGATTGCGATACCGTTACCGATACCGAAACATGGAGGGGCAACGGCCTCGTTGCCCTTAAGCCCTGCCGCCATCAGGCCGCTGTGGCCGGCGGCCCTCCATAACGATTTCGATTGCGATACCGATACCGAAACATGGAAGGGCAACGGGGCCGTTGGCTCTCCAGCTGATGTTGCTCATCGCCGGATTTAGGGTTGCGCGCAGGTTGCGCCGGGCGTGTGATTCTGGTACAATATGGCGGTATTATCACCAAGTTTGCCTGGGAGATGATGAAAAAAGCGAAAAGCAATCAAGCCGCCGTGCGCGTGGGCGTGCTGGGCTGCGGCACGATAGGCGGCGGCGTAGCGCGCCATTTGCTCGCGCAGCGCCATGCGCTTTCGCGCCACGTGGGCTGCCCGCTGCAGCTGGTGCGTGTGGCTGAACTCGACCTGGCGCGCGCGCGCCGCGAAGGCATCCCCGATGCCCTGCTGACTACAAACGCACAGGATATTCTGCGTGATCCACAAATCCATATCGTAGTCGAATTGATCGGCGGAACGCGCAGTGCCAAGCGCTGCGTCGCCGAGGCCATCCAGCGCGGCAAACACGTCGTCACCGCCAACAAGGCGCTCCTTGCGCAAGACGGCCTGCGCCTCCACACCCTGGCCCAGCAGCACGGGGTGGATTTGTTCTACGAAGCCAGCGTGGGCGGCGGCATCCCCATCATCAAATCCCTGCGCGAAGGGTTCGTGGCCAACCGCATTGATTCTATCTATGGCATTGTCAATGGGACCTGCAATTACATTCTGTCGCGCATGACAGCGGAGAAATTGGAGTTTGACTGCGCGCTGAAAGAAGCCATGGCGCACGGTTATGCCGAAGCCGATCCTTCCCTTGACATTGACGGCCATGATGCGCGGCACAAAATTGGCATTCTGGCGTCCATTGCGTTCGGGCAGTGGGTTCCGCAATCTGCAATATTCGTCGAGGGCATCCGGGGCGTTACCGCGTTGGATATTCAATGTGCGCACGAACTTGGGTATGTCATTAAATTTTTAGCCATTGCCAAGGCCGAGCAGGGCGGGTTGCACGCGCGCGTCCATCCTACGCTGTTGCCGGAACACAGTATGCTGGCGAATGTGAACGGAGTGTACAATGCGATAGAAGTGAATGGCGCGCCGATTGGTACAACGCTGTTTTATGGGCGCGGGGCGGGGCGGGATGCGACGACCAGTGCGGTGATTGCCGACATTGTGGATGTGGCGCGCAATGTGCGCTTGTCGTCGCACGAACGGCTGCCTGCGTTTGCGTTTACGGCGCGCACTCGGCCGCTCAAACCCATGGCAGAGGTGCATACCAAATACTACCTGCGCTGCACCACGGTGGACCGGCCGGGCGTGATCGCCGCCATTGCGCGCGAGCTGGGCAGCCGCAACATCGGCTTGACATCCGTTTTGCTGCATGAAACGGCGCGTGGCGCGCATTCTACCATTCTGTTCATGACGCACCGGGCGCGTGAATGCGACATGCAGGCGGCATTGACGGCGATCAACCGGCTGCCGGTTGTGAAGGCCAAAACGGTCATGCTGCGGGTGGAGCCTAGCGATGAGTAATGTGGCGCACAGCGGGGGAGGTTCGGCAATGACGAGACGGATTGCCTTGTATGACACGACGTTGCGCGACGGCTCGCAGGGCGAGGATGTCAGTTTTTCCGTGACAGATAAAGTGTTGATTGCCAGGCGTTTAGATGTGTTCGGGATTGACTATATTGAGGGCGGCTGGCCGGGGTCAAATCCCAAAGACATCGAGTTCTTTGCGCAGATGGCCGATGCGCCGCTGCCGCGCGCGAAGCTGGCCGCCTTTGGCTCGACGCGCCACGCCCGCCATGCGCCCGAGAACGATCCCAACCTCGTGAAACTGATCGAAGCCGGCACGCCGGTCGTGACGATTTTTGGCAAGAGCTGGCTGCTGCACGTAAAAGAAGCGTTGCGCGTCAGCGCCGACACCAACCTGCAAATGATAGCCGATTCGGTGCGCTTTCTCGCCGCGCAGGGGCGGGAAGTTGTCTTCGACGCCGAGCACTTTTTTGACGGCTACCGCGATGATGATGCCTATGCGGTGCAGGTATTGCAGACCGCCGCGGAGGCAGGCGCCAGCTGCCTCGTGTTGTGCGATACCAACGGCGGCTCGCTGCCGGCGGACGTGGCGCGGATTGTGGCGGAGGTGTGCCGCCGCGTGCCGGGCGCGGCCATCGGCTTTCACGGCCACAACGACGCGGCCTGCGGCGTGGCCAACGCGCTGGCCGCCGTGGCTGCTGGCGCCACGCATATTCAAGGCACCATCAACGGCATTGGGGAGCGCTGTGGCAACACCGATTTGACGGGCGTGATTCCCGCGCTGATGCTGAAAATGAACTGCCGCACCGGGGTAGTGCTCGGTGATTTAACCGACGTGAGCCGCTATGTGGATGAACTCGCCAACCTCACGCCCAACAAGCGCCAGCCGTATGTTGGAATGAGCGCCTTTGCGCATAAAGGCGGCATTCATGTCAGCGCCATTCAGCGCAACCCGCGCACGTATGAGCATCTTGACCCTGCTCTCGTGGGCAACCAGCGCCGCGTCCTTGTGTCTGAATTGAGCGGGCAATCAAACGTGCTGTTCAAAGCCAAAGAATTGCACCTGGATTTGGGCGGCGACACCGAGCAGGCGCGCCGCGTTGTCGAGGAGATCAAGCGCCGTGAACATCAGGGGTATGAGTATGAAGCGGCGGATGCGAGTTTTGAGTTGCTGGTAAAAAAGGCGTTGGGCGAATTCACGCCGTCGTTTGAGGTGCTGGGCTTCCGCTGTATTGATGAAGAGCGCAACGGCGCGATTGTCGCGGAAGCAACAATAAAAGTGCGCGTGGACGGCAGGGAAGAACACACGGCGGCAGAAGGCGACGGCCCCGTGCACGCACTTGACACGGCGATGCGCAAAGCCTTGCGGCCATTTTTCCCCGCCTTGGAAGAAATTGAACTCATTGACTATAAAGTGCGCGTACTTTCCGTCAAAGGCCTGACGGGCACGGCGTCAAAGGTGCGTGTGCTGGTTGAATCACGCGACTCGCACGGCGTGTGGGGCACCGTCGGTGTCTCTACCAACATCATCGAGGCCTCCTACGAAGCGCTGATCGATTCGATTGAATATAAATTGATGCGCGACAAGGCGCGCAGGGGATAAGATGGCAGCATCTCAGAGACCGCAGATACCTTGTTTCATGTGGGATGAACGCCTGTCGGAGGCGGAGGTCCGCGGCCAGCTGGCACACGGCACGCAGGCCCGCCGGATAAAGTTGATGGCAAAAATCATGCGCGACGCGCACGTGAGTGATGTGTGGAAATATCTGCCCCCGGATGACATTGTGGCGCACCGCGACGAGTTGTTTGCGCGGCCGGGCTGGCACAAACTGTTGTGGGTGTTTCAGTATAACGGATGGATTGCACATGGATTGCTCGATGCAGCGCCATATACTGAGCGCGGGCCCGTGCGCCTTTCTTAGTGCGTCATTAGCGGTAACGAATGCGTTGTACTTGACGGGCGGCACGGCGTTGGCCGGATCGCCATGCATGCGGTGCGTAAAAACATGTTCTTCGAGGAGGAGTCCTGAATGCTGACAGGCAGCAGCGGAGTGGCTGCGCCGCATGAGCAGCGCGAAAGCAAACTGAATTCCCCCAAACGGTATGCGTGGTTGTGGGACGTGCCGATGAGCAATGAGGAGTTTGATGCACTTGTGGCGGGGGGTGCTGCCCGTGGCGGGTACGACCAAGCGTGGGCAGTGTTGCGCCTGATTGAGTATGCGCCGTGGCGCGAAATCCAGCGCCGTCTGCCACGCGAGGTTTTTTTACAGCTCTGGCCGGCCCTGCGCACACAAACGCGTTCAGCGGCGTGCCGTGAAGGCATGGATTTTCTGTATGAGCGCTGGCGCACCGCACAGTAACGAATATTGGCAGCGGCTCTACGCAGTGCAAGACGCTGCGGCGGCTGTGTTGCGCACCGTGCAGCACGAATTCTGTCTGACGGGCGACACGGCGCTGACGCGCGGGTATTACGTCTATCGCTATTCAGTAGGCCTGGACTATTTTGCCAGTGACCGGGACGAATTTGAAGTGTGGCGCGAGCGGTGCATCGCGGCGTTGCAGCGCGCGCCTGAGGGCGGCTGGGTGGCCGAGGTGCTCCGCCGCGACACGCGCTTTGGCCGCGTTGTGCTGCATGCTGACATAGATTTGAAAATTGAATTTGTCAATGATGTGCCCTGCCGGTGCGGCACGCCGGTGCCCCATGCGCAGTTTGGCCTGATTGACTCGCTTGAGAACATTTTGTCCAACAAAATCACCGCATTGGTTGACCGCGCCGCGCCCAAGGATGTCGCGGACATCTTTTGGCTGTGTTGCCGTGCCGGCCTGAGTTTGCCCGCGGCAATGGAGGGCGCGCACGGCAAAGCGGCCGGCATTTTTCCGCCCCTGGTTGCCAAACGCTTGCACGAGGCGCGCGGCCGCGGTGTGCCCGAGGTACTGTGGCTCCCAGAGGCACGTCCGTCGGCAGAAGAATTCTCCGCCGGTCTGGAGCAGTTGATCGCCACACTAATTGAGTAACAAGGCTTAGCAATGGATATACCTGCACAATATACGCCAAAAGAAATTGAGCCGCGCGTCTATGCCGCGTGGGAAGCCGCGGGTTGTTTTACTGCCGATCCCCACGCGCCCGGCGCGCCCTATTGCATCGTCATCCCGCCGCCTAATGTGACGGGCGCCCTGCACCTCGGCCATGCCATCAACAATACGCTGCAGGACATTCTCATCCGCCATCACCGCATGTGCGGCGATGCCACGCTGTGGCTGCCCGGCGTGGACCACGCCGGCATCGCCACGCAGGCCGTCGTGGAGAAAAATCTGCTCGAGCAAGAAGGCAAGACACGCCACGACATCGGCCGCGAGGCGCTCGTCCAGCGCATCTGGGACTGGAAGGAAAAATTCGGCAACCGCATTATTGAACAGCTCAAACTGATGGGCTGCTCCTGCGATTGGAGCCGCACGCGCTTTACGCTCGATACGCAGTGTGCCCGCGCGGTCCGCCATACGTTTTTCAAAATGTTCCGCGATGGGTTGATTTACCGCGGCACGCGCCTGGTCAACTGGGATACGTTGCTGCAAACGGCCGTGTCTGATGATGAAATCTATCACGAAACCGTGCGCGGGCATCTGTGGTACTACTGGTATCCTGTCAAGGATTCCGATGCCCGGCTCCTCGTCGCCACGACGCGCCCCGAAACCATGCTGGGCGATACGGCCGTGGCCGTGCACCCCGATGACCCGCGCTATCAGCACCTGATCGGCAAAACTGTGGTGCTGCCGCTCACCGGGCGCGAGATTCCCATTATCGCCGATGCTGAGTTGGTTGACATGACATTCGGCACGGGCTGCGTCAAAGTAACGCCCGCGCATGACCCGAACGACTATGCCTGCGCGCAGCGCCACGGGCTGGCGATGATCAATATTCTTAATCCCGATGGTACCATCAACGCCAATGGCGGCGCGTTTGCCGGGATGGAGCGTTATGCCGCGCGCAAGGCCGTGGTGGCGGCGCTGGAAGCACAGGGTTTGCTGGAAAAAATCGAGCCGTATGAAACGCAAATCGGCCATTCCGACCGCTCCAAAACGCCGATCGAGCCGTTTCTGTCAGATCAATGGTTTGTAAAAATGGCGGATTTGGCGGAGGCGGCGATGGACGCGGTAACGAGCGGGCGCGTGACGTTTCATCCGCCGCGCTACGCGAAAATGTATCTGGACTGGCTGTCCGAAAAACGTGACTGGCCGATCAGCCGCCAGCTCTGGTGGGGCCACCGCATTCCAATTTGGTATGCGCAAGGCTGCGAAGAAGCGGCGCTGCGCGCGGCATTTGCCGGGCGCGATGATGTTGCGTGGCAATGGGACGACGCCGGCCAGCGCTGGCTGATCTGCGCGCAGGAAGCCGATCTGCCCGCCGATGCCGTCCCCGGCTGCACGCTGGTGCAAGACCCGGATGTGCTTGACACGTGGTTCAGCTCGGCGCTATGGCCGCATTCCACACTCGGCTGGCCTGAGCGTACCCCCGACTTTCAACGCTGGTACCCTACCAGCGTCCTCATGACCTCGCGCGACATCATCACGTTGTGGGTGGCGCGCATGGTGATGACCGGCCTCTACAACACCGGCACCGTGCCCTTCCCAGATGTCAGCGTTCACGTCAAAATCCTCGACGGCCAGGGTCAAACCATGTCCAAATCAAAAGGCAACGGCGTTGACCCAGTTGACATTATCGAGCAGTACGGCGCCGACGCCCTGCGCTTCTGCATGGCGCACATGGCCACCGAGACGCAGGATGTGCGCATGCCCGTGCAATACAAGTGCCCGCATTGCAGCGGGCTCACGCCGCAGACGGCGAAAAACATGACAGTTAAAACTCTCGTCTGCCCGCACTGCAAACAAACCATGGCAACGCGCTGGGCCGATGAGGCCACTCAAGCGCAGCATGGCTTGGCGCTGCTCACCAGCGACAAGTTTGAGCTTGGCCGCAATTTCTGCAACAAGCTGTGGAATGCCAGCCGCCTCGCGCTGATGAATCTTGAGCCCGGTGTGCCGCTGCTTACGCCTGCCCAGCTCGCTGCCGATGCATCGTTCTCGGCCACAATTACTAATCCTGAAGCGTGGATTCTTGAATGCCTCGCGGATGCCACCGTAGCCGTTACCAATGCAATCAACGAGTACCGCTTCCATGATGCCGCGTCGGCGCTGTACAATTTCATCTGGAATGAGTTCTGTGACTGGTATCTGGAGGCCATCAAGCCGGTCCTGTATGGCAGCGACGCTGCCGCGCGGCGCCACGCCCAGACGGTGCTGGCCTGCGTGTTGAACACGGCGCTGCGCCTGGCGCATCCCGTGATGCCCTTTATCACGGAAGAAATTTGGACGCTGCTGCACCGCGTGACAGACACGCCCTGCGCCCTGCCGCTGATCAAAGCCGCCTGGCCCCATTCCCAGCGCGGCTTCTGCGACCCGCCGCGCCTGCAGCGTGTGCTCGGCACCTACGAGCTCATCCGCCTCGGCCGCAATTTGCGCAGCGAGTTCAACATCGCGCCCGCCGCGCGCGCGCGCTTTGCCCTCAAACCAGTTGATCACGTCATGTCAGAATTTCTGTGCGCAGAACGTGCCACGCTGCAGAAATTCCTGGGCGCCGCTGAAGTGGAAATAGACGCCGCCTTCACACCACCACACCCGTTGCCCTGCCACGCCGGCTCCTGTGCGTCCATCTACTTGTTCCTTGATGGCGCGCTGGATGCGCGCGCCGAGCAGGCCCGCATTGCCAAGCAACTTGCTGAACTTGACAAGTATCTGGCCGGCCTGCGCGCCAAACTTGCCAACGAAAAATTCATCCAGCATGCCGCGCCAGAGGTCATCGAGCAGGAGCGCGCCAAGTGTGCCGAGGCAGAAGCCAAACGCGCGCGGCTTGAACACATGCAGTCTTTTCTCACCTCCGTTTCATAACCGCTCCCGCCCCCCGTGCGCATGTTCGATGACCCTGATCCCATCTCTCTGGCGCACGCTGCAGACGAGGCTGCGCTGCACGCATGGTATGAGCCGTGTGAAAAGTGCCGCGAGCGCGTGCGCACGCTCGAACACATGATCGGTTACCACTTTCAGCACATGCCATTGCTGTTCAAGGCGCTCACGCATTCGTCCTACGCCCACGAACACGCGCGCACCGGCATCCGCCACAATGAGCGCCTCGAATTTCTCGGTGATGCCGTGCTTGGCCTGGTGTTTTCAGAACATCTCTTCCGCACCTTTCGCGAACGCTGGGAAGGCGAACTCTCTCTGATGAAATCCTGGCTGGTCAGCGAGGCCAATCTGGCCGCCATTGCCAGCCAGATTAACCTCGGGTATTACATTTTTCTCGGCACGGGCGAAGAGACCAGCGGGGGCCGGTCCCGCCCGGCGCTGCTCGCCGACGCGTTGGAAGCGCTGATTGGTGCGGTATATCTGGACGGCGGCCTGCCCGCCGCGCGCGTGCTTGTCGAACGCCTCTTCGCCGACAAGCTGGCTACGGTTGACTCCGACAAAGCCCAGATCAACTACAAAAATGCCTTGCAGCGCACCATGCATCCGCGGGCGCAGCGCGAGTTGCGCTACGTTGTCGCTGCCGCTACCGGGCCTGAACACAACAAGCAGTTCACTGTGGAAGTCCGCGCCGGCGCTCATGTGCTTGGCCGCGGTACCGGTTCCTCAAAAAAAGAAGCCGAAATGAACGCCGCGCGCGATGCGTTGGAACATCTGGCAGCAGAAGAGCCTGCCCTGCATTAGCTCGGCACACAGGCCCCCGGGCGCTCGTCCCATGTGTCACAAGTCATTGATCATTTGCGCGCACCCGTTGGTGGGGCGCCGCCGGCGTCCGCCCCCTGGGAGCGTCGGCACGTTGCCGGCATCATGCTAAGCCGAAACGCCTGCGCCGCTGGTTGGCACACGTTTGGAGGGACGCCCAAGACACCAAGACCCAGATCCGGCGACTAGCGGCATAGGCGTGAACGGGCAACGGCCTCGCTGCCCTTGCGCCCCGCGCGCACAAAGCCGCCGGGCTGGCGACCCTCCGTAATGATTCCCATACCAATGATGGGAGAGGCAACGGCCTCGTTGCCCTTGCGCCCTGCAGCCATGAGGCCGTCGTGGCCCGCGGTCCTCACTAGTCGCCGGATCTTAGCCAAGACTCGAAGAAGAAGTCAGAATGCAGAACTTGCCCCGCCACAGCGCGGTGAAGAATGACGAAGTCAGAAGCGAAGGCGGCAAACGGATTTTCAATTTGTGGGATTAACCACCAAGGCTCCAAGTCTCCAAGAAGAAGACCGGAGAATGTTTCATTGCTTCTGCGCATGAAACGGCGGATGATGCTATGGCCGCGAACGAACGCATAGAACGCAAAAGCAGCATAGTTCATTTTCCGCACCAGATTACGAGCCCACCGATTACACCGATTACACGGAATGACACGTAAGGGAGAAACGACCGCCGCAGACTTTATGATGAGAACAACTTGCTGGCGTTCTCCGCACACTCCGCCGCAACCATCTGCGTTCATCGGCGTTCATCATAGTTTCATTACTCGATGTCTGCGCAGCATAACAACCACCGGCCACACTGTATCGCAAGTCATTGCACCGCAATGATTTACAATCGCACGTAAGTCATTGTACTGCAAGGCTTTACGAGGCTTTGTAAGTGCTTGGTAATCAACGTCTTGCGGTTCAGTGTGACATAACGGGCTTTTGGCGCGGCAGATTTCAAAGGAAGGAACTAGGATAAACGCAGATGAACGCGGAGAGCAATCGTGGGGGTGGGGCGGCCGATGCGCGGGACGGCGCCGCACCTGTGTGTATCCGTGTGCATCGGTGGTTTATTTGATTGCCGCGAAAGAACGCATAGAGCACAGAAGTGTCAATCAACACAGATTGTTGTTTGCAATCAACACGTTATGTCGAATGACCAACGTCCAACATCCACTGTTCCCGCGTGTTCCGCGTGTTCAGTAGGCACATTAAGAACCCACCAACGAACGGCCTTCACCATGAAGAGCATGAAGAGCATGAAGTAACATGAAGGGAGTTACAGAACTGTCAAACATCGTGATGAGCTGCGTCGTTGAACATCAACCGTGCCCCACACAGCGCACAGAAGCACGCACGCACATCGTATCGCGCCTGCTTCATGCTCTTCATGTCCTTCATGGTTATCTCGTCACATGCGGACACAAGGAAGAAAGGTACAGAACTGTCAAACCCTGTGATGGGCTGCGCAGTCGAAGCGCACTCTTGCCCTCACGCAGCGTGTGACTGCCATTTCGCAATTTAATATTCAATGCCTGACCCTACGCGGGGGCGTTGACTTCGTGGTTAATTCCTCCACATTCGGCATTGTACATGTTGCATCGGCGTCTTCCCGTGTCAGATATGAAATTGCCACTTTCTTAACGCGGTCTTCACACTTTTCTTCTAGACTTGTTTTTGTTGCACCGATTTGCTATCATACGGGTAGATTTGGAGCCGTCGGCAGCATGAAATGTGTTCGTGTTACAGTGTGCAGCATTGCGCTCGCAGCGGCCGCCGTATTGTCATACGGTGAAGAACGCCTTGATGCCGAAGCGCTGTATGCGCGCGCGTTGAATGCGTTTGCTGCCGGGCGGTTTGACAGCGCCGCGCAGCTCTTCGGCGAATTTGCCTCCCGCTATGCCAACGAGCCACAGATGACCGGTGTCATGCCGCGCGTCTATTATGCCCTTGGCAGCGCGCAGTACAATCTGCGCAAGATGGAGCTTGCGCTTGAAGCGTTTGAAGAGCATTTGCGCCGCGCGCCGAACTCGCCCCAGCGCGCCGAAGTGCTGTTCCGTATGGCCTCGGCGCATCAGGTGTTGGGCGATTATGGCCGCGCAGTTGCCTTGTACATTGATCTTCTGAAAGCGTATCCTGACTTCGAGCAGGGGGCGGATGCACGCTTTCAAATCGCGGCGTGTTACATGGCACAAGAAGACTACACCAATGCCATACCCGCGCTGCTCTGGTTGCGCACGAACCCGCGCGCGCGGCAGCTGGCCAGCGCTGCCGAAGCGTTGCTCATCCGCTGCTATCTGCAAACGCAACAATATCCCGCCGCGCTGTCAAATCTGGTGCGCGTGGTGCGGGGAAATCTCGCTGAAGACTACGTAGTTTTGCTGGGCATTGCGGCGTTGCAGCTGGGTGATTATTTTTATGAGGACTACCAGTATGATGCGGCGCTGGATGCGTACCGGTGTGTGATGCGGCGCGCCGAAATGCAGCAGCGCCAGACTCGCCGGCTGGAACGGTTGCGCGCCATCAGGGCTTCGTTGGAAAAACGCCCCAAACAGGACTGGCAGACGATCGCCCTGCGCGAACGCATCGCATCGCTGGAGGCGCAGTGTGAAGCGCAGTTGGAGCAGCTGGCAGGTATGGCTGATTTTGACACGGCGTGGCTGATGCGGCTGGCGCGGTGTTTTTATGATGTGGGGCGGCTGTGGGAGGCGTGCATCGCGTTTCGGGCGGTCGTAGATGAATTTCCGCAGAGTGCTGTGGCGCCGGCCGCGCATGCGCGCCTGGTTTTCTGCCTTACGCAGATGCGGCTGTTCCCCAGCGCCCGCGCCGAAGCAGATGTTTTTTTGCAGCGTTATCCGCAATCTGAAGAAGCAGCGCAGATTGCCTTCCTCAAAGCGGAATCATATTTAAATGAAGAAAACTTTGCCGAGGCCGAACGCGAGCTTGTCAAGCTTCTCGACACCTACCCCGATCATCCGTCGCGCGACCGCGCAGAGTTTTATCTGCATCTCTCCCAAGCCATGCAGGAGAAATTTGCCGAGGCGCGCGCGGGTTTTGAGCGCTGGCGCGAAACCGCCGCCTATGCCAAGAGCAGTGTTGCGCTGGATGCTGCCTATTGGTATTGCATGGTGTTGTATTTCAGCGGGGATTATACTAATGCGCTTGAACAATTAACGGCGTTTTTACAAAAGTATCCTGACAGCACCTACGCGCCGGACGTGTTGTACCGGATAGGCGCCGCGCACTACATGCTGGAGCGCTACCGGGATGCGGCCATCGCACTGGTGCAGTTTACGCAGAAGTATCCTGAACATCCCATGATTTGGGAAGCGCGCATGGTGCGGGGAGACGCGCTGGCGGCCCTCGGGGAATTGCAGATCGCCATCCGTGCCTACCGCGAATTGACACCCGCCAGCGGCCCCTATTATCACTATGGCGTTTCTCAGATAGGCAAATGCTACAAATCGTTGCAGGACTATACCAACATGGTGGCGCTGTATCAGGAGTATATCGCCACCGTGCCGGATTCGCCGCAAGTAGTGGAAGGGATATACTGGCTGGGCTGGGCGCACCGCCAGCTGGGCGATCTGAATGCGGCGCGCGAAGTATATTGGGATGCGCTCACGCGGCACGGGAACAAGCGGGAGTGGTGGGGTTTTGATGAGATACTCAAAGACCTGCAGCGCATGTACAGCGGCAGCAATGGGATAGATGAACTGGCACAACGCCTGCGGGAAGAAATTTCGCTACACCGCTCGCGCGGGCGGCTTACGCTTGCGTCGCGTCTTGCCATGGCAGAAATAAATCTACTACAAAAAACAATGCAATCTGCTGATGCTGAAGAACTTACGCGTGCATTTAGCATACGCTATCCAACCAACGTGCTCGGCGCCGACGGCCTGCTTTTTCTAGCCCGCCTGGCATGGCAGGACGGGCGCACTGACGCAGCGCTGCCGCTGTTTATGCAACTAGCTGAAGAATTTAAGGAAAGCCCGCTGCGCGCGGAGGCAGAATTGCGCCTCGCGCAGGCCGCGCGCCAGCGGGGCGCGCTGGAAGAAGCGGCGCGCCACCTCGCCGCCGCCGAAGCCGCCGTGCAGGATGTCCCCACGGCGCTTGAGATCACCATGGAGCGTGCCGAGCAGGCACTGGCCAACGGCGAGGTGCGCACGGCCATCGCCAAATTTGAAGAGGTGCTGGCCAACCGCGCCGCGCGCGGCCCGCTCTGGCCCCGCGCACTCTATGGCATTGCTTCCGCCTACGAAGAACTCCGCGACTTTATGAAAGCCATTCCTTACTATCAACGCATCTATGTCATGTATGCCGCGTATGCCGAGCTCACCGCCAAAGCGTATTATCAGAGCGGGCGTTGCTTTGAACGATTAAATAAGGTTGAAGAAGCCGTGAATTCGTACCGCGAACTTTTGGCTGACAACCGTTTGCTGCGGTTTGAGGAAGCCGAATTTGCCCGCGCGCGCTTGAAACAGCTCACTGGCAGCGACGCGCTGCAATCTGCCGCGGAGACGCCATGACTATCCGCAGCATGTGCATTATGCTCTTGGCGGCCGCGTGCGCTGTTGCCGTGTGCGCCGAGTTTCTTCCCAAGCCCGTGCGTGTGCGCTTGAAAGACGGCCGTACGTTTGACTGCACACTGTTGCAACGCACCGAAGACGGCATTCTGATTGAGCGCCGCATCGGTACATCCATTGCCCGCGAGCCGCATCGCGTAGAGCAAATTGACTCGATTCAATTCCCGCTGCCGACAATCCTTACCAGCATCAATGTGCGTGCCATGAAGAGCAAAGACGAGCTGCGCTCGGCACTACGTGAAATTAAAGCGGAATATGCTGCATGGCAACAATTTGAAGACATCAAAGGGCATCACGCGGTGGCGGTGTTGAAGCTGTATGCGGAGGTGCTCGAACACTTGGGTTCTTATGCGACAGCGCACCGCATGTTTCGCCGCCTGTTGAACGAAGCGGGTGACGAGGAAACCCGCCGCTATGCCGCGCAGCGCCTTGCCGTGTGCGAGTTTTGGAGTTCGACCAACGGCGCGGCCCTTGCGGCGCTTACCAACGCACTCGCGGCCGCCACCAGCGATGCGGAACGTGCAGAATTGCTCTTCTGTATAGGTGTGTCGCATGCCCAGCGCGGGGAACCTGTTGCGGCGCTGTTTTCGCTGCTCAAAAATTCGGTCTTCTATAGCATGCACGGCACGTGGGAGCCGCGCAGCCTTGCCGCCGCCCTCGCACCTTTTGCCTCACTTGGCCGCCATGATGAATTTCTAACGACGTGCGCCACTTTGACGCAGCGCTTTGACGGCACGGTGTGGGCTGCGCTCGCCCACGACCGCCTCGCTGCGCTCAACGCTGGCACCAATCTTTCCACGCTGTCTTCCATAACCACGTATCTTGAGGAACCATGAACTTGTTTCGCTCCCTGCGCCGTATGTGTGGTATTGCCATGCTAATTATTGCCATGGGTGTGTGCGCTCAGGCTTTTGCCGCTGAAGATGCCACCACGAATATTGTTGCGCGCGCCAAAGACAAATCATTGCTTGACTACTACAAGGCCGGCGGGATGTTGATGCATCCGCTGACACTGGCGCTGTTTGGCGTGATGGCGCTGATCATTTATCATGCCCGCCTGTTGCGCGCGAGCAAGCTCGTGCCGGCCAAAGATGCCGATACGCTGCGTGCCATGTTGTACAACCGCGACATTCATGCGGCATATGCGTATTGCGAACAGAACCCCAATTTTCTCACCAATGCCGTGCTGGCCGGCGTCAGCAAACTGAATCCTGACACGCCTGATTTCGGCAAACCTTCCGCGGAAGCCGCGATGATTGACGCCGTTGACCAGCAGGAAACACGCATGAGTTTCTGGTTGAATTTGATTTCCGTCATCGCTGCCATGAGCCCGATGCTGGGCCTGTTAGGCACGGTGCAAGGCATGATTGGCGCGTTTGACAAAATCGGCGAAGGCAACATGGGCAAGCCCGAACTGCTGGCCGGCGACATCGGTGTTGCGTTGATCACCACATTTTATGGCTTGTGCGTGGGTATTCCTGCAATGCTGTCGTTTTTCATCTTCCGCGGGCGCTTGAATGCGTTGATGGGCACGATCAGCAGCACATTAACTGAGCTGCTTGATCTGTTTACGGGCGAAGGCATGGCGCGCCGGAGATATGAGAGCCGCTTTGCCGCGCCACAGCAACCCGCCGCGCCGCCGCAAGGCTATGCCCCGCAGCAGCCTGCCGCGCCGCCGCCGGGCTATGCACCGCAAGGGTATGCGCCGCAGGCCGCACCCCCGCCGCACCAAGGCTACACGCCGCCCCCGCCCGGCTATCAGCAACCGCGCTAGGCGCCTTAAATCCGGCGAACAGCCCCAAGTTTTTATTAAATTTTCCGAAAAAGAGACAGGTGGTGTTGGCGTGTAAGTTGCCTTGGATTAGCGACTTATATGATTCTTTCTGCGCCGGTTCCCACGCTTGTACCAGCTGCAAAAAGACGAGGTGTCAGGCTAGGAAAGAATACTTTGCATTTTGGCAAATTGCAAATATACTCTAAAAAATGAAAAAAAAACACACAAAAAAATCAAAAAAACGCTTTGCGTTTTTGCAAAGTATTCTTTCCTAGCCTGACACCATACCAGACTCACGCGCCCCCGCTGATTTCGATGGCGATACCGATAGCGATACCG
>Ga0209101_1001225_pt1 | contig 19542 bp, 17 predicted proteins | sample ConPoolayeCmetaG_FD_185481 | JGI IMG/M metagenome (GOLD analysis project Ga0209101, IMG submission 185481) | Hot spring microbial mat communities from California, USA to study Microbial Dark Matter (Phase II) - Cone Pool mat layer C metaG... ...
GACCAAAGATCGCCAACGTGATCACCTCATTACGACTCAAGGACGGTTGGGGGCCTGGGCAAGGCGCTTCCGCAGGCAAATGCTCCAGACAGAAATCATCTACCAGGACGTACAGGGTGGTCAAAAAGGTATCGGTGTCAACCATGAGTTAGCTCCTCTCCATTCGTGATTTGCGCGCTAACTCTACACCATGATCGCCTTCTTTTCAACCCATTTGTTCTAATTCACACCAAGCGTTTATGAGTTACTACGGACTGAAATCCGTGCGTAATTAGACGCATGAGGACACTACCCCACCCCCTACTTCGCTTTCCTTCGCCACTATACGGTGCGGGGAGGGGAAAGAAGGCCTCGTAGGGGGTTTTTGCGGCGGCGAAGCCGCCGCAAAAACCCCCAGAAAGGCTTTCTCCCTCCCTGACAGAAGTTATGCACGGATGTCAGACTACGGGCCCTTGACAATCTCCGAAGGTGCTTAACTTGTGACCAATGGGTTTAGACCGGGATCGATGTTCTTTCCATCGTATGGGTGATATGCAGCAAGACTGCAATTGTGGGGAGGATATCGTTCATGGGGCGTTTTTTGTTTGTGGCCTATCCGGAAACTGGGCACGTCTTTCCGCTCGTGTCGGCCGCGGTTGCCTTGCAACAACGTGGGCACCAAGTGGCTTTCTACAGCGGCCGATCGTTTGGTCAGACGATCTCCTCGGCCAATCTGACTTTTTGTGAACCCCGTGAATGGAAGTCGCCAAAAGAGGAGAACTCGTTCCCAACAGAATTGTTGAGCGATTGTAACTACCTACCCTCCCGCAGGTTTGGGCGCAATGACCAGACCAGACGCCGCAGGCGCGCCCAGATGACCGGCTGCATCGGTTGCCAGCCCCTTTCTAACCTGCGGGAGGGTTCAGGGTAGGCAGTTACGAGCGATTCGGCTAATAGCACCGGGGGTGAGGCACAGGCAGTGGTGGGCAGAATCATGCGCTATCGCCTCCTTGGCTCCATCGAGGCAATGGTCTCAGACATTGAGTGGTATGTTCGACAGCTGGATATCCATGTCATCGTGCAAGAGTTGCTCTCGCCGGGCGCTGGACTAGCGGCGGAGCGACTGGGGCTTCCTTGGGTTTCTGTAGCGACTCATCCTCTGCCGGTCATCGAAGGTTACAAAACATGGATGCCCTCTTCCCTTTGGCGCTGGTTCGAAGATGATGAAATTTTTCGGCGACTGCAGCTACCAGCACGCCCAGGCAACCTGCTCGGGCGTATTTCACCCTACCTGCATTTAATACCCGCCACGCTCAACTTCGTGGGCAAAGCATATCAACTGCCGGCCCAGGCGTATTGTGTCGGCCCCCTATCCTGGTCGCCCCCCCTAGCTCAGGTACCTGATTGGTTTCATCAGATATGCGACTCACCAACGCCGATCTTGGTCGGCTGCAGCAGCATCAATCCGTCGGTCTTTGAACGCACACAGACCGATCTAGAACGCTACGTTCGATCCGCTATCGAAGGATTGGCTGGCGAGCCGGTGACCGTCATCATCACGTTAACGGAAGGACTCTGTCCAGAAGCGTTCACACCGTTGCCAGCTAATGTGCGGGTAGAGCAGTTCTTTCCGCATCAGCATCTTATGCCCTGGTTGAAAGCGGTGATCACTCACGGAGGCTGGGGCCTCGTCGGGCGGGCCTTGAGTCAGGGATTACCGCTCGTGATCGTCCCTTTCGGGGCCGACCAATCCGTCAACGCCGAACGTTGCCAGCAAATGGGGTTGGGCATGACGATTCCGCTCAAAGACATCTCGGCGGCCAGCCTGCGCGCCGCTGTGCGTCGCGTGCTTGATGAGCCAACCTACCACATCCGGTCCCGAGCGGAATCGGAAACGATTCATGGTCTGAAGCCGCCTGAAGCTGCTGCGGACTTGTTGGAGACGCTGTGAGACAAACAGAATGAAAGTCGCTCTACTCCTGGCGCCTAGCGAGCTTCCCCTCTATGCTTCTCCTAACCTCCCTCCTCTTCCATTGGGTGTGATCACTGGCTATTTGCGAGGACAGGGCGTGGAGGTAGACCCTTACGATCTGAATATCGACTTAAAGCGTCTTGCGGCAAAGCTGGACAAGAAAGCGCTGCGTCCCTTTTACGATGGGAGGGCCGTGATCGATTTTCTGGATGGAGCAGAGAATCATTTCTTCAATGCTTTCATCGCGGACCTTCTGGCGAACAAGGACCTTCGGCAATATGACGCCGTGGGCATCTCATGCGGTGCCGACTTCTCCTGGCTGGAAATTCATTTGGCTTTTCTGCTGGGTAAATACATCCAACGGCGTTATGCCAAGCCAATCGTGTTTGGCGGCAACAATGTCGCTTACCTGCTACTGTTCAAAGACACGTTCCGGGTGCTCTGGGAAAGCGTCCTCCGGAACTTCCATTTTGTCATCACCGGCCCAGGCGAAGTAGCCTTTTATAGAATCTTGCAGCGCCTCGGCCCAAACGTCGTGGAGCAGCCGACCGAAAAAATCAATGGCCTAGTGTATCTCGATCATCGTGGGGATATCGCCTCTTTCCCTGAACAGCTGCCCCTCGTCATCAAGCCGGACTTCAGAGGGTTGGAACTCGACCAGTACGTCCATCATATCGGGGTGCATCAAAAGGACGCTCTTAATGGCGCCGCCGTGGAAAAGCAGAGCCGAACGCAGATTTTCAAATGGCCGCCGTATTTAGCCCTTTATGCCAATGACGTCTATGCCAGACGGCAGGGCCCCACAGTGATTGAGCGCTTGATCATCCCCTATGTCTTCAACTACAACTGCCCCTACAATTGCGCGTTCTGCTCACAAAGTGCGGAAACCCGACAACACGTCATTTTGGGCGATGTGATTCAAGTCGTGAATGACATCGAAGCCCTGATACACGAGTATTCGACAAACTATTTCTATTTCTTCAACAACGCCTTTAACTACTCTACGAAATTCGTCATCCAGTTCTGCGAAGAGGTTATGCGGCGAGGCTTGAAATTCAACTGGTCCGATTGCGCTCGCTTCAACAACGTCGATTTCGAGCTGCTTCAGCGGATGCGAGAAGCTGGCTGTCAGAAGTTGGTGTTCGGACTCGAAACGGCCAGTCCCAAGATACTGAAGTTGATCGACAAACGGCTCGATCTGGCGCAGGTTAAACAGGTTCTGGCCTGGTGTCATGCTTTGGGCATCTGGCCGGATTTGGAGATCATCGTGGGCCTGCCGCACGAGTCCGAGGAGGATTTTCGAGAAACGTGCTACTTTATTCAGGAGAATAGCGAATTCATCAATTACATGAATATCAACGTGTATTTTATCGTTCCCGATTCTCTGATAGGCAGGTATCCGGAGCGATATGGAATCGAAATACTAAGGGAACCGAATGCCTATGAGCGCCTCTTGGAGGCCAACTCTCGCTGGCTGTCGAGTGGCCTAGATCTCAGCTACCGACCGCAGAATTTCAGTGTCCACAAATTCAACGAGGTGAACGGTAGTACTGCGCAAGATATTACCGCAGCCAATCACCGCAAAGTCGCTGCTATGAATCGGCTGCAGCGGCGTGAATTCAGCGAAGTCTGGCACGTGCTGACCATTCTGGATCCTGAACGTAAAAAGAACTGATGAGGAGATCAAGTTTATGAGCAATGACATCCCCTTGACCGAAACATTTGTCGAACAAGCCAAGCTAGTCTCTGAACCACGCTCAGAAATCAAGGAAGTGATCAGACGGGCTATCACCGCCCCGGTCTTCAAGGAACTTTTGCTCCGCGATCCAGACAAGGCCCTCGAAGATTTCACGCTGACGGAAGTTCAGAGGCTCCTCATTAAGAGCCTGAATGAGGAAGACCTCAACAAATTGACCCCCGAGAACCTAGAGGAATATTTCTCGGCCGATGCAGCGGTCTACACACCCGATGAGACCGAACCGGCCCAAGCATACGAAATGTACAGCGTGGATGAACTTGAGGATAATCCATGACCAGATCGGATCTTCTAGAAAATAGAAGAACATTCCCGCGCCACACGCTGAGCATCCATTTGACGGATCTGTGTAACAATAGATGCATCTTCTGCGCCGTGGATACCTCTTCACTGAAAGGTGAGCACGTTCAGAAGAGTTCGATTGAGCGATTTCTTCTGGAGAACAAAGACAAGGGGTATGAGGCCGTCAATCTCCACGGCGGGGAACCCACGGTGCGGCGGGACTTTCTGGAGATCCTATCCTATATCCAAGAGCTGGGTTACCCCACCGTCATCCTGCAGACGAATGCGCGTAAGCTAGCGGACCCGGAGTTTGCCGCCGAAGTGGTGGACCGAGGGGTACGTCTCTTTGTCGTTTCCGTGCACGGCAAAGATGCCCTTACATATGAGGGCATTACCCAAATCGAGGGCAGTTTCTACCAGGCGGTGGCGGGCATACAAAACGTCAAGCGACTGGGACAAATCGTCAGAACGACCACGGTGGTCTCTAAACAGAACTTCGTCATTCTATCGGAGATTGCCAGTTTCTTGCTCGAGTTGGGTGTTGACCACGTGAATATTTCCGCGTTGCAGCCGGTTGGCGCAGCGTACAAGAATTTCTCTCTGGTGACCCCGACTTATGCCGAGATCAGGCCCTATGTCTGCGATACAGTTGACCAAGTCAATGCAAGAGGTCGCGTCGTCACGCTGGAGGGATTTCCTCACTGCACCGTGCCCGGATATGAATCGTACACGATTGATTGGTCAACGCAGACGCTGAAGATGCTCTTTCACAATTTGGTCATTGAGGATTACGAGACCTGGATGAACAGCTGCGCTCGCGTCCAGCATGAAAAATGCGGTGGGTGCGCGTACCGCGCGGTCTGTGGCGGTGTGTACAAGGAATACATTCAGTTCGTCGGCTGGAACGAGTTTAGCCCCGTGGTCCCGTCGTCCAGAGCAGCACCTCATGGGTAGGGACGGCATGAAAGCGTTGAGCATTCATTTGACCGACATGTGCAATAATCGCTGTATATTCTGCGTCGTGGATGCACCGTCGCAAAGAGGCGATAGCGTTCGACGAGACCTCATCGAGCACTTTCTGTTCGAGAACAGAGAGGCAGGATATGAGGCGGTGAACCTCCACGGCGGAGAACCCACCATGCGGCCGGACTTTTTGGACATCCTATCGAGGATTCAGCAATTGGGTTATCCGACGATCTTCCTCCAAACGAACGCCCGCCGGCTATCGAATTTTGAGTTTGCCAGACAGGTCGTTGACCGGGGCGTTTCCCTGTTCATCGTTTCGATGCACGGCAAGGATGCGGCTGTGCAAGATGCCATCAGCCAGTCCCCGAAAAGCTTCGACCAGGCTGTGGCGGGCATCCGAAACGTCAAGAAACTCGGGCAGAAGGTGAGAACCAACACTGTTGTCTGTAAACAGAACCTCGAGAGTTTGCCCGATATTGTGAGTTTCGTGATCAACCTGGGTGCGGATCACGTGAATATCTCGGCCATGCATCCGGCTGGTATGGCCTACAAGAACTTCGCGCACGTCACGCCGGCCTACACCGAGATCAAACCCTATCTCTTTGAGGCCGTTGACCGGGCGGTCGCTGCAGGCCAGGTTATCACGCTGGAGGGATTCCCCTACTGTACGATACCCGGTTACGAGACATACATGATAGATTGGTCGACGCAGCGATACAAGATGCTCTTCCGCACGTTTATCATGGACGACTACGAGAGCTATATGGATGCATGCGCCCGCACCAAACAGGCAAAATGCAGCGCGTGTGCGTACAGCAAGGTCTGTGGCGGCGTGTATAAGGAATACATTCAGTTCATCGGCTGGGACGAATTCCACCCCGTCACACCCGTACACGCAGACGGGGAGGAATTGACCAGCAATCAGGTTCGGAGGACGGGTGCCGATGAGACTCATAACCCATGCGGATGACGAAATGGTTCGCACGATCAACCTAGCAATGCGGATGAGCAACTGGAAGTGGTTGCTCGATTATCTACACGACCGATATCGGTCGAACCGGGCGAATGCGGAAGCGAGTTTCTCCTACGCGGTTTGCTGTCTGGCCTTGACCGTTTACGCCGACAGCGATCTGGAACGCCATCGTTACTTCGTCGAAGTGCTGGAGAGCTTGCAGGATACAGTGAACAGCGATCCAGAACATTGGCTGGCGCGCTACTATCGGGCTATGGTGAGACTCCTCATCCCGCCTGGCTATAGCGAGGTGGCGAACTACATCTTCCCGGAAGGGTATGGCGAGGGCGAGGCGATCGAGGACATGAAAGTTTTGATTCAGAAGCAAGGTGCACAGGCGCTCAAGCCGCCTTATTTCGCCTGTCCGTATATAGTCATGGCCCATTATTACATGTCCCATGGCGACCAGCAGACCGCCCTTCAGATCTTCGAGAGTGCGGTGGAAAAAATTCCACCAGGGCCGGTTCAGTACCTAGGCAGTGTGCTCTGCCAGCCGTTTGTGCAGTTCTACGGCCAGTTGCGGCGTGCCCACCTCAACGGCTACGCCGAACGATTGAAGCAGATGATGCTGGCCTTGTTCCCACAGGAAGAGGCAATATCATTAGCATTGAAGGTGGACACCAGATAACTCTGATGCGCGTTCTCTTCGTTGTGACCAGTTTCTGGGCCTACGGCGAACTGCTGATTGCCATCGAGTTCGCCAAGCGCGTGCGAGATAGCGGTCATGAACCCCTGTTCCTGATACCGCCTTCGCATGAACATATCCTCCAGGGTTATCCGTTCAAGTACACCGTGCTCATACCTGGCAGCCGGAGGATCAATCAGATACTCTTTCAAGATATTGAACATTGTTGCTCGCCAGAGCTGGTTGTGATGGCTGATTTTCTGAACTATCACTTCTGCGATCGTCACTACGGACTATTGCCCGAGGATCTGACTATCTTCTCCGGGCGAATCGGCACTTTCGATAACTTTGATTGGGCATCAACCCACGCTCAGCTCGATACTTACGGCTTCCGCGCGAAAGGTTTCGATACCCTGACTTTGGACGATTATGAATTCTGGTTGTGCCCATGTCCACTCAATAAACCTGTGGCGTCTCCCGATCCGAGGAAGATGTGCTATCCTCTATTGGGTCATCTCTCCTGGCAAAATGCGGCGGTCAAGCAACTGGCTCGAGAAACCATCGCCATACCTCGCACGCAGAAGGTGATTTTGCTGACAACGGCAACCTGGCAGCATACTTACAAAGCCTACCCACGCGTTCAGAACTTTGTGAAAGTGTGCCAGCAGGTCGTTGAGCACGTATTGCGTCGGCTGGACATTAATACCCGGATTGTCTCCGTGGGGCCTTCAACCTTGTTCCAGGATGACCGGCCGCCGAATTACCATGTTTACAGCCAGTTGCCACCTGCTGAGTTTGAGAAGTACATCCTCGCGGCCGACCTGTATATATCCAACAACATTGCGTCAACCACCCTGGCGCGGGTGCTATTGTCAGGAGTCCCGACGTTGGTCTTGTTCAGTTCGCTGAACCAGCACGACGGCACAGCCAACCGCAGCGCCATGACGTTCACCCCAACGCCCTTTATTCAGCGTGCTCTCGACGCCGTCGAGTATTGTTACCCGTTCCGAATGTTCCCGGTGGGCTGGTACGCCTTCCTGAATCCACTGGTGCATAAGAATCCTTTCTGTGATGCGCTCCTGCAAGTGGAGTTGTTCGATGAAGAGCACTTCTGGCAAGCCATCATGGATCTCCTATACAACGAGGCCCTGATTGAAAAGCTGCGAGGAAATGTGATCGCCTACCGGCGCCATCTGCAGGCGTTGCCCGACGTCGCCCAGATTCTCAGTCGCCTGGTCTCATCCTGAGTGGTATTTGCGCTCACACTTTTCCGATCGCTGGAGGACGCGGAGCTATGTCATTGGTAACCCAAATCATCCGAATCGTTTCCGGCGCAGTGGCGTTCAGTCTCTCCCTGAGTCTTCTCTTCCTGGGAAGTTTGAGCCTCGAGGGTAAAGTGGCGCTACTGAACGTGGCATTGTTTTTCGCCGGGTGGGGGCTGTTGGTCAACAGTGCGGTTGAAGGTGCCAAGGGTAAGAAGCTATGACGTCCAGTATCGGCTTGTTGCTCGCTCCCAGCGAAATCACAATGCACGAAAATTTTTTGGCGAATCTGCCGCCGCTTTCGCTGGGCGTCCTTGCCGGTTACCTCAGGAGCCGCGGTATCACGGTCTACCTCCATGATCTCAATTTTGGGCTGAGCAAGCGCTGGGGCAGCCCGTGGCGCGAGGTTCTGGAACAGTTCTATCGGAGCGAAGCGGTCATGGCTTATCTCGATGGACGCGATAACCCGAGCATCGATGCGGCCCTGGTTGCCTTGCTTGAGGGGATCGACTTGGCGGCTTGCGACGTGATCGGCATTTCGTGCGGCGCAGACTTCTCGTGGATGCAAATCCACTCAGCTTTCCTGATCGGCGCCTACATCCAACGGGCTTACCGGAAGCCCATTATCTTTGGTGGCAACAACCTCACGTACTTATACCAGTTCAAAGATACGTTCCGAGAACTTTGGGAATGTTTGCTGAGGAACTTCCGGTACCTGGTCATCGGGCCGGGTGAAGTGCCCCTTTACCACTTCATGGATGCGCTACGCATGCACGGCGCAGTCGATCCCGCCAGTCTGCCGGGCGTGGCTTACAAGAAAGATGATCAGATCGATATCAGGCGGCCGAGTCTACCCACTATCCAGCGCCCCGATTTCGATGGGCTGGCGTTAGACGGCTATCTCAGCTACATCCGAGAGCCTGACTCGCGTCCAGAATTGAGCCAGGCGATTGAGGCGACCAACCAGGAACAGATCTTCAAAATGGATTCGTTCTTGGTTAATCTGCTCAACAAGCGGCATGCGCACCAGCCGGGTTATGTCGGCAAGCTGATCATCCCTTACGTGTTCAACTACAACTGCCCTTTCCGATGCGCTTTTTGCAGTGAGAGCGCGGCTGACAAGCAGGGCGTCATTTTGGGCGAGGCACGCGCGGTCGTGGATGACATTGAGCACCTGATGATGAAGTACAGATCGAACTACTTTTACTTCTTCAATAATGCGATTAACTACTCGAGAAAGTTCGTCCGCGAGTTCTGCGCCGAAGTCGCCCGGCGTGGTCTCCAATTCTACTGGTCAGATTGCGCACGCTTCAACGATATGGATCTGGAATTGCTGCGCCTGCTGAAAGACGCTGGCTGTCGCAAGTTGGTCTTTGGGTTTGAAACGGCCAGCCGGAAGCTGCTTGAGTTGATCGATAAGCGCGTAACGCTCGATCAAGCCCGGCGGGTGCTGGAATGGTGTCAACAGGTTAGGATTTGGGTTGATCTGGAGATCATAGTTGGGTTACCTCATGAACATGAAGCCGAATTCGTCGAGACTTGCGACTTCCTGGCGGAAAATGACCACCTCTTGAACCATGTTCACATCAATCAGTATTTCATCGTGCCGACGAGCTTGATTGGGAGCCAACCGAAACAATATGGCATCAAGATTTTGCGTGATGTTTTTGGTTATGAAGACATGCTCCGAGTGAACCGCGAATGGTTCATGGCCGGGGCTCATCCCCTGAAGCAGCCGCGGAACTTCCACATCTACAGGTACGATGAGATCGACGGCCGGACCTATCGTGAGGTTGAGCGCGAAGCGCAGGAGCGAGTTGACCGGCTGGCGCAACTCCAATATCGAAAGTATGCTAATGTCTGGAGGCAGTTTATATAGTCCTACATGCGGGGAACGCACACGATGCTGAAACTGCTCTTTATCGCCCTGGGGTATCTGTCAAAAGGTGAGTGGACGATCGCCGTCGAGTTTGCCAGACGCCTGCCCCCCGATCAATTTAAGGTCTGTTTCATCACGACACGCGAAGGGGTCGCGTACGTCGAGCAATATCAGCTTGAAGGGTTGGCTCTCCAGGAACATGCACACGAAGCTAATGGCGCTGCACTCGATCACCAAGTCCTCTCTTTCCGGCCAGACTACCTGATTGCTGCAGACGTATACACCCTGGAACATTCGGCGCATTGGTCGGGCATCAACTTCCAAACACTGCGGAAATACGATGTGCCTATCGTCAGTTTCGATCAATACGAGTGGTCTTCGACCGACTACATGGTGGATTTCTACGGCAACATCCGCCGAAAGTTTCCCCCTCTGATTGAAATGTGCGATTACCTGATCCGCAATTGTCCGCTCAACAAACCCCAGGTAGTAAACCCCAAGGTGGCGTTGACCAGCCTATATGGTTGGAAAAGGTTCGAGTGGCGCAAGTCTTCCCGTGACCACACGGATCAGCTGGCGACCAGCAAAGACGAGAAGGTTGTCTTCATTGCCAATTCGAAGTGGGAATATTTGAATGTCAGCAAATTGATGTCACTTGGGCAACTCATGGTCTGGATGCCCAAACTGTTGCACGAGTATTTGGCGGCTCTCAGGAAGCCGCTGACGGTGATCCATGTAGGGCCAGTGGGCTGGGATTTTGTCACAGCTGATCACATTCGCTACCTGCACTTCAAAGGCCTGCCCAGCGCTCAGTTCGAGCAGTGCTTGTTTGGCGCCGATCTATTCATCACCACCAATCTCGCCTCGGTGACGTTATCTAAAGCCGTGTTCGCTGGCGTGCCCGCCGCCGTCGTTCAGAATCCAAAGATGCTGGATTTCCGGTCGTTCTCCAACTCCATGCTGTGTTATCCGGATTGGTTCAAGACCATCGCTCAAGAAATCAAGGTCGTTTATCCCTTCCAGGTATTCCCCTGGGGCTGGTTTGAGTTTCTCAAGCCGGTCATGAAGGATAACCCATACCGTGACTGCTTTGCAACGCTTCCGTTGCTTGAACGAAAGAAACTGATCCAAACGCTCGAACGCCTTTTGTATGATCCCGAGGCCATCGCCGAGCTGAGAGGTCGCCAGGAAACGTACGTCAATGCGATGCTCGATCTGCCATCGCCGGCAGAGGTCTTCACCTCAGTGTTCGCCCCATTTTCGTGGTGAATCCGAACAGGAGCGATCCAGATATGGCTCTACCACTGGAAGACCAGACAGCCGATCAAGCTCACCCGCGGTGTAACCCACTGCGCGCGATGCCCGATCAAATTTACGTCGTGCGTGGGCAGGGATCACACGTTTGGGATGTGCGGGGCAAAGAGTTTATCGACTTCATCAGCGCGCGGGGCGCTAGCGTGTTGGGCTATGCGCACCCGGCCGTCACCGAAGCCGTGACAAGGCAGCTCGCCCAGGGTGTGCTGGTCTCACTCGCTTACTTACACTGTGTCAAGCTGTTCGAAAAGCTGACACGGCTTGTTCCCTGCGCCGAGATGGTTGAGATTCGCAAGACCGGTTCTGAAGCGACGGCGGCGGCGGTGCGCCTGGCGCGGGCCTACACTCAAAGAGACCTGGTCATTCGTTGCGGGTATCACGGCTGGCATGATTGGTGCGCCAATGGTTTCGGCGTGATTCATCCATCTAATCGCTGCCAGTTGAGGCAGGCGAGCAACAATGTTCCTGGCGTGCCCCAGGCCGTCAGTGCGCTGACTTTGAATCTACATGACCCCAACGATCTGGATAGTCTCGAAGAAATGCTTCGGCACAATGCCGGCAAAGTGGCCTGTCTTATCATTGATCCCTCTGAGATTTGGCCACCGATTGGCGAGACATTGGCGACCATTCGTGACCTGACTCAGCAGCAGGGCGTGATTTTGATTTTCGATGAAGTGAAGACCAGTCTGCGTGTTGCACTGGGTGGTGTGCAGGAGCGCTTCGGCGTCGTGCCAGACATGGCCACCCTGAGCAAGGGTCTGGGCAATGGGTTCCCGATCACGGCCGTGGTAGGCCGAAAAGAGATCATGAAAATGTCTGAGCAGTCGCCGCTGTGGAGCACCTTCTCCGTTGAAGCCGTTTCCGTGGCGGCGGCGGTGGCGACTCTCAACGTGTTGGAGAAGACGAACGGCGTCGCCCAGCTGTGGGCGATGGGCCAACGCTTGATCGATGGCATCAATTCAGTGATTACCCAACTGCACCTACAAGAAGAGGTGGAAGCACAGCCGTGGAATGTCGCGCCGATGCCCTTCGTCTGGTTCAAGGGGTCGTGTGTGGAACGTCGCGAGGCCATGCGCGAACGCTTCTATCGAGAATTGACCCAGCGGGGCATTTTGATGCTCTCGGATCACATGAACTTTATCAATCTGGGGCACTCTGTCGAAGACATCGATGTGACGATCGCGGCCTGTGAAAGCGCGCTCCGATCAGCGAAAGACGCGTAACGCCAGTGGCCCAATGCGGAAAGGATCACAAACATGCGAGAGCCAACGAGTACCTCTCAAGATCGGCAGAACTTGGCAGCCAAGCTCGATGAGCTTTTCAGCCATCCCCTGCCACGTGGACTTTATCACACGGGAAGGGCGCATCAAAGATACGCGATCGAAATGTCTATAGACCATCTGACCCCCAAGGGTAAGGTCTGCAAACGAGAAGTGTTGAGCGCGCGCTATGTCCGAACCATCCTCGACGCCGTTGTCGAGTTCGTCGCTCCGGTCAAATACGTGTGGGAATGGGTGACCTTCTGCTACGGGCAGAACCCGGCAGCGATGAAGTCGGTCGACTGGAAATTTGCCAAGGACCAGAGCTTTCGGTCCTTTTTCCTCTTGTCCAACAGCGGATGGGAACACCCCTATCCAGCGGAATCAGCGTCAACAGATGATCCGGTATGGGAACAGGCTCGCATCGAATTAGACTACGCGTCTTTGCCAAAAGCCCCAGCCGTGAACCTGCTGCGCTTGCTCAGTTGGGATGTCCTTACCTTCGACATGCTCACAGTGCAGCTAGGTACGCTCGCTGAATTGAACCGGATCGGCGCGGCGACCGAAGTTACAACGGTATCAAACACGCTCGCATATTTCGACTTCCCACAGTATTCTCCCTCCTCTTTCTTCAGGAACGGGACGCTTACTGCGACTTGCGTCGGATATGGTGTCTGGAAAGGTAAGTCGTGCATCGTCTATGAATATCAATGCGGGCGGTCGGAATTCGACGTACATGCTGATCCGGCGGTAGCCAATCTGAAACAGCAAGGTAGCTCGTTCTACGCCGGCAAACTCTGGCTCGACGTCGAAAGTGGCGACCTGGCCGCTGGCGATATGACGGAGACGATCATTGCCACGTTGATCCGAAGTGATAAAAAAGCGGTCCCCGTGCAAAAGCGGAGGCGGGTATGCGTCGAGCGTCTCGAAGAGACAGAATCTTCAGCCGAGCGATGGGATGACCGCGCGGTCGCGCTGCAAGCCGAGAGCCGTGGAATGGATGTGAAAGAAGCTGCTCAGCGTGCCCTCGAGTTCAGCCCGCGTCTCGCGCAGTTCGTCGCTCGAAATGAAAAGGAGTTCGATGATCTCTCGGCGGCACTCCGCACCATCGCGCGCATGGGATTTCAAAGTCTCGCTGGCCAGAGTATTAAGGATTGGGAGCAGACAGCTGACAATTTGACCTGTCTGCTCGAACAGATTGTGCTCGACGCGGCCTCGCAGGCGTCCAAGGCGTTCCAGGAACAATATCCTGGTCTCCAGAACTTGCTAGTCAAATTCGTCGCCTATACCCGCGTGGCTTTGGATGAATCGCATCGATTCTACAACGATCCCAAAATATTGCATGAGGTAGCGGAGATGATGCAGCAAGGCCGGGCGGACCTCAACGCACTCATCAGCGCGCTTGACGACCTCAATGAGGCCTTGAAAGCGCAATCGCTTCAATCTGGCGATGGTAGCCAACAGGGGCTCCTCGACCAGGCGCCCCCGAACCCAGCGGATGTGCCGCCACTGGACCAGAAGGCTCGCCTAAGGCTCACATCCAAAGCCTGGGACAAGCCCGGCCAAGAAATCATGATCGAAGTCAATGAACTATCCAAGAATTTTGGGAAGTTAAAAGCAGTCGACTCGGTTTCCTTCTCGGTAAAACGCGGCGAGATATTCGGCTTCCTCGGTCCCAATGGCGCAGGCAAGACGACAACTGTGCGTATGCTCATCGGTCTGGCGCATCCTTCAGCTGGCAACGCCCGTATCGGTGGATATGATTGCGTGTCCCAAAGGGAAGCCGTGCATCGCATCACGGGCGTCGTCTTTGAGGTGCCAACGCTGTACACCCGGCTGTCGGTTCGGGAGAACCTTCTCCTTTTCACCCGGTTATATGATTTGCCCAAGACCCGGTTGGAACAGTTGATAGACCAGCTGGAGCTGAGGGAGGTGCAGCACAAGCAAGCCGAGCAGCTGTCTAAAGGCTGGAAACAGCGTGTACTCATTGCGCGCGCCCTACTGCATGAGCCAGGGGTTCTCTTCTTGGATGAACCGACCAGCGGCCTTGATCCTAACTCGGCGAAATTGATACGTGACAGGATTCGAGAGCTCCGGCATAGCGGTGTGACAATTTTCTTGTGCACCCATGACATGCACGAGGCGGATGAGTTGTGTGATCGAATCGGTTTCATATACAAAGGCCGGCTTGTGGCCCTGGATACCCCGCAGGCGCTAAAGTCGCACGGCCAACCACGCGATCTGCAGGTGGAATTCGTCGAAGACGGGCAGGTGATCGCCAGACGTTATCCCATCGACGATCCCGAGGCGGCCGAATTGATTTACCGCAAACTGCTCGCCAAGGAAGTCTTGACCATCGCCACAAAACAGACGACTCTGGCTGACGTGTTTGCCCAGCTGACAGGAGGTGAGTTAAGTTGAAAGCCAGCATTCTCTACCAATTGCTCTGGCACGATTGGAATGACTTTCGGCGGAACCCTGCGTTGTGGATCATGGCAGGTATCCCCGTCCTGCTGTCCTTTGTCGTCGTAAAGGTGATGATCAACGAGACGACGGGGCCGGCCGACGCCGTGCCGATGTGGCTCCTGTTCGCGCAGGCCATGATCGGTATCATGACCGTGGCGCTCAATTTTGTCGACGAGAAGGAAAAGAAAACGCTCGAAGCTCTGATCATCACGCCGGCCACTTACCGAGCCGTCGCCCTCTCTAAAATGCTGTTCGTCTTCGCCCTGGTCCTGGTGGGCCAGCTATGTGTGCTACTGATTAATGGCGGACTGATCGGCAACATTCCCTGGCTCTTCCTATTGATGGCAGTGGGTGGCGCGGTATTCGTCTCGATCGGTTTGTTGATCAGCCTGTTTTCCGAAACGGAGCGGAATGGAAGCGCTGTGGCCTCGGTGATCATGGTGGTTCTCTTTCTCAGTGGCGTTGTCTACGAGGCCTTTGGCAGCCTGGCTCAGGTGTTGAGATTTATACCCAGTGGGCTCGTGATTAACCTATTCCGAGACACCATGCATAATCAACCCATCAATGTCACCGACCTGGCTGCCTTATTGGCGTGGCTGCTGGCGTTCTTGCTCCTGGCAGAGTGGAAAATACGCGCTGAGTTGCTGAAGTAAATCATTATGTTTTGGTCACCTGAATGAGCCAGGTTTTATGAAGTTGCTAGACTTATACCACTATAATCTCTTAATGAGGTGAGGTCACATGAGTACCCTGGAAGCTCTCGTTTACCACCTGGCGACCGATGCGGACTTGCGCGCCGCCTTCGCTGCCGACCCTGAGGCGACCCTCTCTACCCGCGGGCTGGCGCTGACGGATGCCGAGCGGGAAGTAGTGAGACACCTGTACCCCCTGCTGGCCCTCCCCGCCGAGGCGCTGCTCCAACGACTGTTGGATGATGATCCCGCTGCCCCCTGGCGCTGGTGGGACACGCCCCCTATTCCTGCTCAGGCCACGCGGTGAGCATGTTTGAGAAGGTCGCTGTCTCTCTCAGCACGGCCCTCACTGCCCACCTCACCTACGTCTGTCGCCGGGCCTGTGGCGCTCCGGTGGATGGTCTGGACCCGATCCTGCGCTGGGTGGACGACTGTGCCCGCGCCCAAATCGCCCCTCTGCATCTGCCGCTATTAGCCTGTGAGGCCGCCGGTGGCGACCCGACCCAGGCCATCCCCGTTGCCGCCGCCTGGCACTTGCTCCACTGCGCCGCCCACCTCCTGGATGACATCGTAGACGAGGCCTGCCCCGCTCATGAATCCGCTCAGGCGGTCAACACTGCCGTGGTGCTCATCTCCCTGGCCCAAGTAAGCCTCACTACGTGGGAGCCAAACCAGGTTGAGCCGGCGCACGTGGTGACGCTGATAGAGGCCTTTAACGCGGCCATGGCCCGCACGGCCCTGGGGCAGGCAGCTGACTTGGCCTGGGATGAAGAGGCCGCCACGCTGGATGATTACTGGCGCGTTGCCAGGGCCAAGGCGGGTGAGTTCTTTGCCCTGGCCTGCCGCGCCGGGGCGATGTTGGGTACCCGGCCCCAGACCGAGGTTGACATTTATGCCACTTTCGGGTATCATTTGGGCCTGCTGGTGCAACTGGGCGACGACTTGCGCGCTCTGTGGCAGCCACGTGGCCGCGGCGACCTGAATACCGCCGGGCGAACGTTGCCTGTGGTCTATGCGCTCACCGTTGCTTCGCCCCAGGCCAAAGCCCGCCTCTACGCACTCTGTTCGCTGCTGCGTCATGCCCCTGACGACTCGGCACTGCGCGAACTCCAGGCGATGCTGGCTGACTTGGGGGCGCTACACTACGTGACTTGGCAGGCCGGCCGGCAGCATTACCTGGCCTTCGAGGCGTTGCTCTCCTCGGCGCGACCCGTCGTCGCCCAGCACGAGTTGTTGCGGTTGCTGGACGCCGCTTTCCCGGCCGTGGCGAGGGCACAATGGACTTCTTTCCGCTTTCCTCTCTCCCGGGGAAATTGAGACGGTGGTGGCGTGACCGGCAGAGCTATATCGCCTGGTGTTATCTGCCCCGCTTTCTCCTCGCGCTGCTGACGTTGGCCTTGCTGGGGACAGCCACGTGGGTGGCGACCTGGCCCGGCGACGGGATGACCTGGAAGTTCTCGGAAGGACGCATCCTGACCGTGGAGCCTGGTGGGCCAGGTGAGCGGGCCGGGCTGCGCCCCGGCGACATCGTGTCGGTCGTGGATGGCCGGCCCCTGGCTGGTGCGCCGCTCTACGCTGGCAAACGGGCCGGGCAGCAGGTTGTTCTGACGTTCCAACGGGGGGCCGAGACTCGAAACGCCACGCTGACGCTAGCCGCTCCCGGTGTGGCTGACCTTCTCTGGAGGCTTGGCCCGGTCGTCGTGGCGCTCAGCTTCTGGGGAGCAGGGGTTGTTCTTTTCACCATACGGCCCCGAATCACCGTTTGTGGAGCCTTCTTCCTGCTGGGCCAGGGGGCGACGGTCGCACTCGCGGCCGGGCAACTCTCAGCCATCAACCTGGTCTGGGCTGCCCACCTCTTCTACCTGGCCCTGCTGGCGCTGCCGCCGCTGCTGGCTCATCTCTGCGTGACGCTTGTGGCCCCGGCAGGACGGTTTATCCGCGTCGCGCCGGGTTGCCTGGCTGGTCTGAGTGGCTTGCTGGCGCTTCCTGAACTGGTGGCCTGGCTCGCCGGGGAAAGTGGATGGCACATCGTAGCTTTTCCCCTGACCTGGTCAGCCTGGCAGACGGGTCTGCGGCTCTACCTGGGGCTGACGTTGCTGGTCGTCGCGTTGGGGCTGGCTTGCACCTACTTCACTACCTGCTCCGCTGATCTGCGCCGCCGCTTGCGCGGTCTGGCCTTCGGAACTGTGGTCGGCATCGGTCCCCTTACGCTGCTCTCCTTGCTGCCGGAGATCGTGTGGGGCGCCGGGGCCGGACTGCCCTATCAGGTCGCTTTCCTCTTTTTGGTATTGATCCCCCTCAGCTACTCCTATGTCATCGTCAAACACGACCTGACCCCTCTCGACCGGCTCCTTAACCGCAGCCTGGTCATCTTTATCCTGGGGTTGCTCTGGGCTGGGCTCTACCTAGTCGGGATGGGGCTGGGGATGATGCTTTTTCGCGATGTATCGTTGCTGCAGCCACTGGTGGGGATGCTGGTGACCATGGGAATGGCAGCGGCCTTCACACTCCTGCGAGAGCGGGTGCAGCGTACAGTGGACCGTCTCTTCTACGGCGGCTGGTATGATTACCGCACCGTGATCGCCCAGGTGAGCTACGCGTTGGGTAAGGTGACCTCACGCCAGGAGTTGGTAGAGCAGCTAGTGGGGCTGGCAATGGAGAGGCTGCGGTTACAGGGGGCAGCGCTCTATCTGCGCACGGCGGAAGGAGAACTGGCCCTGCAGGGCTGCCGGGGGCTGGAGGTACCGGAACATCTGTCTCTCACTTCCCCCCCGGCTCCCCTCCCCTCTCAAATTTGGGGGGAGGAAGGAGGTGGCGCGCGTAGCCCAGGGGGAGAGGGTGAGAACATTGCCCACATCCTGCCGCTGGTGCGGGAAAGAAAGTTGCTGGGATTGTTCCTGCTGGGAAAGAAGCAGGGGGATGATTTCTTCGACCCGGCCGACACGGAGATCCTACGCACGTTAGGAGAGCAGGCGGCATTGGCAGCGGAGAACGTGTCCCTGATAGACGACCTACGGCAGGTGTTGGCCTCGTTGGAGGCGGCTCAGCAGCAGCTGCTGATGGCACGAGAGGAAGAACGCCGTACCTTAGCCTGGGAGCTGCACGATGGGCCAGTGCAGGCTCTTGTCGCCCTGGGTTACCAGCTCTGCACGTGTCGCGATCGGGCCCGGCGGTACGAGCCAGCGCTGGCAGAAGCTCTGGAAGATGTAAGGTTGGAGGTGGTGCGCATCATGCGCATCGTGCGCGATGCCTGCGCGGAGTTACGGTCCGACGTCTTGGACGTGATGGGATTGGGACCGGCGATGAAACAGTATGCCCACGACCTGATGCAGCAGACAGGGGTGGTGGTCTACCTGGATGTGCCCCGGCCGGGACCGAAGTTGGCCAACCCCTTGGAGATCACACTGCTGCGGGTCTTCCAAGAAGCGTTGAGCAATGCTGTGGAGCACGCCGGGGTGCGAGAAGTGTGGGTCTGTCTCCGCCTGGAGGGCAAGGAGTACGAGCTGCTGGTGTGGGACGAGGGACGGGGCTTTGTCGTGCCGGAGCGGTTGGAGGTATTAGCCTTGAGAGGGCACTTTGGGCTGGTAACAATGAAGGAGCGAGTAGCGGCGGTGGGTGGTCACCTGGAAGTGCGCTCAGGGCCAGGAGAAGGGACACAAGTGCGGGTGTGGGGGAAGGTGGAGAGTGCATAGTACAGGGATTTGGATTAAGCGTTGATGCACCTTAGAAAAGTAATTCCACACTGGACATTGGCGAAAGTCACTTGAACAACAGAAAAAAGCTGGTCGTTCGTTGACCATCTGAAGGCGTGCGGAAACAACCCGGGCTCGCGGCCAGCTTGAACCCAGGTGTGGCGCACGCGGGCAGGCTATCGGGGGCTAAGTAAGTAGCAGGAAGTTTCTTGCACTTTTTCGGCATAGCTGGTATACTCCTCCTGCGAACATTATTTGGAGGGGGAAAACCGGCTATGATCCGTGTGTGCTTAACTGACGAGCAACGGCGAGAACTTCGCCTCCTTGCCCGCCGCGAAGTGGGCCGAGTGTCGGAACGAATCCACTTCGTCTTGCTTTCCGACCAG
>Ga0209101_1001226_pt1 | contig 19541 bp, 10 predicted proteins | sample ConPoolayeCmetaG_FD_185481 | JGI IMG/M metagenome (GOLD analysis project Ga0209101, IMG submission 185481) | Hot spring microbial mat communities from California, USA to study Microbial Dark Matter (Phase II) - Cone Pool mat layer C metaG... ...
GTCCGAACAGACTGGCCAGCACACGGCGGCCAAAGCGCCGGCAGAAGAAGATTCGCTGTTTGACCCTTGGCTCCTGGGTGCGGCAGGGACGGCTGCAACAGGAACTCTCGGCGTTTTGTGTCTTGTGTGGCGCAAACGTCGCCGCTTGCCGCGGCGCTTCCAAGCAACGGCGCAATTGGCGTCGGCCTGGAGCCAGGCGAAATCGGTGGTAGATTCTCAGCGCAGTGCCGGGCAAATTGCGCGTCGGGCGGCGTGAAGTGCGCCCAGGCTGCTGTTTTCGTGTACCTCACGCGGCCACGTCGTCAACAATGGGAAGCATATCCCAATTCGGTGCGGGCCGGGCATATTCACTTGGCCGCACGTTGCCCGAGTCGTGCGGGCTGGCCAGGCACATAAGCTATCCCAGCAATACCCCAGCGTATCCCACTACCCGACGGCGGTCGCCCGAGACATCTCCGCTGGTCGCGTAGCCCACCATTTCGCAGCGGTTCAGGCAGCCGAGCTGTCGCAGGGCTTCCATGACCACCACGGCAGCCAACACGCCGCACATGCTGATGTCGTGCTCGCGGACGGTACGGTAAAGCGCAGCCGGATCCAGACTGGCCATTGCATCTAGAGCCAGGCGGTCGAGCAATCGGGTCTGAGCGTCGTTTTCGAAGTGGTTCATGTCGCTGGAGATGACCAGCAGCGGTCTGGGGTGCAAATCGGATATGGTCTGGGCCAGTTGCTGACCGAAGCGGAGCAGTTCGGACAAACTGCCCCCGCCTACGGTCACTCCCACGACCCTCACATCCGGCGCCAAGCGGGCCAACAGCGGCAATTGCACCTCGACGGCGTGCTCCAGCCGATGTGGAATGGCGTCCAACTGCAAGCCGTCAATGTTCTGGGCCAGGCGAGATGCCAGTTGTCGATCGCTGGCTACTTGCGAATCGGGCAGCAGCCATACGTCGTGCGGCGCAACGGCCCAACGCGAACCGCCTGCCCGATGTTGCGGACAAAAGACGATCACCTGCGGGGGAATGCTCACTCGGCTGAAGGTAGCCGCCGCCAGCGCCCCGGAGTAAACCCAACCAGCATGAGGGACCATCACTGCGGGCCATGGTTCGGGATGGATCGGCTGGGAGAACATCTCGTCCAGCATTCGGCGGATTTCCGGCCCAGTGCCAGGATAAAACGCCCCAGCGACTGCCGGTGGCCGCACCACTGGCGCGCTGCAAGCCCGGCGCACTTCGGGCGATGCTTGCGGGGAATCGCAACATTTCTTTTCGTCGCTTCCTGTTCGATCGCCGCCCGAATTTTCATCTGTGCGGCGACTTTCATCGGCCCTTGAATTGTTTGCACAGCCTGGGTCTGCCGGCGGGTCTTCCCGATCTGGTTCCGTGCCGTCACTGGAGGAACTTTGCTTCCTTGCGTCACTTGTCGAAAGGGTGTGGGAATTGGCCGAAGAGCTTTCGGGAACTTCTTCCAGTGTGTCGGCCAGTCGGCCGTGAATTGCCATCCCCTCGAAAGTCAGCAGCACTGTATCGTCATTTTTCCACTGGTCGGGCGGAAGGCCCGCTTTCAGGCACACTTGCCGGAGGAAGTTCAAGGCGTCGAGCTTGTGTTCCACGGCCACGGCAGGCAGCAGCAGCCCTCGCGCCGAGCCGTGGCTTATTTGCAACCCATGCCGACCGATCTGGATCTCCTTCGCCCGATCCTCCCCCCGCGCTGTGATCCGCCGCACACCCCAAAGCAGCCAAACTTCCATGTCAAGCTCGTTGATTTCATCGGGCTTGATAGGCGGGAAACGGGGGTCGTCTTTGGCGGCCCTGATGGCCGCATGATCGACCGCCTCGCCTAACATCATATCCGGTCCGATGTAACCACAGCACGCTCGCAACTGGCCGGCGCGCTTGAGACTGACAAAAGCGCCATACACTGGCGTTCGTGCCAACGGGCCGATGGTACGCGATACGCTTTGCAGCGGCTGGCCGCACACCGTCGCCGCTACCCGACGCCCGACAGCGCGAAACAAACTACGCTGATCGCCCTCGGACAACTCGGGTTTGGCAATGGTAGGCTCCGGATTGACCGGTTCGGTCTGATCGGTTTTTTCCATCTTGTCCTGTCGGGATGTTGTCGCTTGAGATCGGGACGCAGTTGGCTCGGGCCGACGTGGGCTAGCGGCAAACGAATCGATGCGAACAGGTTGCCGCTTGCCGCCCCAATCGCCAGGGGAGTTGTCGAACCATCCGGCAACAAGCTCGCCGCAGTACTGGCAGCGGCCGTCGCCGATGTGAAACTCGCTAATGTGGTAACCCGCACGCCCAATCACCACCCGTCCGCATCCGGCACAGTAGGTATTCTGATGCCGCGGGTCGGCCACATTGCCCGTGTACACGTAACGTAGCCCAGCCCGCCGCGCAGTGTCGTATGCCGCCCACAGCGTTTCGATGGGAGTCGGCCCACGGTCCAGCAGCTTGAAGTCCGGGTGAAAAGCGGTAAAGTGCAGCGGGACGTCCGGCCCCAACTCGGCGGCAATCCACTCGCACATCTGCTGCAACTGGTCGGGTGAATCGTTCTCGCCGGGGATAAGCAACGTGGTGATTTCCAGCCAGGTTTGGCTCTCGCGGACGATCCACCGCAGCGTATCCAACACCGGCTGCAACTGCCCGCTGCACAGCCGGGCATAAAAATCTTCCGTAAACGCCTTCAGATCGACATTTGCCGCGTCGATATGCTCGAAAAAGGCGGCCCTGGGTGCCGCACATATATAGCCCGAGGTCACCGCCACCGTCTTGACGCCCAATTGGCGACAGGCCTTGGCGGTGTCGATGGCGTACTCGGCAAAGACTATCGGATCGTTGTACGTAAAGGCCACGCTGCGGCAACCAAGCGATTTGGCAGCATGGGCGATGGCTTCCGGCGACGCCTGCTGGCTGGCTGCGTCCACGTCGCGGCAGCGCGACATTTCCCAGTTCTGGCAGAACTTGCAGCCCAGATTGCATCCGGCAGTGCCGAACGACAACACCGCTGTGCCAGGATAGAAGTGATTGAGCGGCTTTTTCTCGATCGGGTCGATGCAAAAACCGGTGCTGCGGCCGTAGGTAGTCGACACCATACGACCGTCGAGGTTCTGACGGACAAAACAAAAGCCGCGATCGCCCGGCCGCAGTTTGCACGCTCGCGGGCACAGATCGCATACAATCCGGCCCCCGTCGACCTCGTGCCACCAGCCGGCCGGCTTTATTCCGTCGGCCGAAGCTGGTTCATCGGGTGGTGCCACTACGACGCGCGACATGAGCTGTTACCGATCGATCACAAAGCCCTTGCCGAAGCGGCCAGTTGGCGGTGGTCCCACTACGACCGGCCACACATCGGTCGAACTTCTACCGGTCCTTGCAATTCCCTAGATGGACCGTCAGCAACCGAGCCAACGCACCCTTTAAGGTGCGAATGTCCGATTTAAACATATCAGTTTCCTAGACTAAATGGGATACCACTTTTGGCGTATCGGCTGGCCAGTACAATACACATCTAGCTATCCAAAAGGCACTAACGCCTCGACGGACACAGACGTGCGTCGGCCCGGATGACAAAGCTCATAGACATGAAAGTACTTGTTACAGGTGCTACCGGATTCGTGGGCAGCCACTTGGCAAAGGCGCTGGCCGGCCAAGGCGCGGAGCTTACCTGCCTGGTGCGTCCCAACAGTGCGACTGAACCCCTTGCCGCCCTGGGGGCACGCTGCCTGCCATTCGCCGACATCACCGATTTACAGGCCATCAGACAAGCCGTAGCTGGTCAACAGGTGGTGTTTCACGTGGCCGGCCGGGTGACGGCGGTCAAGCCCGCGCAGTACTACCAGACGAATGTTGAAGGCACGCGGTGCGTAGCCCAGGCTTGCGCCGAGCAGGATAATCCGCCGGTGCTGGTGCTAGTCTCCTCGCTGGCCGCCGCCGGGCCGGCCGTTGACCACCGCCCGAGAACCGAAGATGACCCTCCGCAGCCGGTTTCGCACTACGGACGGAGCAAACTGGCCGCTGAGCTGGCCGCGGCTTCCTTCGGCGACCGGGCACCGGTGACCGTGGTCCGGCCGTGCATAGTGTTCGGTCAGGGTGATCGGGCCACTTTGGACATGTTCCGCTCGGTGGCCCGGTATCGGATTCATCTGATACCCGGTTTTTCCCGCCACCGCTACTCGCTGATCCACGTTTCCGACCTGGCCGACCTGCTTGTCCGCGCAGCTTGCCGCGGCCGGCGGATTCCGGCAGAGGTTGCCGAGGCAGTGCGCCGCGGCGAAACCAAAACCTCGGGTAAGGGGGTTTATTTCGCGGCTTATCCGCAGCATCTCTCCTACTGGGAGCTGGGCGGGCTTATCGCCGAGGCCGCAAATACACCATGGGTCTGCTTCACACTGGTTCCAATGCCCATCGTGTGGCTGGTTGCTGGCGTGGGCACGGCGGTGTCGAAGTGGCGCAGCAGTCCGGTGTATCTGAACCTGGACAAGGCGCGCGAAATCGCTGCTGGCTCGTGGATTTGCTCGCCGCAGAAGGCAATGGCCGAACTAGGGTTCTGCCCGACCGTTTCACCCCTCCAGCGGCTCAAGGAAACCGTCGTGTGGTACCGCGCGCACGGCTGGCTGTAATCGCCCTTGGCATCAGGGCGATGGCGTTCATCGCGCAGCAGCAATAGCACCGTGGTTCAACCTGTTTGCCAGGCCGACTTGCTTCGTTACGGCACAGCTTGCGCGCGTTTTGCAGGCATATTTTTCGCAGTGCGGCAGCGCCACGCTCCGTCGTTGCCACCTGCGCGCTAATGAGGGTCTGGCCATCGACAAAAACACTACGGACGCGACCGCAGCGCGTCCGTCAGTTGGATTGCCGCTGACCTGCCTCTGTTTTTTGTACCAGGTGTTGAGAGTACGGTTTAAGAAACAGCTAAAGGGTTTATTTCAGGGGTTCTGCTGTGCGGCTGAGGGCTGAGTGTAGCGAAGGGGCGAAGCCGCCGGGCACCAGCGCCCTCAAGGCGTTGGTCGGGGCGGCAAACTCCGCCGCACGGTCGGCCGCATACTCCGGCGCACTTCTGGCACCCCAAAGCACTGTGCGGACGGCGATGATTCTACTGCGTCCGATGCCGCGCCCCATAGGCCCGCGCCTCGGCCACCAGACGCTTCAGCCGCTGGTTCTCCAACTCCAACCGCTTCAGCCGCTAGGACTGCTCCGCCTTCATCCCACCGGACCCACGCTGGCGCGTCGGCGCCCGGTTCCGCCAACGGTGCCAGTTGTGCTTTGTGAGCTTAATACGACAGCGCTATGTTGCGAGAAAACCACAATATCTTGGGGTGAAAGCGGCAACGGCACCACAATTCCTTGTTGCCAAATGGCAACTTAGCGCTGTCGTGTTAAGCAAGTTGTGGAACGTCCGCTCACTGATCTGCAAGGCCTGGCAAAACTGGGCGATCGTCTTGCCGGCCGCCAACATGCCGTCGGCGTCCCGAAGCTTACGGATGATGTGCTCCCGGCTGTGTCGCTTCCTTCGTCGCGTCATCGAGAGTCCTCCTGGCCCCTCCCAGGGTCATCTAGACTCTCATAATACCTGGACTAATTTTCGGGGAGCAGGCCACGGAACTGGCCGGTGCTCGAATCCCGTCGATGCATTGGGGTCTTCTGGAACTTGGGCGCAGTGCTGTTAAGCAAAACGGTGCACCGGCGCTGTGGCGTGCGCTCCCGCTCCCCTGAATTGTTCCCACGTGCATCATGCATGGCGCAGGGAAAAAGGATATGTTGGTGTACCGAAAAAGGTGCATTTATGCCCGCGCGGAGTATAAGCCAATGCGATGCATCCGCTAATACAATCGGACGAGGACTGCGAGGCAAGACGGCCAAGGGCTGGCAAAGCGCCAGTATTCGCGTATGGGAATCACGAAAGTCCGTAGTCAGTTTCCTCGTCTGCCGGTGGAACTGTGCCAGCAGTTGATCACCTGGTCATCGGGACCGAGCAGCCAGCATGCGGTTGAGGAGTCCGTTGTGATCTTCCCGAGTGTCTTCTCGCCACCACTGTAGTTGACAAGGAAGACCTGTTTCTGGCCGTTGATGCGTTCGACGGCTATAGCGCAGGCTTCGGTATCGGGTACCGGCTTGCCGTTTGCCAGCACGGGCAACTTGCCGACCGAGCGAAGTTTCGGCCCTGTGGAGGCGCGCCACGGTTCGATGACCGCAGCGAACACCGTGCTGTTTGTCTTGCGCCGCAACATCGCGTAGTCGATTTCCTTCTCCTCGTTGATGGTGGACACTGTGGGACCGGCAAAGAGGAAAAGCTCGGTGTTTGCTTCGGGCAGTACCCACAATCGGGCAAAGACTTCCTCATCGATCAGCGATGTTTGGCCTTTTCGTGGCGGAACGGAAAGCGGCTGATCCTTCCAGGTAACTTGAATAAGGCCGTCGTTTTTCCCCGAGCGGGCGTCCTTGACGAAGCGGAGCAGCCCCTGATCGGAAAGGTCTTTGGGGGTCAGCGGAAGCTCTGTAGATGCTATGCCGAAATTATGGTAGAGCCAGTCGTAGACGTGCTCGTTGTGGGATTTGCAAAGGTAGAAATCGACGATGGCAACGTCGGTGACAAATGTGGTACGGCGCATGTAGATGCCGGGAAACATCCGGTCGCTGTGGGCGTCGATCCATTGCAGGGCTTGATCGCCGCCGGCAGAGATCAACTGGCCGATCTGCACCGGTCCGCCCGCCGTCCGGTGCCCGCGATAGTCCACCTGGACAGTATTATGGCTGTAACCTCCCATGAACCATGCGTTGTTTCCCTCTGGGCCGCAGCGCGTCAGGTCGCCGTAGTCCTGACTGCCAATTTGACCGTTATAAGCAGTAAGGATGCTCAATTTGGTGGGATGTCCGTGGAACCGTCCGCCGTACTTGCCGTAGTCGAACAGTACCTCGATCCAGTCGAGCGGATCGGCTGCATGGCGGTTGCGAAGCATGGCCATTCCCTTGACTTCGGCGACGAATACATCGGGCCAGATGGTTTTAATGGGGAAGACGCCGGAGCCATGCAGGGCCGCCGGTCCGCCTGCCCCGTAAAAGGCGCGCATCTTTTTTGCCCGTTCCGCCGGTTTGCCGCGTGTGGCATTGCCCATTGCGGAAAGGAATTCCGGCATGATCTTCAGGAGTTCTTTTTTGTAAAGCTCGTAGCCCCATTGGTAATGTTCGGCCGAGGGAGCGCCGAACACGGGGCCAAGTCCCAGGTGGTTCTGACCGCCTCCGCCGTCGTCCATCGGCTGTACCGAGCCACAAGAGAAAATGAACCGGGTGTGGTTCAAAAAGGCGTTCCGTAGGCGGGGATTGTCCGTCACTACATCCACTCCCAGGGAGGCCAGCCCCTGCATGAAACTAATATAAGTGGCCACACCGCCGTAGGAACCGATGGAGCAAATGTGCACACCGTCGGGATGGACCATTTGGTTGAGCCTGTCGCGATAATCCAGCAGGCGGTGGTAGGGGCCGGCGTCGCCCACCGTGCAAGCGAAGGCTATGAAAGACGGCATGTCCTCGTAGTTGACCTTCGCCTGCTTGTCGGGGTCATCCCACATATTCCCTGCACAAACGTCGTGCATTCCCCAGCGGACCAAATTGTGTTCTATCTGGTTGCGTTGTTCTTCATCGAGGGCGTCCCAGCAAAGATCGAGGATGATAGTGCCCAACATGGCCAGATCGCCTACGCTGGAGCGCCAGGCATAGCGATTACCCAGCCGCGTTCCCCACCAATCGCGGTCTTCACGATGTAGTCCCTCGAAGAACTGCTTGGTTCGGAAAGTATACTTGCGGGCGAAGATCAGCGCCAGTTTTGCGGCTTGGCGCGCGTAAGCTTCGTCGCCGGTCAGAAAGTAGGCTTCTGCCAGAAGCCTCAACCCGGCATCATGCCATTCGTGCGAAGTTTGTGTGGACATGCGATAGCCGATTGGCAACCCAGCACGGATCAGGCGCAATGCCATGAATACGTGAGGATCCTTGTCGCGATGCCATGTGGCTGTTCTGGTAACACCGGTTTTCACATCCTGGCCTTCGGCGGTGAACTCCGTCACCAGGTCCAGATCGCCATCCAATCCGATCAACGACATCGGAGGCTTCAGTTCCGTAACACGGACCCGTCCATACCAGGCGCCTGTCAATTGATTGGCCACCTGGTCCCAGCAGGTGCCGTAGCCGTGCGTTTCAGCAGAGGCGTCTGGCAGAAAGCGTTCGAACTGCTCCGGGCTTAGCGACATCCAGAAGTCGAGCTTGTCGAGCTGGTCGCCCAACAAGGGCTTGCCAAATACGTTCAAGCGCGCGTTTGTTCCTCCGGCCAATACTTTGTACTCCGGGGCGGCTTTGGAAAGGTCCGGTCCGGCGGCCCATTGCTTAAGTTCAGGGGTCAAAGCGGCAGGATCGCGAGTTTTCAACCAATGGCGAAAGCGGGCCTGCATTTGCGGGTCTGGAGGAGGGACCAGCGTGGGATGCCGTTTCTGCTCGAAACCGGCTTGGGGAATAAAGTTCCAAATGCGATATTCCTGCGTCGAACACACGTCCTCGTTCCACAGCACTACCCGGACGTAACCGCTCGAACCTGCTCGCTCGGCCGGCGTCCGGAAGAGTACGTGGAACGGTTTGCTTTCGTGCGGTGGTAGTTCGAGTCGCGTGGTGTCGGCGCTGGCCACCTGGCCCTCGCCAAGCATGTCGTGCTCAAGCTCGATTGTACACGCGTAAGGCTCATCGGTACGGTTGCGAAGCTCGATGGTGTACTTGTCGATGCGCGTATTTCCCTCGATGTACGTCTTTTTTTCGGCCACCCACCAGGCAGGCGGAATTCGATATTGATCTACCCAGCGCGGATAAGGTGGTTCAGGGGCGGTTTGCTGCGAGACCAACACTGCGTCCAGCAAGAGCTTGCCCTGGCCGTCGATTCTTCGTAGTTCCAACGTCCATTGGCCGGCGGGCACGGTTACTTTCTCGGCAAGGGTTGTCCATGCCCAGGGTTCTACATCGCCGCTGTGTCCGTTATAGATGCCGGTGGGATAAAGTCGCTTGGTACCGATTTTCTGTCCATTCAGCAGCACCTCGATCGTTGTATAGTCGTGCGTCCAGGCGGTCTTTGCCTCGGGATGGCGCACGGGCCACATCAGGTCTACTGTGCGTGCCAGGGCGTAGCGCAGCGAGATCGAGTACTGTCCTGCTTTGCTCGTTTCCAGGGAAAAGGCAGCCGGCATGCTAGTCAATTCCACACACTGGTGGTTCGAAGCACTTGGGCAATTAGTCATCTGCCCCGCAGGGAGAGGCTTAAGAATGCTTTCGGCCTCGAAGACTTGGCCTCCCTTAACCGCAGCACGCCACGCTGCACGGCGGACGGCATCTGGGCGCATGCTTTCGGCCGCGACGATTTCGGCCAGGCGCAGGTTCAATGTGCTTATGTCCTTTCGCGGTGGACGTGCCAACTCGTAAATGGCCCGCCGCGGAAGCGGAGCGTCGAACAAGTACAATTCGTCAACTACGGTATTGACATCATCACCACCCAATACAAGTGATGTCGGCTGCCGTTGGCCCAAATCGGCGTACAGGCAGCCATAGGGCCGCGCCGACCAATAGGCAGTCAGCTTGCCGCGGGGAGTACTGCCCTCTGCGCCATCGGCCTCGTATGTGAAGGCCAAATGGATTTTCTCGCCGCCTATCCAGTAGGTCGCATCCAGACAGTCCATCGCTGCCAGCTCACGGCCACTGGCATCCAATACCTTTACCAAACCACTGACGTTCACCGTCAGCATCGGCCTGGCGTTCTGGTCGAGCACCGCCAGTAGCGGTCGGTCAGGCGTGACCATCGCTACCTTGTCGGTCAGACAATTGAACAAGGCAACCGTCCAGCCCTCGGCCGGCGCAGGTGCGGAAAGTTCCACTCGCACGGCGGCTTCACTGGCGCCGGGAGGAAACTCTGCGGCCCGGCCGTAAGCGCCGCGCGCGCAGCTTATGACGTTAGGTGAAACGCGCACAACGGCCGGTGCGACGGCGATGTCTGGCCGCTCCAGCGACTGGTCGAATGAATGGTAAAACAGCACATGTGGCGAGCCGGCGGCTAGCACAGCCCGCGTGTGAAACATATCAAGAACGGGAACTAGCACGACAATAATGCTGGCCAGAATTATGTGAGTGTTCATCGCTCAGTCCATTGGCTGCACTATTGAGCTTCGCAAATCGTAAAGACACGAAATTTTCTAGTTCTTGGCCACGTCGGTGTCGCTTGGTTTTGCGAAGACCTATAGGGCCGAGTAGTTATTCCAAAACACATCAACGTTTATCGTCGTAAACCTGTTGATCTTCGCAGAACGTAGCGACCGCGTGAGGTATGTTTTTCTGGCCGTAGGTGTCGCCGCGTATTGCGAACGTAAAGAAAGCCCGATTGGTTTAAAACTGTGCAAAATGTTTTGGGGTTTTTCGCAATGTTAGTGCCCGCCGAGTTGGCCTGTCGGGCGCGTTTTCGCACCTCCTACGACGCGTTGAATGTCGTGCTTTTTGGAATTGGCCGGCAATTGACTGGAAGCCACTATTATGGCATCGTTATCCCAGGCGATGGCCGTCCACAAAGTAGTTATGCAAAAGGGCAAGCAACGGCACTGCTAGAGGTCCGCAACCGACGCCGGTTGCTCCGACAGCATTGTCTCAGTAACGAGCGAGACAGAACCGGCGCAGGACATGCCTTGGACGGGCCGAACTGAGACGGTTCATGCGTCGAGACGATCGGTTTACTGTGAGTGTGGAACGCAAACCACCATGATTCATCCAATGCTTAAAAGGCCGCGCACATCCTAGCCCGCTTGGGCTCAACAGCACGCCAGACAACACTGCTTTTCCTAGCTTGCTTGGTGTTGGGGCTTTTGGCAATCAGCCTGAGCTAAAAACATCCACCGTTAAAATTGATAGCGTTTACGGATGTCTGCGCGGTTACGTAAGTTTCAAGTCAAGGCAGTTACATCATTTCCATCTGCTTCAGTCAAGGCAGTTCTATAATCTCGATCTGCTTGAAGCGGACTTCCATTTTCGTGCCCGAGTGCATCTGGAGGGCGAAGTGTCCTTCGGCTCGGCTGGGGTCGTCGCGCAGTTGGGCGGTTTTTTCGCCGTTGAGCCAGACGGTGATGTTTCCGCCCTGGGCGGTGATGGTCATGTCGTTCCAGCCGTCGGTCTTTAGCAATCGCTTTTCGTCTTCGATCTTGGGCTTGACCAGCCATGCGCGGCCGTAGCTCTCGTAGATTCCGCCGCAACCGCTGCCGGCAGGTCCGACCTGCACTTGCAATCCGTGGGCCTGGTCGGGCGGTTTGATTATCGTGCGGATGTAAAAGCCGCTATCGCCTGTGTTGCACTGGAACTTGAAGCGCACGGTGAAGTTCCTGAACGTCTTGTCGCTGACCAGCAGTCCGTAGAGTTTCTCATTGTTCGCCCGGCCTACGAACGCGCCGTCCTCGACGGTCCATTTGCCGTCGCCGACTGCGTGCCAGCCGGCCAGCGTCTTGCCGTCCATAAGCGGGCGGAACTGTTGCGGCTCTGCGGCCCAGGCAGTGCCGAACATCATCGGCCAAACCACCGCCAGCAACGCAACGGTCCACCTGATAGCTCGTGTCATGTTGCAGTCCTCCGAAAATTTATACTTTGAAAGAGCCGCTAACAATCTGCTGAACAATCGCAACGGCAGCAAAAGCGGACGGCCTTGCTACAACGTCCATCCTTTGCGGTACGGTTTACGGATGTAAACGTCGGCTTCGGGACATCCGACAGCTTTCATCCCAGCCGGGTCCCAGTGCAGCTTCTTGCCCACCCGGTACGAAACGTTCCCCAGCAGCACCGCTTCGGTCAGCGTGCCCGAGTAGTCGAAGTTGCAGGTCGTCGGCTCGCCGGTGCGACAGGCGCGGAGCCACTCGGCATGGTGGCCGATGGAATCGGGGATGGTCGGCGCCGGGCGTTTGAAGTCGGCGTATTGCTTTTCGGGCAGTAGTTGATGCCTGCTGTAGTCGGCGATGAGCATTCCACTGCTGCCCACGAACAACACCGCGGCGTTCCAGGCGGGTATGTTTTTCTCTTTAAGGAACGGGGGTTGTTTGCCGCCGTCGTACCAGGTCAATTGCACGGGGGGAAGGTTCTCGCGGGCGGGAAACTCGTAGCGGACGACCAGTCCGGGCGAAGTGCGCTCGGGGTGCACTGGCGGCCCTTCGGCTTCGACCGTCGTCGGATGCCGCAGTTTCAAGGCCCAGAAAGGCAAGTCCATGTAGTGGCAACCGAAATCGCCCAGCCCTCCGCTGCCAAAATCCCACCAACTTCGCCAACTGCCTGGCAGATAGCAGGGATGATACGGTCGATACGGCGCCGGGCCTAGCCAAAGGTCCCAATCCAGTTCGGGGGGTACCGGTGGAGTTTCCTTGGGTCTGTCTCCGCCGCCGTATGCCACCGGATGCCAGACGTGCACCTGTTGTACCTGACCGATAGCCCCCGATTGCACCAATTCCACTACCCGGCGGTAGTTGGCGCCGGCGTGAATCTGTGTTCCCATTTGTGTGGCCAGTTTTTTCTCCCTGGCCAGTTCGATCATGGTGCGGACCTCGGCGACGCAGTGTGCCAGCGGCTTTTCGCAATAACAGTGTTTGCCCATTCTCATGGCCATTACTGCCGGCGGGGCGTGAGTATGATCGGGCGTGGCGACCACCACGGCGTCGATCTGCTTGTGCATTTCTTCCAGCATCTTGCGGAAATCGCGATAACGTTTGGCCTTGGGATACTTCTCGAATGTCTTGCCGGCCCGTCGGTCGTCCACGTCGCACAGGGCAACTATGTTCTCGCTGGCACAGTTGTCGATGTTCCACGCACCCTGGCCGCCGACACCGATTCCGGCTATCGACAGCTTTTCGTTAGGCGAGCGCGGCGGCTCGGCCGACTGCAACCGCTCGGCAACCCAAAAGCCGATAGCACTCGCCGCGGCGCCGCCGATCAAACTGCGCCGGGTGATCTTTGCTGGCCGGGTAAAGTTAAGGCGAGAAGCTGCAAGTAGCTGGCGCAACATGACCGAACACTCCTTGTGGATGCAGTTATTGGGATGCAAGGATTGACATGCGAATCACGCAAGAAATATCACACGGCGCAGGCATTATCGGCGGGGCTTCTTCTGCCGAAGAATCTCGCGCGCCACACTTCGGCTGTCAATAGCGCAGCCACTGACTCGCCGCTGTTGCCGTCCCGAGGGTCGCAATAGCCTATACTTGGCGCGATTCCGCCTTTGTGTGACCCGATTCATTCTCGGGCGCGCCGGGCATTCGGTTCTGCCCAGGTTGACGTTAGCGCGGCACGTTACCCCAGACCGTACTTGGCCAGCTTGTCGCGGAACGTCGAAGGTTTCATCCCCAGCGCGGCGGCAGCGGCGGTTTTGTTTCCCCCCGAAGCCCGCAGAGCGCTTTCCAGCAGTTCGCGCTCGGTTTTCTCGATTGCCGACTGGAAGTCGGTGGGGAGCTGTGCCTCGGGCGGTTTATGGGCGGCGATGCCGCTCATCTCCGCTTCCAGCAACTCGGCGGTGATCCAGCCGCCGCCGACCAGGTATGCCCGCTGCAAAGTATGGAAAAGCTCGCGCACGTTTCCCGGCCAGGCGTGCTCCCGCAGCCGATCCAGGGCCGCCGGCTCGACACTACAGTGCCGTCCGGGAGCGATCCGCTTCAGTAAATGATCCACCAGCATGGGGATATCTTCTTTGCGTTCCCGCAGCGGAGGAATGTTGATTCGCAGCACATCGAGCCGATAGTAGAGGTCTTCGCGGAAGGCGCCCTGGGCGACTTTTTCCAGCAGGTTTTTCTTGGTCGAAGCGATGATCCGCACGTTGGCCTTAATGGGCGCCGTGCCGCCGACGCGCTCGAAGACCTTTTCCTCGATCGCCCGCAACAGCTTCGCCTGATGCTCCAACGGGATGTCGTCCACGTCGTCCAAGTAAAGCGTGCCGCCTTCGGCCAGGTCGAAGCGTCCTTTGCGCTGCTGGTCGGCGCCGGTAAAAGAGCCTTTTTCGTGTCCGTACAGTTCGCTCTCGATAAGTTGCGGGGGAAACAAGGTGCAGCCGACCTTCACCAGCGGAAAGGCATGGCGGTGCGAATGACGGTGAATGGTCTGCGCTATCAGGTCCTTGCCCACCCCGGTCTCGCCGCACAGCAGGACGTTGGCATCGGTGCGGGCGCAGATTTCCACCATGCGTTTTACTCTTCCCATGGCAGGCGAGTCGCCCACAATGGCCCGGTCCACATCGGCTGAAGTGAACTGCCGCGAAGCTTGCTGTGCGTCGGTCGGGGCGCAGCGGCTGCGCTGGATGCGGGCCAGTAGGGGAAAAAGGTCTTCGTTGCGAAAAGGCTTGGTGAGAAAATCGAATGCTCCGAGCTTGACCGCCTCGACCGCTACGGGAATGCTGCCATAGGCGGTCATCATTATTACTTCCATGTCGGACATCGGCCCCTGCTTGATCCGTTTGAGCAGCTCCATGCCGTCGATGCCTGGCATCTTCAAGTCGGTGACCACCACGTCGAAGCGCCCCTGGGCCAGCTTATCCAGGGCCTCGTTGCCGTCGCAAGCTGTAACGACTTCGTGTCCCTGCGCCGTCAGGTCGTCGGCCAGGGTCACGCGTTTGATCTTTTCGTCATCGACCACCAATATCCGCATTGCGCTACGTGCCGTCATTGTATCGTCTGCGCGAACAAGTACGCAGCTTTTCGCTGCAAAAACATGTCGTTTCGCTTCGCGCGAAGCATAAAGGCGCCGGTGGCCGGCGAGGACGCCGATCAGGGGCCTGCCGGCCTCAGCACACTACCGCGAGCAGGCTATGCGATTTTCGCCCCCTCGCCGCGTAACTTGTGCGCGCCGCGGGCGCACGTTGCCGGATCATCTGAAGGGCCGCGCTCCCTCCCGTGATCCGAAGCGCTACGCTCCGTCGCGTGATCCGGAGGGCCACGCTCCGTCGTGGCCGCAGTACCCTCGGTGACTAAACCACTGCCGAAGACATAACGGACGCGACCGGAGCGCCTCCATCCATAACCTGCATTTGGTTGCGGGTTTTAGCCGCGTTAAGGGAACTGCTGCCGGATTGTCGTTGCTCGATCGGGCCTCTTGCTCCTGCAATCAATTATAAATCGAAGGGGCCTGTTGGTCAGTTGGCCTTGGCGCCGGCGGCGGTTGCGGTCGCGGCGCGGTTGAGCACCACGGTGAAAGTGGTGCCCTGGCCTAGCACGCTGCGGACTTCGATCCGCCCGCCCATCTCGGAGATCAACATCCGGCACAGTCCCAGGCCCAGGCCGGTGCCGCCCGACTCGGCCCGGGTAGTGAAGAACGGCTCGAAGATTTTCTCCAAGTTCACCCGGGGGATGCCCACGCCGGTGTCCGAAACCTCGATGGCTACCGATCCCATTTGGTCTTCATCTTTGCTACCAAGCGAGAAGCTGCGCAGCGTCAGGGTGCCGCCCTGAGGCATGGCGGCAATGGCATTGGTGCAAAGGTTGAAGATCACCTCTTGAAGCGTGTATGGATCGCCTTGTACCGGCGGCACGTTGCCCAGCTCTTTCTCTACTCGGATGCGCCGTCCGAAACTGCCGCCAAGCATCTCCAGCGTAGCCTCGATGGCCTGGTTCACGTCGGTACTTTGCAGGGTGATGCCGTGCGGTCGGGCGAAGGCCTGCACGCGTTTTGCCGTGCGCTCGATGCGCTCCAGGGCTTCGGCCATCATCCGCACGTACTCGGTCAGCCGCGCGTCGTCCTTGACGCTCTCTCCGATCCGCTGAAGGCAGTTCTGCAACCCATCCAGCGGATTGGCGATCTGATGTGCGATGCCAGCAACCAACTGGCCGATGCCCAACATCTTTTCTTTCTGCCGAATCTCCGCATGCGCGCGGTCAACGTAACGGCGGATAGCAGTGGTGAAATAAACGGTGATCCACACAGCGCTGCAAAAGGCAACAAAGATCGCCAGCAGTTCCAGATAATGCAGGTCCGCACGCGCATCGGCCGCTGAAAAGCGCAGGGCGAATCGGGGAATCACCCCCCAGTACTCCAGCGCCATGATGCCGCCGACCAGCAGCGAGGCGACTGCCGCCACCACGTAAGGCGCCCGGCCGCGCAGGTACATCCCGGCGATGATCATGTGGAAGACGTAATAGACGATGAACGGATTGCGCGGCAGATCGGTAAAATACAGCAGCAGCGTCAGCGCCGTCAGATCGCAAAGTATTTGCAGGAAAATGTTCCGTTCTACGTTTGCTTCGCCGGTCCAGACAGCCCGCTGACTGAGCCAAAAGGCGAAATTGTAGGCCACCATCGCGCAACCGACCACGTACAACAGCGCGGCGTTGGCGGCAATCTGCCAGACCGTACAAACTAATGCCACGCACAGGACCGCTGCGCAGGCGATCCAGCGCAAGCGAACAAGCCATCGAGCGCCCTCGGGCGGTAATTTCATGGCTCTAACCGACAGGACAACAAGTACTGTCCATCACTGACGAATTATATTGCGTTACTGTGCGCCCGGCAGCGGCGGCTCCCGGCGCAGCCGCAACCAAATGCACCGACGCGCTGCGGTCCCGTCCTTTGACGCAGCGTGCAGGGCCACGACGGAGCGTGCTCCTCCAGATCGCCCCAAAACATGCACGCAAAACGCACGCAAAGTGCGGTCAGGTACTATTTGGCGCCGTACAACCGCCAGCCCGGCTCGGTGACCGAGCGTTGTCCTGGCGGCAGCGGCTCGGCCAGCTTGGCGTATAGCTCTGGTCGGCGGGCGCGGATGTATCGCCGGCCACTGGAAAGCTCCAGTTTTTCCGGGGTACATAGGGCAACTACCACGTCGTCGCCCAGAGCGGTAGATTCGGCCAACACCTCGCCGAAAGGGTCCAATATCATGGCCCCGCCGGGCTTTATGGTGTCGTGATCTACACCCACCATGTTGGAGTAAACGTAATACAGTCCGTTTTCGAAAGCCCGGGCCGGCAGCCAACGCATCAGCCAGCCGCGGCCCTTCGGGCCTTGGAACTCCAGGCGCAAGGGGACTGGATCGCGATGACGGTTCTCCCACAGCTTGCGGTCGATCGTACCGCGGCCGGGCATCGGGCTGGGCAGGCCACCGGTTACGTGCGGAGCGAAGACCATCTCCACCCCGTGCAAAGCGAGAATCCGCGGGTTCTCTATCAGATTGTTGTCATAGCATATCAGGATGCCGCACCGCACCCCGGCCAGATCGAACACCACGTACTTGTCGCCCGGCACCAGTGCCGGATGTATAAACGGGTGCAGCTTGCGAAACTTCGCCACGAACCCTTGTGGCGAAACGGCAACGTAGGTGTTGTGCAGTCGCTGGCCGTCGCATTCGATCAAACCGGCCAGCACGGACAGCCCAAGCCGACGCGCTATGTCCACCAGTTGCTGAGTGCTCGGGCCATCGGGAACCCGCTCGGCCAGTGCGCTGAGCTGCTGCTGGCTGAGCGTCTGCAAGAATGTGTATCCGGTAATACAGCACTCATGAAAGCTGACGATCTCGGCGCCTTGGGCAGCCGCTTGCTCCGCCAGGGCTTCGATGCACTGGAGATTGTACGACTTGTCGGCATCCCGAGCCTCGAACTGCGCCGCCGCAACCCGAATATCACGCATAATTGAGTTCTCCCAAATATGCTCAGTTTGATGTGTGCTATTGAGCTCCGCAAATCGTACAGACGCGAAATTTCCTGGTTCTTGTCCACGTTGGTGTCTCTTGGTTTTGCGAAGATCAATAATGTCACCATATCACTACAGCTAGTCCCTTATGGCCTGACATGGGCGTACCATGTGCGCATTTTGCGCCCACGTTTTCCAGTGGTCTGGAGCCGTCGTGTTTGTCCAGCAAGGGTGCGCCGCCGAAGAGGAAGTTCTGTACCATATCTGCCGGCGCTGCACGACCGCTGCCGTGCGGCAATAGTCCTGCCCGCCGGACCGCGTTCGGTTTGGATCAGGCCGGGCCACGCTGCACGCTGTTCTCGCGACGCAGGCGGCAATTCAAATATCGTGCAAAACACCATTGGACCTGTCTAGCAGTCGAACACAGGTGTTATAGACTGACCGGCCAAAGACCAAGACACAGACCAATTCATGCACTTTGTCAGAAAACCGGAGACTGAATACGCCGTTTTTTCTGTGGTTTCTTGAGTTTCTTCCCGTAACGCTCAAAACACTTTGGAAAAGGGCACTGTTGGGATCGCCCCTCGAGTTTCCCAACAATTCTTGACGTCGGTGCATCATTTTATTGGGAAAGTAGAGGGAAACATCAAATAGTCATGATTGAGCAGGGCACTCAGTTTTGTAATTCGGGCTCGGAATATCGGTAAGCCTAATGCCAGGAATTTGCACCATGCATATCTTTCAACCACAATCCAGATGTACACAAAAGAGTATGATGGGTGTTTGCCGCCAGTGGGCTGGGCATGAGAATAGTCTCTCGTAGTAGTCAGTTCGTAGGCTGGATGCGTTTGTTGAAGCGTCGACCTCGTGGAAGAGAAACGCATGTGCTTGTTGTTGATCCTGGCGGTGGCGTGGGTGGCTTGGCTGTCCGGAACAACCAATTCTCTTGCGGCAGAAGCCGGCGAGCCAGCGTCTGCCGAGATGCTTCTTTTCGGCTTCGAACCTGGCCAGATCGAGCCTTTGGCCGATCAATTGCAGGCGAAGCTGAACCAGTCGCAGGACGTAGAAGGCCGGCCGTATATTCGCGTTGACATGGGGCGGGGTCGAATCGCTCGGCAATAATCCATTTACGAAGGCAATGCTACCGAAGGGAAATTTGCGGCAGGGCTGGGGCTTACGCGATGGCCCGACCGACCTATGCCCGGTTTGTACGCCAAAAAAAAGACTGCACCGTTCGAAAACCGCGACGTGGTGATGCATTACTTCGGCATGTTTGCCAACGGCAACTGGAAACAAATGTTCAACAGTGCCGGCATCCACCATGTTTTGCTGCCTTCCGACTGGTCGTAATACGACCTGCTGAGGCTGGATGTGTATTGTCGGCATTTGGCGCTGGCATATCGCGTGGCCATCGAAGACGAGGACATCTTGCCGCCGGTGGTTCGGGCGATGCAGGTGCGGGCCGGGAAGTGGCATACGCTGGAGGTCGATCTTCGAGCGGCGGCCAATGCCCGCGACCTGGACCTCCGCAAGATCGTTTCTCTGGCCAGAGATACACTCCGCGCGCTCAGAAAAAAGACGTTGCCCGTTCGAGAACGGCTCATTCCGGGCCCAGTCGGGTGCCACCGCTGGCCTCGCCGGCAGGGCCGCCCGGTGCGAACACCGCTTTGGGCAAGGCACATCTCGCCGGCCGATGACATCACAGCTGGGGTTTACACCCCCGGCTCTCCTTGTGGCCGGGGCTGCGACCACCAAGTTTGCCAGCCGCAAATCAAGATGCACGCTCGAGCCCACCAGCGCGGATCGGCAGGCCCCTATTGGTACGGCGCAGCGGCAGGTGTAAAATGAATGTTTGAAATACGAAATCGGTCGCCAGCCGTGCTGGAACAC
>Ga0209101_1001227_pt1 | contig 19505 bp, 10 predicted proteins | sample ConPoolayeCmetaG_FD_185481 | JGI IMG/M metagenome (GOLD analysis project Ga0209101, IMG submission 185481) | Hot spring microbial mat communities from California, USA to study Microbial Dark Matter (Phase II) - Cone Pool mat layer C metaG... ...
GGCGTGAAACGCCGGGCCTCTAGACCGCCTACGGCGGACAAGGCCCGTCAACGGGCCTTCTCGCTGGGGCAAAACACGGAGCGCGGGCGTCCCGCCCGCAACGACAAATGCGGGCAAGATGCCCGCGCTCCACAGGGGAAGCGGCCTGAACGCCGTCCGCGAATCTGGGAGCGCGGACGTCCCGCCCGCAAATCACGAAGGCAGCGAGAAGCCCCGTGAACGGGGCTCATGGTTCAGCACGTGACCGACACCGCGACCCGGCGTGAAACGCCGGGCCTCTAGACCGCCTGCGGTGGCGAAGGCCCGTCAACGGGCCTGCGGGAAGGAATCGGACCCAATGCTGCCAAAGCGACGGCGCCCGGTGAGGGGCCTTGGGGCCTTGGCCGATTTCTTACCGCGGCTTGTCGTCGCGAGCAAAAAGTCGTACACGTGTACAATCCAGGCAAAGTTCCAAAGTATATCGGAAAACCATGACTGATTGCGTACACTACTGAACAACATCCACGCACCGCGCGTACATGTTACGAACTGCGACTCCGAATCTCTAAATCTCCAAATCCGTGAACCGAAACGTCCGTAGGACATTTCTTCGCGATCGGATAGAATCCTATCTTCAGGGTGGCCCTGTGGGCTGGTCTGGGCATCCTGTCCGCTTTTCACCGGACAAGTGGGTATGTATGTACCCAAGGAGGGGTGTTGGGCGTGTCTTGGCTGAGGCAATCGTGGCAAGCCGTCCTTCTCGTGTGCCTGGGGGTGAGGGTACCGTGGCTTGAGGCCGCGGAATACCCCGGCTTCGGAATGGCCCCCGCCCGGTTCCTGCCCAAGGAGGAACGCCTCGCCGCCGAGGAGGTCGAGCCGCAAGAACCTGGCCAGACGGTCAAGTCCAACGGAAACTCGGCGAGCGAAGAACCGCTGGACGAGGACGCGCTGCGAAATGACGCCGCTCTGGCCGATGTCTGGTTCGTGGATCGTCAGCACGGTTGGGCGGTGGGCGATCGCGGCACGATCTGGCATACCCGTGACGGCGGCCACCGCTGGGTGCTTCAACGGTCGGGCGTGACGTGCCGGCTGCAATCGGTTTGTTTCATCAACGCAAACACCGGTTGGGCGGCGGGCGGGGAGTTGCATCTCTACGTGCACGCAGGCTCGGGCGTTTTGCTTTTTACCGAAGATGGCGGACAACACTGGAATCGACACAACAAGCTGCTGTTGCCGCCGCTTGATCGAGTGCGGTTTTTTGGGCCGCGATCGGGGGTGGCCATCGGATTGCCCTCGGCCTTGCTGCCTTCAGGACTGTTCTATACCGAGACGGGCGGGCGGAGCTGGGATCCCGTTCCTGGCGTGAGGCCCCTTGGCCGTCAAGTAGGCGATTTTCTCGACAGCCGTAACGGCGCCGTCTTGGATAAAAGCGGCGCCGTTTCAGTGACGCGACAGGGCTGGGTTCCATCCGCGCCGCCATTGCCGCCATCCGACCTTCGCCTGCCCTGTCGACTGGAACTGACGGCGCCCAACGGCGGCTGGGCCGTCGGCCAAGGCGGCCTCGTGTGGCGCACCGCGGACCTCGGCGCCACCTGGCACGCCCCGCCCGGCGAACTCGCGTCGCTCGGCGCGAGTGCCTTCGACTTCACGGCGTTGGCGGTTCGGGGGCCAAAGTGCTGGATGGCGGGAAATCCGGGCACGCGGGTCTTTTTCACGCCCGATGCCGGACTCACCTGGTCGGCCTTTCCCACCGGCCAGAACCTCCCCTTGGAGGCCCTCTGGTTTGTCGACGACGACCACGGCTGGGCCGTCGGCGCGTTGGGCACGATCCTGGCCACCGCGGACGGGGGGCGCACGTGGAAAGTCCAGCGATCCGGCGGCGCCCGCGTGGCCCTCTTGGGCATCTTCGGCGAACCCAAGGACATGCCCTGGGAGCTTTTCGCGCGTCTGTCCGGCAACGACGGTTATCTCGCGGCGGCGGTGAGCGTGTTTCGCCGCGACGCCGAGTTGAGCCCGCGCCACGAGGTCCCGATAGCCGATCGGCTTCAGGAGGCCGCGGTTCGTGTGGGGGCCTGCGCGGGACTTCGCGCCTGGCAGTTTCCTTTGCGTCAGCCGGGGCTGGAAATGCCCGCCGCCCAGATCGTCCAAGCCTGGGATGCGATTCATGATGGTCGCGGGCTGGAATCGCTCGAGGCCTACCTGATCCAGCTCATCCGCACGTGGCGGCCCGATGTGCTCCTCACGCACGATCCGGCACGGGTCGAGAGCGATGCCGCTCGACTGCTCGCCCAGGCCGTGCTCAAGGCCACCGCCGCGGCCGCGGAAGCGGATACGGATCGTGTCAATCCAACCGGGCTTTCGCCCTGGCAGGTCAAGCGGGTGGTTTATGCCCTCGGCCCGGCCGCCCACGGGGCGATGCAAGTGACGTCTGGCCAATGGGCCGATCGGTTGGGACGCCCCTTGGGCGAAGTGGGGGGGAAGGCGCGGGGCCTGCTGGCCGATCAATTCCAAGCGGGACCGCAATCGCTGGGGTTCCAGGTGGCGTTCGATCTGGCGGCGCCGGATCACCGGGGGAGGGATTTTTTCAGCGGCCTGAACATCGTGCCTGGAAGCGATTGCCGGCGGCTTCCGCCAGGCGGCACGATGACCAGCCCGGAACTCATCCGCCGCCTTGCACAGCGGCGGCAAAACGCCCAGGCGATTATCCAGCGGCGAGATCGCGATTCCCGCGGTCGCGCCGCGTTGGTGGCGGAGGTGAACGACCTGGCCCGCAGCCTCGATCCCGCCTCGGCCGTCGAGTTGCTCTACCAACTGGCGCAGAGCTATCACGCCTTGGGAGAATGGGACTGGGCGGCCGAAATCTTCGAGACGATGGCTCGAGAATACGTGGACCAATCGCTGTCGCGTCCCGCCCAGGCGTGGCTCGTTCAATACTACGCCAGCGGCGAGGCGAAACGTCGGGCCGCGTTAGGCGAGCAAGCGAGCGTGCGTCAGGCTTCGGCATTGCTCGGCGCGGATCGAACGGAACTTCACCGGGAGCGGGCCGTGGCCATGGGCACCTTCCTCCAACAGACCCGGCCCGACTTGTTGGCTCAACCCTCCGTGGGCTTCCCGCTGGCAGCCATCCAGCGCCGCGCGCAGCCGCGACTGGCCGAGCGGTTCTACGCCGCGCAGCGATCCGGCGCTGTCGACCCAGCCTGGCGTCAATGCGCGCACTTGGAACAATGGCTGGCGGACCCTCGCGGCGCTGCCCCCAAGCCGTTGCTCCGCTGCCGGGTGGCCGTGTCGCGTCCGCATCTCGATGGGGCGCTGGACGATCCGGTGTGGCAAGCAGCCGAGTCCGTGACCTTGCACAGTTCCCTGGGCGACGACGCCGCCTGGCCCGCCACGGCGCGGATGGCCTACGACGGCGAGTTTCTCTACGCCGCCGTGGAGGTGCGCAAGGCCCCTGGCTTCCGGTACGAACCGGCCTCAGGCCCGCGACGCCGCGACGCCGAACTGGCGGCCCACGACCGCGTCGAGTTCTTCTTCGATCTCGACCGCGATTACGCCACCTACTATCGTCTGGTCGTCGATGACCGCGGCTTCACTCGCGACGAATGTTGGGGCGACACGACTTGGAATCCCACGTGGTTCGTCGCGGCCGCGTCAGCGAACGAGACCTGGACCGCCGAAATCGCCATCCCGCTCGATCAACTCACCAGCGAAGCCCCCCAGAAAGGCACGGCCTGGGCCGTCGGGGTTCAGCGCGTCGTGCCGGGCGTGGGATTTCAGGCGTTCAGCTTTCCAGCCGCGATCGAGCCTGTCCCGCAAGGATTCGGATGCTTGCTTTTTGAATGACGGGCCTCAGGCGTTCTCCGCCAGGAGCAAATCGATTGCCCGAGGCCACCACTCGGCTTCGCTCGCTTCCATCACTTCCTTCAGGACTCCGCTCGCGACTGCGTCCTTCTGCTCAGCGGATATATCCTTCACGATGCAGCCAGGACGCATTCTGGATCCGATGAAGCGACTCGTGGCGGCTTGATTTGGCTGGCTTGCTGCGATAAAAAATAGGTACTTTGAATCGGGTTGTTCCCTTAAGGTTCACGAGTGCTTACCGAACAACAGATTGCCCAGAGTTGGCGGACGCTTTTTTCGGGCGGTGCCTTTACCCCGGAAGTGGAATCCAAGGCCGAGGCGCTTCTCAACGAACTACGTCCCGAAAGCCCATTGCGCCATCGCCTCCGCGCCGAACTTGACGAGTTGCGACGTAGAGCGGTTCTGAAAGCTCGCCAATAGACCCGATTGCGAGGCTGCCTTCTTCGGTTGCCCCCACCGAAGGGTATTTTGTAGTGCGCGCGGTCTGATGACGGTCGCGAGAGGGATGACCTACCATCGAAGGTGAGGAACACGTACCACCGCCATGCCTCTCGTCCCCTCCAAATGACTTGATGGACCCCTTCCGTCTATGGCTGCATACTGTGGGGAGTTATCCGTCCCTGCCTGAGGCAATCGACTGCTACTTATTTTCAGGTGCATTCCACGTCAGAAGCAGTAATTATACTCCGCGCGGCCGAATATGAGTCCTTCTTATTCGAGAAACGTCTCACTTCAACGCCTGCGGAGCATAAAGGCCCGTTGACGGGCCTTGTCCGCCGTAGGCGGTGTTAGGCCCGGCGTTTCACGCCGGGTCGCGGTTTCGATCCCATGGCGAACCTTAAGCCCCGTTCACGGGGCTTCTCGGTGCGTTGGTGAATTGCGGGCGGGACGCCCGCGCTCCCAGATTCGCGGACGGCGTTTAGGCCGCTTCTCCTGTGGAGCGCGGGCATCTTGCCCGCATTGGTCGTTGCGGGCGGGACGCCCGCGCTCCGAGATTTGCGGGCGGGACGCCCGCGCTCCGTGTTTTGCCCCAGCGAGAAGGCCCGTGAACGGGCCTTGGGCCGTGGCGTTGCCTCACGAATACCCGGCATGAATGCCGGGCCGAAGACCGCCTACGGCGGCAAACGCCCGTTGACGGGCGTCTTCGTACAACCTCTTGCCGCCGATCCTCGCGCTATTTTGCCCGCGGCCGCGAATGAGTCCTTTTCGCCTGAAAAACATCATCTCAACGCGTGCGGCGTATATCAGCGGTGGTGCTCCACGGTACCGGCGCGCTCGACGCAACTTGAGTGGTATTGATTCCTACTAAGGTGAGGGTTTTGGTCAACAATCCATCCTGGCCTCTCATTTTGTTCTTTTGACGCAAAGCGCGCATTCATCCAAATCGCTTTTCTCGAAAAAGCCTGCTCAAGTCGGATTTTCGATGCAGACGAAAAAGGGATGAGGCGGTAAAGTACCGGGTCGTGCAGGGCTGCGGGCGCCAGCGCCCCGCGCCAGCACGACTAGCACGTCTTTAACTTTCGACAAGCCTCATTTCAGTTGCTCGCGGTGGCATCATGTCCAACGCCTCCAATGCCGGAGCTTTGAATATCCGACAACCACGTCGCAACGGTCCGATGGTCTGGCTGTTTGAGTGGATTGCGGACCTCGGCGCGGTGATCAGCCAGTGGACGGCGGACTTGGGCAGTCTGTCGATCTTTACCTTTCAAACCCTGCAATGGCTGCTGACGCGCTTGCCCCGCAAGGGGACGTTGCTTCCCGCCTTTTACCAGATCGGCGTGCTCAGCTTGCCCGTCGTCGCGCTCACCGGGACCTTCATCGGGGTCATCCTGGCGGTGCAGAGCTATGGCCAGTTTCGGATGATGAATCTCGAGACTCGGCTGGGGGCGGTGATCAACATGTCGTTGGTGCGGGAGTTGGGTCCGGTGCTGGCGGCCACGATGCTGGCGGGCCGGGTGGGGAGCGCCATGTCGGCGGAATTGGGCACGATGAGGGTCACCGAACAGATCGACGCCCTGGAAAGCATGGGCGCCGACCCGATCCATTATCTCGTCGTGCCACGCTTCCTCGCCTGCCTGATCCTCATCCCGGCCTTGACGATCATGGCCGATTTCATGGGCGTGGTGGGGGCGGCCTACTACAGCGTCTACATGTTGCACATCGATTGGTTCCACTACCTTCACAATTCCGCTCGATTCGTGGGCAATTTCGATCTGTTTTCGGGGGTGTTCAAGAGTCTGTTTTTCGGGGCCGCGATCGCCTTGATCGGCTGCCACCGCGGATTTCATTGCGATCCTGGGGCGGAGGGGGTGGGCCGGGCGGCCACGGTGGCCTTCGTGCAGTGCTTCTGCACGATCCTGTTTCTCGACATGATCTTGAACATCGTGCTCGAGTCGACCTATACCATGTTCTGGCCCAAAAGCCCCCCGTTGATCTAAGACCATGGTCGATCGGACTCCGAGCCAGGAACGACTCGAACCGCTGCTGCGCATCGAGCGGTTGAGCGTGCGATTCGGGCGGCAACAGGTCCTCCGCGACATCCATCTGGAGGTTTCGCGGGGCGAGACCATCGCCGTGATTGGCGAGAGCGGCTGCGGCAAGACGGTGCTTTTGAAATCGATCATCGGCCTGTTGCGTCCGACCCAAGGCGCCGTCTATTTCGACGGCCAGGACATCTATCGGATGAACCGGAAGGACTTGACGCGGACACGGGTGCGATTCGGTTTCCTGTTCCAGCAAGCGGCGTTGTTCGACAGCATGACGATTGCCCAAAACGTCGCCTTTCCGCTCCGCCAGCACTCGGCGCGGACGGAACGCGAAATCCGCGAGATCGTCGTCGCCCGGCTGGCCGAGGTCGGACTCCCCGAGAGCATTTTGAGCAAGAAACCGGCGGAGTTGTCGGGAGGGATGCGGAAGCGCGTGGGTTTGGCGCGGGCGCTTGCCTTGGAACCAGAACTGATGCTCTACGACGAGCCGACGACCGGGCTGGATCCGATCATGAGCGACGTGATCAACGAACTGATCCTCAATACCCGGCGACGCCACCCCGTCACCAGCCTCGTGGTCACCCATGACATGCACACCGCGAAAAAAGTCGCGGATCGCGTGGTGATGTTCTATCCCCTCAGCCGCCTGCGGCCCGAGGAGTCACAAATCCTTTATGACGGACCGCCCGAACTGCTCGAATCGTGCCAGGACCGCCGTGTCCGGCAATTCGTGCGGGGCGAGGCGGGCGAGCGTCTCATGGAATTGCGGGCGTTGAACGGAAACGCCAAGTACGAAGGGTAAATCATGGACGAACGAGTCGTGCATTTCCGCGTCGGCCTCACGGTCCTGGCGGCGATCCTGATCACCGTGATCCTCGTTTTTCTTTTCGGCGAGGGCCCGCAAGCGTTCCGCGGCCGCAAGACCGTCCACATGCTCTTTCCCGAGGCGTCCAACGTGATGGTCAACACGCCCGTGCGGCGGCTGGGCGTGGACGTGGGCCGGGTAACGGAAGTCAAGCCCATGGCGGACAAGGTGCGGGTAACGGCGGTGTTGGCTGACGACACGGTGGTTTACACGACCGACGTGGCCCGAATCACCTCCTCGCTGCTCGGCGGCGACACCGCGATCAAGATCGAGCCTGGTCCAGCCCCCAAGGTGCCCCTCGAGGACGGCGGCGAGATCGAGGGGCGGGCCTACGTCGATCCCCTCCAGGTCATCGGCAATTTGCAGCAGCGGCTCTCCGACGCGATCGGATCCATCACCACCACGAGTTCCGACCTGAGCCAAACGATCAGGCAGGTCAGCCAACTGCTCCAAACCAACCAGGAGAAAATCAACCGCATCGTCGACCAGACGGAGGACGCCTCGCGCGAGGCCCGCGACGCCATCCACTCGCTGAATGAAGTGTTCGGAAGCCCGGAAACCAAGGCCAAGCTGAAGGAGACCGCCGATCGCCTTCCTGATCTGGTCCGCGCAACGCAACAGACCGTCGGCGAGGCCGGCAAGGTCATGGCCAGCTTCGACAGCAACCTCCGCAACCTCGACCGATTCACCCTGGCGCTGGGCGATCAGGGGCAGGCCTTGATCCAGCGGTTGAGCCAATCGAGCGAAAAACTCGATCGGCTGGCGGACCAACTCCTCGTGCTCACCGAGAACATCAACAAGGGACGAGGCACCCTCGGGCTTCTGGCCACGGATCGGGAATTGTACGACAATCTCAACCGAACGGTGATGAACGTCGAGTCGCTGAGCCGGGAACTGAGGCCGATCCTCCGCGACGCCAGGGTTTTCACCGATTCCATCGCGCGGCACCCCGAAAAGCTCGGCGTGCGGGGGGCGCTCCAGCCCAGCGTGGGCACGAAATGGTGAACCCAAGTCGATACCAGCTTGTCCTCAGGCCGTCGCGGGTTCCCGCCGCGGTGATGGGGAACGTTGCTTCGGGGAAAACGTCGCCGCGATTATCCCGGCGGCCCTTTTTTTGAGCCGTTCGGGCCATGTGCTTCAGCGGAGCACGCGCAGTTCCCACAGCGAATAACCGAAGGGCGTGCCGCGTTGCGTGCCGTGGACGCGGACCCAGCGGGCCTGCGTCGGCGCGAAGCGGATGGTCTCGGTCCTGCCAGCCCCCTGCGCGGTGGCGTGGACGGTCTTCCAGTTTTCGCCGTCCAGCGACACGTCGATCGAATAAGCTTTCCCGAACGCGGCTTCCCACACCAGCTCGACGCGGGAGATCGTTTGGGTCGCGCCCAGGTCCACGGCCAGCCACTGGGGATCGCGGAACTCGCTCGACCAGCGGGTGTTGGGCTTCCCGTCCACGGCGAACTCGGCACGGTAGGTCTGGCCGTCCAACGAGAGCACCGACGACGCCTTGACGGGCCGGCCCTCGGCGAGGTTGCGTCGGGCTTCGCGCTCTTCGGGAGTCAGCACGGCAAGGTCGCGGAGGCTGCGGACGTCGGGCGAGTCCTTGCTGACCAACGCGGCTTCGAGCGTGTAGCGGCCCGGCTCGCCGGGAACGGCGAAATCGAACGCGAGCCGCGCGTCGCCCAGCGCGGCGACCTCGCACGCCTGCGTCCACTCGCCGAGCGTCTTGTCGTCCCGCAGCAGGCGCAAACGGACGCGGCCCGACCATTTCTCGTAGAGGTCGTTGATGACGGCGACGGGCAGGCGGCGCTTGTCGCCGGCCGTCAGTTCCTCGCCCCAGAAGTCGAGCATGACGCCGACCGGGGCGAAGGCGTCGCCCACGTAGCGGCGAAAGTTCGGCTCGAAGGTCAGGCTCTTCACGTCGATGAAGTTGTCGCTCGTCTGGCCGTCGGGCCGCGAGTAGCCCAAGCCGCAAAAGTGCAGCACGCCCGCGCATTTCCGCTTGCTCCGCCAAAACTCGGTCTTGGCCGCCAGGGTCCGCGCGTAGTAGTGGCGGCGCTCGGCGACCGTGGCCTGTTCGCCGAGCAACCGCTTGTAAACTTCCACCGTCAGCGTGGGCAACGTGCCATCGCGGTTGATCCAGAGCCAGCCGTATTCGTTGATGAGGTAGGGAGGGCGGCCAAGGTTCACGAACGGACGCCGGCCCGTGCCTGGGCCGTTGTCGGGCACGCCGTTCTCGCTAGCGAAGTTGGCGAAGAACCCCTCGCGGTTGGCCCGATAGGGATGGGCCTCGGAGATGTCGCCGGGATTTTGCGGCGCGCCCCAGCCGTTGTCCCACGGGCGGTTCGACAGGTCGAGGCCGCGGACGGCCGAAAGCGTCGCGGCAATCACCGCGTCGTCGGTGGTTTCGTTCTGCGCGTCCCAGATGACGACGCACGGATGGTTCCACCGCTCGCGCATCCATTCCGTGAACTCGACGGCGAGGTGCTCCCGCGTGATTTCCTTCGGCCATGCGTCCAGCCCGCCGCCATGCCAGATGGGGAATTCGTCCTGAATCAGGATCCCCTCCTCATCGGCGATTTCGTACCAAAGCTCCGGCGGGAAGCCGATGCAATAGCGCAGCGCGTTCCAATGCATCTCCTTGAATCGCCGGTGCAAGGCGCGCACCCACTGCCGGTCCCACGGCAACTGGCCGCGCTCCGCGTCCTCGAAGAAACGGTAGATGCAGACATTGGAACCGCGAAGGAAATAGGGTCGGCCGTTGAGCACGGCGCGTCCGCTGGCCGGGTCGGTGGTGAAGGTGCGCAGGCCGAACCGCGTCCGCGACGTGTCCCCGCCGGTGTCCACGACCAACTCGTAAAGGAACGGGTCCTCCGGCGTCCAGAGGCGGGCCTCGCGGATGGGGACGGTGAACTCGAGCTGACGGGCCGAGCGGGCCTCCACCGCGGCCTCGCCAACGACGCGGCCCGACTTCGCCTCGCGGACCACGGCCTTCACCTGCCCGCTGGCGGCGGCGCCGAGTTCCACCACGGCGCGGACCCGCCGGTTTTCCACGTCGGGCACGGTCTGAACATTGACGATGTGTGGCGTGCCGCAGAGGATCAGTTCCACCGAGTCGAAAATGCCGGGAATGTAACGGCTCTTCTCGAAGTCCCAGCCTTCGGTGAGATGCGGCGGCACCTGGGCCAACGACGCGCCGACGCGGATGAGCAGCTCGTTCGGCTCGCCGTTGCCTTTGAGGAACGGTTGCACGTCAAACCAACCCGGCGTCCAGTTCGGCCCGTGCTCGCCGACGGTCTTGCCGTTGAGCATCACCTTCGTGCCGTAGCGGGCTTTATTGACTTTGAGCCGAGCCACCTCCGGGGCCGGCCCTTGCAGGTTGAAGGAGCGTCGATACCAGAACGCCTCGCGTCTGGGGTCGGCGGGTCGCTTCCGCTGTAGACGCTCGGCCGGCGAGATGTTCGAGCCGGGCGACTCGAACGGCGGCGTGGCCAGGTCCACAAGCCCTGGCACGGGCACGCGACGGTCGAACTTCGCGGGCGCATGCTCCATCCCGCCCTCGGCGATCTCCCACTGGCCATCCAGCGAAATCACCGTCCGCGCGCCGCCGGCGAAACCGTTCCCGACGAGCAATCCAAAAAGCAAGCCCAATGCGAGCGTTGCGGCTTTCATCATCCTAATCTCCTCGCGGTTTTTGGGGCCATTTTCGCGGCAATCGGGAAGCCCAGGGCCCGGCCGGGCAGGCAGCCCCCGGAAGATCAACGCAAACCATCGTCTGGCGGTCCCGAGGCCGCCCCAAGCAAGACCGAGGGCGGGGGCGGCCCGAGGCGCGCAAAACGATTCCGGTCCAGGCGTCACTGGCGGATCAATTCCCGCACCGTCATCCCCGAGGGAATCATCGGCAGCACGTGCTCCTGGTAGGGCACGGCGACATCCAGTAGATAGGGTCCCGGCGCCTCGATCATCTCGGCGATCGCGGGTTCGAGATACGCTTTGTCTTGAATGCTTCGGGCGTCCCAGCCGAAACCGCGGGCGATGGTGACGAAATCGGGGTAGCGTTGCTGGGGACTGATGCCGTTGCCGCGGCCGACGGCCTCGGGCTGGTCGATGGGACCGAGGAAGGTGTGGGCCCGATTCGCCGCGTGGAATCGATCCTCCCATTGGACGACCATCCCCAGATGCTGGTTGTTCAACAGCAGCACCTTCACCGGCACCTTTTCGCAATAGCAGGTGGCCATTTCCTGGATGTTCATCAACAGGCTTCCGTCGCCGTCGATGTCCACGACCAGCTTGTCGGGGTGGGCCACCTTCGCGCCGATGGCGGCGGGCAGGCCAAAGCCCATCGTGCCCAGGCCCGCGCTGGAAAGCCATCGACGCGGCCGGCGGAACTTGTAGAACTGCGCCGACCACATCTGGTGCTGGCCCACCCCGGTGGCGATGATCGTGTCCCGGTCGCGCGTCAGACGCCATAGCGTCTCGATGGCGTACTGGGGCAAGATGCCGTCGAACTGTTTGTCATAAGTGAGCGGGTCCGCCTGCTTCCACTCGGCGATCTTCTTGTGCCACTCGTCCAGGTTGGACGGCGCCGCGACCACTCGATTCAACTCCGCCAGGACCTGCTTCACATCGGCGACGATCGGCAGATGGGCCGGCTTGATCTTGTTGATTTCCGACGGATCGATGTCGACGTGGACGATCGTGCCGTGCTTGGCGAACTCGGCCACCTTGCCAGTCACGCGGTCGTCGAATCGCACCCCGAGCGCCAAGAGCAGATCGGCTTCGTTCACCGCGTAGTTCGCGTACACGCTCCCGTGCATGCCCAGCATATCGAGCGAAAGGGGATGATCGCCGGGAAACCCGCCCAGCCCCATCAGCGTGGTGGCCACGGGAATGCCGGTCTTTTCCACGAGTTGTCGGAGTTCGTCGGCGGCGTCCGCGGCGATCACTCCCCCGCCCGCGTAAATCACCGGCCGCTTCGATTTCCGGATCAGTTCGGCGACCTGGGCGATTTGTTCGGGTCTGGGGCGAGGGGGAACGCCACAATAGCCCGGTAGGTCGAGGGGGCCGTCGTAGTCGGGCACTGTCTGGGCGAGCTGGACATTTTTGGGCAGATCAATCAAAACCGGTCCCGGCCGTCCGGTCGTGGCGATATAAAACGCCTCCCGCATAACCCTCGCCAAATCGTTGACGTCCGTGACCAGGTAGTGGTGCTTGGTCACGCTGCGGCAGACCTCGACGATCGGGGTTTCCTGAAAGGCGTCGGTGCCGATGACCGGAGTGCCCACCTGGCCGGTGATGGCGATCATCGGCACGCTGTCGAGCTTCGCGTCGGCGATCGTGGTCACGAGGTTAGTGGCCCCAGGCCCGCTGGTGGCCATGCACACGCCCGCCTTGCCGGTCGATCGCGCGTACCCTTGCGCGCCGAACCCGCCGCCTTGTTCATGCCGCGGCAGGATTACGCGGAGGCGGTCGCGAAACCTGGTCAGGGCCTGATGGAGGGGCATGCTTGCCCCGCCCGGGTAGGCAAAAACCGTGTCCACGCCGTGATGGATCAGCGACTGCACAACGATTTCGGCCCCGCTCACTGCTTGCGAAGCCGGCGCCGATGGTTTTCCAGCATTCATTACCACGCTCGAAGAGGGTCCCTCACTGCGCACTCGAAATAGGGGTGCGCAAACAGCTTTTGCTGAGCATGTTACGATATGGCCCAACCAGGCGGATTGCAAGGCGCGACGATGTTTTTCACGGCAGGCCCCCCGGCGACAATCTCCATTAAATGGAGGGATCGCGTTTCCCGACCGAGCGGAGTGGGGGGCCGTGAAAGCGGATTACCGTCGCAAAGGGAGCGTATTGGCGGGCTGAGCGATTCGGGACTCGGCGACAAGCTGTCGGGCGGGCTGATGATTCGGGTCGATTGCCAGGGCTTGCTCCGCCGCGGCCAAGGCTTCACCTGGCCGGCCCGCGGCCCGTTGCGCCTCGGCGAGTCGGTAGAGGATTTCGGCCGTTGGCCGATCGCGAACCGTTGCCGCGGCCAGGCTTTCCACCGCGTCCTCGAAACGCTGCATGGCCAGGTAGCTCAGCCCCTGGTAATAGAGGACCTCTTGCGGCTCGTCGCCGGGGGAGTACCTGTCGGCCAGGCCCTGGATCGCCAGGAGTGCCCGTTGCGGCTGACCTAGTTCCAGGTACAACGCGGCGATTTCGCAAGGGATCGTCGAGTCGTCGGGGGCGAGGCTCAAGGCCCGATGGTAGTCGGCCAAGGCTTGCGAGGTGTTGCCCGAGGCACGCATCACCCTCGCCCTGGCGATCCATGCCGCGGCAAGCTTGGGATCCAACGAGATCGCCCCTTGGGCGAAGCGGCTGGCTATTTCAGGCTGGCCCAAGGCGAGCCGCATTTCGGCGATGCGGGCAAGTATGGCGGCGTTGTCGGGCGCCAGCCGCCGCGCGGTTTCCATTTCGGTCAGGGCTTCGTCACGAAACCCGAGGCTCCAGCGGGCCTCGGCGTAGCTGCGATGCGCGTCGGCATTCGACGGACAAGCACGAACGGCCTGGCTCAACAGCTCGTTGGCCTGCTCGCCCTGGCCTCGCTCCAGGGCCGCCATTCCTTGCTGCGAAAGCTGCCTGCTCAGAACCAGCGAACGCGAAGCTGGACCCTCCATGCCAGTTAAACGGCACCCCGCGACTGGAACCCAAATAAATGCCAGCGCAGCCAGCCGACCAAGGGCCACGACTCGCTCGAGCAAGGACCATCGCCTCCTAAAGGGCAGCCGATACATGGCAACCAATCGCCGGGGGCCAATCTAACAACAGCCGACCCGCAGTCCAGCCTGCCAAAAACAAAAACACTTGACGCAATCCGCCTATCTTTCTTGGTATGCCTGATTTCTCAAGAGAAAAATGGCCGCTCATCTGGGGTACGCGCGATTGAGCTGAGCCTGATGGTACCACAGGCGTAGCTTGTCAGCCATGCCGGTTTCCTTGTTTCCGTGTTTGCGTGTTTCCGCGTTTCCGTGCGGCCGTGTTTGCGTGCAGCCGTGTGGCCGCGCAGCGATGCCGGATTGCCCTGGGTCCCTCAAGCCAGCAACGGCTTGTCGAAACGGTCGCTGGACTGAATAATTCATCTCTCCACCGCGTTGCGACAAAGCCAAATTGGACTGCCTCGAGCGAGAAAGGAACCAGTCATGCTTAGCCCCAAGATGCAAGAGGCTTTGAATAGCCAAATCAATGCCGAGTATTACTCTTCGTATTTGTATCTTTCGATGGCGGCCTTTTGCGATCGGATCGACTTGAAGGGGTTCAGCCATTGGTTCCGGATCCAATCGCAGGAAGAGATGATCCACGTGATGAAGTTTTTCGATTACATCTTGGATCGGGATGGCCAGGTCACCCTGACGGCGATCGAGGCCCCGCCCACGTCATGGCCCTCCGCGCTGGGGGTGTTTGAGGCCGCCTTGGCCCACGAGAGACACATTACGAACCGGATCGGAAAGTTGGTCGAGCTGGCCAACGCGGAGGGTGATCACCCCACCCACGCCTTGCTCCAGTGGTTTGTCAACGAACAAATCGAGGAAGAGGCCTCGGTCGATACGATTGTGAAGCAATTGAGGATGGCGGGCGACGCGCCAGTAGCCCTGCTGATGATCGATCGAGAACTTGGTCAGCGGACGCTTACCCCGGCAACCGAGTGACAAACCTTCGTCCTGTTCCGCGGCAAGAAAGATTCGTATTCTTCGGCGAGGCCGCCTTGCTTGGCTGCGTGAGGAGGATGCCGTGGCCAGCGGCGCCTTTTTCGTAGGCAGAAGAGCGGAGTTTTCGGCTTTCAGAATCGCAGGCGGTGCGGGACGAAGTTTTTGAAGCGGTCGAAAAGTCCACTGGATCGCTCGGCGTCATGGGACGCACGCGAGCGCGGCCCGGCGACTTCCACGCCTTGGGCTGCCGCCGGGGGATTGAACGGGACGTATTCGACGAGGAACCGCGGCCAATAGCCCTCCAGCAGCCGCAAGCAGTCGCCGATGCGGCCGTTCTGAAGCTGGACGTCGCCGGGCGTGAGCAGTCGCAGTAGTTCCTTGTGTTCCCGGCGGTCGAACGCGAGTTCGCATAGTTGCAGGTGGTCGATCCAGACCTCGCCCGGGCCGAGCAATTCCAGGCGGATCCGCACGGCGCTGAGTCCTTCCAGCGGCAAATCGTTGGCCTCGATGACGAACTGGGTCCATTCGGTGGGGATGGGACGAACGGCTTCCTGACCCTCGGCCTCGCGGCCGAACTGATTGAAACGATAGTAAGTCGGCCCGGCGGTGCGGCCCTCGATCGCCACCCGTAGCGGCGGTTGCTGGTTTTCGTCCGCAGTTCGCAGCCAAAGAGAGATGGCGAGGCGACCGGTAAGGGGCGGGGCGAAGGCGTGGCTCACCAACCCACCCGCTGGGCCCGTGCTCGACAAATACACGCTCTGCGGACCAGCCTTTCGTATCGTTCTGTCCAGCCGCAGGGAAAAGCCGGATGGGGTCAGGGGTATCCAACCGGGGACTTGACCCTGCGGGCCGGGCAAGCGGTCGAAACTGGGGTTTTCGAGGACCTCCAGAAGCGGAGGACCGCGGAGCGCCGCGGCCCGCGACCCCAGTTCGCTCAATCGGTTTTCCAGAACCGCGCGAATCTCGTTCGGCCAGGAAACCACCGGCTTGGACAACCGGACGTTGGGCGCGGAAAACGCGGCGGCGACCGCGTCGTAAGGGCCAAGCTCGATCGCCCAATAGGCCCCGTCGGCATCGCGCCGCAGTGGGCCGGGCGGTTTGGTCCCGGGGAGTCCTTCCATGCGAAGGCCTGCCGGTCCCTCGATCCGCACCTGGGCCGACACGGGAAACGGCGCGTCGTTGACGGCATAGGCGTAGGTCCGCTCCTTCCAGACGCCGCAGCGTATGGTGACCGGCTGGGTGGCGGGCGAAGAGCCTTGGTCGGTGATACCTTCCAAGCGGACGGGTGGGAGCTGTCGATAAACGGCGACCAGATCGCGAATCGCCTCCTCTTGCCCCATCGACAACAGCCAGCCGCCGTCGAACATCGCCTGGGCGTCGAGCGTGGCCAGGGCATGGACGAAGCGACGTCGGTTTTCGGCGGCCGAGGGGACCGGCTGCGATGCGAGCCAGGCATAGCACGGCTTGAAGGGGCATTTGTCGTCAAATGAGGGAATGCGAACCTCGCGCGGCGGATGGAAAAACAGGCTCGCCGGCCGACTAAAACCTTGAAAATAGCGGTCCACGTCGGGCATCTGTTGGATTTCCAGGTCGATGGCCCGCCGGGCAAGCGGCGCGCCCGCCATGATCCGTTCCGGACGCACCAGGATCACGTCGGAGTCGGACGTGTAGTGCCGGGCATCGATCCCGATGCGGAGCAAGGCGTCCGCCATCGTGCTTCGTTGCGGCAAGGCAGGCTCCAGGTCGCGGCGGAGATCGGGATTGGCGAACGGATCGGTGGCGGCCAGGTAGAGGGGGAGGTCCTTGCGCACGGCGGAGAGTTCGGCGCGGACTCGGGCATAGAAGCGGCCCAGTTGAGCCGCCCGCCACTCCAGCCAGGTTTTGCGGGCCTCGCCGTTGAGGAACCGGGCACGCTCCATGTAGCGACGCGGACCCTCGCCCGGCACCCGGACCTGAGTCTCGCGCTCGAATCGCTTGATCGTCGCGTCGTCCATGCCCCAGGCAGGCCCGAGCAGGTGGGCGTATCCGTGCGAGGAGAGTTGGAGGGCCAGGCCGGCGAAAGACGGATGCTCGGCATAGGTGGTCGCCAGCTCGCGGATCACGGCCAGCATCGCCTCCTGGACGCGCGGGTGGAGGACGTTGTAGTAGGGCGATCTTCCCCGCTGGCTGGGATAGCTTTCCTGCCACGTGGCCCCGTCTGGTCCCACCCAAAGCATTCCCACCGTCTCCGGTCCGCCGCGGCGGAGGACCGCTTCCAGTTCCGGCAGCGGCGAGGCGAATTCGACCGCCGGGATCAGGGCCAAACCCTCGCGGTCGAAGAGGCGAAGCAGCAGCTCCAGCACGTCCTTGCGAATAGGGTCGTGGCCGCTGGGGAGGAAGGCGCCGGTGTCGTAGCGTGGGGTTGGCTCGACGACCGCACTGGGATAGATCGTGCTCCCGTCGGCAAAGACCGCCAGCATCAGCCCGCCGTAGCCCACGTGCTGCAAATACTCGACCAGACGCGATCCACCTTCGTAAAAGGTGACCCAATCGTCCACGCTCAAGTCACGGGAGGCGCCGAGGGCCTCGGAGGCCGAGAAGTTCTCGGGAAACAAGGGGCGATCCATGTATCCGGCCCAGAGACGCGAGGGCCGTCCCGCCCCCGACCCCGCCCGCGGTAAACGCTGCCACCCAGCCAGCACGCGAATCTTGCCGTACACGGCCGGTTGGTCCTCGCGGAGATTGGCCAAAAGCACGATCGGCGTCTCCGTGCGCGGCCAGAAAACCAGCCGATGGCGAAGCCATTGGGGCGGGGAACGCAATGCCGCCACCTCCTCGGTGCGGTCCATTCCCGAGTCGAGTCCGACCGGAATCACGGCCCCCGCCGCGTTCGCCTCGACAATGCTGACGCCGAGCGTTTGGGGAACATCGCTGGGATACTCGATTTCGAGCACATGAGGCTCGCCAGGGCGCAGTGGCCGCGGAAGCGGATAGGCCTCCCAACTCACGTCCGGCGATTGGGAGTTGGGCGCCAATTGCGCGACGGGCCCCAGCGGGTGACTCCACGTGCGCAACATCCCATTGCCCAACGGCCCTTTGGGGATTTTTGGCCACCGCGGAAGCTGGGGCAGACTGGCGAATTTGGCCCACCACTTGGGATTGGCCGGGTCGATCTCCTGGACCACGGTCAGACGCGACTCCGCCGCATCCTGGCCCTTGGCCCGCTCGCCCAGCACCACGATCTGAATCGTCCGTTCGGCAAGCGGTGGTCTGATAGTCAGCGGCGAGCGAACCGCCTGGGGCCAGGGAATCTTGGCCGGCGCAGCCACGGTCGCCACCACGTCGTACGCGCCCTCGGGCAACTGGAGAGGCACCTCAACCGGCAGTGGCCCGGTTTGGCCGGCCGTGAAGGCGATCTCTTCGCTCGGGCGGACCTCTTGATTGGTTCGCGCCGAACACAGTTGGATTTTGACCCGAAGCTTCGTCCCCGGTTCCACCGGCAGCAGATTCGGCTCCAATTCGAATTTCAAGGTCTCGCCAGAGGCGAAGACCAGCGACCGCGTCGCCAAGCGGACTCGCAGTTCGTCGCCGGGCACGCGGCGCACGACAAGACGGCTGCCCTGGCCGTCCAGGTCCGCGCTAAAGGAGCCGTGAAGGACGTCGGCCAGGCGGACCTCGATCGCTTTGTTCCGCGGCGGCTCGTCGACGCCGTATAGATCGATGACCAGCTTGGCGTCGCGCGGGGCCGTGATCGACAAGTCGACGGCGTCGTAAGTTCGCGGGCTTCGCTGCCGGATGGCGAGACACGTCTCAGCGGCCTTGGATGAGGATCGGTCTGGACTTGCATGGTTGGAGATCGGCGCCGTCTCCGATGGTCCGCCGGTCAACCACATCGAGCCGACTTCGTCGGCCTCGATTCCAAGTGCCCTTGGCTCGGAAAGCGTTCCTTCGGTCAGGGCGATTTGTCCTTGCCAGCGACGCTCCGGCCCACCCCCCCACGCGATGCGCAGCCGGACGTTGTCCGCCGCCAGCGCGCTAACCGTTGCTAGAAGCGCACAGAGCCAGCCCGCCGCTAGTAATCTCCAACGGTTCGAGCAGGCCCCTTCCCACTTTCCCCGCCCGACATGGAGTGCCACGGGTTCCGGACATCCTTGTCCGAACATCGTCCAACGTATTGCCGCAAAGACCGAGGAGCTTTGACGTTTCGAGTATCCCAGGAGGCGGATTATAGTCTCAATCCGGCATGAAAAACCACACCGGATTCGACTGAAAGCGTTAGAAAAGCAACGCCAGAGCGGCAAAAGGCGTCTGATAGGCTTTTTTCGACCCCCTGGTAAGGACGTATTGCCCGCCAATATGGGTAGAATGCAATGTCTAGGATATTTGTCTTCTCCTTGCTATACTCGGCACGCACTGAAGTGCAACCTTTTTCGAGCAAAAATGACTCAATCCTGGCCGCGTAGGGTAGATACTCCGCGCGGCCGAATATGAGTCCTTCTTATTCGAGAAACGTCTCATTTCAACGCCTGCGGAGCATAAAGGCCCGTTGACGGGCCTTCTCCGCCTTAGGCGGTCTGGAGGCCCGGCGTTTCACGCCGGGTCGCGGTGTCGAGCACGTGCTGCACCATGAGCCCCGTTCACGGGGCTTCTCGGTGCGTG
>Ga0209101_1001228_pt1 | contig 19494 bp, 16 predicted proteins | sample ConPoolayeCmetaG_FD_185481 | JGI IMG/M metagenome (GOLD analysis project Ga0209101, IMG submission 185481) | Hot spring microbial mat communities from California, USA to study Microbial Dark Matter (Phase II) - Cone Pool mat layer C metaG... ...
GCCGCACCCCACCCCCAGCCGCCGCCGCCGTGGCCGTGACGGTGCCAGTGACCGTGTCGGTGTCGGTGTCCGTGTCCGTGTCGGTGTCGGTGTCCCTGACCGTGCCAGCGTCTGTGCCCGTGTCGGTGACCGTGAGTGACAGTGTCGGTGTCAGTGTCAGTGTCGGTGGCCGTGCCCGTGTCCGTGTCGGTGACCGTGCCGGCGACCGTGACCGTGTCTGGGTCCGTGCCGGTGTCCGTGCCCGTTCGCCGGGCCGGCCCAGGACGCCGTGCTCTATACTCGCGCGGGTGAGCACACAGGCCCTGTTTTCGCTCCGCACCTTTGCTGACTTCAACCTCCCCGAAGAGGTCATGAGAGGGGTTCGCGATGCCGGCTTCGAGCGCTGCACTCTGGTACAGGCGGAGGTTCTACCCCTCACCCTCGCCGGCCGCGATGTCGCTGCGCAGGCGCAGACCGGCACCGGGAAGACCGCCGCCTACCTGCTGACCGTGTTTGCGCGCCTGCTCGCCAAACCCGCGCAGCACCCGGGAGAGCCGCGGGCGCTGATCGTCGGGCCGACCCGTGAACTCATCGTGCAGATCGCCAGCGACGCCCACCTTCTCGGTCGCCACACCGGCCTCACCACCCTGGCGGTGTTCGGCGGCATGGACTATCGCAGTCAGCGCGAGGAGCTGTCCCACGGCGCCGATGTGCTCATTGGTACACCCGGTCGCCTGCTCGACTACCTCCGTCAGGGGATCACGTCGCTGCGCGCCGTGGAGGTGTTCATCGTCGACGAAGCCGACCGCATGTTCGACATGGGCTTCGTGGACGACATCCGCGCCATCTCCCGCCGTCTGCCGCGGCCGGGCAAGCGCCAGACGCTGTTCTTCACCGCCACCCTCTCGGCTCGGGTCTTGGAGCTGGGGTGGCGGGAGATGCGCAACCCCGCCGAAATCGTTGTCAACCCGGAAGAACTCACCCCCGAACGCCTCGAGCAGTGGCTGTATCACGTCGGCTCGCGGGAGAAGCTGCCGCTGCTTTTGGGGCTCCTGCGGCGCGAGGGGAGCCAGCGCACCATGGTGTTCGTCAACACCCGGGAGGAGGCGCGCCGGCTGGCCGAGAGACTGTGCGCCAACGGCTTTCAGGCGCGGGCGCTGACTGGCTCGGTGATTCAGAAGCGCCGCCTGAAGGTGCTCGACGACTTCAAGGCCGGCACCCTGCCCATTCTCGTCGCCACCGACGTGGCCTCGCGCGGACTGCACATTGAGGGGGTCAGCCACGTTATCAACTACGACCTCCCCTTCGACCCCGAAGACTACGTTCACCGCGTCGGCCGCACCGCCCGGGTGGGCGCTCGCGGCAAGGCCATCTCCCTGGCCTGCGAGAATTTCGTGTACTCCCTGGCGGCCATCGAGCGGCTCTTGGGGATGCCGATCCCCCTTCGCTGGGCAGATGACGACCTGCCCGTCCGGCCGGTGGATACCCCCTCCCGCCGAACCCCCCGCGACCGGCCGCGCCAACGACGTGGTGGAGCCCGCCGAGGCTAGGTGCTAGGGCGGCCCTCCCGGCTCACCCCACGATTCGGGCATGAGGCCGGCCGCCTCGCGCAGCACGACAACCGAACTCCCCCCGGCTGCGGGGACAACCCCCGCCAGTCGACGGCCACCCCGTTCCCACACGCCAAGGCCGTGCTCGTCCAGCACCAACACGGTTTCTCCACTGGTGGCGAGAGCGCGCGGCGGGCGGGGCAGGGGGATGCGGAAGCGCTCCTTCAGCGTCGGACCGGCGCCAGGGCGCACCCGCAACCGAATAAGGAAGCCTTGCGCCCCGGCCGAAGCCGCAGCCACCAGTAGTTCTCGCCCACTCGAGTCGGCCGCGACGGCGGCGATCTCGCCGCCGAGCGGCAGCGTCGCCACCGCCGAGCTGCCCAACCCAGCCACCGCCAGCCGACCCTCCGCGCATGCTACGCCGAGCCACTCCCCGTTGGGCGCAAGGACCAGGCGCTGAGGGACACACGGTGTGGAGACGGGCACGAGGCGCACGTCGCCGGTGGTCGTGACCACCCACACGCCCGCCCCCTCGGGCCCCATGCCGATGAGCGCCACAGCCAATCCATTGGCCGTCACACTGGCGTGGCGCACCCCCTGGAGGCCGGGCAGAGGGAGCTGGGAAATGGCCACCCGCTGGGGGTACGCAAGGAGGACGAGCTGTTCCGGCATGACCACGAACATGCGGTCGAACTCATCGAAAAACAGCGGGAAGATCCGGCCAGGCTCGACTCTCACCCGGCCATTGGCGCGCACCACCGCGGTGGCCTCGCGGTGGGTCAGCGGCACAATAACGGCGCCATCGGGTGCGGCGAAGATCGCCGCCCCCGGCTCCGGCAACGCGACCCGCGCCAGTACCACCCGTTGCTCGACCTCTACGAACACCACCTCGCTGGATCCCAGCACCGCCGCCACGGCAGCCAACGCGATCGCTGCCCCCATGGCGCTATCCTACTCGAGCTGACGGCCAGCGTGTCGTTACACTAGCTCTCGTGGACGCCGCCCTGTCCGAGGAGCTCCGGCAGTACGCCCGGCGCGCGCTGGGCTTCAACCTGGCCGGGATCACCGCTGCCTTGCCGCTGGAAGGGGGTGTCCGACTCGCCCGCTGGCTGGCGGCGGGCGCCCACGGGGAGATGGCGTACATGGCACGAACCGCTGCGGTTCGCGTTGATCCACAGCGCTTCCTGCCGGGGGCGCGCAGCGTCGTTGTGGTGGCGCTCTCCTACCACGATGGCCTAGCGTTGCCCTCCCAGCACTTGGCCAGCACCGTCCAGATCGCCCGCTACGCCCGCCGGCGCGACTACCACCACGTGCTGCGGCGGCGGCTCGTCACCCTGGGCCGCTTCCTCGCCGCCCGCCGGCCGGGATGCCGGTGGCGGGTCGCCGTGGACACCGCTCCGCTCCTTGAACGCGAACTGGCCCAGCGCGCCGGCCTGGGGTGGATCGGAAAGAATACCTGCCTGATCAACCGACGGCTGGGAAGCAATCTCTTCCTGGGCGAGCTGGTCACCGACGTGGAGCTGGCGCCCGATCCCCCCGGGCGCAATCATTGCGGCCGTTGTACAGCGTGCCTGGACGCCTGCCCCACGGCAGCGTTCCCCCATCCGGGCTTTCTCGACGCCCGGCGCTGCATTTCCTACCTCACCCTGGAGCATCGCTCCGCCTTTCAACCCCACCAGGCCGCGGCGGTGGGGCGGCATTTGGCAGGGTGCGATATCTGCCAGGACGTGTGCCCGTGGAATCGGCGCGCCCCCGCCTCGTGCGATTCGGCCCTGGCGACCCGCCCCCACCTGGTCCATCCGACGGTTGCCGCCCTGGCCCTCCTGGACGAACCCGGGTGGCAGCAATTCTCCGCAGGTACACCGCTGCGCCGACTGGACTTCGACCGCTTTTCTCGTAACCTGGCGGCGATTGGCGAGCATGGGGAGGGCGTGCTGCCCCGGCCGCTCGCCGAGGAGGCGAGGCGGCCGCCTCCGAGTCGTTTTTTTCCCACCAAGCTTGACACGGGCGAGCACAAGGACTATAACAACGCACTCAAGGGGGCCGCAGAGCTCCCTAGGGAGGAGTGGGAAAACCGCGAAGCCTGACATGGGCTGCTTCACCCGCTCGCACCAACGGTCACTCTAACTGGGACCCCACCAGCTGCCCCCAAAAGGGCAACGAGGGGAGAGGTTTCGTCACAGCTGTTGTCTGCTTCGCAGAAGGAGGAAAGGAGAATATGATGTCGAAGAACAGGGTACTCGTCGGTGTTGCGCTTCTCGCGGTGGCGATGTTCACGGTAAGCTGCGCTAAGCCCCCGCAACAGGAGATCGACCAGGCCAAGGCCGCCCTCGCCGCTGCCGAGCAAGCCGAGGCCGCCAAGTACGCCGCGGACGCCTACGATCAGGCGCAGCGTGCCATGAACGCGGTGAACGCCGAGCTGGAGGCGCAGAACGCCAAGTTTGCGCTCTTCCGTTCCTACACCAAGACCAAGCAGCTGATCGTCGATGCCACCAACGCCGCCAACGCCGCCAAGGAGGCCGGGATCGCTGGCAAGGAGAGGGCGAAGAACGAGGCGCAGGCAGCCATCGATGCCGCCCGGGCCGCCCTGGCCGCCGCCGGTGAGGCGATGACGGCGCTGGAGAACTGCCGCCGCAAGCCCAAGGACCTCAAGAAGGACCTGGAGATGATGAAGGGTAACCTTGACGCCTTCACCAGCCAGATGGGCAGTGTGGAGAGCGCGTTCGCCCGTGAGGATTTCTTCGGCGCCAAGGCCCAGGCCGAGTCGCTGAAGGGCCAGGTGGACGCCATGACCGCCGAGCTCACGGAGGTCAAAGCCAAGATCCGGTGCTGATCGAAATTTCTGCATTGATTGCCAGGCCGGCGACGGTGACAGGTCGCCGGCCTGTTTCTTGCTCGGCCGTGCTGCTGTCGTTGGCGTTGGCCGCCGGGTGCGTCGCGCCGCCGTCTCCGGATCAGTGGCACGGTGCCCGGGAGGCCGCGCAGCGCGCCATCCGGCTCGTGCGGGATCGGCACCCGGGCCAGGCCCGCTACCTCCAGACGCTTTTGGAGCACGCCGAGGTCACCGCCGCGGTGGAGGCTTCCGCACCCTTCTGGAGGCGCACACCGGGGAGGGCCGAAGCTGCCTGGCTGCGGGTGGCGGCGGCGGCGGCGAAATCGGTCAGAGAGTTTCGGCACGAGGTGAACGCGGCCCAGGCTGCCTACCTGGCCGCCCTGGAACCCAGCACGCTGGCGGTCCAGCGCGCCCGGCAGCAGATCCGGGAGACCGGGTTGGGCCGTCGCGAGGCGGCCGCCTTCGCCCGCGCCACGGCCAGCCAGGAGGCCGCCATCCGCCTGGCCGAGCTGGGCGACTGGCAGGGCGCCACTCAGTCTCTGAACCAGGCGCGGGAGGCCGCGCTTATCGTCCACCGGGCGTGGTCCGAGCTCCACAGCCGGTTTGCCGATCCCGACCTTCGGCGACAGTGGCAACTGTGGGCCAACGAGACCATCGCGCACTCGCGCCACGGCGGATCGACCGCCATCCTGGTGGACAAGCTCAACCGTCGCCTCGATCTGTACCGTGGCGGCGTGCTCGTCCGCTCGTACCCCGCCGAGCTGGGGGCCAATGGCCTGCGCAGAAAACAACATTCCGGTGATCGCGCAACACCCGAGGGGATCTACCGCGTCGTCGACTTAAAGAGCGGCCACCGCACCAAGTACTACAAGGCGTTGCTCATCAATTACCCCAACGAAGAAGACCGCGCCCGTTTCGAGGCGGCGCGCCGCCGTGGGGCCATCCCCTGGCGCGTGGGCATCGGCAATCTGATCGAAATCCACGGCGAAGGGGGAGAGGGTACGGACTGGACCGATGGCTGCGTCGCCCTCGCCAACCAGGACATGGACGAGGTCTTCGCCGCCGCCCAGCTTGGTACACTGGTGACCATCGTGGGGACGTATGTGCGCTGAAAGGGTCCCTCTGCCGACGCCGCCACCGCCCCCGCGGCCGCGCTGGATTTTGGGCCTTTTGGTGCCCGCCCTGGCCCTGGTGGTGGTTGTCGTGGGGACGGCCGCCGTGCTTGCCCGCTTCGGGCATGCGTACCGCGCCTACCCCTTTGCGGCCGGCGGCGGAGGTGCAGCGGGCGGCGATGCGCAGGACCTGGCGCGGCGAGCGGCGCGCGCCAGCGCCGCCCTGGCGCGGCTGCAACCGCGCGGCACGTACCTGGTGGTGGACACCTACCGCAACCGCTTGCACATCTTCCGCGATGGCGAGCTGCTGCGCACGGCCGTGTGCTCCACCGGCACCGGCATCGTCCTGCGCGATCCCCGCACCGGCCGGGAATGGGTCTTCGATACCCCCCTCGGTGAACGCATCATCGAGAACAAGCGCCGCAACCCGGTGTGGGCCAAACCGGACTGGGCGTTCATCGAGGAAGGCATGCTACCCCCCACGGACCCCAACGAGCGCTTCGACGACGTTTCCCTCGGGAAATACGGGCTTTACATGGGGGATGGCTATATCATCCACGGCACCCTGTTCAAGAGCCTTCTGGGGAGACGGGTGACCCACGGTTGCATCCGCCTGGGAGACGAGGACCTTGAGTTCGTTTACAACTCCACGCCCATCGGCGCTCGTGTCTTTCTGTACTAGTGCGCTGGCGGCGATGGCCGCAAGCGCCATGGCCGCCGATGCCCCGGCCCGCGTCGCGAAGGTGGCGGCTGTTGAGCTGGAGGTTCTCCTGGCCCAGCGACCCGAAATCTACCTGGTCCTCAACCCTGCGTCACGCACCCTTGAGGTGAAGGTTCGCGGAATTGCCCTCGACCGCGTGCCACTGGCCGGCATCGAGATGATCGTTCACGCCCCGTTATTTGGAGGCAAAGCGCCCTCACCCCCGCCTTTGCCGGCGATCTGGCGGGTGGTCAATGGACCCGGTGATACGGACCGCGAGTATATCGCTCCCACCGAGCTGCGTCCGTATAACCCCGACGGCTACGACGACCCGCAGCCCGGCACCCCGCCCAGGCGCCCCGGCGCATCCGCACCCACCGCCACCCCACTGCCCGAACCCCCTGCGTCGTACCGCGCCCAGCTCGACAACGGTTTCGATCTATGGGTCACCACCGCACTGCCACCGCAGGGGTTTCTCCCCCGCGCCAGCGCCGCTGTGCGGGATGGGTGGCAGAGGCTGCGAGGTCGCGGCAGCCACCTCCCGCCGGCCATCACTCTGGCCATGGCCAGGGAGGATGCCGTACGGCTCCACCACCTGATGCGCAGCAACATGGCCATCCTCGTCCTCGCCGAGCCATAATCCGCGGCCTTGGCCCCGCCGCACCGTCCGGTCTCCCTGGAGCACCTGGTTGCCGCCGCCTGAGCGATCAGTTCGTGCGAAGGCGCTCCACACGCGCCACGACGTCCCTGAAGGTGGGGTTGCGCGCCAGCACTTCGGCGTAGTGATTCAGGGCGGAGGCCGTGCGACCGCCCGCCTCCAGGGCCCGGCCGAGCTCGTAGTGCAGCCCGACCTCTACCTCGGGGGGGAGATCTGGGGCTTCGAGCCCCTTGGCGTACCACCCCGCCGCCTCGTCATACAGACCCTTCTCCACGTAGCAGGCGCCGATCATGCTCACCGCTTCGAGAAACAGGGCAGGCGACTTGACGGCCAGCTGGAACTCGCCGATGGCCTCATTTAGCAAGCCCATCTCCCGATACGCCAGGCCGAGGTTGAAATGGGTGTCGTAGTCCTCGTCCGAAAGCTGTTCCGCAACCCCGCGCTGAAACTCCCGGAACAACTCCTCGATGGACTCTTCCTGCCCCGCATCGCCCGCCGCTCCCCGGGCCTGCGCAACCAGTTCATCCTCGGCGAGTTCGCGCTCCAGTTCGGCAGCCAGGTCGAAGAATTGCTCCTCTTCGCTAAACAGCTCGGAGGCCGACTCGCCAGCCGCGGGCGCCACTACCTCGGGCTCGTCCCACCCCCGGCTCTTCAGCAGCGCGTGCCGCGCCACGACGGCGGGGTGATCGCCGAAGCTCTCCTGCAGGCGAGAGAGGAGCCGGGCAGCGTCTTCCCGCAACCCCTGCTCGATGAAAAAGTCCAGCTCGCGCAGCTGCTCCTCGCTGGGACCGGCGAGCAGGTCGGGCACCTCCAAGAACTCGACCGCTACCTCCTCCGGAGCCGATTCCACGCCTGGTGCCGGTGCGGCGTCGAAACCAGCGGCCCCCGCGGCCATGGGTCCGGCATCGACGGCGCCGAACTCCCCTAGTGCCACCCCCGGCACCACCGGCTCGAACGACACCACCTCCGCGGCGGCTTCCCACTGAGCTGCAGCGGAAGTGGCCTGGCCCGTCGGCGCCGCCTCTTGGCGGCGGGGTGCGGCAGGGCGGGGAGAACCGCCGGCCCCATCGAGCCCCAGCATCGCCTCGAGTTCTTCCAGGCGGACGCGGCCCAGGCCGGTACGGGTCGCCGCGGGGGCAGCCGGCCGCGGCGCCGGTGCAGGCGGTGCCGCCAGCAGTGAGTCCAGGTCCAGCTGCGGGGTGGGGCGGGGGCGTGCGGCGGGCCGAGACGGCATCTCCGCCACCGGCGCGGGCTTCGCTTCAGGCTCCGCTGCAACCTCCTGGACCACTCCCCCGCCCAGCTGTGCCAGCAACTTGCGGCCTTCAGAATGGTCGGGGTTGAGGGACAGGAGGCGGTGAAGATGGGCGATCGCCTTGTCGGTGAGACCGTACTTGGCGAACACCGACGCTTCAGTAAAGAGCTCGTCTGAGTTGGTTTCCAGCGATGGGGCGCGGATCTCCAGGTGTTCGTGGGCGTGGGGTATCGCCCCGGTGGGTTCCTCGGCTAGCGTCGGTGCCAGGGCCGGTTCCGGAAGTTCGATGGGCTCGCGGACCCCCTCCAGCGGCCCGGCCGGCGGTGGGTGAGGAACCACGACGGAGTCCTCGGGGAGTGCGGCAGCCACCGCGACGGCTTCCAGGTCCACGTCGACGAATTCGACCTCGGGGCTCTCCTCGACCACCTCTGGCGGTGGTTGCAGCGGCAATACCACCTCGGGTCGCGGCGTGGGCTCTCGCACCGGCGCCGCCTGCGGCGGCGGCGACGGCGTCACCGGCACATTCACCGGCATTCCCAGCTCGTTGAGGCGGCGCGCGAACAGCCGGTTGTCCGGCTCGCGCTGATGCAGGTGCCGGTACAGAGACAACGCGTCACCCCTGCGCCCAGCGCGGAAGTAGGCGTCGGCCAGGGCTGCCTCCACCGTGTCGACCAGGTCGGGATCGCTGGCACGGTCGAGGATCTTCAAGGCTCGCTCCAGGACCTCCGCATCGCCAGGTGCCCCGCGCAGCAGCCTCCGCACCAGCCCCTCGGCGCGGTGGCGATCGCCCACCGCCATGAGGCGATCAACGGTCGGTAGGATCTTGTCCTTGGCCAGCGACACTTCTCCCGCCTTCAGCATCACATCCCCATACAGCTGCACGATACGGGTGTTCTCCCCCACCTCGGGGAGGAGCTCTTCCAGCAGAGACCGAGCGCGCTCCGCTTCTCCTGCCTCCGCCAGCGCCCGCGCCAGCGCCTGCCGCAACTCCGCCGCCCGCCCCCCTTGCCGCACCGCCGACTCGGCCAGGGTGACTGCATCCTGCGGGCGCCCGGCGGTCACCAGCGCGTCGACGCACGGGGCGATGGCGTCGGCGGCGGTAGGCCCGAGCTCCAGCGCCCTGTGGCAGAGTTTGACCGCCTCATCAAGCATCCCCCGGCCCAGCAACGCCCGACTGAGGGCCTCGATTTGCAACCCGACCTCGCGCACGTCGCCGGCCTGAATGAGGAGATCCACGAGCTTGGCGCGCGCCTGAAAGTTGGTGGGTTCCAACTCCACCAGCTTTCGATAGGTTCGGATGCCATCCTCCATGCGGCGCGAGCGCAGGAACCAATCCGCCAGAGTGACCAGCTGCTGCCGCCCCTCCACCACCAGACCCTGCTTGAAGTACAGGTCGGCGAGGCGCTCGTAGACATCCGTGCGCTGGGGGTCGAGCCGGTTGATCTTCTTGTAGATGGCGATGCCCTTGAGGAAAAAACCGTCGGAGGCGAAAAACTCGGCGATGCGCTGGTAGACGTCGATGGCCTCGTCGATGCGGTTGGCGCGCACCAGCAGATCGCCCAGCTTGTTGAGGGTCGTGGTGTCGGGGGGCCCCTGTTCCAGCGCGCGGCGGTACTCGCGGATGGCGGCATCGAGCTTCCCTCGCGCCGCCAGCTTGTCCGCCTCCTGCAGGATCTGCTCGCGCTTCACCGACGCCATCGCTTCGCCCCCGACCCGTGGATCTTCATGCTAGCACATGGCTGCGGCGCGTTCTGCCGGCTTGAGGAGGCGCGAGGAGGGTGGCGCCTGCATGCCAACACATCCATCAGCCCGCGCCGGATCATCGCGAGGCGACGATCCCCTGGCCGGGCACGCTCTAGCCTCGCCGGCGATCCTCCTCAAGGCGCGCGGCCTTGCCGCTCAAAGAGCGCAGGAAGTAGAGCTTGGCGCGCCGCACCCGGCCGTGGCGAACCACCTCGATGCGGTCGAGGCTCGGCGAATGGACGGGGAAGACCCGCTCCACCCCCACCCCGTAGGAGACCTTGCGCACCGTGAACGTCTCGCGCACGCCCCCACCCCTGCGGCCGATCACGACCCCCTCGAACACTTGCAGGCGCTCCTTTTCCCCCTCCCGCACGCGCACGTGCACGCGCACCGTGTCCCCCGGGCCAAAGTCAGGCAGGTCCTGACGCATCTGCTCCTTTTCGAGCTCGCTCATATCCATGGCACAACTCCTTCTGACGGGCTCCGCCCGCGTGCTCGCCGCGGCGGGAACGCAGAGTATACACCGGCGCCGGGACGCCGCCAAATTCTGCCGCTGGCCGGCGGGGCACGCTCCGGCCTGGCGGCCGGTGCAGATGCGCGCCTACTCCTGCTCGCCCCTGTCCCCTGCCTCGTCGCCGTCGCCCAGCAGATCGGGGCGCCAGCGCCGCGTACGGGCGAGCGCCTGTTGCCGTCGCCAGCGCCGCACGGCGGCGTGGTCCCCTGACAGCAACACCTCGGGGACGGCGAGCCCCTCCACCACGCGCGGCCGCGTGTACACCGGGTAGTCCAGCAGACCCGAGGTGAACGAATCCTCCGCCACTGACTCGGGATCGCCGACCACTCCTGGCAGGTGGCGGGACACCGCTTCGAGAATCACCAGTGCCGCCAGCTCTCCCCCGGCCAAAATGAAGTCGCCAATGGAGATCACGTCCGCCGGCAGGAGTTCGAACACCCTCTCATCGAACCCCTCGTAGCGGCCACACACGATCACCAGCCCCCTGGCGCCGGCCAACTCCCGGGCGACGCCGTCGTTGAAGCGGCGCCCCCGGGGGTCGGGGATCACCAGGCGAGCCGCGTTGCCGTTTGCCGCCATCACCTCGCGGACCGCCCGCAGCACCACCGGCGCCATGAGCACCATCCCCGCCCCGCCGCCGAACGGTGCGTCATCCACTTGCCCGTAGCGGTTCACCGCCCAGCGCCGCAGGTCGAACACCCGCGCGTCCATCACCCCACTGGCGATCGCCTTCCCCAGCACCCCGACCGCCAGATAGCCCTCCACGGCGGCGGGAAAAAGGGTCAGAACGTCACAGCGCATCGCCGGAGAACAGCCCGCCCGGCGGGTCTAAGTCGATGATTTTAGCCTCGAGATCGACCCGCACCACGATGGGGGAGCAAAACGGCACCAGCACTTCGCGTTTTTCGCCCGCCTCCACGCACAGTAGCGTGCCGCCGCCCAAATCCAACAGCTCGACGACGCGGCCCAGGTCTTTGCCGTCGGGCGCGCGGCAGCGACACCCGACCAGTTCGTGCTCGTAGTAGTAGTTGTCCGGCAGCGACGAACGCTTTTGGGCGGCGAGGAACACCCACGACGGGACGAGCGCTTCGGCCTCCTCGCGGCGGGTGACGCCGTCGAGGGCTAGAAGCCACGCCCCCTTGTGGTGGCGCACCCCATGCACCGCGAAAAACCGCTCCGGCTGTGCCTCACCAAGACCCACCGTAACGCCCGCCACCATGCGCTCGGGAAAGTCGGTGACGATCTCAACCACCACGTCCCCGTGTATCCCGTGGGCGCGCCGGGCACGACCAACGGCGAGCCACTCGCTCTCGCGCCTCACCACACCACTATTCCAGAATCTCCAGGACGAAGCGCTTGCGCACCTTCATGCCGGCGCCGGCGAGAATCGTGCGAATCGCGCGAGCGGTCTTTCCCTGCTTGCCGATCACCTTGCCCAGATCCTCGGTGGCGACGCGGAGTTCGAGCACGGTCGTCTGCTCGCCCTCGACCTCGCGCACCTGCACCCGGTCGGGTCGATCGACCAGGGCCTTGGCGGTCTCCTCGACGAGCTCCTTGATAGTCACGGCACGCCTCCCCTTTAGGTCGCGAGCTTCAGTAGGCTCTTCACGGTGTCGGACAGCTGCGCTCCCTGCGACAGCCAGTGGTCGATCCTGTCGCGGTCGAGGCGCACCTCGCAGGGTTGCGAGCGGGGGTTGTAGTAGCCAACCTCCTCCACGACGGCCGAAGTGGGCGGCTTGCGCCCATCCGACACGACGACGCGATAGACCGGGCGACGGTTAGAGCCCATGCGGCGTAGTCGAATCTTGAGCATTCAGACGTTCTCCTTCGCGTGTTCACGGCGGGCTCCACCTGGGGTCTGCATGCCGCCTGCGATCGCTTCCTCCCCGCGCCGACGACACCCCCTCCCGCCGCGGGGCAAGCATTGTAGCAAAAGTCGTTCCTACATTCCCAACGAACGCAGCACCCGGCGCGGGTCGCCGCTGCCGGCGCGCTTGATCAGCTTGCGCATCTCTGCGTACTGGCGCAGCAGGCGGTTGACCTCCTCCACGGTGGTGCCCGCGCCGCGGGCGATGCGCCGCCGGTGCGAGCCCTTGATCACCTCGGGGTGGCGCCGCTCCTTGGGCGTCATGGAACAGATGATCGCCTCGAACCGCTTCAACCGCGTATCGTCCACCTGCTGCCCCTTGAGAGCCTTGGCGCCGGGGATGAGGTCCATGATCTGGCCCATCAACCCCCCGCCGCGCAGTTGCTTGAGCTGCTCGCGCAGATCCTCCAGGTCGAACCCGTCCTTGCGCAGCTTGCGTTCCAGCTCTTCCGCACGCTTCTCGTCCACCGTGGCCTGGGCCTTCTCGATCAGGGTCAGCATGTCGCCCATGCCCAGGATGCGCGATGCCATGCGGTCGGGGTGAAACGGCTCCAAATCGCCCAGCCGCTCCCCCACGCCGGCGAAGCGCAGCGGCGTGCCGGTCACCGTGACCACCGACAACGCCGCCCCCCCGCGCGCGTCTCCGTCGAGTTTGGTAAGCAGCACGCCGGTGAGCGGCAAGCGCTGGGCAAACGCCTGCGCGGAGCGCACGGCGTCCTGGCCGGTCATGGCGTCGGCCACAAACAGCACCTCGCTGGGCTTGAGGAGGCTGTGCAGGGCGGTCAATTCGGACATCAGCTGCTCGTCCACGTGCAGCCGGCCGGCGGTGTCAAACAGCAACACCTCAAACCCCTTGCGCCGAGCCTCCAGAAGCGCCCCGCGGGCGATCTCTTCCGGGGTGGACCAGGGGCGCGTGTCCAGCACCGGCAGCCCCGCTTGGGCGCCCAGCTGTTCGAGCTGTTCTCGCGCCGCCAGACGCTGGCAGTCGGCGGGCACGAGGAGAACGTGCTTGCGCAGGGTATTTTTGATGAACACTCCCAGCTTGGCGCAGGTCGTCGTCTTCCCCGTGCCCTGCAACCCGACGAGCAGGACCGGCGCCGGGAAACCCTTGAGTTTGAGTGGCTTCTGCTCGCCACCCAGCAGGCGCGTAAGCTCGTCGTGGACGATCTTGACCACCTGGTGCGCTGGCCGCAGCGAGCCGAGCACCTCCTCGCCCACCGCCCGCACCCGCACCCGCTGGGTGAACTCCTTGACCACCGGCAGCGCCACGTCGGCCGCCAGCAACGCCCGCCGGATCTCCCCCAGCGCCTCGTCGACGTGTTTCTCGGTGAGGTGCCCCTCGCCGCGTAGCGTCTTGAACACCCTCTGGAACTTCTCCGAAATCGCCTCCAGCATGGCGTCGTCCTTTCTCTTAAAGAGATTGCCCTAGACCTCGCGGTACCGGCGCAGCTGCTCGGCCATGGCGGCCAGACGGGCGGCGCAGCGCCCGAACACCGTTTCCGGAGGGAATCGCCCGCGCTCGTCCCGCTCACCAGCTGCAACCCCGGTGAGAAGTTCGATCCCACCGGCGATGTCGCTGACGGCAAAGACGTGAAAAAGGCCCGCCGCGATCGCCTCCACTAGCTCCGGCTCCAGCTGCAGGTCGGCGACGTTGGCCTCGGGGATCATCACCCCCTGGGTGCCGGTGAGACCGCGGGCGCGGCAGAGGCGAAAGAACCCCTCAATCTTCTCGTTGACACCACCGATCGCCTGCACCCGGCCCAGTTGGTCCACCGAACCCGTCACCGCCAGGTCCTGGCGCAGCGGCAGGCCGGACAGCGCCGAGAGGATGGCGTACACCTCGGTGGAGGAGGCACTGTCCCCGTCAACCCCGCCGTAGGTCTGCTCGAACGCGATGGACACGCTCATGGACATGGGATGCTCGGTGGCGAACAACGCCTTGAGGTAACCGGTGAGGATCAACACACCCTTGTCGTGGGCGCGGCCCGACAGGCGCGCTTCCCTCTCGATGTTGATAACCCCCTCGCGCCCCAGCGCCACGCGCGCCGTGACCCTCCCCGGCAGGCCGAAGGCGTGGTACCCCAGGTCGTACACCGCGAGGCCGTTGAGCTCGCCAACGGCGACCCCCTCGGTGGCGACGCGCAACAAACCCTCCTGCATCGCCCGGGTGATCTTCTCCTCAGGCAGGGAGTTCCGTTCCGCTCGTGAGGTCACCGCGGCGCGTACCTCGCTCCGGGAAATGACCGGCTGACCGGTGCGTCGGGCCACCCAGGCGGCCTCCCGCAGAATGTCGGCGACGTCCGAGAAGCGGGCCGATAGGCGCCGCTGGTTGCGCGCCAGTCGCACCCCCTCCTCCACCAGCGCCGCCATACCGTCCCGGTCGAGATGGGGAAGCCCCTCGTCGCGAATGATCCGCGCCATAAGCGCCAGGAAATCCCGTACCGAGCCATCATCCAGCGGCATCTCACTGTCGAAGTCGGAAAGCACCTTGAAGATCTTGCGAAAGTCGTCGTCCACCTCGTGCAGCAGGTCGTACAACCCGCGGTCCCCCATCATCACGACCTTCACGTTGAGATCCACCGGTTCCGGCTGCAGCGCCTGGCCCGCCAGGGTGAAGATCGTCTCCGGGGCACGCACCGCCACCCGGCGATAGCGCAGCGCTCGTTTCAGGGCGCGCCAGGCGCCGGGCTCGGAGATCACGTCGAAGGCGTTGAGAACCAAAAAGCCGCCGTTGGCCCGCAGCACAGAACCGGCACGGATCTGGGTGTGATCGGCGGAAGAGCGCAGGTCCTGGCCGAGGCGCGCCTCGATGGTGCCAAACAGGCGGGACAGCGAAGGCTCGGTCTCGATGACCACCGGGCGGCCCTCGGTGGCGGCGTTATCCACCACGACGTTGACGCGGTAGCGGGTGAGGGGGTCGGCAGGACCGTCCTCGCGCTTGGCCGTCAGCAGCTCCAGGTTCCTCATGAGGTCACCGGCCACCACCTGGAGAAACGGTACCACCCGCTCATCCCCCACCGCTGCCGCGATCGCCGCCATTTCCTGCTCCAGCACCGGTTGCACCGTATCCTGGCGCAGCTGCTCCGCCCGTGCCACCATTTCGGCGCGCACCGCCATGACCTGAGCGAAGGCGCGCTGCAGCTCCTCGCTTAACCGCGCGTGCTCCTTCTCCAACTCGGCGAGACGTTCCTTGCCGAGCTTGCCCTCGGCAGCGAGGGAGCGGACCTTGTCCATCGTAACGGGACGATCGTCCACGAGGGGCAGGATCTCCGGCCGCGTCACCGAGCCCACCTGCACCTGCACCAGGGTGAACCCGTGCGCCCGCACCTCCTCCTCGAAGGCGCGAATCAGCTCCTGCTGGCGCACCTTCAAGTCCTCGATCGCCAGCTCGAGCCGCCGTTGGTACTCCTCGCTCTCGAACAGACCCGGCAGGCTCTCGGCCAGCTGCCCCAGCAGCCGGTTCAACGCCTCCCGCAGCACCCCTCCACCGCCGGCACGGAGCTGCAAAAGCTTGGGACGCTCCGGGTAGTCGAAGTTGTACACGTAAACCAGGTCATCAGGCCTCACGCCGCGCCCGGCGTGGGGCTTGAGGTGTAGTTCGATGGCGGTCATCTTGCCGGTACCGGTGAGCCCGGTCACGAAGACGTTAAACCCCAACGACTCGATGGCCAGGCCGAACTCCAACGCCCTGATGGCCCTCTCCTGGCCGATGATGCCGGCGCACGGCTTGACGTCCACGGTGCCGCCTGCGGGTAACCACTCCAGTGGACATCGCCAGCGCAGCTCGTTCCCTTTGAGCTCCCTGACCATAGCTGCCTCCACCTCAGCGGCCCTCGCTCCCGACCCCCTCCTGCACCAGGAGAGGCAGAACCGCCACCGCCACCAGGCATGCCAGCACCACGCCCGCCGAGGTCATCGCCCCGATGCTGCGTAGCCCCGGGAAGTGGGTCGTCACCAGCGATCCGAAACCCACCACCGTGGTCAGCGAGGCGAACACCACGGCGCGGGCGGTCTCCGCGACCCGTTCGATGCCACCGCCCTCGCGCACGCGATGGATCATGTGAATCGCGTAGTCCACGCCAATGCCGATGATCATGGTGATCACGAAGACGTTGAGGAAATTAAGCGCCAGGCCCACAAGCGCCATGCCGGCCACCGTCCACAAGACGCTGAGCAGCACCGGCAAAAGACCCAACAGGGCGTCTCGCGCCCGCTTCATCTCCCACAGCAGCATAAAGAAGACGATGACCAGGCCGAGCAGACAGGCGAGACCCGCATCCCGCCACACGATGTGACGCAGCCGCTGCGACACCACGTTAACGCCGGTGAGCATGGCGCCATCGATTTCCCCGACCAAGGCGACGAGATTCGGGGGCGCCTCGCGCCGCCACCGGCCCGGCGGCACGAACACGTTGACCACCGTCACCACTCGGTCTTCCTTATGGAGCAGCGACCTTTCCACGAGCTGTTCCACCGGCGTCCCGCGCCACACATCCAACCCCACTTCGCTGGCGGGGCGCAAGACCTCGTCCAGCAGCGCCAGACCCGGGCCAAAGGCCTCCGGTTGCAGGCCGGCCCGGGCCATGGCCGCGATGAACTCGCCGCGCACCCTCTCCGGGTCGGTGAGGGTGGCGTGGGCGGCCAACCAGGCCAGCGTCCTGGCCTGGGTGTCGGCCGGAGGGAACAGGTTCGCGAGGGACTCGAAGCCGGAGATCTCTCCGCCCTCCACCAGATCCTCCAGACCCTTGGCGAGCTGCTGCACGCGCGCCAACGCTTCCGCGTCGCTCCCCGCCTCGATGCGGATCATCATGGCGTTGAACGAGATACCGAAGGCATCGGCGACCATCTGTTGCACTTCCACGCCGCGGTTGGAGGGGGAACGCAGGTTGCGCACATCGTCGTCGAACCGCACGCGCCCCACCACGGCCAGTGAGGCGAGGGTCAGTGCGGCCGCCAGGCCGAGCACCACCCGGCGATGGGCGGCGCACCAGCGCAGCAGGGGGGCGACGTGCAGCCAGCGCGAGAGTTCGGGGGGGCGCCGTCCGCGATCAAAGATCGTCACCAGCGCCGGCAGCAGCATGAAGGCGCTGATCGCCATGAGGACAATGCCGGTGCCGGTGAGCAGCCCCAACTCTTTAAGCCCCGCGAACCGAGTCACCAGGAAGGCATAAAACGTTCCAACGCTGGTAATGGCGCCCAACAGCACTGCCGGACCTGAGCTCTCCCCCATCTCGTCCAGCGCCTCGGCCAGAGGCAAACCCCGGTGACGCGCCTCCAGGTAGCGCCCGTACATGACGATGGTGAAATCGATCCCCAGCCCTACCAGTAGCGCGGAGAAGCTGGAGGTCGCCGAGTTGAGCCGGCCGAGGGCCAGCGCCGTGAACACAAAGGTCAGCGCCAGCCCCACCGCCAGCGGCAGAAACGCGAAGTGGGCGGCGGCGAAACGGCGGTACGCGAGGAAAAACAAGAACATCACCCCGATGATCGAGGTCACTGAGTTCGTGATGATGTCCGAGCGGATGAGGGAGGCATCCTCCAGACCGATGCGATGACCCCCGCCCAGATGCACGGGGGGAACTTTGTCCAGCTCGATCTCCTCCTCCTCGGCCAAGCGGGCGCGGGCACGGGCGATGCGCTCCTCCAGGTCGGCGAAGAGAACCTCGTTGAAAGCGATATCCTGCGCCGGCCTGATCGGCTTGGCGAGAATGAGCGCCATGGAGTGATCGGCGGCCAGGTAGTAGCCGCTGGCGAAATCCACCTTCAAAGTGGAGGGGGTGCGTGAGACCCGGCTTAGCAGCAGCGGCAGCAGTCCGAGGGGATCGCGGACCATGAACTCCTTGCCCACCAGGCTTAAGGGGGTTTCCAGCGCGGCGCGCATGTCGGCGGCGCGAGCCGCCAGCCCCTCCGGACTCAGCCGCTCCTCCAGCCGCGCCAGACCGTCCTCGTCGAGGAATAACACGGCGTGGTGCAACACCGCTTCGGCCAGCCGCGTCGGGTCCTGCAGGCGGGATTGCACGTTGGTCAGGTAAGGGCTGCCGTGAAACTCCTCGGCCACCAGGTCAACCAGCATGAGGGCGCGGTCGAGCTCCTCCTCGCCGGCCACTGGCACCGCGGCGAGCAATGTGTCGAGGGAGCCGAACTCTTCGAAGGTGCGGGTGAACCCCTCCACCACCGGGTCATGCCTGGGCACCAGGCTCATGACGTCGGTCTCGAAGGTGATGCGTACCCCCAGCGCCACCCCCAACGCCACGATGGCGATCCCCACCGCCACCGTCAGGTACGGGCGGCGGTGTCCGACTCGCACCAGCGCCACGGTCAACCCCGCGCCGCGCACCGGCCTCACGGTCTGGCCTCGGCGACGCGCCGCCAGAAGGCGCGAAAATAACTCACCAGCGAGACCCCGGCGAGAATCACGGCAACCCACAGAGCGATCTTGCCCAGCAAGGCCCAACGCCCCAGCTGGAAACTGACGATGAGCAGCGCCACACAGATGATCTGCGACAGCGTCTTGAGCTTGCCCCACCAGGTGGCCGAGATCACCACGCCACGCTCGTGCGCCACCTGTCGCAAGCCGGTCACGGCGAACTCCCGGCCGAGGATGATGACCACCATCCAGGCTGGCGCCAGGCCCAGCTCCACCAGGGAGATGAACGCCGCCGAAAGGAGCAACTTGTCGGCAATGGGATCGAGCAACGTGCCCAGCACCGTCACCGACCCGGTGCGCCGGGCGATAATCCCGTCGAACAGATCCGTGACGGCGGCCAGCAGGAAAATGCCCAGCCCCCAGAACTCACTGCCCGAAAAGCGGGTCAGCAGCACCACCACGAGAAGCGGAACGAGCAATATACGGAAGATCGTCAGGGAGTTGGGGAGATTCCACATGTCCGCGACCGAGAGGATTGTAATCCATCCCTGCCCCCGCCCCGTGACTTTGCCCGCGTCCGTGCCCGTGACAGTGACCGGTGACCGTGTCCATGTCGGTGACCGTGCCCGTGCCCGTGACCGGTGACCGTCGGTGACCGTGACGGTGTCGGTGACCGACTGCGCTCGAGGGGCGGGCCTGCTTCGAGGACCGCGGGGCCGCAGCCCCGCAGGATGGGTGGGGGCCTGCCACGACCAACGCGCTCGAGGAGCGGGCCTCGAGGCCCGCGCTTTAATTGTCCGTGTCCGTGCCCGTGCCGGTGCCCGTGCCCGTGTCCGGGACCGTGTCCGTGCCGGTGCCGGAATTGGTGACCGTGAAAGGGATCGCCTGCCTGGAGCGCGTGCCAGGGGGATCGCACGGGTGG
>Ga0209101_1001229_pt1 | contig 19490 bp, 16 predicted proteins | sample ConPoolayeCmetaG_FD_185481 | JGI IMG/M metagenome (GOLD analysis project Ga0209101, IMG submission 185481) | Hot spring microbial mat communities from California, USA to study Microbial Dark Matter (Phase II) - Cone Pool mat layer C metaG... ...
AGGTTGTCCATATGGCGGGCCCATGCAGCGCAAAGCTCCCCTCGACAGCAGCGCCCCTCCATGGCACAATCCGCCCTATTATTGGACAGTCCCCTGGCGCGACCGGTACGCCCGCTCGCTCGCCTGTTGGACTTCGGTTATCCGTGGAGAAACGGCTGATTGTGAATCTCAGCATCGTCCTCGAACAGCCCGACAAGAAGCTCGCCCTCTTCGGCGCTGCCGACCGGCACCTGCGCATGCTCCGCCAGTCCCTTGGCGTCGGACTGGTCAGTCGTGACGATGAGCTGCACATCTCCGGCCAGCGCGAGCAGGTGGATCGGGCCGCCGCCGTCCTCCATCAGCTCCAGAAAAAGCTGCGCAGCCAGGACTGGCTCAGTCTGGAGGAGGTCGGCTCCGTCATTCGCGACACCATCGAGCAGACACGCCAGCGCTCGGCCGACGAGATCGACGTCTACGCCCGTGGCCGGGCCATTCGCCCCAAGACCGCCGGTCAGCAGCGTTACGTGCAGGCGATGCTCAGCCACGACCTGACCTTCTGTACCGGCCCGGCGGGCACGGGCAAGACCTACCTGGCCGTGGCCGTGGCCGCCAGCCTGCTCAAGCAGGGGGCCGTCAAGCGCATCGTGCTGGCCCGGCCGGCCGTGGAGGCCGGCGAACGCCTGGGCTTTCTCCCCGGCGACCTTCAGGCCAAGGTCAATCCCTACCTGCGCCCCCTCTTTGACGCGCTGCACGACATGATGGACTTCGAGCAGGTCAAGCGCTTCATGGTCAACGACATCATCGAGGTCATCCCTCTGGCCTTCATGCGCGGCCGAACGCTCAACCAGAGCGTCATCATCCTCGACGAGGCGCAGAACACGACGTCGGCCCAGATGCTCATGTTCCTGACGCGGCTGGGACACGACTCGAAGATGATCGTGACCGGCGACGCCAGCCAGGTGGACTTGCCCGACAACATCGAGAGCGGGCTGATCGATGCGATGGACCGATTGCGTGGGATCAGGGGCATCGCACTGATCGAGCTGGAACGGGAGGACATCGTGCGTCACCGGCTGGTCCAGAATATTGTCAACGCCTATGAGCGACAGCGGGGCGGGCGGGGCCGGTCGCCGGCCGCCGCGCCACGCGGTCTGGAGTCATCGGGAGCGCCGGAAAGGGAGCAGTGATGTTCAGGTTCCGGAAATCCCGTGCCCGTCGGGCGGAAATCCGCAGGAATCGCCCCGATCTGCGCCAGTTCTGGCAGGGGCTGTTCACTGCCCAGGCGATGACGGCGATCGCCATCGCACTGGTGTTCTGGATTGGCGCCAGCCTCATCGTCACCCTGCGCGAGCGGATGGTGCGACTGCGTCCGGGGCAGTACGTCCACCATGACGTTGTCAGTCGCGTCGCCTTCTCCTCCGTCAACGCCCAGATGGTCAGCAGCCTTCAGGAGCAGGCCCGGGTGGCGGCCCCGCGCGTCTATCGTCCGCTGGCCAATGCCTTTCAGCAACTGGAGGAACTGTTGCTGAGTCTGCCCGAGGAGGCATCCACCCGCCCCGGCTCGCCGCTGCTGAGCGGCATGGACGCCAACACCCTCGCAGCGCTGCGACAGACTCACGCCGACGGGCCGGACGAGTATCGCGACCGCGTTCGCGGCTTCGTCGATTCGCTTCGGGAGGCGCGTAACCGCGGACAGCTCATCGTCCTTTCCGCCGAGGACGCCGAGCAGGATCGTCTGGCACCGGGTCGCCGCTTCGCGCGCATCCGGGTCGGCAACCCGCCCGGCGAGCTGATCACCGTCGAAGTGCGCTCCACCCTGGCACGCCGCGAAGCCCCGGAAAAGTGGCCTCAGGAATTGCGCCTCGAACTCATTGGCCGCATCGAGCAGATGGCCAGCCGGCATTTCCCGCCGGCACTATCCGTGAAGCTGGCCGCATTCACCGTCGACAACCTGCCGCGGACCCACGAGAGAGATGCGGAGGGCACCGTCGCTGAAGAGGCCGACGCCGCCGCCAGTGCTCCGCTGGATCTGGCGCGTCAGGATTACCCGCAGAGCAGAGTTATCGTCCCTGCCGGCAGCACGATCACCCCCGAGCTCTGGAAGGTCCTCCACGACGAGCACCGCGCTTACCTCGCCAGCCTCTCCCTTGCCCAGCGACTGGCATCGCATCTGGGGATGGCCGGCGTGATTTTCGTCCTGACGTTTTGCCTCTGTGCCTACGTGCTGTTCGTGCAGCCGCGCATCGCCCGCAACCACGCCCGAGCCATCGCCATTGTGGCCCTTCTGCTGGCCATGCTGCTGCTGGCCCAGCTCGCGGGAATCGGCCGGGGGCCCCTGCTGCTTTTTGGGATCGCCCCCACGATCCTGGTCGCCATGATTCTGGCCATCGCCTACGACCAGCGTTTCGCCCTGGGCGTCGGCAGCCTCCAGGCTCTGCTGGTCACGCTGGCGCTGGAACAGGGCAGCGGCTTCTTTTTCATCGCGTGGGCCGGCGTCTTCGCCGCCTCGCTGCTCCTGGACGAAGTCCGCACCCGCGGCAAACTCATCGAGGTCGGCGGCATGACGGCTCTGGCTCTCATGGTTGCCGCAGCCGCGGTCGGCGCTGCCGCCGTCGAGCCGGCGGCTTACGTCGCCGCCAACAGTCTTTACGCCGGGGCCGCCGGCCTGGGGGTGGGCTTTGTCGTGCTGGGCATCCTCCCCTTCATCGAGAAGGCCTTCCGCATCACCACCAGCATCACGCTGCTGGAGCTGGCCGACGCCAGCCAGCCCCTGCTCAAGCGGCTTTCCCTGGAAGCCCCGGGCACCTACAACCACAGTCTTCAGGTCGCCACGCTCGCCGAGGCCGCCGCCGACGCAATCGGCGCCCATTCTCTGCTGTGCCGCGTCGGCAGCTACTACCACGACATCGGCAAGATCAACAAGCCCGAGTATTTCGTCGAGAACCAGTTCGACGGTCGAAACCGCCACCTCAGCCTCAGCCCCAGCGTTTCGCTGCTCATCATCATCGGCCACGTGAAGGACGGGATGGAGCTGGCCAGGGAATACAACCTGCCCACCGTTCTGATGCCGTTCATCCAGCAGCACCACGGCACCACGCTCGTCGAATACTTCTATCACCAGGCCCGCAGCCAGCAGGAATCGGACACCGCAGCGCAACCTGTCAGCGACGTGCAGTATCGTTATCCCGGGCCCAGGCCGCGCAGCCGCGAGACCGCCGTCGTCATGATCGCCGACGCCGTCGAAAGCGCCACCCGCGCCATGGTCGAGCCTACTTCCAGCCGCATCGAGTCGCTGGTTCACGATCTGGTCATGAAGCGACTGCTCGATGGGCAGTTTGACGAGTCGGATCTGACCTTCGAGGAACTGCAGACCATCGAGCGCACCATGGTCAAGACCATGCTGGCGATCTATCACGGTCGGCTGACGTATCCCTCCGCCGCGCCGGCGCCTGCAACCGCCGCCAGCGCTGTCAAGTCCGCATGATGTCGGCCCCGCAACTGTGCATCACCGCCCGCGCCGCACGCCATCTGGTGCCCTTTCTGCGCCGTAAACTGCTGGAGGCGATGCAACTGTGCGGCGCCACACCCCGGCACCTGTCCGTCGCCCTCGTCGGCGACAGGGTCATGTCCCGCCTCCATCAGCGGCACCTGGGCATCGACGGTCCCACCGACGTGCTTGCCTTCCCCCTGGAACAGCGCCCGCACGGCCGCGTCGTCGAAGGCGAGATCGTCATCTGCGTCGGCGAGGCCCGCCGCCAGTCGCGCCGCCACGGCACGCCACTCAACCACGAAGTGCTGCTGTATGCCATCCACGGCCTGTTGCACTTGCGGGGCATGGACGATACAACCCCCGCCGGATTCGAACGCATGCATCGGATGGAAGACGCGCTGCTGACCAGGCTGGGGATCGGACCGGTGTTTCGGCCGAACGGTCGACGGCGCCCCTCGCCGCGGCGCCGTCCAGCCCGCCTGTCTTCGCGCTGCGGGGTGCGGCCATGATACCGCTGCTGATTGCCTCCATTGTCGCTTCGTCCCTGCTGTCGCTGCTGTTTTCCACGCTCACCTTCAGTCTGCGCGATCATTCGCGCGCCAGGCTCGAGGACTGCCTCCGGTCGCGTGGCCGAGGCCACTGGCTGGCGGTCATCACCGAATTCCGCGACGACTTCATCTTCGTCACCGCCACCTGGCGCCTGCTGGCCAACATGCTCATTCTCACGGGCTGCCTGCGCCTCTTCGAGGAGGCCGGGCTCTCGCCTGCCGCCCGCTACGCCATGGCCGTCGCCGTCGCCGCCGTCCTCTGCACCGCCTTCTCGGTTGCCCTGCCCACCGCTCTGGCCGCCTATTTCGGCGAGTCCCTGCTGACGTACACCGTCCGCCTCATGAACGGGCTGCGCATTGCCATGAAGCCCCTCACGGCGGCCATGCGCTGCACGGATCGGTTCGTCAAACGACTGGCCGGTCCGCGCTCCGAGCCTGAGCCCGAGGAAATCGAGAAGGACATCCTCTCGGTCGTGGAGGAAGGCCAGAAGGAGGGGGTGGTCGACATCCAGGAACGCCGCATGATCGAGTCGGTCATCGAGTTCCGCGACGCCGAGGCCCGCCAGACCATGACCGCCCGTCCCGAGATCGTCGCCCTCGAAGTAGGCGCCACCCTCGAGGAGGTCAAGCGGACCATCGAGGCCTCCGGACACTCCCGTCTGCCGGTCTACGACGGCACCCTCGACCATGTCGTAGGCATCCTCTATGCCCGCGACCTGCTCAAGTACATCGGCCGGCCGCCCGACGACTTCGACATCCGCGCGCTCATGCGACCGGCCATTTTCGTTCCCGAGACCAAGCCGCTGCGCAGCCTGCTGCTTGAGTTCCGCGAGCAGAAGGTCCACATCGCGATCGTTCTCGACGAATACGGCGGCACCGCAGGCCTGGTCACCATCGAGGACATTCTCGAGGAGCTGGTGGGCGAGATCAGCGACGAACACGAGCCGCAGGAGCCGCCGATGATCCGCCGCCTCAGCGACGGCGCCGTCGAGGTGGATGCGCGGCTGAGCGTCGACGACCTCAATCACCTTCTGAAGCTGAGCCTGCCCGAGGACGCCGGTTACGAGACGGTCGGCGGCTTCCTGACCACGGTGCTCGGACGAATCCCCCAGAAGGGCACCGTCCTCGAGCAGCACGGCGCTCGCTTTACCGTCCTCGACGCCGAGCCCCAGCGCGTTCGCCGCATCCGCATCGAGCTGCTCCCCCAGACCGCTCCGGCGCGCTGAGGTCCGGGACCGTCAGCGACACCGCCTTCCGCGCGGCGGACGGCGCGGCATCCCCGCCGGATTGCGCACGTCCGACACCGCCGGGCACACCACGACCACGGTCAACTCCCGATCCCACCCATTCCTGACCTCGCCGGGGAGGCAAGCATGCCATGTCCGGGGGCGCGACACGTTTCGCGGCAGGTGGTCCGGAATCGCGCCGGCGCACTACGTAGCACGGGCGTCCTCGCCCGGCCCACGACCTTTGTGCCCGGTTGGCACGCACACGGGCAAGATGAGCAGGAGATGCGCCCCGCTCCCTCCCCCGTGCTCCGGGGGAGGGCTGGGGTGGGGGCCGTGCCTCCATCCGACGCAGAAACTGTCACACGTCCGTAGACGCCGGGTGCGTGACAACTTCTGCGGCCGGCGGTCCGGGATCGCGCCGGCACACGACGTGGCACGCGTGCTACGCGTGCTACGCGTGCTACGGACAATCCGCCGGCTGGTAGTAGCACGGGCGTCCTCGCCCGTGTCCTACGGCATCGTGCCCCCAAATCCGTAGCACAGGCGTCCCGACCGTGTCCCCCCTGCCCCCACTGTTGCGACCGGGTGGCTTGCCTCCGCGCTTCAGCGTGTGCCACGGCCCTGCTGGCTCCATCCGAGGCAGAAACTGTGACACACCCGCCTGCTGGATTGTCACGGTGCTGCAGCGGGCTACGGACCGGCGCCGGCGTGGGCGTGCGCTTCGTGCACGACCTTGAGCACCTTCAGCCGGCGCATGCCCGAAGGCACTTTCCAGGTAAGCGTGTCGCCGGCCTTGTATCCCAGGATGGCCGTGCCGATTGGCGCCAGCACCGAGATTCGCCCGGCATTGACGTCGGCCTCGTGTGGGAACACCAGCGTATACGTCTCGCGCTGGCGCGTGTCCAGGTCGACCAGCTCGACCCGCGAGTGCATGGTCACCAGGCCGGGCGGCATCGTCGCCTCGCTGACCACCACGGCCCGGTCCAGTTCGGCCGCCAGGGCGCGCAGATACTCGCCCTGGTCGCGGCGGGTGCGTCGGGCTGACTGAAGGAACTGGCGAAGCTGCCGCATGTCGGTGTCGGTGATGTGAATACGACGGTCGGTCATGGCAAACCTCCTTGCCCGACGCGCGCGGCCGGTGGCGGGGATGTCCGGCTGCATCGGCCGCCGCGCCGGGCGGCTGGTAGAAGGCGCGGTGGAAACCGCGCGACTCGGAAGAGGCGGGCGCGAGTCAGGCGCCTGCCGCCCAAAGCCGCCCGTGCCGGGCACGGGCAAAGACAGGAAGGATCAACTACTGTGGCCGGCGGGCTGCCGGTCGGCCCCCAGGGCCAGCCGCGTCAACAGGTGCAGCCAGCTCCGCAGCGCATGACAGGCTTCCCCGGCCGCGCATCGCGCGCCAGCCCCTATCGGCGGAAGATGTTGTTTCAGCGGTCGGCGCATGTCCTAAACACCGTCGGGCATCATCCGGCCCGATCGCCCGGCATTATAGACGCGTAAAGGTCGGCGGGCGCCGCGGATCTTCGGAATCGTCGGCGGATTTTTCGTATTAATTTATTGCCGAACAACTGCTGCCGTCGGCCGTCAGAGTATGGCGCGCATCGCCTCGAAAGTGAGGTCGATGAGGCGATGGGCCTGGTCGTCGGCCGCATCGCCCCAGATGGCGCCCAGCAGCCGCCCCACGGCGTCGGGCGATGGGTGCCGCGGGTCGAGGTTGATCCCGGCCAGCGCCGGAGGCAGCGCCTGGCTGTGTCTGGCCAGCGAGAGGACGGCGGCGGCGGCGCCTTTGGCCATGTGGACCGGTCGGATGCCCTGGGCCAGCGCCAGTCGCATGGCGCCGAACAGGCGATCGTCCCATCCGAGCTTGCGAATGTGGTCGCGGATGACGCGCGCCACCAGATCATGGAGATTGGGGCGCACCATGCGCTCCAGCAGGTCCTCGGCGTAGGCCTCAAAACCCGCCGGCGTGAACAGCGGATCGCCCAGGTGGCCGTGTTTGCGGATCAGGGCCGCGCCGCATTCGTCGATGAAGGCGGCATGGGCGGTGGCCATGATGTCAGGGTGGTCGGCGGCCTGCGACATGGTGCGCAGTTCGCGGAGGTCGCACAGGTAGCCGATCAGCGCATGAATGGCGTTGTGTCCGTAGAGCTTGGCCTCCTCGAAGGGCAGCAGATTGTCCTTTTCCTCAAAGACCTCGATGCCGCGTCGGAAGTCTTTCAGCGTAATGCGCGAGATGAGGATGCGGTTGAACTCCTCGACCAGGACCGAGCGCGTCGATCCCGGCGTCAGGCAGGCCAGCTTCAGATCGGCGATCGTCTGGGCGTCGGGTATGACACCGCTCATCTTCCCCACGACGGTGTTGAGGCACTGGATGTTGTCCAGCGCCGCCGGAGGACTGTAGCGCAGGATCGCCTCGTGCAGGAGCTCGGCCGCGCGGTTGTGGTTCTCGGCGGCGTAGATGACGGCGGGATGGGAGGGCCGCCGCGAGCGCAGAGCTTCGCCGAGCATGGCGGCCACGCTGCCCGGTCCGCCCCGGTCGTAGAAACTGACGCTGGGCAGGGCGGTGGCCATCTCATCGGCGTGCACGATCGCGTCGATGAGAAGCGCGCGGTCGGCGGGCACGTGCGGATTGTAGATTTCGACGTTGTGGACGGTAACGCGGTCGGTCCAGCCCTTGCGCGCGATGTTCACGGTGTAGGCACCGCCGTTGTCGCGGATTGATTTCACCAGCTCGGGGTCGATCTCGGCGACGACGAATCGCGAGAAGTTGCCCGACATGTACGCCTCGAAGAGGAACAGGGCGCTCTGGATGGGACCGAAACCGAAGCCGACAAAGGTTCGTCGCGGCATGGGGGCGCTATTATCCACGAATTGCGAGGATTTCACAGAGCGACGGCCCCGCCGCTTGCAGTCCGTCCGTCGGCCGCCTACAGTTGCATTGTTCGCTAGGGGTGTCCCGTAAACGGGACTGAGAGAACACCCTTCGAACCTGACCCGGTTGATACCGGCGTAGGGAAGCGAATGATCGGCCGCCGGCTCGCCTCATCCCGCTTCCCCTCACAATGCAAGGAGCAGCCATGACACGCGACACTGCGGATCGCTCATATACGTTGCCGCCACTGGGAAACAATCCCTCCACGGAAGCCCAGGGGACCAGCCCGGGCGCCTTCGCCAATCCTCCGGCCATCGGCACACCGCTCACGTTCAGCTCGCCGGATACGCCGGGCATGCCGCCGCCGTCCGACAAGACCGCGTGGGACTTTCTGCCACGCGGCTGGTCGCGCAACCCCGCCGAAAACCGAGAGTCGAAGATCGAAAGTGCCACCACCCAGCTCGAACTCGCCCGCTGCGGCGTCATCACTCCCCAGATGGCCGCCGTCGCCACGCGCGAGCCGCACCTCACGGCGGCGCAAATCCGCGACGAAGTGGCCGCCGGACGCATGATCATCCCCGCCAACAAGGTGCATTTGAAGTACAAACTCCAGCCGATGTGCATCGGGCGGGCCGCCCTCACCAAGGTCAACGCCAACATGGGCGCCTCGCCGGTCTCCTCCAGCATCGACGAGGAGCTGGAGAAGCTGCGCTGGGCCGAGCGCTGGGGTGCCGACACCGTCATGGACCTGTCCACCGGCGGCGACCTGGACGCCTGCCGCACGGCCATCATCCAGAACAGCACAGTGCCCATCGGCACGGTGCCGATCTATTCGATGATTGTCGGCCGGAACATCGAGGACCTGACGTACGACATCATCCTCAGGGAGATCGAGAAGCAGGCGAAGCAGGGCGTGGACTATTTCACGATCCACGCGGGCGTTCTGCGCGAGCACCTGCCTCTGGTGCGCAAGCGGCTCATCGGCATCGTCAGCCGCGGCGGGAGCCTGCTGGCCAAGTGGATGCTGTACCACAACAGGCAGAACCCGATGTACGAGCTATTCGACGACATCTGCGACATCATGCGCGAGTATGACGTCAGCTTCAGCCTGGGCGACGGGCTGCGCCCCGGGGGGCTGGCGGATGCGACCGATGAGGCGCAGCTCCGCGAGCTACAGACCCTGGCGGAGCTGACCGAGCGCGCCTGGGCCAAGGGATGTCAGGTGATGGTGGAAGGCCCCGGGCACGTGCCGTTCGATCAGATCGAGTACAACATGAAGCTCCAGCGGCGGCTGTGCCACGGGGCGCCGTTTTATGTGCTGGGGCCGCTGGTGACGGACATCTTCCCCGGCTACGACCACATCACAAGCTGCATCGGGGCGACGGCGGCGGCCTATCACGGGGCGGCGATGCTCTGTTACGTGACGCCCAAGGAGCACCTTGGGCTGCCCAAGAAGGATGATGTGAAGCAGGGATGCATCGCCTACAAGATCGCCGCGCACGCGGCCGATGTGGCGCTGGGCATTCCCGGCAGCCGCGACCGCGACGATGAGCTGACCAAGGCGCGGGCGGCCTTGAACTGGCAGAAGCACTTTGATCTGTCGTTCGACCCGGATCTGGCGCGGGCATATCACGATGAGGACCTGGAGGTGGACACGGACTTCTGCGCCATGTGCGGGCACGACTGGTGCTCGGTGCGGATCAGCAAGGAGATCAGCGACTTCTACAGCGGCAAGGCGCCCGAGGCGCAGCCGGCGAAGAAGGCCCTGAAGAGTCCGGGTGTGAGCGAAGAGGGGGCCGAGGCGCTCAAGCAGCGGGGCGTGCTGACGCAGGAGCAGATTCAGAAACTCGCGCACAAGGGCAAGAAGGCGGCGTGTCACAGCGACAACGTGCCCGACCCCGAGAAGGCGAAGCTCGTACAGGTGCGGACGCTCAAGGCGCACGGGGTGACGGTGAGCGAGGGGGGATTGTGAGGCGGAGAGGACGGGGCGAGGACGCCCCGGCTCGCGCGCGACTCGTGCGCCCTGATGGTGGGCCGAAGGCGGCAGCACAAAGCCGATCTGCGATGAGGTATATCTTGAAAATGCCGTGAGGTATGTCCTGCGCCAGCGCGCGACGCATTTGTGATCGGATGATGCGGTAGTGCGGGCTCAGGTGATATACTGCTGCGCGTCTGACAGGCAATCTGGCGTCACCGTCGGCAGATCCCGGCGGCATAGCGGGAGTCTCGAATGGACAACTGGTTCTACGCACGCGGCGGACAACAGCAGGGGCCGTTTCCCATCCAGAGCCTGCGCGACATGGCCGCGCGCGGGCAGCTCACGGCCGGCGATCTGGTCTGGCGCCAGGGAATGCCGCAGTGGCTGCCGGCCGCACAGGCGCCCGAACTGGCCGACTGCTTCAGCGCGCCGCCGACCGTGGTCCAGTACGCTCAGCCGTACGTCGAGCCGGGGCGCAGCGACAAGTCGCAGGGGGTGACGTTTCTTCTGGCCGCCTTTTTGGGGTATTTCGGCGTCGACCGCTTCTACCTCGGCGACACGGCGATGGGCGTGCTGAAGCTGCTGACGTTCGGCGGGTGCGGAATCTGGGCACTGATCGACGCCGTTCTGGCGGGAATGGGAATGCGCACGGATACGCTCGGCCGACGGCTTGACCGCGGCCCGGTCTACGGCACACCGACATGTTCCCAGGGAACGGCTTTCATCCTCTCATGGCTATTGGGACCCTTCGGCGTCGATCGTTTCTACCTGGGCTACACCGGCCTGGGCGTGCTGAAGTTGCTGACCTGCGGCGGGTGCGGAATCTGGAGTTTCATCGACTACCTTCTGATCGGTATGGGCCAGATGCGCGACGCCGAAGGCAATTCGCTGAGCGACTGAGCCGGGCGCGGCGCGGACGCTCAGACCGCTACCGCGCGCCGGCCCCCGGATCGCTCACCCGTCCCATGAACAGGATCGCGCCGCTGGAGTGCTCGCGGATCAGGAACAGGAACGGATGCTCCGCCCGGAAGATCAGCGGCATGGCGGCCGCCAGACGCGAGACAACCACGCCGGTGGCTGCGGCGGCCTCGGTGCCTTCCTCGTTGACTTCCACGAACGCCTTGTGAACGACCGCTGAGATCGCCAGCCGCTCCTGCGTCGAAATGCCCGAGAAATCGGCGGCCGCGCTGAACGCCAGCGGCATGCCCATCGCGCCCAGCACCTTGTCCAGCTCGAACTCGGCCGTCATCTTGAACCTTGGGATCGCCACCTGCACCTCACCGTGCGGCCGCGGGCTTGTGAGCCATTCGTCGAGCCGGGCGATGCTCAATCCCCGCTCCAGCTCCGCCAGGCCGTCGGCCTTCCTGGGCAGGATGACGACCATCGAAAGCTCCTCTTTCGCGTACGGCATCTCCAGCACCTGGGCGCGCTCATCCTCGGCGTAGCGGAAAGCGCCCGTCTGATGCATCATGGGCACGTTGATCCTGCGGCCGTCCGCCAGCGTGAACGGCTCGTCGCGCGTGCTCTCCTTACTGAATTGCCGCGCCCAGTCGCCCTTGAAGTAGATGGCGTTCGTGAGCACGAGCACGCTGTCGCGGGTGATGTGATCGGGCTTGAGCAGCTCCTGGATTTTGTCCTGGGTCTGTTTCTCGACCCAGGCGTTGATGGTCTGTCGCGACAGCTCGCGGTTGCCCACGAAGTCCACCTGCCTGAGCCCCGCGCCGTAGGTCTGGCTCGCGCTGGCGAGGAACTCCGGCAGGAAGTGGAACCCCTGCTGGCCCCACAGCGCGTTGGCCACGGCAAGCTGATAGCCGCGGTCTTTGCCGGGGGCGGTCAGGCGGGCGCTGAGCCGGCCCAGTTCGGCGTGCAGGCGCTGTGACTCTTCGCCGAAACCGAGGACGGCGTACATCTGTTGGGCCGTCTGGCCGTGGGCGCCCAGTGCCGTCATGGCCAGAGCGCTTTCGAGACTGAACGGCGAGAAGAAGAGGTTGCCCTCGCCTGTCCGCAGTTGGCGGTAGAGATCGACGGCAAAGGCGTTGTTAGCGGCCGCAGCCGCCGTTTCCGCCGGTTGACCCCCCGCGCAAGCGCTGCCTCCGATCAACACGGCCGCAAGGCACAGGCGGATCAACATGGTTGGCTCCTTGTTTGCTGGTTCATCCAGAACATTGGACTCCGCGGCGCAGGAAAAGTTCCCCGGCTTGGAGGGGCAGGAGGCCCCCGCGCGCCAATCAAAAATCCAAAATCGAAAATCACCAAGACCGCCCGCTTCATTCCTCCCCTTTGCCCGGCTGCGTCGCCGGCGCCGGTGCCAGGCGCTCGATGCGGCCCCAGAGGTGTCCACCCCGGCCGGCGCCGCTCCAGGTGCCGGCGTACTGTTCGCCATAGATAAGCACCCGTGTCGTGAACGTGCCCAGTCCCGGCAGCGCCGCGTCGGTGAGCTGAATCATGGGCGTGTCGCCGGCCCACTTCACCGTTACCGGCACCGGCACGGTCACGTCCTTCTGCCCGTAGTGTATTCGCGCCACGATGATCCAGTTGTCGCCGAACAGCCGCCTCGCGCTGGAAATCGTGTAGCGGTCTTCATTGCTCTGGCCTCCGTCGCCGGAGGTGTAGCGTCCGACGAGCACGGCGTTGGTGAGCTTCTCCTGAAACTGCCGTTCCAGCTCGGCCTGCGGCGATTCGGTCGGTCCGGCCGCCTGCGCCAGCCCAACCGGAAACATCGACACGATGATCGACAGAATAGAAACGCGCATGCGGATTCCTCCGGTGCAACGCTCGAACTCGGTGGCACGGGTGGCACGATGTCGCGATGACCCGATCCATGACACCGGCGATGCACCGCTCACTGTATGCGCGCCGGCTCGCCCGCCTCAACCACCTTCTGAATCGATACCTGCTCGTTGCGCGCCAGCTCGGCCAGAGTGCTGCGGCCCATCACGGCCGTGAGTATCGCGCGGCCGTCGACGAACTGGCGGTCCTCGACATGCGAGCGCGCTGCGATGTAGCTGAGGAGCCGGCCGTTCCCGGCGTCGGTTTCCAGCGTCACCTGCACCTGCTGCCGCCGCACGTGCTCCCGGATCGCCTCCATGAGCCGCTGCAGACCGGCGCCGGTGCGGGCGCTGATGGGAATTGCCTCCGGATGCAGGGTGCGCCAGATGGCGGCCGCCTGCTCGCCGGCCGCCAGGTCGATCTTGTTGAGCAGGAGCAGCTCGGGCTTGCCTTTGGCGCCGATTTCCTCGAGCACCTGATGGACGGAATGAAACTGTTGCTCGGCATGGGGATGTGAGACGTCCAGAACGTGCAGCAGCAGGTCGGCGTGTACGGCCTCCTCCAGCGTTGCCTTGAACGACGCCACCAGGTTGTGCGGCAGGTCGCGCACGAAGCCCACGGTGTCGGAGAGCAGCACCTGCACGCCCCCCTCCAGCCGCCAGGCGCGGGTCTTGGTATCCAGAGTCGCGAAGAGCTTGTCGTCGGCGTAGGCGCCGGCGGCCGTCAGCGTGTTGAACAGCGTGCTCTTGCCGGCGTTGGTGTAGCCGACGATGCAGACGGTAAAATGGTCGCGGTTGCGCTGCTCGACGAGCCTGCTCTTGCGTTCCTGCACCTTGCGAATCTGTTCCTTGAGGTCGACGATGCGCTTGCGGACCAGTCGCCGGTCGGTCTCGAGCTGCGTTTCGCCAGGCCCGCGCGTGCCGATGCCCAGGGCCTGCCCGCCGCCGACGATCCGCTCCAGGTGGCCCCACATCCGGGCCAGGCGCGGATAGGTGTACTGCATCTGGGCCAGCTCCACCTGGAGCTTGGCCTCGTGGGTGCGGGCGCGGGTGGCGAAGATGTCGAGGATCAGCTCCGAACGGTCCAGCACCTTCACCCCTTCGCCGATGCGCGAGCCGATCTCCTCGTTGATCATCTTCTCCAGCCCGCCGATCTGACCGGGCGACAGGTCGTTGTCGAAAATGATGACGTCGGCCTTGTGCTTTTTCGCCAGGGCGGCGATCTCTCTGGCCTTGCCCGAGCCGACGTAGAGGCCGGCATCCACCTTGTGGCGGCGCTGCAGCACTGTGCCCACCACCTTGGCGCCGGCCGTGCGCGCCAGCGATCGCAGCTCGCCCAGTGGGTCGTGCGGATCGGCCTTGGAATCGGGGAGTATCACCCCCACGAGGATCGCCCTCTCCTGTCGGACAGACAATTCGGTTCGCTTCAGCTCAGCCAAACCCTGCACCTCGCAAAGCACTGGCACTCCGCCGCCGCGCACGCGCGCGCCGGCTTCTCCTGAACATTATATGCCACGCGGTCGGAATCTGCGCAGCCGCCGGCGTTGCTGCGTTGCCGCTGGTGATCGTGGAGCGGTCCTGTGACGAAGCCTTGCTCCCGGCGGCGGGTATTGCCGCCGCCGCCCGTCTCCGGTTAAATGCCGCGAGTCAGACGGAAAGGAGAGCGACGCCATGACAAGATGGGCATTGCCGGTGCTCGTGCTGATCTGTTCATGCGGGGTGGCGCGGGCTGACTGGCCGCAGCTTCAGGCCGATGCCCGCCGCTCGGGCTACAGCCCCGACGCCATTCGTCCACCGTTCAGGCTCAAATGGGCCTGGTATGGCGAGGCCACCCAGTACCCTGACACCAAGCCGCCGCAGCGGGCCACCGTGAAGATCGCCAACATGGTGCAACCCATCGTCGTCGGCGGACAGGTGTTCGTCGGCGCCATGGACGGCACGCTCTACGCCATCGACGCCGAAAAGGGCACCACGCGCTGGAGCTTCAAGACCGGCCGGTCCATCGTCCACACGGCGGCCGTCGCCGATGGCATCGTCGTGGTCAACTCGATGGACGGCAACGTCTACGGCGTGGATGCCCAAAAGGGCACCGAAATCTGGCGCCACTCGACTCCCTACGGCATCATGACTGCCCCGGCCATCGCCGATGGCGTGGTCTATGTGACCACGCGCGACGGCCGGGCGCTGGCTTTGGACCTCAAGAGCGGCAAGCTGCGGTGGGCTTACGATGCCGGCTGGCCGATCGTCAACTCGCCGGCCGTCCACGACGGCGTGCTGGTGTTCGGTGCCGAGGACATGCACGCCCACGGCGTGGACATCGCCACCGGCCGGCGCCTGTGGCACACGCGCCTGCGAGGGCAGAGTTTTCGTTCGAGCTGGCCGGTCGCCTACAAAGACATGGTGATCCTGCACTCGATCCCCTCGATCAGCGGCAGCGAGATGCAACTGCTGTGGGATCCGCAGATGGAGGCGCTGCTTGATGCGTGTCCGCCGAACAACTGGCCCGCCGAGCGCGAGGCGATCCTCAAGTATCTGACGGAGAATCCGGAGCGTCAGACGGTCTTCGTGCTGGACCTGAAGACCGGGCGGACGAAGTACATCCCGCCCATCGGCTACGTGGCGGGAAACATGTATCCGCCGATGCCCGCGGTTTATGACGACCAGGGGCGGATTTACATCTACTGGCGAACGCGCAGCAGCCGGCTGCAGGGCGCCGGCACCTACGGCACCAAGTACGTCCCCGACATCAGCTACATGGACCCGGCCACCGGCGACCGCGTCATGCTGCCGTTTCCGCGCATCAACACGCGGACAAATTACGTCGCCGTGGAGCTGGACAACAACTTCCTGCTCACCATCGGAGGGGACGTGCTGTATGGCTCGAACCAGTTCCGCGTCCATCTGATGATGGACCTGCGCGACGGGCAGTTCTACGGCATCACCAAGGCCTTCCTCGACGAGCGCGACGGGGGATATGGCGTGCCCCCCGGCACGTATTCCTTCTTCCCCGTGCGCGGCCAGCAGCCGCCGACGCCCGGCTCGGGCATCAACGGCGAAGCAGGGCTGGTGCCGGTTGGCGACACCGTCTACATCAATCACACGTCGGCGAGCTGCATCGCCGCGTTCACCGGACAGGCTTCCAGGAAGGAGGGCGGACAATGAAATCCCCATTCACGGCCATCATCGTTCTGTTCGCGGCCACCGCCGTGTCGGCTCAGCCGGCCGAGCTGCGCCAGTATCTGACCGAGGTGCAGCGCGTCCAGCTCGATCGCAGCGTTCCGGCGGTGGTTGAACTCTGCACGCGCCTGGACGATCAGGTCAGCAGGCTCGTCGCGGCCGGACATATGGCGCCCTGGCGCGTGCAGCCCGGCGAGACCGAGTCGTACTTCTACTTCACCGACCCCTACGAGCTGGTTCTCATCCTCTCGCGGGCCAGGCCCTGCCTCAGCCCCGCCGTGGCGGCGCAGGCGGCGGAATACCTGGCCAGACACATCGCCGAATATCCCGTGGGACTGGTTGCGCTTCTGCCGCACGATCAGGGCCGCTTTCGCGAAGTCTACGACCTGCCGCCTGAGCAGCGCACGTTCCGCTATCGCCGCTGGTTGTGGCGCAGCCTCAACACGCGCCCGCGCATGATGGCGTTCTACGCCATGTGGGCCTACGCCGATGCCTTCAACCAGTGGACGATCATCGAGCAGCAGTATCCGCAACTCGTCCTGCTGTTCGAGCAGCAGTACGGCACGCGGACCAATCTGCTGGAGGAGGCGGTGGGGCTGGCGGCCTTCGCGCGACTGGCCACCTACATGGGCGACAGTGCGCGGGCCGAGCGCGCCCTGGCCGGCGCTGTCGAATTGCTCGCCCAGCAGAGCAGCGTTGAGGAGATGAACCGCCGGGCGCGCATCCGCTACGATGCCAACACCAAGACGCAGGGCGGGCGGGCCATGTTCCGCCCCCTCCTGTATCCCGTCGTCAATATCACGCCCGAAAGCGCCCGGTTTCTCGCAGAGCGCCACAAGGATGACATCCGCCGCGAGACCGAGCAGATGATGCGCCGCTGGCCGCTGTGGTATGTGCCGCTGCCGCCGCATGGCGACCCGCTCTTCGGTGAGGGTTGCTCGATGGCGCCGGACATCCGGCCGAATATCATGCTCTCCCGGGCGATGGTGCTGGAGGATCCGCTGGAAGAGCTGATGCGCGACCTGGACATCCCTGCGCTGCCGGTGGGGGACCTGTTCTACATCCAGACCCTTACCGCCCTGATCGAACGGGCCGGCAGCCGCGCCTACAGCGCCTACCAGCCGCCCCGGCGCGCCGTCGCCTTCGGACCGGCCGACGAGAAGCGGATCGAGGACCTGCGCCAGTATCTGGCCTCCATCGCCACCGCGCCGTGGAAGATCAGCCGCCCGTTTCCCAATCCGAAGAACGAGAGCTTTGACCGCCCGCTCGATCCGGAGACCGGCGCCGTGCCCGGCACGGCCGCTGGCGACGCTCTTGGCTGGCGCGACCTGCGCATGTCGGACCATTCGGCCGACCTGCGTCAGGTGATCGACGGCGATGCGACCGGCGTGCTGGCGTACGCCTGGACGCGGGTCTATTCGCCACGGCACGTGACGGGGCACCTGCTCCTGCGCAACGACGATCCTCTGGCGGCGTGGGTCAACGGGCGCGAGGTGCTTCGCAACCGCGAGGGCCTGGGCTGGATGCCCGGCGAGGACCGCGCGCCGGTGACGCTGGAGGAGGGCTGGAACACGGTCCTGCTCAAGCTCGATCAGGCCGGGGGTGGCTGGGTGTTTTCGGCGAAGTTCGTCACGCCCGGCGGCGCGCCGCTGGAAGGGCTCCGTTTCTCGACGGAAACCAAATGACCACAGCGATCTGATGCGCCATGTTCGACGAGCCCGCTGAATCGCCCGCCGATCGCCTGCTCGACCCCGCCAGCCGCGCCCGTGAGCGCGCGGAAGAGTCGCGCATTCACGCCCAACTGGCGGCCGTCTTCGAGGGCCCCCGCAAGCTCGGTGCCCAACTCCGCCCGCTCGATGCCACGTTGGCGCGCGAAATCCAGCGTACCATGGGCCGGCTTGAAAAATCCCGAACCCCCGACAGTCCCATTCTGCCTCCGGCGGTGTCGGCCGATGCCGCGGCGCTTCTGGACATGCCCCATGCGCGCGACCTGGCGCGCAACGATTATTACGTGTATCGCCGCCCGGGCGAGGCGATGATCGTGCGCTGGCTGGAGGCCGATGAGGTGGAGGTGTTCTACGAGCGGCTTCAGGCCCACTTCGACGCCGCCATCGAGGGCATTCGCGACGATGAACGTGCGGCGCTGGGATGGAAACAGGACCCCGCGGCCGCAGCCTACCTCAAGGCGCTGGATGCCATTCAGGTGAAAATGGCCGACTGGTATCTGCGCGACGCCATCCGCAAACACGGCATCTACGTGCTCTCGACGCAGGCGGCCGACGAGATCAACATCACATACCTGGCCGACTACGTGATGGGGGTGGCGGTGGAGGACATCGTGGGCAGCGCCTCCGCACCGCCGGTTGAGCCGGCCGAGGGCGACCTGGCGTGGTTCTTCAAGCTCTTCGCCCTGCGCGGTGTGAAGGATGGGATCGAGCAGATGTGCTTCTTCGCGTATCTACAGAAGACGGATGAGGGTTGGTGAAAGCGCGCGGCACGTGCTGGCGGATGGTGCCGCGCAGCATCGGATACCGCGCCTCCAGCGCGTCGAGAATCGACTGCTGCGTCACCGCGCCGGCCACCTCCAGCCGCACCTCCCGCGGCGCGCCGGCCAGGACCTGAAGATGTTGTGGGAGCATGACTCGGATCATAGCCACAGGATCAGAGCATCGCCGCGAATTCCTCCACGGACAGCCCCATGTCCTCGATGAGCCCGCGCACAGTGCCCGGCTTGAGGTCGCGCGATCCACGCATCGGGACCACCAGCCGGCGGTGGTCGGCCGCCCGTCTGTAAACCGCGTGACCGCCCTTCTGACGGTCAAATACAGACCCGAGCCGCTCGGCAACGCGAATCAGGTCCCGCGCCGAGAGGCTCGGCAGCCTGCTCATACAGAGACCTCCAGTGGCTTGATGAGCAGGTCTTCCCGCGGCACCGGATCGTGGTGGGCCTCGACGCTCTCGAGAAACGCCTCAACGGCCTCACGGATGTTTATCATTGCTTCGTCGAACGAATCGCCCTGCGTGTGACAGCCTTTCAGTGCCGGACAGTATGCATGGAAGCCCCCGTCCGGCTCTCGCTCCAGAATCACGGTATAGCGGTACGTGGCCATGTGATGATTCCTTTCGCCTGCGCGGCTAATCGTACGCGAAGTTGCACGCGGCCGTCCACATAGCTCAGAAGCGCTCCGGGAAGTTGCTTGAACGACGATTCATCCTCCGGCGATGGCGCCGATGATGTAGAAGGGCTCCCTGCCGGTCGCCACCGCTTCCGGCAGCGGCGCATCGGGCGCCTGGGCGGACACATCCTCCTCGCAGGCGAAGAAGCGCACCAGCGGCCGGCGTTTGTTGGTCACGTGCTGGCGGATGGTGCCGCGCAGCATCGGATACCGCGCCTCCAGCGCGTCGAGAATCGACTGCTGCGTTACCGCGCCGGCCACCTCCAGCCGCACCTC
>Ga0209101_1001230_pt1 | contig 19465 bp, 16 predicted proteins | sample ConPoolayeCmetaG_FD_185481 | JGI IMG/M metagenome (GOLD analysis project Ga0209101, IMG submission 185481) | Hot spring microbial mat communities from California, USA to study Microbial Dark Matter (Phase II) - Cone Pool mat layer C metaG... ...
GTGAAAACGCCGGTGGTCACCGTGGTGGGGGGCGGGTTGGCGGGCTGTGAGGCGGCGTGGCAACTCGCCGCCGCTGGCCTCGCTGTGCGGCTGGTGGAGATGCGCCCCGGCGTCGCGACCCCGGCGCACCGCACCGGCGAGTTGGCGGAGTTGGTGTGCTCGAACTCGTTCCGCTCCGACAACCCCAGCAACGCCGTGGGGCTGTTGAAGCGCGAGATGGAGCTTTTGGGTTCCCTGGTGATGAGCGCCGCACGGCGCGCCGCGCTGCCCGCCGGGGACGCCCTGGCGGTGGACCGGGCGGGGTTTTCCGCACACATCAGCGAAGCCATTGGCGGCTGCTCGCGCATCGCCGTGGAACGGTGGGAAGTGAAGGAGCTACCCCCGGGCCCGGTCATCCTCGCCACCGGCCCCCTCACCTCTCCGGCGCTCCACGCTCATCTCGAGGGCGTTCTGGGTGAGGGGTCTTTGTCGTTTTTTGACGCCATCGCCCCGGTGGTGGCGGCGGATTCGCTGAACATGGAGCGGCTGTACTGGGCGTCGCGCTACGGCAAGGGCGGGGGCGCCGATTACCTCAACGCCCCTCTCTCCCGCGACCAGTACGAGCGTTTCGTGGCTGCGCTGCTCGCCGCTCCCCGGGTGGCGGCCAGCCAAGCCGACCGGGAGGTTCCCTTCTTCGAGGGGTGTCTGCCCGTCGAAGTGATGGCCGAACGCGGCGCCGACACCCTGCGCTGGGGGCCCATGAAACCGGTGGGTCTGCCGGATCCCCGCACGGGGCGGATCCCCTACGCGGTGGTGCAGCTGCGCCGGGATGACCTGGCGGCCGAGCACTTCAATCTGGTCGGATTTCAGACGCGCCTGACGTTCGCCGCCCAGAAAGAGTTATTCAAGCTGATCCCAGGATTGGAGAACGCCCGCTTCGTCCGTCTCGGCTCGGTACATCGCAACACGTTCCTGTGCGCCCCTCGCCACCTGGACGCGGAACTACGGTTGCGCGAGCGGCCAAACGTGCGGGTGGCGGGGCAGCTCACCGGCGTCGAGGGGTACGTGGAGTCGGCCGCCACCGGCCTGCTGGCCGGCCTGTTCACCGCTGCCGAGCTCCTCGGTGTTAGGTGTCCCCCATTGCCCCGCTGGACGGCGCATGGCGGGTTGGTGCGCCACCTCACGGAGCGCCCGGCCGAGGGGTTCCAGCCGGCCAACGCGGCGTGGGGCCTGATGGAGGAACCGCCGGTGCCCCTCCCGCGGGACCGGGGGCGTCGCCGCCGGATGGCGTCCGAGGCGGCCCTGGCCGCCATCCGCCACTGGCGCGCGGCGGTGGCACTGCCCCCCGTGGCGGCGGGTGGGGGGGCGGCCGTCGGGTAGGAGGACGCGCACCGCCAGGGTTGGCTCGCCCTCGGCGCAGCGGGGCTGGCCCCGGCGGTACACTGTGCAGCGATGAGCTGGCAGCTGGAAGAGTTCAGCACGTATCTGCGAGATGAACGGCGGGTTTCACCCCACACTCTGCGCGCCTACGAACGGGAAGTTGCGGCCTTCGCGGCGTTCTGCCGTGCCGAACTAAACCTCAAGGGCCCCCAGGAGACGACGCCCGGGGCGCTGCGTGCCTTCCTCGCCCACCTCTACTCCCGGCGACTGGCGCGCGCTTCGATTCAGCGAGCCCTGGCCGCGGTGCGCACGTACTTCCGTTTTCTGCAACGCGAGAACGTGGTGGCTTCAAACCCGGCGCGCGCGCTGGCCGGACCCAGGGCCGCCAGCAACCTGCCCGACGTGCTCACCGCACCCGAGACGGCGAGCCTGCTCGAGGCCCTGCCCGACACCGCCGCCGGCCGGCGCGATCGCGCCGCGCTGGAGCTGCTCTACGGCGCCGGGCTGCGCGCCGCGGAGCTGGTAGGCCTGGAGCTGGACGACATCGACCTGCACCGCCGGCTGGTGCGGGTCAGGGGAAAGGGGGGCAAGGAGCGGGTGGTACCGTTCGGCCGCGCCGCTGCCGCGGCCTTGGCGGCGTACCTGCCGGAGCGCGCAGGGTGGCGGGGGAGGGCGCGGGAACGTGAAGCCGGTGAGCCGCTGTTCATCAATCAGCGCGGGGGGCGGCTGTCGGACCGCTCGCTGCGGCGCATCCTGGACCAGGCGGTGCGGCGCGCGGCGACTCTGCGCCGCGTGCACCCCCACACCTTGCGCCACGCCTTCGCCACCCACCTGCTGGAGGCGGGGATGGATCTGCGTGCCATTCAGGAGTTGCTCGGCCACGCCTCGCTGGCAACCACGCAGAAGTACACCCATCTCGACCTGGCGCACCTCATGGACACCTACCGCCGCTCCCACCCCAAGGCCTGAGAGAGCCAGAAGCTCGGCGTGCCCCTCAACCGCGGGTGAAGAGCAGCGCCACGCCAGCCACCGCTACCAGGGTGCCTAGGACCGCTCGCACCGTCGGACGGTAGCGTTCTAACGCCACCACCAGAGGTATGACCAGCACCGGTGTGGTGGCCATCAAGGTCGCCGCCACCCCCACGTGGGTGAGCGCCGCTGCCGTCAGCGACAGCCAAACCCCGAGGAAGGGGCCGAAAAAGGCGCCGGCCACCACCGGGCGCCAGGCCCGCCGGGTGGCCGCGACCATCTCCTCCCCGCCCAGGCGCCCGGAGGCGGCGGTGAGCAGCCAGAGAAGCACCGTAGCCACGCCTATTCGTATCCAAGTGGCTGGAAGCGGCGCCACCTCCCCGGCCATACCAAGCTTGGCCAGCACCAAACCGACACCCTGGCACGCTGCTGCCACCACGCCGAGGGAGATCCCGGCGAGCCTAGACTCCTCTTTCTCTCCCCGCGGCCCTTGCTCCGCCGCCACCCAGGCGACGCCGGTGAGCGTCACCGCCACCCCGAGCGCGGCGCGCGTGCCCAGTGCCTCGCCCAGGAGCAACCGGCCGGCCAGGGTGGCAAAGACGGGCGCCAGCGACATGAGCAGCGAGGAAAGCCGAGCTCCCAACCGGCCGAGGGCGGCAAAGTAGGCAAGATCGCCGAGCAGTAGGCCCACCGCGGCCGAGCCGGCGAGGAAGCCGAAGTGCAACCAAGTCAATTGGGCCAGCGGCTGGTCGGCGCCGAGCAGGGCGAGGGATAAGAGCGCCAGCGCCACCGGTAGACGCAGCAGGTTCACCCGCAGCGCCCCGATCCTCCTGGCCGCCTCGGCGAACACCAGGCTGGTGACCGCCCAGCACGAGGCGGTGGCCAGGGCGGCAAGCTCTCCGACCGGCACGGCGAGCTAGGATACGCCAGCAGTTTGGTCGGAGGCACGCGCTCGCCGCATCCCCTGCCGCGGTGACGCAGGCGGCTTCCCCCAGGAGGGAATCATGGTCGGGCCGTGGCATCACACGACGATTTGCGCGGTGCGCCGGGATGGGGTGACGGCGGTGGCGTGCGACGGGCAGGTCACCTTCGGCGCGGCGGTGCTCAAGCAGCGCGCCAGCAAGCTGCGGCGGCTGGGCGGCGGCAACGTGGTGGCCGGATTTGCGGGGTCGGTGGCGGACGCCCTGGCGCTGTTCACTCGGTTTGAGGCCAAGATCGAGGAGTGGCCGGGCAATTTGGAACGGGCCGCGGTGGAGCTGGCCAAGGAGTGGCGCACCGATCGTGCGCTGCGCCACCTGGAGGCGATGATGATCGTGGCGGACCGGGAGAAGCTGTTGCTGCTGTCCGGCTCGGGGGAGGTGCTGGCGCCCGACGACGGCGCCCTGGCCATCGGTTCCGGTGGTCCCCTGGCGCTGGCAGCGGCGCGGGCGCTACTCGCCCACACCTCCCTCGCCGCCCCCGACGTTGTCCGCGAGGCGCTGCGCATTGCGGCCGATATCGATCTCTACACCAACCGGGAGATCTCCGTGGAGGTGATCCAATGAGCGCTTCGTTCCTCACGCCCGCCGAGATCGTCGCCGAGCTGGACCGTTTTATCGTCGGTCAAGCTGAGGCCAAGCGCGTGGTGGCCCTCGCCCTGCGCAACCGCTGGCGGAGGCAGCAGCTGCCTGAGCAGGAGCGGCGCGAAGTCACGCCTGCCAACATCATCCTCATTGGCCCGACGGGGGTGGGCAAGACCGAGATCGCCCGGCGCCTGGCGCGCCTGGCGCGGGCGCCGTTCGTCAAAGTGGAGGCGTCCAGGTTCACCGAGGTCGGGTACGTCGGGCGGGACGTGGAGTCCATTGTCCGCGACCTCGTGGACGCCGCCATCGCCATGGTGCGCCAGGAGCGCAGCGAAGGGATCCGGGTGGCCGCCCAGCGGGCGGCCGAAGAGCGGCTTTTGGACCTGCTACTGCCGCGCTCGCCGGACGCCGATCGGGAGTCTTCCCGGCGCTCCCTCAAGCGTTTGTTGCGGGAGGGCCAGCTGGAAGAGCGGGAGGTGGAGCTGGAGGTGACAGAGTCCCGCATGCCGTCTTTCAACATCTTTGGCGGGCAAGGGATGGAAACGCTGGAGATGAACCTGCGCGATGCTCTCGGGGGCGTGTTCTCCAAGCGCACCCGGCGCACCATGACGGTGGCCCAGGCCCGGCAACTTCTGGAGGCCGAAGAGATGGAGCGGCTTCTGGATCGCGGGGAGGTGGAGCGGGAGGCGGTGGAGCGGGCGCAAGAGAGCGGCATTGTGTTCATCGATGAGATCGATAAGATCGCTGCCGGCGCCCGTTCCGGCGCTGGTCCTGATGTGTCTCGAGAAGGGGTACAGCGGGATCTTCTGCCACTGGTGGAGGGTACCACCGTGACCACCCGCTATGGCACCGTCAACACCGACCATGTGCTTTTCTTGGCCGCCGGGGCGTTTCACGTGGCCAAGCCGTCGGATCTCATCCCGGAGCTGCAGGGCCGGTTTCCCTTGCGGGTGCAACTGGATCCCCTGAGCGAGGCGGATCTGCTGCGAATCCTTCTTGAGCCGGAGCATTCGCTGCTCAAACAGCACCAGGCGCTGCTGCGCACCGAACAGGTGGAGCTGGTGTTTGCGCCCGGCGCCGCCGAAGAGATGGCGCGGATCGCCGCGGAGTTGAACCGGAGCACCCAGAATATCGGAGCTCGCCGCCTGGTCACGGTGCTGGAGCGGGTGGTGGAGGAGGTCTCGTTCAATGCCGCCGAGCGCGCCCGCCAGCAGGTGGTGATCGACGCCGAGCACGTGCGGCGGGCGCTGGCGCCACTGCTGGAGAAGGAGGACGTGGCTCGCTACATCCTATAGTACAGTTTTCGCCGATGAGAGTGCCGGCTCTGCTGCTGGCGGCGGCGTTGAGTTTTGGCGGGTGCGGGCGCAAGCTGCCCCCCCTCCCGCCGATCACCGACGTGCCCGAGACGACCCAGGACCTCACCGTCTATCAGGACGGGGTCAACGCCGTCCTGACCTGGTCTTACCCGGCGCTGACGCGGGCCGGGCGACCGCTTAACGACCTGCAGCGGGTGGAGGTACTTCGCCTCGACCTGGCGCCGGGGCAGGAGCTGCCCCCAGCGCCAGAGCTGCAGCGGCAGCTGATGCTGGCCCGTGGACGGGTGATCGCGCGGCTGGAGGGCAGCGGTTTGGCGGCTGCCACCGTCGGGCCGAAGTTGCGCCTGGAGGACCCGTTGCAGTTCCCGGAGGAAGGGACAACGGCACGCACCTCGTGGTACGCAGTGCGTTCGCGGCGCGGCGATGGCACCACGTCGGCCCTCTCCAACCTGGTGAGTTGGCAGGCCAAGCCGATCCCCGGGGTGGTGGAGCGAGTCGAGGCAGCAGCGCGCCAAGAGGGTGTCGTGGTGAGGTGGAGCGAGGTGGCCGGGGCCGCCTACCTGCTCGAGCGACAGGATGCCGCCGGAGGGGGATGGCAGGTGGTGGGAGAGGGCGATCTACTGAAGACCACTGAGTTTCTTGACCGCCAGGCTCGTCAAGGAACCACGTGGCGGTACCGGGTCCAAGCGGTCGTCGCCGGGGCGCGGGGACCGTTTAGCCCCACCGTAGAGCTGGAGTACCCGGACGTCTATCCCCCGCCGCCGCCCGCGGCGTTGGTGTGCTTGCCGGAGGCGACACGGGTGCGCCTGTCGTGGGAGGGTTCGCCCGAGCCCGGGGTCGCGTACCGGATCCAGCGGCGGCGGGAGGGGGAGGAATGGCAATTGGTCGGCGACGAGAGCCTTCGCCGGTCTTTCGATGACGTCAGCCCGCCCAGGGGCGAGCTGGAATACCTGGTGACGGCGGTGGATGCGGCGGGAAATGCGTCGCCGCCCCTCACCTGCGTAGTGCGGACGGGACCATGAACTTCGCGAAACTGCACGGGGCCGGCAACGATTTCCTTCTCTTTGACGGCAGCGAGGGCACGACGGAGGAACAGCTGGCACCGCTGGTGGCGACGCTCTGCCACCGCCGCCTGGGAGTGGGGGCAGACGGCGTGCTGCTGATGCGACCGGTAGGCGAGCGCCGGGCGCAGCTGGTGTACTGGAACTCCGACGGTTCCCTGGCAGCGTTCTGCGGCAACGGCACCCGCTGCGCAGCCCGCTTTGCATCCGAGCGCTGGGGCTGGCGCGAGATGGTACTGGAGACAGGCTTTGCGGCGGTGCCGGCGGCGGTGGAGGGCTCCTCGGTCACGCTTCGGCTTCCCCCTCCCGCCGAGGTCTGGCCGGAAAAGGTCTTTCCGGTTCATGGCTCGGCGATTCCAGGTCGCTACCTCATGCTGGGGGTGCCCCATCTGGTGGTGCGCGTGGGCTGGCCTGACTTCTGGGTGCGCCCTCTTGAGCCCCTGGCGCCCCTGCTGCGCCGCCACGGGGAACTCCCCGCCGGCGGGGCCAACGTGAACTTTGCCAGGCCGGCGGCTGGGGGGACGGTAGAGGCGCGCTTTTTTGAGCGCGGTGTGGAGGGGGAAACCCTGGCCTCGGGCTCGGGGGTGGTGGCGGTGGCGCTGGTGGCGGCGTCGGAAGGGTGGGCGACGCCCCCGGTGCGGGTCGCCACCGCGTCGGGACGGGATTTGCTGGTGGAGGTGGAGGGTACGCCTCCGTTGTGCCCGGTGCGAGTCGTTGGTCCCGCGGAGTGGGTCGCCGAGGGCACCCTCGCTGAGGAGTTGCTGGCGAGCCGGGACATTGCGCTCAGCCGGCGGTCGTGAGCAAAAAGGTTACCGCCGTGTGTCTGGTGATCGTCGGGCTTTTCCTGCTAGGTGTCATAGGTCTCCTTTTGGGGGAACGCTGGCTCTCGGTGCTCATGCTGTTGGCGGCCCTCGGCCTGCTCTTCGGCGAACTCGATAGGACGGCGGCTCGCACCACTCCCCGCGGTCCGGAAGATTCTCACCCCTAGCGTACGCGCTCGGGGTTGGGATAGGAGGGAATGAGGCGCAAGGGGCGCGTGGCGGCAAGATCCTCCGGCACGGCGTCCAAAAGCACCCGGCCGCTCATGTCCTGGGCCACGGGCAGATCCACCATGTAAAGCAAGGTGGGGATCACGTCGGCGACGCGCGCTCCGCTGGCGCGCGTCCCTTCCTTGGCCTGGGGCCCAGCGAAGAAGACGAAACCGTCCGCCCGGGCCGAAGGCGCCACTTGCCAGTGCCGGCTGCCCCGCAGGGCGTGCCGCAGCCGAGTCCACGAGCCCGGCGGCGCCATGCCGTACGGTGAGGCGACCACGAGCGTCAGGTTGTCACCCCCCATGACCCGCCACAGGAAGGCCAGCTGCTGGTCAAGGAGCTGAAAGGCCTGGCGCAGTACCTCGGCCCCGGCCGGGTCGCTGGCAGAAGAGGTCCACAGCGGGCGTAGCCGACCCGGGAGATCGCTGACCCAAATCAGCGCGTCGACGGGACTCTCCTGGAGGCGAGCTGAGGCCTGTCGAAACTCGCTGGCTGCCACTGCGAAGGCCTCGCGGGTGGGCGCGGCGAAAGCGGGAAATCGCGCCAGCGCGGGCTCTAGCGCCGCCTTCCAGGAGTTGTCGAGGGTCTCGTAGGGAGCTGCCTCGGCGGCCAGCAGCCGAGGCACCACCCAGGTGGCGCGGGCTGGCGTGTACCACCCTGCCAGGCCGACCCTCGCCCCCGCTCCCTCCAGGATGTGCCACAGCGAGGCACGGCGGGGGGGCGGCGCCGCGGCGCGCTCCCACAACCGCCAGGGGAGTTGGTGGGGGGTCGGCCAGGGGCCCTCGAGCAGGAGAGTGAACGGTTCGGACTGGAGCCAATCCAGGCGGTACACCCGCCGCCCGGCGATGCCGTGTTTTGAGGGCAGACAGCCAGTGACCAGTGTGGTCAGGGCCGCGGCCCGGGCGTAGGGCCGCACGGTGCGCAACTGGCCCCAACTCCCCTTGCCCCAAAGCTGTCGGAGGAAAGCCATGTCGCCCCGTTCCATAGCCGGCAAAAGGACGCCCAGATCGGCTCCCTCCCAGACGACAAAGAGGATTGGGCCGGGTCGTGGACCGTGGGACGACGGGGCCAAAGCGGCTTTGAAGGGATGCTCCTCCGGGCAAGCCAACCACAGCCCCCACAACCAGATAAACAGCACGCCGTAGCCAGCGAGGGTGATGGCCAGGGTGGATCGACGGGGTCGGCGAGCGACCGCGACGGCGAGCACCACCACCGTGAACAGCGCCGCAGCGATCACCGCCTGCTCCAGCGCCTCGCGCCGGGAGGTGAAAAGCAAATCTTTGGTGTTCTTGTAGTTCAACCAAGCTACGCCGGTGACCAGCGCGCCCACGCCCACCGCCAGCCACGCCCACAGGCCGGCAGAAATACCCCTCCGGGCGGCGAGAAACGGCGCGGCCAGGGCCACGAGCTTGAGAATCAGGAAAAAGGCGAGACCGAGCCAGAGAGCTGACCAGGAAACCCAGGCCAGGCCGAACAGGGCGATGCGCTCTGCCGCCGCGGCCAATTCGGGCCACAGGATCAGCTGCAGAGGAAGCAGCGCCGCGCCCGCCAAAGTCGCGGCTGCGAGGCAATGGCCAAGCCGACGTGGGTGCCGCATAATGGCGCCCGCATGATAGCGCGCCGCGACCTCACCGCTCGCCTCACCGAGCGCCACGATCTTTCCCCCACTTGCTTTTCACTCCTCCTGGCGTGCCCCGAGCCCGTCCACGCCGAGCCCGGCCAGTTCGGCATGCTGACCTGTGGGAGTGGGATGGACCCGCTGCTGCGCCGGCCCTTCTCCATCGCCGGTGTGCACTCAGCGGGGGGCGAAGCAACGGTGGAACTCCTCGTCAAAGAAGTGGGGCGAGGTACGGGGTGGCTGCGCCGGGCGCCGCTGGGGGCGACGTTGGACTTGCTTGTGCCGCTGGGGCGGGGGTTCGACTTGGAGGCCGCGGCCACCGGCCGGCCGGCCTTGGTAGCGGGGGGAATCGGACTGCCGCCAGTGCTCTTTGCGGCCCAAAGGCTGGCGGAGCGGGGGGCCTGCTTCGACCTCTTTCTGGGCGCCGTGACCGCCGCCGAGCTTTTGGTGGTGGACCGCTGCCGGGCTGCCACGGACGCCGCGGGCGGGGAGCTCATCCTCACCACCGACGACGGCTCCCATGGCGAGGCCGGTTTCGTGACCGAGGCGCTGCGTCGCCGCCACGCCCGGGGGCGCCGCTACCAGCGGGTGCTGGCCTGCGGTCCCGACCCCATGCTGCAGGCGGTGGCGGGCTGGGCGTCCGAGGCTGGCGCCGTGGCTGAGCTGTCTCTTGAGGAGCCCATGGCGTGCGGCGTGGGGGTGTGTCTCGGCTGCGTCGTGGAACTGGCGGATGGGCGGCGGGTGGCGTCGTGTAAGGAAGGGCCGGTGTTTGAAGCCTCGCGCTTGGCAGCGCACTGGCGGCCGTGATGGTGGAGTTGGCCGTCAGCGTCGGCGCTCTGCGCCTGGCCAACCCGGTGCTGGCCGCTTCGGGGACGTTCGGGTACGGCCTGGACCTTATCGACCTGTGTCCGCCGGAACGGCTGGGCGCGGTGGTCTCGAAGGGGCTTTCCCCGCTGCCCCGCGTCGGCAACCCGGTGCCGCGCATCGTCGAAACCGCGGCGGGCATGATCAACGCTATAGGGCTGCAGAACATCGGCGTCGAGGCGTTCTGCCAAGAGGTGGCACCGGAGTTGGCGCGCCGGGGCGCCACGGTGATCGTCAACGTGTTTGGCGAGCGCCCCGAGGCGTACCGGGAGGTGATTGAACGCTGCGAGCAGGTGGATTCGATCGCCGGCTACGAGCTCAACGTTTCCTGTCCCAACGTCGACCACGGCGGCATGGAGTTTGGCCACGACCCCGCGCAGCTGGTGGCACTGACCGCCTTGTGCCGCGCCGCCACCCGGCGGCCGTTGTGGGTCAAGCTCTCCCCTAACGCCCCCCACCTGGTCGCCACCGCTCAGGCCGCGGTGGACGGCGGCGCGGATGCGCTCACCCTCATCAACACCCTGCGCGCCCTCGCCATCGACCCCTACCGCCGCCGGCCAGTGCTGGCTTCGGGGTGCGGCGGGTTGTCGGGCCCGGCGATCAAACCGATAGCCCTGCGCATGGTGTGGGAGGTCCATCGCGCACTCCCGGCGGTTCCCCTGGTGGGTATCGGGGGGATCGAGAGCGGCCGCGACGCGGTGGAGTTTCTCCTCGCCGGCGCCTCGGCGGTGCAGGTGGGCACGGCGATCTTTCGCCAGCCTTCGGCGCCCCTGCGTATTTTGGAAGAGATGGAGGCTTTCTGTGAATCCCAAGGAGTCCAGGAGGTACGTTCCCTGATCGGGGGGTTGGAGTGGCGTTGACCCGCGCCGAGGCGGTGCGTCGACTGGTGGTGGCCCTGGATACCGCCGACCGGGCACGGGCCGTGGACCTGGCGCGGCGGCTGCGCCCCGTGGCCGGCATGGTCAAGGTGGGATTGGAGGCGTTCACCGCCTTCGGTCCAGGGTTTGTGCGGGAACTCATCGACGGCGGGGCGCGGGTGTTTCTCGACCTCAAGCTGCACGACATCCCGCACACCGTGGAGCGTGCCGCAGCCAGTTGCGCCCGCCTCGGGGTGAGCATGTTCAACGCCCATGCCGGCGGTGGTCCGGACATGCTACGCGCGGCGCTGGCGGGGGCGAACGCCGGTACCCCGGCCGGCCAGCGGCGTCCCGACGTGCTGGCGGTGACCGTGCTGACCAGCCTGGACGAGGCGACGCTGCAGCTGCTAGGGGTGCACGGAAGCGCGCAGGAGGTGGTCCTGCGTTGGGCGCACCTGAGCCGCGAGGCGGGGTGCGACGGGGTGGTGTGCTCGGCCCGGGAGGCGGCGGCGCTGCGCGTCCAGTTGGGCGAGGAGTTCATCCGGCTCACTCCGGGGATCCGCCCGGCCGGTACCGAGGCCGGTGATCAGCGACGCGTCGTCACCCCGGCAGCGGCCCTCGCCGCCGGTGCCACCTACCTGGTGGTGGGGCGGCCGATCACCGCCGCCCCCGACCCGGTGGGCGCCGCCGAGGCGATCCTGGATGAAATGTGCAGCGCCCCGCCCCAACCGTCAGCTCCCGGGGGCGCATGAGCGCCCTGTGCGATACCCACACTCATACTGCCCGCTGCGGCCACGCCGGCGGGCGGGACGAGGAGTTCATCGAACAGGCCATCGCGCGGGGGCTTTCGGCCATCGCCATCACCGACCACGGGCCGTTGTACTGGTTGCCGGAGGCCGAGCACGACCCCACCTTGGCCATGGCGCCCGCCGAGCTGCCACGTTACGTAGAGGCTGTGCTTGCCCTCAAGGAGCGCTTTCGCGGTCGCATCGAGGTGCTACTGGGACTGGAGGCCGACTACGTGGCCGGGCAGGAGGAGGCGCTGGCCGCCCTGCTGGCCCGCTACCCCTTCGACGTGGTGTTGGGTTCGGTGCACTGGCTGGAGGGCTGGTGGGTGGACGCGCCCTCGTCGCTTCCCCGCTACCGGCGCGGCCAGGCGGAGGTGGACCGCATCTGGGACGAGTACGCCACCGCCCTCATCGGCGCGGCGCGCAGCGGGCTGTTCGACGTGCTCTCGCACCTGGATCTGCCCAAAAAGTTTGGCTTTCGTCCCAGCCGGCCGTTTGGCGGGAGGCAGTGGGAGGTGGTGGAGGCGGTCGCGTCCTCGGGGTGCGCGGTGGAGTTGTCTTCGGCGGGTCGCCGCAAGCCGGTGGGGGAGGAGTACCCCTCCCCCGACCTGCTCGCCGATCTGGTGGCGGCCGGCGTGCCGTTGGTACTCTCCTCCGACGCCCACGCCCCGGCCGAGGTGGGTTGGGGCTTCGAGGAGTTGGTGGCCACGGCCCGTGCCGCGGGGGTGAGCACCACCGTACTCTTCCGCCGTCGCCACCCCCACGCCGTGCCCCTGCCGGGCGGTTGTTAGAATCGGGACCGCAAGACGGCCCTGTGGGGGCAAGAAAGGGAGTGCATCAGCATGGCAGACAGACACACCCGGGTGCTCATTCTCGGCTCCGGCCCGGCCGGCTTGACGGCGGCGCTGTACGCCGCCCGGGCGGGGCTTGCTCCGGTGGTCATCGACGGCATGCAGCCGGGGGGCCAGCTCACCATCACCACCGAGGTGGAAAATTACCCCGGATTCCCGGAGGGCATTCAGGGGCCGGAGCTCATGGCGCGCATGCGCGCCCAGGCGGAGCGATTCGGGACGACGACCGTGTTTGCGCAGGCCACTGAGGTGTCGCTCGCCTCCTGGCCGTTCACCGTCGCCACCGACGGTGCAAAGACCTTCACCTGCGACGCCCTGATCGTTGCCACGGGCGCCTCGGCCAAGCTGTTGGGACTGCCGGCAGAGCAGCACCTGATGGGGTACGGCGTGTCGGCGTGTGCCACGTGCGACGGCTTCTTCTTCAAAGGCAAAGAGATCGTCGTGGTGGGTGGGGGCGATACCGCCATGGAAGAGGCGCTCTTTTTGACCCGCTTCGCCACCCGGGTCACCGTCGTGCATCGCCGGGACGAACTGCGCGCCTCCAAGATCATGCAGGAGCGGGCGCGGCGCAACGACAAGATAGCCTTCCGCTTTAACGCCGTGGTGGTGGATATCCTGGGCTCGCGCGAGCAAGGGGTGCACGCCGTGGTCTTGCAAGATACCCGCACCGGCGAACGTTCCACGTTCCCCACCCAGGGGCTTTTCCTGGCCATCGGGCACCGGCCCAACTCGGACCTTTTCCGCGGTCAGCTGGACATGGACGACAACGGCTACCTGCGCACTGCCCCCGACTCCACCCGCACCTCCCGAGAAGGGGTGTTTGCCTGCGGCGATGTACAGGACCACGTGTTTCGCCAGGCCGTGACGGCGGCGGGGAGTGGCTGCATGGCGGCGATGGAGGCGGAACGCTGGCTCGCCGAGCGGGAGTCGTAAGCGTGGAAATACTCGGCATGGGAAGACGGTTTTCGTGCGTGGGCTTGCTGCGGCCCGTCAAGGAGGCGTGTCGGAATGATCGAGATCAGTGAGCGGGCGGTTGAAAAGGTGCGCTACTACGCCAGCACCATGCCCGAGGCCGAGGGGAAGGAGTTGCGGATCTTCGTGCAGGGCGGCGGGTGTTCCGGTTTCCAGTACGGGTTCACCTTTGACGATCATCAGGAGGGCGACACGGTGATCGAGGCCGGAGGCGTTAAGGTGCTCGTGGATCCCATGTCTCTGCCGTACCTCACCGGCGCCAAGGTGGATTTCGTCGAGGACATGCGCGGCTCTGGGTTTGTGGTGGACAACCCCAACGCCAGCCGGTCGTGCGGCTGCGGGCACTCGTTCTCGGTGGACTAGCGTGGCCATCTTCGCGGCCCACGACGGCCGGCGGCGGCAGGTGGTCCGCATGGGCCATCCGGTGCTGCGCCAGCGGGCCGAGGAGGTGCCGGCGAGTCGTTTTGGCACCCGGGCGCTGCGCGATTTGGGCCGCGATCTGGTGCGGACCATGTTCGATGAAAACGGCGCAGGGTTGGCGGCGCCACAAGTGGCGGCACCGTGGCGCGTCTTTGCCTACCAGGTGCCGGCCGAGAAGAATCAGCCGCCGGTTCCGCCCACGGTGCTGGTTAACCCCGTGCTGACCGTGGAGGGGGAGGCGAGCGAACTGGGCTGGGAGGGGTGCCTGTCCATACCGGGCCTGCGCGGGCTGGTGCCGCGCTACGCCCGCGTGCAGGTCGCCGCCTTCGACGTGGAAGGCGCCCCGCTGAAATTCATCGCCGAGGGGTTCCACGCCCGCGTCATTCAGCACGAGTACGACCACCTGGAGGGCGTACTGTTCCTCGATCGCATGCGCGATTTGCGGGCGCTGTACTACGAGGAGGAATGGGAGGAGTACGCCCTCGACAAGAATCTTCCCGTCGAAGCGTAGCCGGCCGCCGGGAGGAAGCGCGCTCAGGTGGTACCCCGCGCCGAGGCGGTGATCGTCTCTAGCCCGTGGCCGTGCGGTCCCATTTCCCGGCGTCGCAGCAGTACGGCAAAGAGCAGCGCCAAAAGCCCAAAGATCGAGAAGATCCACATGCCGGGGGTGTAGCCAGCGGGGTGAGCGGCACTGGCCGCAAAGGCGTCGTTGGTGCGGCCAATCGTCCAGTTCATCCCCGCCACCCCGACCTGCTGCACCAGAGTCATCACCGCGTAGGCGCTGCCCAGGCGCTTCTCCTCCACCACGTAGGCCACCGCCGGCCACATCACCGCTGGTATAAGGGAAAACGCTACGCCCATCATGGCCACCGGCACACCCAGCGGCAGGAGCTGGTACGCCATGATGAGGTACACGGGCATGAGCAACAGCGCCCCCACCATCATGAACAGCGACCGCCGGCCCAGCCTGTCCACCAGCAGGCCGAACAGCGGCGTCGCCACCATGGCGGCCAGAGGTAAAACGCTGTTGTACCGGCCCGCCGCTTCCCGGGACAGCTCGAACGCCTCGATGAAAAACTTGATGGCGAAGGACCGGAAGGGGAAGATGGCGGAGTAGAACGTCACGCACAGCCCCACCACCAGCCAGAAGGAAAGGTTGAAGCGAAACACGTCGGCGAGCACCAGCCGATCGGTGGCCCCCGCTTGACCCAAGCCCCAGCGGCGTCGGGCCCGCGCCTCCAAGACGCCGTAGACGAGGGGAGAGGCCAGGCACAGGGAGCCGATCGCCGCAGCGATGAGCAACGGTCCTTGCCAGCTCTCGTAGGCAAACCCGGCCCAGGTAGGCGACCAATCCGCCGACACCGAACCCAGGCGAGCCACCGTCAGGTTGATCCCAAAGGCAAAGGAAAGCTCTTTTCCCTTGAACCACTTGGCCAAGGCGGTGGTGATCGCGACGATGAGCGGCTCCGATCCCAGACCCAGCAGGAAGCGCGCCGCCAGCATGACGTGGAAGTTGTCGGTGGCGGCGTTGAGCACCGCTGCGACCACGCAGATCGAGCCGAACGCAATGGTCGACCGCACCGTGCCGAAGCGGTCCACCACGATGCCGCCCAGCAGCAGCACGATGACCGCCGCGATGCTGTACGCCGTGTACAGGGAGCCGATGTTCTCGTCGGAGAACGCGAGGGAAGACTTGAGCACGTCGGCGATGGGGGCGATGGAGTCGTACACGTAGTAGTTGCCGTACATGGCCAGGGAGATGACCACCAGCACCAGCCAGCGGTAGCCCCGTGGCGGTTCACTGGGGGGCGAGAGGTGCGATGTAGTCATGGTTGATTCTCCGAGGTGCGGATGGTAGCAGAAGGGGGTGCTGCCACCACCAGACGCATGCCGGTCAAGACGGATGGAGTCGCAGCCGGTGGGGCCGGGGAGGCAGGCCGGTCGGCGCTGGGTCCTAGGGGCACGCCAGTGCCGTCAGCCCCCAGGGCCCACTCGGCGGCGTTGCCGTCCAGGTCGAAGACGGGTTCGTCACCACTACCTGGCAGGCTCCCCACCGGCAACAGCAGCGCCTCTGGACCCAGCTGGGCCAGCAGGGGTGCCAAGCGCGCCGCGTCATCCAGGTTAACCGGATAACCCGCCCAGCGATCCAGGGTGTTCCCACTCCGCCCGCTCGCCAAGCTGGCCGCCTCGCCTTCGGTCGGCAGCCGGAATCCTCGGCCGGTGCGCTGCGCCAGCCAGGCGGCGTAGGCCTGAGCTTGCTCCCATGTGACCAGGGCCGGCATGTTCTCGGTCCCCGGTGGCACGGCCGGGGTGGGTTGGAAGGCCGCGAACTGCGCCCGGGTCACCTCGAAGCGGGCGACTTCCAGACCGCGGAAGGAGACGGTTTCGGGGATCAGCACACCGTCGGTGAGGACGCCGTACGCTTGGCCGACCCGTGCGGCTTTTTGCCGGCGCAGCAACGCCTCCAGCAGCGACCCCTTTTTGAGCGCGGGGTTGGCCGGAGTCGAGGTTTGGAAGAGATAGCGGTCCAGCCATTGAAGTTCTTCTTCCACCTTGCGCCGCTGGTGAGGAATCTTGCGCAGCCCATGGGGTTCGCCCGGGAACAGGACGAGGCGGACGTCGGTATTGCCCAGCTGTTGCAGTGCCCGGAAGAGCGACCACGACTGGTGCGGCGGCACGTTGCGATCCTCCGTGCCGGTGAAGACCAGAGTGGGGGTGGTGACCTGCGGCAGGCGGAAGAAGGGCGACTTTTCCAAATAGACGTGGGGGATCTCCCAGGGCGGGCCGCCCAAGTAGTAGTTGTCGAACGCCGCGCCGAAATCCACGTTCGCCCAATCGGAGAACCACTCCACGTCGGCAGCGCCGATGCTGGCGGCGCGGAACCGGGGGCTGCGGGTGATCAGTTCGGCGGAGAGGATGCCACCGTTGGACCAGCCACAGGCGGCCAGGCGATCGGGGTCCACCAGGCCGGCGGCGATAAGGGTGTCGATGCCCCGCTCCAGGTCGGGGATTTCCAGCTCGTAATACTTCCCCTGGCCGATGGACTCCACCCAGTCCAGGCCGTATCCCGCCGAGCCGTGGTAGTTCACCTGGAGCACGAACGCTCCCCGCTGTCGCCACAGCAGTACCGGCGAGGCCCAGGATTGAGACCAGTGGTCCAGGTCGGTGCCGGCGGGGCCGCCGTGAATGTCCAAGATCAGCGGGTACTTCGCGTCCGGCACCCAGTTCAGGGGGTAGTGGAGCAGCGCCTCCACTTCCTCGTCGCGGGCGCCGGGGTAGCGCACGATCTCCACCCGGCCGGTGGGCTTGCCAGCCAGGTGGGGGTTGAGAGTGGTGAGGGCGCGGGGAGTGCCGCAGCGGGCGCCCTGGAGGGTCGCGGCGTACCACTGGGGCGGCAAGGTGGCGCGGGAGTACTCGTAGAGGATGGTGCGGCCATCTCGGGTGGCCACCAGGGAGGACATCCCCGCCACATGATCTCCGACCAGGTCGTGGCGTTCCCACCCGGCGCGGCCGCGCCGGAAGAGGGCCGGCCGGTAGCGAACGCCATCGGCCAGCAGCGCCAGGACTCCCCCGTGGACCGGGGCGATGCCCCCCCCGAGCCCCCGTTCCCACGACTCGTCCACCCGTTCCCAACGTCCCCGGGCCAGATCGTAGTACCACAGCTGGCGCACCGACGCGCTGCGGTAGATGGGGTGGCGGCTGTAGCGATTGACGAAAAAAAAGCCGCGCCCGTCGGGGGTCCACGCCACCTCTTCGGGAAGCAGCCGTGTTCCCTCGAATAGGCGGGTGAACTCGCCGGTGGACAGGTCCACGAGGAAGGTGTGGGGGGGGATCCGCTCGTCGAACTCGTACGAGAGGCTCTGCTGCGCGCGCACCACGGCCCTCTTCCCGTCCGGGGACACGGCCAGTGCATCGATCCAGTCGCGGTTGGCGGTCAACGGCCGGGCTTCGCCGTTGTCCAGGGCGACGCGGAAGAGGCGTACCGGTGGCTCGTGCTCCGCATCCTCGACCACCACGGTGGTGTCTTTACGCTCCTGGAGGTCGCGCTCGCGCCAGGCGGGGGCCTCCTGGGCAGCCACCACCAAGGTCTCGTTGTCGATCCAGCCGAAGGCGCGCACCGGCCGTTCCAGACGGGTCACGGGGAACGGCTCTCCTGCGGTGGTGCGGATCGCCCACACTTGCCGCTGGGCGGCCTTGGCGTCCTTCACGCCGGGGCGCGGTCGCTCAAAAATGAAGGCGATGGTGCCGCCGTCGGGAGAAAACGCCGGCGCCGACGCAGAGTCCGTGCCCCGGGTGAGCGGCATGGAAACGTTGTCGCTTAATCGGGTGAGCCACAGGTGGCTGACGCGGACCTCTTCCCCATCCTCTTTTTTCTCCACCACGCTCTTGGTCCACACGGCGAGGCGGCCGTCGGGGGAGAGGTGCCAGCTGGTGGCCCGCTCGTCGAGGATGAAATCGTCCAGGGTCCAAACCGGCGGGGTCGAGGCGTGGAGCGCAAGTGGCGCCGCGATGGCGAGCATGAGTGCAAGGGAGAAAAACCGGGGCATAGCGGACCTCCTCGTCGAAAGTTCCGATACCGCAGGAGCGCTCGGCACGGGAAAGCCTACCAGGATCGACTCACGAACCGCAGGGGTGACAGAACGCCGCCCAGCCGGCGTCCAGGAGCTACCGCCCGAAGAGCCTGCGGCGCTTCACCTCAAAGGGCTTGCTCGCCGTGCCGAAGCTGGAGGAGTGACCGGAGGTGTCAGTGGCGACGATGTACAGCTCCACGGAAGCGTTGCCGTGCACGGCGGGGGGAAGCTCGAGTACGTACTGCTCGCCGCCCAAGCTCTTGAGCTTCACCTCCCGGTACTGCGCCTGGCCCTCGCTGCGGACGAAGGCCTTGGCGCTGGCCACCCGGTAGTCATCGGTGATGCGGATTGGGATGGTAAGGATTTCGTTCTTCTTAAAGCGGGGCTCAAAGTCGGCAGGGATCGTAATCGACGGGGGCTGGGCATCGAGCTCGGCGAGACGAGCCTGCAGCTGCTCCCGCGCCTCGGCGAAGGCGCCAGCGAGGTACGGCGGTGGAGCCAACGAGGCCAGCGCTGCCAGACCGACCTCGGGGTTGCCGCTCTCCAGCGCCGCCGTGGCTTGGGCCAGCACTCGACGTGCCTGCTCCTCGGCCTCCTTGCTGTGACGCACGCGGGCCAGCCGTTCTGCCACTTCCGGGGCTTCGGGCCAGGTGCTGGCAAGCAGCTCCAGCCGCTGGATGGCGCGATCCCAGCGGCGCAGCTGGGCGTGCTCGTCGGCCTCTGCCACCAACGCTCGCGCCGCCTCCTCCCGCAGCTCGAAGGCCCGGCGGTACGCCGGCAGAATGGCGATCATCTCGGTGCTGCGCTGGAGCAATTCCAGGGCATCCCCGCGGCGTTGGGCACGGGAGATCTGCGCGGATACGCGCAGGGCGTCGTTGGCCTTGGCGAGCTGCTCCTTGAGCCCGGGAACGGCCGCCTGTTCACGGGCGGTGAGACCGGCGAGGGCATCCACGGCTGCCCGCAGAGTCCGCAGGTTGCCATTGCGCAACCCCTGGGCGAGGTCTTCAATGGCTCTCTCTCGGCTCAGTCCCTCCAGCTCGGCGAGAATGCCGCGGGCCAGTGCGGCGTCACTCCCGCTCAGCGCAGCCAAACGCGCGGCGGGGATCTCGGCCATGAGGCGGCGCGCGGTCTCAAAGTCGCCGTCCTCCATGGCGTCCCGGGCGGCGAGGAGGAGTGGATCGCTTTCGGGTGGAACGACGGCGGCTGGCGTGGGGACGGGGGTGGGC
>Ga0209101_1001231_pt1 | contig 19422 bp, 16 predicted proteins | sample ConPoolayeCmetaG_FD_185481 | JGI IMG/M metagenome (GOLD analysis project Ga0209101, IMG submission 185481) | Hot spring microbial mat communities from California, USA to study Microbial Dark Matter (Phase II) - Cone Pool mat layer C metaG... ...
TTGGGCAGGCGCACACTCAGATGCATCGGTCAACTCCTGAAATAAGATACCCCCATTCTACACGGTTTGGGCAATTTCACCAACCAGTGAACGGTCACGCGCATTCTGATAGAACTCGATCGCCTTGTCCCACGCGCCTTTGTCCGCATACACCAAGCCGAGGTTGCCGAAGGTTTGCGCCATCCCGTGGATGTCGTCGAGTTGTTCTTTGAGGGCGAGTGATTTTTGATAGAACTCGATCGCCTTGTCCCACTCGCCTTTGTTCGCATACACCAAGCCGAGGTTGTTATAGGTTTGCGCCATCCCGTGGATGTCGCCGAGTTGTTCACTGATGGCAAGGTCTTTCTGATAGAACTCGATCGCCTTGTCCCACGCGCCTTTGTTCGCATACACCAAGCCGAGGTTGCCGAAGGTTTGCGCCATCCCGTGGATGTCGCCGAGTTGTTCCATTGTGCGGAGTGCGTTCTGATAGAACTCGATCGCCTTGTCCCACTCGCCTTTTTGGGCATACACCGTGCCGAGGTTGGTATAGGTTTGCGCCATCCCGTGGATGTCGCCGAGTTGTTCCATTGTACGGAGCGCGTTCTGATAGAACTCGATCGCCTTGTCCCACGCGCCTTTGTCCGCATACACCAAGCCGAGGTTGCCGATGATAACCCCTTCGCCACGCGCATCGCCCAGTTTCTGGCATGCCGCAATTCCCGCTTCACTCCACGCAATCCACTCGTTCCACCTCGCGCGCAAGTTGAAATAGTACGTCATCGCGCCAATGTAATCGCGGCACAACTCCCACCGCTCCTTGTCCCCCTGCCCTACTGTCTCACTGCCCACTGTCCCACTGTCCACTGCCTCACTGCCCACTGCCTCACTGCCCACTGTCTCACTGTCCACTGCACTCGCCCACCTGTGCCCCGCGTCAATATTGCCCCACTCTAAATCCAGAATCTCCAGCGCGTTGTGAATCTCTGCGCCCTCCAACTTCGGTCCATTCTCTTGCGCCACATCACAATAATACCGCGCCATCCGTCCGTTCAATCTCTCTCTGTCCGTTGTCCTCTCCCGCGCAAAATCCCGCAACAATGGATGCAAACGATAGCGCATTGCGCGCCGCCCCTCCTGCACCAGCGACAAGCGCAAGAACCGCTCCAATCTTTCGCGCGTTCGTCGTTCGTCCTCCGTCGTTCGTCTTTCGTCCTCCGTCGTTCGTCCTTCGTCCTCCATCGCAACAAACGCCACCGCGCGCACATCGAAATCATCGCCCGCGAACACACCCAGCGCGGCAAAGAAGCGCTGGTCGTCGTCGCTCAAGCGATTGTAACTCACCTGAATCGAAGCGCGGATGCCGCGTGTGCGTCCGTCGCCCCATTGCAGCGTATCGAGCCGCGCGCGTTCGTCGCGCAGCATCGTCAGCACATCGTCCGCCGTCCACGATTGGCGATGCTCGCGCCACTGCGCTGCCGCCAGATCGAGCGCGAGCGGCAGAAAATCCACCACGCGCGCAATCGCGATGATTTTGTCGCGCGGCAACGCTTTGCCCACGATGCATTCGAACAACGCCACCGCTTCGTCCTCGCTCATCCTGTCGAGATCAACGCGGTGTGCGTGCGCGAGCGAATCGAGTTGCGTAACGCGGCTGGTGACGATGACCGCGCAGTCGGCGAGCGCGCGCAAGAGCGGCGCGATTTTCGCGTCGTCCGCTTCGTCCACCGCGCCGTCGAGAATCGCCAGCACGCGCTTGCCGCGCAGGATGCCGCGCAGCGCGTCGGCGCGCGCATTCGTGTCTTCGATGCGGCTGATGTCCGCGCCGTACTCGCGCGCCCAGGCGGCGAGCGTCTGGTCGGGCTGGGTGGTGGGCAAATCCGCCCACAGCACGCCGCCGTCAAAGTGATGGCGCAGGCGGTATGCCAGTTCGAGCGCGAGCGCGGTCTTGCCCAGCCCGCCGACGCCGTAAAACCCGTGCACCAGCGCGGTCTCGCCGCGCGTCAATCGGCGCGAGAGGTCTTCGATGTACGCATCGCGTCCGACGAACACATCGAGTCGGCGTGGCACGTTGTAGAACGGCGGGCGCGTTACGGTCATCTTGAATCGCTCGACGAGCAGTTGCATCAACGAACCTGCCACCTGGTCTTGCAACTGCGCGAGCGATTCGAACTCGGGTGCGCGAAACTTGCCACCATCGAAATCGAGCACGCGATTCAAGAACGCGCGCTGGCGTTCGCGTTGTTGTTTTTCGTCGTCGTTTTGCGGCGTCCAGCCCTCGGGCAATTTCTGGACAAAGACGAGTATCGGCTTGTTTAGCCGCAACGCCTCGTTGAATTCCAGTTCGGTGACAGAGATGTTGTCTTCGGGGATGATCCAGCCATAGCGCGTCTGCGTGTACACGCCGAGGTACACGTCGCACTCGCGCACCATCTTCAAGCACTCGGCGCGCGGGGAGCGTTCGGACGAGTACTGCGTTTCCGCGCGCGTCGCGTCGAGATGGAGCGAATGGATAGCGTCCTCCACCGCCGCGCGCTCGGCGCGCTGGTCTTGAATCGTGCCGCTGACAAAGATGTTGAGTGTCTTCATTGCGCCCTCCGTCCTTTGTCCTCCGTCTTTCGTCCTCCGTCTTTCGTCCTCCGTCTTTCGTCCTCCGTCCTTCGTCCTTCGTCCTTCGTCCTTCGTCCTCCGTCATTTTACCACAAAACGCGCCCAGTGGAATACGTGTTATAATTGGCTGGGAGGTGAATATGCCTACCAACAATCGCATCCTTGTAATGCTTGTGGTGTTGCTGACTGCCTGCGTCCCCCCTTCGCCGACCCCGGCGGCGAGCTCGACCGTTACCCCTGCCCTTGAGCCATTTGCCTTGGAACGCAAGGAAATGGTGAACGATCAAATTCGCAAGCGTGGCGTCAGTGATCCCGCGGTCTTGGCTGTGATGGAAGCGGTGCCGCGCCACGAATTCGTCCCCGCCGAGTGGCTCAGCCAAGCGTACCAAGATCATCCCTTGCCGATTGGGTACGGTCAAACGATCAGCCAGCCGTACATCGTTGCGGTGATGACCGAACTCGCTCAGATCAAACGCGGCGACCGCGTGCTAGAGATTGGCACCGGGTCGGGTTATCAAGCGGCGATTCTGGCGATTTGAGGTACTTGTTCCCAACGGAAAAAGTGAAAGAAGAAAGGGCGATCATCGGTCGTGGGTGTAATGTCGTATGCGTGCGTCGCAAACAATTGCGCGCGTTGATGCGAGTCGAGCAGTTGTTGAAAGACGCGCCTGTATTCATCGTCGCGCAAAACGTTGAACCGATTGGTTTCGTCCGCGCGGATGCCCGGATATGCAACCCAATCGAATTGATACGTGTCCGCAAACGTGCGCGCCGCTTCGATTTCGCGCGCGGTGAATGGCACCCGTTTCACCAACAACAGCATCGTTGAGAATGAACGTAATGCAATCAGATATTCTTCGGGCGCATCACGTTCTAGCGCGGTAATTGCCAATGCCGCCGCGCGCGCTTCCTCCGCCGGCGGCAGTTGCAACCAACGATGCACCACCAAAATACCTTCTGCGTCGAGATGCTCAAGATAATCGGCGAACGCTTCGCGCGTAAACAAGTAATTTTCGCCCAACGAGTATGCGCCCGCCGTAACTGGATGAAACGCATCGCCTAGGGCAAGATGCACTACATCAAAACGCTCACGCGACCGGGCGAGATAACCGCGCGTGTTTGCAACGATAATCCGCACGCGCGGATCGCTAACGATGTGAGGCGCCCAAGTGTGCATTGCTCTCGCAATCAACGGATTGTTGACCAGCGCAACAATCTCACGCGCGCCAGCGTTCAACGCTGCGAGTACCTCCAAGCCGCCTCCCGGTTCGATGATCAAGGCGCGCGCGTTCGGACGGAGTTGATAGGCAAGCGTCGGCGGTAACCGATCCAGCAAATCGCGCGGTGCATCGTTGGTGAGCGGACTAATCCCTTCGGCATCCACGAACAAGGCGCGTTGCGTCGGCATCGTGCCACGGTACGTGAGACTCAAGCCGGGCGCCGAGCGCACCGTTGAACTCCACCACTTGAACCTGCGAGTACGCATTCCACGCGTTCGATACCACACGCGCATCGGGTAGGCGCAGTGTTTGACTCAGACTCTTGTACGGCGAAAGGCGCAGATCGAAAAATGCTGGGCGTGTGAGGAGCAATCCTCCAAACACCGTAAGCACCCCAATCGTCAAGCACTTGATCTTGGCGTGCCTCGCAAAGACGAGCGCGCCGAATCCGGCGAGCAGCGCCGCAACCATCACCGCGCCGGTTGCATCAAATAGAGTAATCGCGCCAAGCGCGATGATACAGCCCAAACCCGACCCGGCAAGATTCGCGGCATACACGCGCGCCGTCTTGTCCGCCGGCAGGGCGGCGAGCGGCAATCCGAGCGCGAGTCCGCCAAGAAAAAAGGGCGTTGTCAATGCGAGATAGTACAACACCAAATACAAAAGTTGAATCGGTTCCCAAGCGATGCGATAAGCATCAAAAGGGAGATAATTGATGGCGAGGTAACTCACGATCAGCCCAATCGAGAAACTCAATGCGAGGCATGCAAGGCGTTCTGTGATTTCATCGGTGCGACCGCGCGCCAGCGAGGGGCGGACAGCTAGCGCGGTTCCGCTGGCACCAAAGCCGAGCAACGCCAAACTGATCGCAAGGAAACCAAAGTGATAGCCCTGCGCCAGCGCAAAGAGCCGGGTGAGTGTAACTTAACGCCAGACCAGCGGCAGAAACAAGTGCCACCCCCAACAATATCAACCGCATCATCCAATCACCTAATTACCCAATCTACCGGTTTTCCAACCACGTTTGCACAACCCGCCCCACCCGCTCTAAACTCTCGGCTGAAACCTTGTCTGCGGTGTCTTGCAACGTATGCCAGTACGGATAATCAAAGTCAATGATGTCCACCGCACGGATGCCGCGTTGCAGAAAGGGGGTGTGATCATCTATGATTGACCATTTGAACTCGGGGATAAACTGTCTTGTGTAACCAAGTTGCGCGGCAATCTGCCATAATTGCTGTTGCAACGCTTTATCCGACGTATGTTCATAATAAATATTCTGATCTGCGTCGCCAATCATATCCACAACGATAACGGCAAATGGGTGCACGCTTAAATGTGCGGCAGTGTGTTCAGCGCCCACCGACCAGGGCCATGGTGTTTTATCGCACGCTGGGGCGGGCAATAGATCACAACTTGTCAAATCGCCATTATCCTCCGCATCGAAAAATGCCAACCACACTTCATTTTTCAACTTCGATGCATCGAGTACGCGCGCAAGTTCGAGTAACACGGCGACGCCGGACGCGCCATCGTTTGCTCCTAGGATTGGTTGCAGGCGATTTGCTGGGTCTGGATCTTGATCAGCGCGCGGACGCGTATCGTAATGTGCACCGATGATGATGATCGGTCCCCTGCCCTGCGCGATCTTGCCGATGATGTTGCGAATCGGTACATTGCGGTACGTAAATTCCTGGGTTTCCACTTGCCATTTTGATGCAGTGAGTTGCGCAATGATGTAATCACCGGTCGCGCGCGCAGCAGCGCTACCGGTAGGACGCGCACCAAAATTCACTTGCGCGGTGACGTGTTGAAAAGCGCGCGCACCATCGAACATTTGTGGTGAAGCACAGGCGCACAGAAAGAGCAGAAGAAAGCAAGCAGACGAGATTCGCATAGCGTTTTTCCTTCCTCAAGAAATTTAACATTTCGTAATTTGGTATATCGTTATGCCTACGCGAAGCGTAGCCTGAACACTGAATACTGAACACCGAACACTGAACACTATACCCACGAAAGCCACTCTGGTCAATTGGCGCGCTTCATATTGACAAACTTTTTCCCGCGTGTTATCCTCTTCACCGATGCCGCGTCCCGACACCATCTTGCGCACCAAATTAAACCCACCGCGTCTCTCTCGCTATACCCTCGTGCGACCCCGTGTGGCAACTCACCTGCGCGACGCGCTCGATTATCGCGTTACAATCGTGCAAGCGAGTACGGGCTATGGCAAATCCACCGCGCTAGCGAACCTCGCGCACATACACACGCCACTCTGTTGGTACAGCGCGAGCGAAGGCGACACCGACCCGTACCAATTCATCGCGCATCTCATCGCCGCGTTTCGCGTGGGCTTGCCCGCGCTGCCCGATACGCCGCTCGTGGTGTTGCAAGATGCCGGCGCGCGCGCCACACGTACCGCCACCGACGCACTCATCAACGCGCTCGCCGAGCATCTCACCACGTCCGCGCTTCTGGTCATTGACGATTATCACCTCGCCGCGTCGGAGGCAGTGGACGCGCTCCTCGATCATTTCCTCGCGTTTCTCCCACCCACGTTGCACGTCATCGTTTCGACGCGTTACGCGCCGCGCTGGGAACATCTGGTGATGTGGCGCGTGCGCGGCGAGGTGCTGGACATTAAACGCGATGCGCTCGCGTTCACGCGCGATGAAATCGCAACGCTCTTCGCCGAGACGTACAAGTGTCCCCTCTCGCCACACGAGATTGATTTGTTGCACGAACGCACCGAGGGCTGGCCCATCGCGCTGCAACTGGTGTGGCAGGAACGGCGCGCCAAACCTAAAACCTCTATCGCCAATTTGCTCGCAAGCGAACGCGCCGAAACTCTCTTTGCGTATCTCGCGCGCGATGTGCTGGCGCAACAACCGCACGACGCGCAACATTTTCTTTTGAGTACCGCCGTCCTGCGCGAACTGGAACCGCGCGCGTGTCAGGCGGTTGCGCCCAACACCGATAGCGCGGCTATGCTGGCGTATTTGCGCGAGCGCGATCTCTTTGTCACCGCGCTGGGAGGCGAACATTATCGCTATCATCATCTCTTTCACGATTTTTTGCGCGAGCACGCCACGCGTCTCGATGCGAACGCGGTGCGCGAACGCCATCGGCGCGCGGCAGAATTTTATCGGCAGGATGGCAACGCGGCAGAAGCCATCTTTCATTTTCTGCGCGCGCACGCGTTCAGCGATGCCGTCGCGCAAATCGAACGCATCGGCGAGGAGATGCTACGCACGGGGCGACTGGAAACGCTGGCGGGCTGGCTCGATGCGCTACCGGCGGATATTGTCGCAACACATCCGACTTTGATGTTCTTTCTCGGCGATCTGGCGCGCCTCCACAGTCGCTTTGACGACGCGCTCGCGTGGTACGCGCAAGCCGAACGCGCGTGGCGCGCGGCGAACGATGGACGCGGCATCGTGCGCGCGCTGCGCGGGCAAGCGCTGGTGTATCTCGATACGTTGCGCCCGCCGCAAGCCGAAAAGATTTTGCAAGAGGCGTTGCGTTTAATAGACGGTCTGGATGATCGCGTCGCGCACGCGCGCCTGTTGGAACTCCTCGCCGAGAACAAGTTGAATGTGGGCAAGGCAGAAGAAGCGGAAACCTTGCGCGAACGCGCGCGGGTGTTGCGCGAGGAAGGTCCCAGCGAAGATGTGTTGAGTGTGCGCGTCAAGTTACGCACAGGTCGCCTGGACGAAGCGCGCGAGATTCTGGAGACGTGGGCGCGCGATGAACGCGGCAAACCGCACGCGCCGCGCGCGCATCGCGAAACGTTGCTCGTGCTATCGCTGATTCACTCGTTGCAAGGCAATGCCGATGCCGCGTTCGAGACAGCGCAGGAAGGTATCGCGCTCGGCGCGCAACTCGCGTCGCCGTTTGTTTCGGCAGTGGGACAGATGCGGCTGGGGCACGCGCTACAACTACGCGGCGATGTGCGCGCGGCGATACGTTGCTATGAAGAGGCCATCGCGCTGGGCGATCAACTCGCGGTCAAGCGTACGCGCGCGGAAGCACGCTGGGGGCTGACGCGCGCGCACGGCTATAGCGGTGATGTCAATGCCGCGCGACGCGACGCCAGAGAAGGGATCACCATCGCACAGGACACCGGCGACGCGTGGCTCGTAGCGATTTTGCAAATCGCACTCGGCGCCAGTCTGGTGCTGGCGCGTCAAGCGCGCGAGGCGATGCACGTTCTGGACGAGGCGCGCGCAGCAATGCGCTCGTGCGGCGATACGTTCGGGCAAGCCACCGCGCGCTTGTGGCTCGCGCTCGCGCACTGGCAAGCGAATCAACGCGAACGCGCGCTGACGCATCTGGACGATGCGCTCGCGCTCGCGCAGACGCATCGTTACGATTATCTGTTCACGCGGCGGACGTTGCTGGGAATGGCGGATGCGCGAATGAGCGTGCCGCTTTTGCTGGAGGCGCGCCGCCGTGGCAAGCATCTCGGTTATGTGACGCGTCTCCTTGCGACGATGGGCTTGGAAAACGTGACGCTACATCCTGGCTATCAGTTGCGCGTGCAAACATTTGGCGCGTTCCGCGTGTGGCGCGGCGAAACCGAAATCGGCGCGCGCGAGTGGCAACGCAAAAAAGCGCGGCAACTGTTGCAGTTATTCATCGCGCAGCAGAGACGCTTGATCGAACGCGAGGAAATTTTCGAGTTGCTCTGGCGCGATGAATCGCCCGAGGTCGCCGCACGCGATTTCAAAGTCGTGTTGAACGCGTTGAACCGCGTGCTGGAACCCGAACGCGGTGACGCCGAGCCCGCGTTCATCGCGCGTGAAGAATCGGCGTACGGCTTGCGCACAAACGCGGATGTGTGGATTGACGCGGACGAATTTACTCGCGAGATTACGCGCGCTGACCAAGCCGAAGGGGATGCCGCGCTCGAAGCGTATCGGCGCGCGCTGGCGCTGTATCACGACGATTTTCTCATCACCGATGCGCGCTATGACGATTGGGCAATCGCCGAGCGCGAACGATTGCTGGCGTTGTACTTGCGCGCGGCGGATCGGTTGGCGACGGAATTGCTCACGCGCGGCGCGTTCGATGAATGTATCGCGTGGTGCGAAAAGATTTTGGCGCGCGATCGCTGCTGGGAGCGCGCGTATCGCTTGATGATGCAGGCGTACGCGGCACGCGGCGATCGCGCGCAGGTGCGCCGTGTGTTCGAGCAATGCAAGCGCGTGCTACGCGATGAACTGGAAGTTGACCCCAGCACGGCGACGGTGGAGGTGTATCGGAGAGTGGTTAGTGGTTAGTGGCTAGTGGTTAGTGGTTAGTGGTCAGTGGTTAGTGATCAGTGTTCAGTGTTCAGATTCTCCAATCTCCAATCACTAATCACTATCCACTGTCCACTGTCCACTGTAACTCCACTGTAACCGCCGTATGTTATTCTGCGCGCAGACAGGAGGGATAGCGTTGCCCACCGAAAGTCCGCGTGTAGAATCGTTTGTGTTGCGGTTCGTGCAAGACGCGTCAGAGCAAGGCGCGTCTTCCTGGCACGCGATCGTTCTCCACGTCCAATCGAATGAGGAAAAAAGTTTTACGGATTTCGCCGACGCCGTAGCGTTCATTGCGCGCTATGTGCCGCTCGGCGATTTTGTTTTTGCGTCGAAGGACGAATGACGAACGACGAAAGACGAAGGACGAACGACGAGCGACTTTCGTCATTCGTCATTCGTCATACGTCATCCGTCATCCGTCTTCGGTCATCGGTCATTCAGGAGAATAGTTTTGGCACAAGCACACTCCACCGTCGGCATCGTCAGCGTCGGCACCTATTCGCCCAAAAAATTCATCACGTCGAAAGAGATTGCGGAAATCAGCGGCTTGCCCGAAGAGGTCATCCGCGACAAGATGGGGATTCATCGCAAGTTCATCGGCGATGAAAACGATCACCCCAACGAGATGGGCATCAAAGCCGCGCTCGATTGTCTTGCCAAAGCGAATATGCCGCCCGAAGAAATTGACGTGGTGCTTTGCACGACCGAAGAGTGGAAAGAGTATTTGCTCTGGACGGCGGGGATTCATCTGGCGTACGAAATCGGCGCGCGGCGCGCGTGGGCGCTGGATGTGCATATGCGCTGCGCGACCACCGTCAACGCAATGAAACTTGCCAAAGATATGATGCTCGCCGATCCAGAAATCAACACGGTGCTCATCGCGGGCGGCTACAAGGTGTGCGATTTCATCAACCTGCGTAATCCGCGCACCTCGTTTATGTGGAACATTGGCGCGGGCGGCGGCGCGATGCTCTTGCGCAAAAACTGGGAGCGCAATCACGTCCTCGGCACGCATTTCATCGTGGATGGCTCGATGAGCAAGCACGTGATTGTGCCAGCGAGTGGTACGGTGCAACCACTCACCGACGCGGCGCGCGCGCAAGGATTGTTCTATTTCGATCTGGTCGAACCCGAAGCGATGAAGAATCGCCTGAACGCGGTCTCGATGGACAACTGGCTCAAGTGCGTAGACGAAGCGTTGCGCAAAAGTGGCACCAAATCCGATGGCACACCGTACACGCGCGCGGACATTGATTTCGCCAACATCTTGCTCATCAAACCGTCCGCGCATCGTGAGATGTTGGAGAAACTGGGGCTGCGCGAAGATCAATCGGTTTACCTCGCCGAGTACGGACACACCGGCGAGCAAGACGCGATGTTTTCGATCGTCGAAGGAGTGAAGCAAGGTCGTTTGAAAGATGGCGATTTGATGGTGATCGTCGCGGCGGGAATCGGATATGTGTGGGCGGTGGGTGTCGTTCACTGGGGCAAAATCAGTGGTTAGTGGCTAGTGATTAGTGGATAGTGGTTAGTGATTAGTGGATAGTGGTTAGTGATTAGAGAATCTAACCACGATCCACTAGCCACTAACCACTAGTCACTAACCACTAACCACTAGTCACTAACCACTATCCACTATCTTCGGAGGAAAAAATGCGTTTGAAAGACAAGGTCTGTTTGATTACCGGCGGCGCGGCGGGTATTGGCAAGGCGACGGCAGAACGATTCGCGGAAGAGGGCGCCAAGGTCGTGATTTGCGATGTGGCAGAACAAGTCGGGCAAGAAACAGTGAAATCACTTGGACCCGACGCACGATTTTACAAGGTCAATGTGGCAAATCGGCAAGAAGTGCAAGCGTGGGTGGACGATGTGTGGAGCAAGTACGGGCGCATTGACGTACTGGTCAACAACGCCGGCATCTTGCGCGATGCGCAACTCGTCAAGGTCAAAGATGGCGCGCTCGTGGGGCAAATGTCCGAAGCCGATTTCGATTTGGTCATCGCCGTCAACTTGAAGGGCGTGTTCAATTGCGCGCAAGCGGTCGCACCGTATATGATCAAGCAGAGTGGCGGCGTCATTCTCAACGCAACGTCCATCGTCGGACTCGATGGCAACTTTGGGCAGACGAATTACGTCGCGACCAAAGCGGGTGTGATCGGAATGACCAAAGTGTGGGCGCGCGAACTGGGGCGCTATAACATTCGTGTCAACGCCGTCGCGCCCGGTTTTACCGCCACTGACATCATCAAGTCAATGCCCGAAAAAATCATCGAAGGAATGAAAGCGCGCACACCACTCGGACGAATGGGACAACCGCGCGACATTGCGAACGCGTACCTGTTCCTTGCCTCCGACGAAGCGAGTTTTATCACGGGCGCCGTGTTGCGCGTGGATGGTGGCATTGTGGTTGGGACGTAGGAGGTTCAATGCACGCGGCTGATTTACTCACCTCTCGCGCGCGGCTGACACCCGACCGCCAAGCACTCCTCTACACGCACACGGGCGAACGATTCACGTACGCGCAACTGAACGCGCGCGCGAATCGCCTGGCGAATTGGATGCGCGCGCTCGGCGTTGGCAAAGGTGATCGCGTTTCGATTCTCGCGCACAACAGCGTCATCTATCTCGATTTGTTTTATGGCCTGGCGAAGATCGGCGCGATCTTTGCCCCGCTCAACTGGCGACTCACCGCGCGCGAACTCTCCTACATTGTCAGCGATTGTGAACCGAAAGTCGTGTTGTGCGGGCCCGAATTCGTTGGCACGTTGAACGAGATGCGCGAAGTGTTGCGCGCAGCGCGACTCGTCAGCGTGGAAGGCGCACCCATCGAAGGCGCGCCGGCATACGAAAGCGAGACGGCGCGCGCGTCCGATGTAGAACCCGAACGTCCGCCGCTCGATGCCGATGATCCGTACTGCATCCTCTACACCTCTGGCACGACCGGCCGCCCCAAGGGCGCAATGTTGCCGCATCGGCAGATTTTGTGGAACTGCATCAACACCGTCGCATCGTGGGGCTTGCGCGAAGACGATGTTTCGCCGGTGCTCACGCCACTCTTTCACGCCGGCGGCTTGTTCGCATTTCTCACACCGCTCTTTTACATCGGCGGGCGCATCGTTCTCGCGCGCACCTTCGACGCGGAACAATCGTTGCGTCTCATCGTCGAAGAAAAATGCACCGTCGTGCTCGGCGTGCCAACCCTGTTTCAGATGTGGTACAACACGCCGTACTTTCACCAAGCCGATTTTTCGTGTGTTCGATTCTGGATCAGCGGCGGTGCGCCGATTCCTGTGCCATTGATGCAAAGTTGGATCAAAGCCAAAGGCGGCGTGTTTCGACAGGGCTATGGACTCACCGAGGTCGGTCCCAATTGCTTCAGCATGACCGACGAAGAATCGGTGCGCAAGCGCGGCTCGGTCGGCAAACCGATCTTTCACAGCAAGATGCGTCTGGTCAATCCCGAAACGGGCAACGAAGTGGGCGTGAATGAACCGGGCGAATTGCTGATTTGGGGACCGCACGTGTGCGCCGGCTACTGGCGCAACCCCAAAGCCACTGCCGAATCCATCACCGACGGGTGGTTTCACACCGGCGATATGGCGCGGCGCGATGAAGATGGCTTTTACTACATCATCGGTCGTTTCAAAGATATGATCAAGAGCGGCGGCGAAAATGTGTACGCCGCCGAAGTCGAAACAATTTTCCGCGATCATCCGGCGGTGCAAGACGCCGCGCTCATCGGCGCGCCGGATGAAAAGTGGGGCGAGGTCGGCTGGATGATTGTATTGCTCAAACCGGGGCAAACAGCCACCGAAGACGAGCTGCTGAAATTCTGCGAAGGCAAACTGGCGCGCTATAAAATCCCCAAACGCGTCATCTTTGCCGACTCGTTCCCGTACTCGCCGTACGGCAAGATTGAAAAGGCAAAGTTGCGTGAGAAGTACAGTGGATAGTGGATAGTGGACAGTGGACAGTGGATAGTGGATAGTGGACAGTGGATAGTGGACAGTGGATAGTGGATAGTGGATAGTGGATAGTGGACAGTGGACAGTGGATAGTGGATAGTGGACAGTGGATAGTGGACAGTGGATAGTGGATAGTGGATAGTGGGTAGTAGAAACTGATCACCAATCACTAACCACTGACCACTAATCACTAACCACTAATCACTAACCACTAACCACTAACCACTGATCAACGGAGGAAAAAATGCCCAAAGTAAGCGCAAACGGAATCAACATCTACTATGAAATTCACGGCGCGGGCGAACCACTCGTGCTGATTGCCGGGCTGGGGTACAGTTCGTGGATGTGGCACAAGATGGTGCCGGGCCTGGCAAAACATTTTCAGGTCATCACGTTCGACAATCGCGGCGTGGGCGAAACCGATAAGCCCGCGGGACCGTACACCGCGCAACTGCTCGCGGACGATACCGCCGGCTTGTTGAACGCACTCGGTATCAAGCGCGCGGCGATTCTGGGACACTCGATGGGTGGATTTGTCGCGCAGGCGTTCGCGCTCACGTATCCCGCGATGGTCAGCAAACTCATTCTCTCCGCGACGAACTTTGGCGGACCGCGCGCGATTCCCGTAACGCCGGAGGCGCTCGCCGTGCTGACCGATATGACATCGGATCCGATCGAACGGCTCAAGCGCGGCATCCTCATCAGTTGCGCGCCCGGCTTCGGCGACGCGCATCCTGAGATCGTGCAAGAGTGGCTCGACTTTCGCATCAAGCATCCGATTGATCCTGCCGCGTATCAAGCGCAGATGGCAATCGGCCTGGCACTGATGGCGGAAGAGGCGTGCTTTGAGCACAAACTCAAGAACATTACCGCGCCGACGCTGATTCTGTTCGGCGAACACGACAAGGTTGTACCACCCGGCAACGCCGAGTTGCTGGCGAAACAAATTCCGAACAGCACGATTCGCATCCTGCCGAACGCCGGACATTTTTACCCGTTCGATGCAACCGATGCAGCAGTCGCCGCGATCGTCGAGTTTCTCAAATGAGTACGCCGTTCGCTCAACACATCACCTTCCTGACCACGCGCGATCTCGCGCGCACCGGCGATTTCTACGAGCGCGTACTCGGCTTGCCACTCGCACGCGATCAGGGGGATTGCCGTATCTATCGCGTCAGCGCAAACGCGTTCATCGGTTTTTGCGAGCGCGCGAGCACGCCCGAACCGCGTGGCGTGATTCTCACACTCGTCAGCGACGAGGTGGATGCGTGGTATCAGCGATTGAGCGCGCAAGGCATTGTCTTCGACCAGCCACCGACGTACAATCCGCGCTATCGCATCTATCACTGCTTTCTGCGCGATCCCAACGGCTATGTGATCGAGATTCAACGATTCGATGAACCATTGACAAGCGAATGACAGACAAACCCACCATCGTTCCAGACAAATCGGGAATCGTGCTCGTCGAAAATGGCACGCGCCAAATTTACTGGGAGTATTTCGGCAAAGGCGAACGCGAAGTTGTTGTGTTGTTGAACGGCGTCGGGATGATGACGCGCAACTGGTATCGCATCCTGCCCAACATCCATCCCGATTACGATGTGCTACTCTACGATTATTTCGGCCAAGGCGGATCGTCGCAAGAGGACGAGCCGTACTACATCCACAAATTCGCCGAATACTTGATTGTGATTCTCGACGAACTGGGCATCGAAAAAATTCATTCGATTGGCGTCTCGTACGGTGGATTCATCGGCGCAGAGCTGGGACGATTGTATCAACATCGTTTGCACACATTGACACTTTCGGGCATCCTGCTCACACGCGAGACACTCTTTCAGATGTATCAGGATTTGTCGTTGCGATTCTATCGCGCGCCCGATCCCGCGCTGGACATTTACACGCAATACCTGTACGAAAAAATCTTCGGCGAAGAATTCGCGCGACAGATTTACGGTCCGACGATGGAAAAGATGCGGCTCAATTTCTACGAGCGCTACAAGGACAAAAAGCATTGCCTGATTCGTTTGACCGAGGCGCAAAATCCGTTCTTTGAAAATATTGACCGCGATCCGAACGCGTATCGCAACATTCAAACGCCGGTGCTGATTCTGACCGGCGATCAGGATCGCGCGATTCCGCCCTGGCAACAGGTGAAACTGCTCGACATTCTCCCGAACAGTCGGCAAATCATGATTCCGGGGAGTGGACACTTGACGTATCTGGAAAAGCCGGAGATTTTTTGGGGCACAGTGAAAAAATTTCTCGCGGCAAAGACGATTCATTTCGATTGACGATGCGCTACGCTCAAATCATTTCCACCGGTCGTTACATCCCGGAAAAAATCATCACGAACCAGGACCTGAACCGAATCCTCGGCGAGGAAGTGGATACGTGGCTCATCGAGAATGTCGGCATTCGCGAACGCCACGTGATGGCGGACGATGAGACCACGTCGGATTTGATCGTGCGCGCGGCACGCCAGGCGATGGAGCGCGCGCGCCTCGCGCCCACCGATCTCGATCTCATCCTCATCGCGACCGACACGCCGGATTACATCAGCCCGGCAACCGCGTCGGTTGTGCAAGCCAAACTCGGCGCGACGAATGCCGGCACGTACGACATCAATTGCGCGTGCGCGGCGTGGGTGACCGCGCTCGACCTTGCCGCGCGCTACATCGCCACCGACGCGGACTATCGCAACATTCTGGTCGCGGGCGGGTACGGAATGACCAAATTTCTCGATTGGCACGACAAGTACACTGCCACACTTTTCGCCGATGGCGCGGGCGCGGTCATCGTGCGCGCCGGCGATGCGCCGGGGTATCTTGCTGGCAAACTCGTTGCGCGCGGCGAGTATCACGACGCGCTCGGCATCTACACCGGCGGCACGTATCGCCCCGCGACGCCGGAGGTCATTGCGCAACTCGGCAAGCCGCGCGTGCAATTCGTCAAGAAATTCCCCAAGACTTTTAATTCTGATAACTGGCCTCCTCTCGTGCGTGCTGTGGTTGCCAAAGCCGGACTTACGCTCGACGACATCGCCTTCTTTCTGTTCACCCAACTCAATCTCCGCACCATCGAACTCGTGATGCAAAACCTGGGTCAGCCAATGAGCAAGACACACTGGATTATGGACAAGTGGGGCTATCTCGGCTCCGCGTGCATCCCGGTCGCACTGGACGATGCGATTGAACGCGGCATTGGTCCCAAGCCCGGCGACAACGTGGTGTTTTGTGCGACGGGTGGTGGTATGGCAATGGCGGCGTGTGTTTTCAAGTGGTTAGTGATTAGTGGTTAGTGGTTAGTAGAAACTGATCACTATCCACTAACCACTGACCACTAACCACTGACCACTAGCCACTGACCACTAGCCACTATAAAATCAGGAGGGACAAATGGCAACCACCATCAAGAGTTACCGTGAACTTAAAGTGTGGCAAAAGGGAATCGAGTTGGTCAAGCAAGTGTAGCATTGACGCGTAAATTTCCAAAGTATGAAACATTTGGGTTGGCGGATCAATTGCGGCGTTCAGCGGTATCCATCCCCTCCAACATCGCCGAAGGGCAAGCGCGACAACACACCGGCGAGTTTCGTCAATTTTTGTACACAGCGCTCGGTTCTGCGGCAGAGGTGGATACGCAGATCGTCATTGCATTTGAGTTGGGCTATATTACCGAGCAGGAAGCAAAAGACATCGAACAACGGGTTATCGAATTGCAAAAGATGATTCACAGTCTGATCAACCATCTACCTGATTAGTGGACAATGGACAGTGGATAGTGGATAGTGGATAGTGATCAGAAAATCTAACCACTAGCCACTAACCACTAGCCACTAACCACTAACCACTAAAGGAGCAAAGCGACGATGTACATCGGCGACTATCTCGGACGACGTGAAATTTATTCACCCGACAAACTAGCGATCATAGATTACAGCAAGCAACCCGAATGGCGATTGACGTATCGGCAATGGAATGAGCGCGTCAATCGGCTGGCGACGTGGTTGCGCGATGTAGCGGGCGTGAACAAAGGCGACCGCGTGGCGATTCTCGCGCGCGACGGCATCGAGCATCTCGATTGTTTCTACGCCTGCGCGAAACTGGGTGCGATTCACACCGCGCTCAACTGGCGCTTGCACTGGCGCGAAAACCTTGGCTTGATCGAGCAAACACAACCCCGGGTACTCATCTACTCGGGCGAGTTCAAACCCCAGGTTGCCGAAATCGAAAACGCAACACGCAACACGCAATACGCAATACGCCACTATCTTCACATCGAAGGCGACGGCATCGCCGGCAGCCAACATTTCGAGACGACGCTACAATCATCGCCTGCCACGCGCGTCACGTGCGAATCGCTCGAAGCGGAAGACATTGCTTGCTTGCTCTTTACCGGCGGCACGACCGGTTTGCCCAAGGGCGCGATGATCAGCCATCGGATGATTTGTTGGAATGTGCTGAACACGGTGATTCACGATCTGCATCACGACGATATTTATCTCAACGTCTATCCGTTGTTCCACGCGGGCGGCTTGTTCGCGTACCTGTCATCGCAAGTCGTCTTTGGTAACACGACGATTCTGGTGCGGCAATTCGATCCCGTGCTGGTGCTCGATTTGATCGAGCGCGAACGCGTGACCGTTTTTGCCGGCGTGCCGACGATGTATCAAATGATGCTGCAAGCGCAAAACTACAAAACCGCGAACTTGAGCAGTCTGCGTTTTTGCACCTGCGGTGGCGCGCCCTTGCCTGTCCCGGTGATTCAGCAATATATGAAGGACAAGGGCATTCGCTTCAAGCAAGGTTTCGGTATGACCGAGTTCGGGCCCGGCTTGTTCGCACTCGCGCCCGAAGACGCAGAACGCAAAGCCGGCAGCATCGGTCGCCCCAACTTTTTTGTGGACGTGCGCGTCGTGGACGAGAACAACCAGCCGCTCGGTCCGAATCAGGTCGGTGAATTGGTGCTCAAGGGACCCAGCCGCTGTTCCGGTTACTGGAACAATCCCGAAGCGACGCGCGCGATGATTGACGATGAAGGTTGGTTCCACACCGGCGATATGGTGCGCTACGATGAGGAATGGTATTTCTACGTTGTGGATCGCAAGAAGGATATGTTCATCTCCGGCGGCGAGAATGTGTACCCCGTCGAAATCGAAGCGGTGCTGTACAAACATCCGGCAGTGCATATGTGCGCGGTGATTGGTGTGCCCGACGAAAAATGGGGCGAAGTCGGCAAGGCGTGTGTGGTGTTGAAACCGGGAATGACCGCCACCGAAGAAGAACTCATTGCGTTTATGCAACAGCACCTCGCGCGCTACAAAGTGCCAAAGAGTGTCGCCTTTCTCGATGCGCTGCCAATGTCCGGAATGGGCAAGATTTTGAAACGCGAATTGCGCGATAGATTCAGTGGCTAACTACTTTTCTTCAGATGAGCCAATCGAAAGGGGGGATGTCCAGAGCCAGAGAGAAAAAGTAAAAAAGGTAAAAGCAAATCAAACGATGAGTTTGTGGGTTTCAATCTGCAATCTGAAATCCGCAATCCCCAATTCCAAATGGAGGAGAGGAAATGAAAAAGTTAGCGATTCTAATTGCGCTCGTCGTGTTGGCGACGATCGTGATGGCGTGCGCGCCGGCACCAACGGCGACGCCTGTGCCACCACCGCCCAAACCGACCGAGCCACCCAAACCGACAGTGGCACCCACCAAAGCGCCCGAACCAACCAAGCCACCCGAAGCCACCAAACCACCCGAACCAACCAAGCCACCCGCGACGGCGCGACTCAAATGCGATCGCCCCATCCGAGTCGGACTCATCACGGACAAGAGTGGTCCGCTAGCAGTGTACGGCGCGATGATGGAGCGCAGTTTCCTGCTCGGCTGGGAATGGCTGGCAGGCGCGCCCGGCAAAGATAATGTGTTCAAGGTCGAGGACTGCGAAATCCAGATCCTCATCGCAGACGACAAGGGCGTGGTGGACACCACCGCCACGGTCGCGCGCGAGTTGATCGAAGTGAAGAAGGTGGACATTCTGGTCGGCACGGTGAGTTCTGGCGGTACAGCAACGTTGCAGGGCATCGCGCGCGACAACAAGAAGGTGCTGGTGGTCGCGCCCGCCGCGTCCAACGACATCACCGGCAAGGACTTTAACGAGTACACCTTCCGCGTCAGCCGCAACAACTATCAAGATGCGATCAATCTGTGCCAGTACCTCACCACACAGTATAAAAAGTTCGTGCAGATCGCGCCCGATTACTCCTTTGGCTATGGCGGTGCCGCCGCGTTCCGCGATGCCTGTACTGTGATGGGCGGTACATTCGTCATTGACGACATCTTTGCG